>JFJP01027704.1_pt1 | contig 19559 bp, 17 predicted proteins | sample 431651 | NCBI WGS metagenome assembly JFJP01 (sample SAMN02602958, study PRJNA72255) | Microbial mat metagenome, whole genome shotgun sequencing project. | biome: fresh water; feature: sink hole; material: water; isolation source: purple microbial (photo- and chemosynthetic) mats found in...
AAAAACAAAAAAACAAAAAAACAAAAAAACAAAAAAAATAAAAAACAAATTATTTTATTTATTTTTCCAAATCTTTCTTAAGAAAAAAATATTGATTTTTCGTTGCTCTTTTGTTTTTATTTTGTGCAGTTCGCAATATTTTTTTTATTTTCTTTGCTAATCTTAAAAAAAATTAACTTTATTTCTTGTTAGCAGCAGCTTCAGATGCTAATCTCTTTCCTTCTTCAAAGGCTTCTTGTAAAGTACCAGTCATATAAAAAGCTCCTTCAGGGTAATCATCTCCTTCACCTTCCAAAAGTGCTATTTTTTAAAGAAATATTAAATTCAGCTCGGAAAATTAAAAAAAAATAGATTTTTTCTACATCCGAATGATTCAATGGTGTCATTCAACGATACAAATCTTCCTTTTCTTCCAGAGAACACTTCTGACATAAAGAATGGTTGAGACAAGAATTTTTGAACTTTTCTGGCTCTGGCCACAGTCAATTTATCTTCTTCACTCAGTTCATCCATACCCAAAATAGCAATAATATCTTGCAAACTTTTGTAATCTTGCAATAATTTCTGCACTCCTCTTGCGACTTGATAATGTCTAAACAAGAAAATTAAAAAAAAAAATTTAAATAAAAAAAAGCTTCTTGAAAACCTTTCTCCGACAATAGTTGGGTTCAACATTCTTGAAGTGGAATCTAAAGGATCAACAGCTGGATAGATACCCAATTCGGTTAAAGCTCTTGACAACACAGTGGTGGCATCCAAATGTGCGAAGGTAGTGGCTGGAGCAGGATCAGTCAGATCATCAGCAGGTACATACACAGCTTGCACTGAAGTAATTGAACCCTTTTTGGTGGTGGTGATTCTTTCTTGCAATGCACCAAGATCTGTGGCAAGTGTTGGTTGATAACCGACAGCTGATGGAATACGTCCCAACAAGGCAGACACTTCTGAACATGCTTGAGTGAATCTGAAGATATTATCAATAAAGAGCAAGACATCTTTTCCTTCTTCATCTCTGAAGTATTCAGCGACTGTCAAGCCGGTCAATCCCACTCTGGCTCTGGCACCTGGTGGCTCATTCATTTGACCATAGACCAACGCACATCTTGATTGACTGTTGTCTTTTATATTAATGACCTTTGATTCAATCATTTCATGGTATAAATCGTTTCCTTCTCTAGTTCTTTCACCAACACCTGCAAAAACTGAATAACCACCATGAGCCTTAGCCACATTATTAATTAATTCTTGAATCAGCACAGTTTTACCCACACCAGCACCACCGAACAAACCAATTTTTCCTCCTCTGGCATATGGAGCTAACAGGTCAACAACTTTGATACCTGTAACCAATAAATCAGCTCCAGAACCTTGTTCTTCGAAAGAAGGGGCTTCTCTATGAATTGGGTAGAAAATCTTGCTTGCTATTGGGCCTCGCTCGTCAATTGGTTCACCTAAATAGAAATTGGAAATAAATTAATTATAAAGAAAATTTGTTGTTTTAAAAAAAGTTTTCAGGATAATTGAATTTATTTAGGAAAATTTTTATTAGAGATTTTTTAAAAGAAAATTTCTTAATGAGAAATTTAATTATGAAATTTTCAATGAAGTTTAACAAGAACTTTTTTCAAACTTTGGCAAAGAGTTTGAGCAATAAAAGGAAGTTTTGTTTTAAGTAAAAAAAGGCAAAAAGTAATAAATTTTACCAATGACATTCATAATTCTTCCCAAAGTTTCAGGGCCGACTGGGACTCTAATTGGGCCACCAGTATCATTGACGTTTTGGCCTCTGACCAATCCTTCCGTAGAGTCCAGAGCAATGGTTCTGACTCTGGAATCACCCAAATGTTGTGCGACTTCTAAAACCAAACGGTAACTGGTGCCTTGAACTTCTAAGGCGTTCAAAATTGGAGGTAAAACCTCTTCAAATTGGACATCAACAACGGCACCAATAACTTGAGCGATTTTACCTACATTTATTTTGCCAGAAACTACTGGTTTCCCAGTTTGTTTTGGAGCCTCTTTTTTAGGGGGTTGTTGGGGGGCAGCTTGGGCTGGTTTCTGGTTTGGGGCAGCAGCAGTAGTTGCTGTTGAAAAAGCTTGATGAGTGAATAGAAAAGAATTGGGTTAGCTAGAGAATGGAAGAAAAAAATGGGTTTTACTCCTCACGAAGGACTTAAAGAGCGTTTTTGTGAGCATATAATCTGGATTCCTTTTATTAAAATGATTAAGATTATAAATTTAATTAAAAACTCGATGTTTTAAAATCGGAAATTCATCATATAAAAATATCCTTCCAAATTTAAATTTATTTCGGAATTTTTATTTTTTGAAAACTAATATTTTTATAAAGAGCTTATAAAACTGTTTTTTTCTCATTAAAACCTAAAGAAAACAGCTGTTTTTCTTCAAAAACTTATAAATGATTAACAAAACTTTTCAAATAATTTATGAGAGTTTGAATATTAACTGCAATACTATTTTAATTTTATTCACTAATGACGCATTTTTTTAAAGAACGTCAAATAAAATTTCAAAACATTAAAAAGGAGAAAAAATTTGGGCAAATCAAAATCCATTAAATTAATAATATAAATATTTAAAATTTTCGATAAAAACCTTCCATCTCATCTCTTCCTCAATGTTAAAATATAAATACGTACCACCTGAAAGCGAAAATAATTTAAAGACCTACAAATATGTTGGAGGAGATGATTCCTATTTATATTCTTATTTGTTCTCTCCATTGGCAAACTTTTGTGTCAATTATTTAGTTCCAGAATGGCTGGCGTAACTAAAACTTTTTTTTCAACAATAATTTATTATAATTAATAGTCCTAATTTGGTAAATTTCCTCTTTTTCCTTTTCTCCTTAACAAATAAACAATTTAACCTTCTTCTTCCTAGATCACATTATTAGGTTTTCTTTGTATTTTGATTCCTCATTTCATTGTTTTGGGAATGTTCCCTGATAAATTAGAAGGAGATGTTCCAATATGGCTCTGTTTGAGCTTAGGTGTCCTGCATATAGTTTATATGGTAAATTTCTATTCAAATTATTTCTCCAATTTATATTAATCTCCAATTAATTTCTATTAAAATTTCTATTTTTTTTTTTTTATCAATAGAATTTTGACAATATGGATGGAAAACAAGCCCGCAAAACGGGAAATTCAAGTCCTTTAGGTTTATTGTTTGATCATGGGTGTGATTCTTTGGTTGTTATGCTCCAAGGTTTATCAGTGGCAACTGTTCTTCAGTTTGGAAATAATTTTCAAAGTTTGATGGTTTATTTGATGGGATGTTTGCCGTTCTTTTTCACCACACTTGAAGAATATTATACTAATGCAATGTTCTTACCAGTTGTTAATGGACCTTGTGAAGGATGTTTGGCGATTGGAATGTTTTTCTTGATTACTGCAATTAATGGTTAACTTCAACAAAAAAATCATTTTTTTTTTTATTTTAACAATTTTTAGGATGCAACTTTTGGAATGAAGAGGATGTTTTTTTTCCTATTCTAAGAAAAAATATAATTTTTGCTTCGTTCAGTATATTCTCCATCATCAATGTGAGCTTTAAGTGATTTTATTTTGGGATTTTTCTAGAAATAAAATGTTTTTTTTGAAAAGCTTTTATCAAATGTACAATAAAGTTAAGGGCAATTTCAAAAGTTCCTTAGTAAACATGGGTTTCTATTCATATCTCATTGCCTCTATTCTTTTTGTCTTTGCGCTTTCACCAACAGGAATCTCTCAAAGGCAAGCTAGAAATTTGATATATTTATTAGGATTGAATTTTGGGAAATTGGTGGTAAAGCAAAACAATTTTTCAGTTTTACATATATAATTAAATAAAAAAATAAGACCCATTTGCAAATTGCTCATGTTTCAGGATCGAAATTCTTTCAATTTAGACGCACAACCTTCTTAATTTTCACAACTTTGAATGTCAATACAGTTTTTGGATTAGTTTATGGGTAAAATTAGCTGCTTGTTTTTTTTGTTTTAATTTTTTTGATTTCCAGAGCAACACTTGTTGATGAAGATACTTTGCTTTATATATTGCTTTTATTGTCAATATTCAGTATAAAACCTTTTATAGATTTTTTTTTAGTTATTTTGGTATTTAGCATATCTTCATTTGGTAGTCAATGTAATTCTTCAATTCACTGAGGTGCTAAAAATAAGGTGCTTTCGTGTAAAAATAAAAGATGGTTAAAAAAGACAATAGAATCCTGAAATATTTAGGTCACATTATTCGTGTAATTAACGCATAAAATTCATTTTTAAACAAATTTTTTGGATTGAATAAAAAAATTCAATGGTTTTTTATATATTTATTTTATAATTTAATGAGAACACTAAACAAAATTGTTTTTATATTTTACAAATAATGAAAAAAAATTAAATAGATAAAGGTTTGTTTTTTAAAAAATAATTAATAATTATGAAAAAAAAAATTCCGAAAACATAAATTAATGAAACTAAAAAAAAAATCAATAAAATTTTGGGATTATTTACTAAAAATAAATAAAACTAATGATTGTTAAGACTATTTTTTTGATAAAGATTATAATGCCAAAATTCTATTGTTCAAGAGGCTCAAACACTCCCTTTTTCCTTTTGGAAGTCCCCATTTTCTCAGACTTTAAAACCTCTTCATCCGAAACTGGGTTTCTCCATTTCCATTCTAAATCTATTTCATCTCTGGCTTCTTGTACAAACAAATTGACTCCAATATCTTTCCAAGAGACCATCACCCTTAAATATCAAATAAATTTAAAAGCTTCATAAAAACAATACCATTCATCGCTTTTCGACCCATGAATCCTCGGAGGTGACCCTTGATGAGGGATTTCGCATTTGAGGAAAGCTTTGTGAAGATTTTTCGCGATTTTATAATTGTGTCTTGCTGAAAACGTAGTTGCTATGATCCCATATCTCGCAATGTCCCTTCTGCCTAAATCCTTTAATAAATCAACCAGTGAAATATCTTTTGCTTGTTCCAGCTTTTATTACAAGTTAAAACTATATAAAAAAATAGTTATAAACCTCTAAAAATGCGATAACTTCTTCAGGAGTTGGCATAACTCCTTTTTTAAAGAAGTCTATAAAATGCAAAAAACTGTTTAAAATTTTATTGATTATTTTTTTTTTACTTTCTTTGAATTTTAATAATTCACCACCCAATCCCCAAACTACCCCCTTTTCAGGTCTTTCGACAAGTTTTTCAGGAAAAGGATCATCACCTGAATACAAAAGAGATTCTCTGATGAATTTCATTTTCTCTTTATCAATATTTTTAGAAATGTCATCATTTTTAGAAAGTGAGTCAATTTCCTTGTTTTCTGTTGAAGATACAGCTTTTTCCAATGGATTTTGTTTAGAAACTTTGGAATCTTCAGTGAATTTCTCAGAAAATATCTCATCTTCAATTATTTTGGAATCTTCAAAAGTCTTTTGTTTTATGTTTAAAAAAAAAATTATTAAAAAAATAAGTACTTTATTAAGTTTTGGAGCTGGTGGGATTTTTCGGGGAATTGCTCTGGCATGAAATTTCAAAGCAAAAGGTATCAATTTTGGCTTGAAAATTGATTTGATGATGAACATTGTTATTTTATAAATGCTATTTTTTATCAAAATTAAAATAAAAGTTGTTTTCAATTTTTTTTCATTTAGAGGTAATTTTTTTAAGCTGGCAGTCTATTTTAATTTAAATAATTTTTTGTTGTTCGAAAATTTTTCTCATTTTTTTTTAAGCATCAAATAAAAAAAAATTTTTTGATTTTTCCTCAAAAATAAAAAAAAATTAATACTAAATTTTCTCTTTTTATCAAAATTATGTGCTGAGTTCTTATTTCTTGTTGTCAAGAATTATATAGGTCCATATCATCGTGCTTCAGAAAATGTTTTTCAAGTTAGTCATTGCTTTATTTCTCTAATTAAACTAAATTTGGATTAGAAAGCGATGGATCTCAACCAAAACTCCGAGGAGGAGGATCAGGATGCTCTTTTAAACCAAAAAATATTTACGATCAAGAAAATATTCCTTAACGATCAAAAAAATCACTCTATTAAGAAATTGAATGAAGAACTCCTTTGAAGGCTATGCAGAAGGCGTTTTGATAATAAATTTCTTAATTTAAGTTTCAATAATTAAAAATCTTTCGAAAATGAAATTCATTCTTTTTCATTAATTGGTCTTTTTATTTCTGGTTTCCAAAAACGACCATATTTTTTTATTTTGGTGGGTTTTAAATGAATAGCCCATTTCCATTCTTCCTTTTCAGGGTTAAACTCTTTTATAACCTCTTCCTTTACTATAAAACGATGCAAAGACATTCTAGCTCTAATGGATAAAAGCCGATAGAATTCGTGGTTTTCAAAATGATAATAGAACGGTCTTTTTATTCTTCTTATTCTTTGAACATCATGCAAATAATCTGAAAACAAATTTTACAGAAGAGATAAGAATTTTTAATAAGAATTTCAAACATAATTTCAATGTTTTGAGGAAATTTTCTAAAAAACTCATAAAAAAATATACTAATTTAGATAGAAATAAAATGTTTTTTGAAGTAGTTTTCAAACAATCTCAAGCTGTACCTTCATTATTTGCAAAATAAATTAAATATATTAAAATTTTCTTCTTTCAAATTATGTTTTTTTTTATATTTTAATTTTTAGATATTTATGGAAATCAAATTAAAAGAAAACAAATGGCTTATTTTGGCCTGGTCTTCCATCGTGGTTGCTGGAAGCTATATCTTAATTGATCTTTATAATAAACGAAGACTTCATTCAATCCGAGCTCGATTTAACTCACTCAAACAGGATGATCAAGAATCATTAGATTCATCCTATGGTAAAATTTATCCCAAAAATGTTTCCATTGAAACTATTATTATTTTAAGCTGCTGAAGTAAGTTCACAGATGCCAGAGCCACTTAACACAACCCTCCAAAGGAAACTAACAAGAAACGAAAGTGATTTCAATATTCATAAGATTTGTATTACAGGAGGTCCATGTGCAGGGAAAACGACAGGTTCCAAAAAAATATTTTTTCATGCAACTAAAAACAAATATCTTTTTTAATTAAGGGTTGGCTTATGTTGCTGAAAAGCTCAGAGAACATGATATATCAGTTTTTATAGTTCCGGAAGCCGCAACTTTAATTGCACAAGGAGGGGGAATGATAAAGACAGAAAGTTATAGTGATGATGAAGCAATAAATTTTCAAGTGAGATTCACTTTTTTAATAAATAAACTAAAAAAAAAAATCTGTAGACCACACTTTTATTAACGCAATGCCATTTGGAAGAAAGCTTTATGGAATTAGCGATGTTATGTAAACAGGAGGCAGTTATTTTGACTGATAGAGGATTAATGGATGGATCAGCTTATATGAAGCCTGAATGTTGGCAGACTTTAATTGATGAAAAAGGGTGGAATGAAGTTACTTTGAGAGATAGGCGATATGATGCAGTGATTCATTTAGTTACTGCTGCTAATGGTGCTGCTGAATTTTACAATTTAGCGAATGCTGCAAGATATGAAGTAAGTTTATATGTTTTTTCCTGAATTATATGTGGGATTTTTGGCAGAAAGATTTGCAGGTTGCTGTTGAGGTTGACACTAAAATACAAAATGCTTGGATGGGACACCCTAATTTCACGTATTTCTTTCTGAAAAAACAACCAAATTGAAAAAATTTGATAAAAATACAAAGAATTATTGATAATAAGGCAACAAGAAATTTCGAGCATAAAAAAAATAGATTACTAAGTGTAATCAGCAAATTGATTGGACGACCTCAAACAAAGAAATTGAGAAATAAAAGACGATTTTTATTGGACTTACGTAATAATATTAAAAAATGAAATTATAAAGAAGTGGTCGTTTATTTGCTGCAGCTGACAATCAAAAGCCAGATCTACCAAGCAATATAAAGATAAAGAGGTTTAATATTGAGGAAACTTTCTTGAAAGAAGAGTCAAATCCTGAAGATATTATAAGAGTTCGAAAAAGTGTACTGAAAAATTATCAATTTACAGAATATTTTTAAAAAATTTGTTATGCTTCATAGTATTCAAAAGGATATTATATCTACACTTATTCTTGTAAAATCACTGCTCCAAATAAGGAGACAATCAAAACAAAGAGACAGATATCTCAAAGAGAATATAACTCCTTTTTGTTCCAGAGAGACATAAATCGAAGAACTTTGAAAAAAGAGAGGATTTGTTTCATCGGAAAATCGTAAATTAATTCATTGCTCAAGTGTTAAAAATGAAAAAAAGATATTTTATCATTGACACTTATTTGGATGATAAAACCTTCTCATTGCTTAAAATCGAAGTGGAAGATAAACAAAGTGAAATTGATTTCCCTGAATCTGTAAAAATCTTAAGAGAAGTTACTGGTAAATTATAGATAATAAAGGAATTGTCTAATGATTTATAAATATTAAACAGGAGTGGAAGAATATAGATCTTATTATTTATCGAATAAACAATGGCTGTTTCCAGAAGTGGACCTTAAATTTTTTAATGTTAATAAACATATATGAAAAACTTTTTATGAAATTCATAAATTTATAAAAAAATAGCAAATATGAAAAAAAATCTAATTAAAGTATTATATTAAAAAATTTGTTTTATGACTATTATGTTTTTTCTTTTTTAAACAATAAAAAAAAAAATTAGATTTTAAAAATAGAACATCACATAGATAAGTACATAATTAAATTAAATTTTCATAACATGTTGTGTTTTGTTATCATAACTCAAATAATTTGACTTTGTTATCCAACTTCTTTTCTTCGAGCTTTTAATAAAACATTTCCACGAAAATTTAATTGAGTTAAAGCAGATTTTATTTCCTGTTCAGAAGGTTGACATCCCATAATATCAAGATTCAAACGCTCAAACTTGTAATTTCCATTGTCATTCACCCAATCATCATTCTTTAAAATCAAATTTTATAACTAAATTTTACTAAATGAAACCTTTTTTTTAAAACAAAAAAAAATTAATTTTTTTTAAAAAAATGACTAAAATGATATAAAAACAAACCATCATATCTTCAATCGATTCAATTTCATTGTTTTTAATTTTGTCGATAAATTTATGCAAAGAATCAGGCCAATTCTCCTGCCGACTTGAATCTTTAACTGGTTCGTTTCCCCATATCATTTTATTTAATAATGCAAGAATAAATTTTTTATCCTTTAGCTTTCCATCAGAATTAGTGTCTTTTAAATCTGATGGACTAAAGTTATTTTGATCAAGTAGATCTTTGATCCAATAGTCTGAAATTTTCAGATTATCCTTCTCATCAATAAAGATTGAATTTGTTTGCAGAAAGCTATGAGATCTTTTTAAACTATTGTGTACTGAAAAAATAATAAAAGTAAATGAGATTTTAAAATTTGTTTTACTGAAATCAACACCAATTAACAATTGTCTGAAAAAAGAAAGAATTTTTTCTGGAGTTAATAGATTTGATTTTATCAAGCTTTGTGTTTTCATAAATTTTTCAGAAAGAAAAATGCCTTTTTTCATGTAATCCATCACAAAATAATATTTATTTTGAATGAAATCATATATGACCTCGTTTAATTTTATCAAGTTGGAATGGGACTTTTTGTAATGTTTAATTATAATGCAAAATTTAATATTTACAATTTTTTTGAAAAATGCAATAGAAGATTCAAAAGAATCTTGGCTTTGTAGAAAATTCTTGTCAAAGCAAAAAATAATCTTATTTATTTAAAACAGTGAAAAAAAATTAAAAAAAAAATTTTTTGAGTTTTACAAAAAAAGTTTTTTTTGATTCATCAAGTGCAAGCTTCAATGTTCCATATTTGTTATTGATAGAATTTTTTCTGTTAAAAAAAATTTTTTTTTTTTAAAATAACTTCATTTTTTTGATTTATAAAAACTCAAAAAAGAAAAAATGAATAAACCTTTCAAAATTTTTCACAAAAACATATTGATTGATTTTTTCATTCACAAATTCGAAATTCAGTTGTTTCGTTTTTTCTTTCCTCAAGGACTTATGCGAACTCGGGCTGTTCACTCCTGAAGAGATCGTAACAATAGAATTTAAGCTTTCTTTCGATAATATGTCCAGTTTCTCATCTATTTCTTCATAAAAAAACTGAATTTGATTGAAAATACTACCAGAAGCTGCAATCACTTGATCCTCAAACCTTAAATAAACGTGTTGAGAGCTGTTTTTTTTCGAGCTTTTGTCAAAATTCATGAATTCACTTTCTTTTTTCTGGTTGTTTTTCATGATGCCCTTGATAATAATATTAGTTTCTGATTTCTTCCGAATTTCTTTTTCTTCTTCCTCTCGAAAAAAATCGATTAAATTAGTTTTATACATTGAAACATCTGTAAAGGATATGACTGTTTGATTTGAAGGAATTCTAACAGGTGTTTGTACTTCTGATTCATCGTTTTTTGTGAAAACTGGATTTCTAGTGTTCAACACAAAATTTGGAGGATTTCTAGTGATTTTTTTGAAATTCACAGGGCTGCCAAATCGATTTTTTGGTGAATTTATAGAAAGAACTTGACTTTTTCTTCTCATATTGATTGGTTGGTCCTTTTGAGAATTGGTATTCAATGAATTTTTTCGAACAATCGCCATGTTTGTTGTTTTCATATGTAATACCTCATTTCTTAATATATTTTTAGAAAATGTTGGCAGTTTGATATAAATTTTTTTTTCATTTGTCTTTATAGGGACAGTGCTATTTTTCTTCAAATTCTCGATTGAAGGTCTCATCTGATCATGGATGAAATTAACCTTATCAATTTCTTTAAATTTCGATGTATTAAGCTAACGTTAAAATGATTTGCTTCTTTTTAAAGAAAATCAAAGATTACTGAAACGTAATGATGTTGAATAGAAGAAAAATTTGAGTTCAACTCTGTCTCATTTGTAGATTTTTTTAATATAGGTGGCTTTATAAGAGGTTTTGAATTTTGATTCGATGATGTTGGAGAGCTTGAAAAACAATTCTTTGATTTTGATTTGAATAATGTAAACTTACTTGAAAAAACCCTTGTCTTTTTTGAAAAAAGAACAACCCATTACCTGTTATCTTTAAAAAACCACAATCTTTTGTAAAACTTTATTATAATAAGAAAAAACTTAAAATTTACGTCTTATTTTATTATGATTTAAATAAATAAGAGAAGAATGTTAAAAAATTAAGGTAAAAAATCATCATAATTTTCGTTTTTTTAAATTTTATTATAAAAAAAAACAAAAACACCAATAATTTGAAGTATATATAATTCCTTTCTTTTTTAATAAATGTTTTCTTTTATGAAATATTTATTTAATTTAATAAAATTCTGAATTTTTTTTTATTGTTCGAAAGAGCAACAATCAAAATTCATAATTTGTTCAAATTTTAATTTTGTTCAGCTTTTGCTGCCCTTTCAATGAGAAGTTTGTTTTCCTTCTTTTGAATTTCTTTTCTTTAAAATTTCTTGAATCGAATTTATACCATTTAAAACAATCTTGCGAAAATTTGGCAAATTATCTCTTTTGCTTCGGGTTTCAATCTCCATATGATCCATTTGAGTGAAAATGACTTTCATCTTGCTACTATAAAGAGATTTTATTATTAATTTTTTCAATTTTAAATACATATTTTGCTCAGTTTTAGTTTTGAGAGTGATGAAATTATATTGTTCTTTCAAGTCCAATTTTCTGATTTTTCTTCCTTCTTTCACTGCTGTATTCAAGCTTTTTTCCATTAAAAATCCAAAAAATAATTAAGTTTAATCATTACTTTTTCTCATTTATTTTGATTTGCTCCTTAATTTTTGTTTTTTCTGGGCAATAACCTGCATTTATTGCCATTTTTTGGATAAATTTGCCTTTATTAGCTTCCATAGGATATTCTGAATAAAATCATTGTTTTTAATCAAAAAATTTCTTGATATTCTTATTTTTTTACTTAAAAGGAATGGGATTTTCTTTGAACTTTTAGGTTTGCTGGAACTTGTTTGACGAAATCGCTTCATTAATTTGCGTTTGAAAGGGATAAAAGGAATTGTTTTAAAGAGTTTTCTTGTAGAATACACCATGTAAACAACTGCTGGCTAATACGAACGAAAAATGATGATGTGTTTTGATGTGTGGAAGAATACGAATTTCTAGGTAGAGGTGAGTTTTTTTATCAGAAATAGATACTTTGGATATTGTTTTTTCATTTGGCTTTTGGGTTAATTTTTCAGGGATCTCAGGTGGAAAATAGAAAAAGGAAAACAAAATTATTTTGGATCAAATAATTTGCATGAAATTTTAATTAAAAGCTATATTTACAAAATTTCGGTTTTTTTCAAAATCTCATTTTGCAATTAATTTTTTTGAAGAAAAAAAATGAAAAAATATTTTTAAAAGTTTTGTTTGGAGTAATTACTTTTTCTTTGCAATTTAATGATGGTATTTTTTATTTAATGAAAGTGATAAGTTAAGAGATTTATGGTTTTTTTTTATTTTAATGAAAAGAAACATCAGCATTAATTATACTTATGAAAAATTATTTTTCTTTTATTTACTGTCAAAAAAAATTTGGCTAAAAATCGATTTTATTTTTTCGCATGAGAAATAACAGTTTTTTCAATTTGTTTAAAAATATGAAACGCTTAAAAGCTTTAAAAACACATTTATTATTTTTTCATTTTTATAAACAAAATTCTTCTCTCAAATAATTTAAAAAATTAAGAATTTATTTAGAAAATTTTTAATTTTATTATTTATATGAAGCAAAATTTCCATTAGACCCGTTTCCACTCGTAGCTCCATCATTGCTATTATTGCTTAATTTTTTATGATTATCCATCAAATTGAACATAATAACTTTTTTATCTTTTCCCCCTTCTTTTTTTGCAATTTCTTGTTGTTGTTTAAACGGATTCATTGAGTTTAAAAGAGTTGAGGCCTTTAAATCAGTTCTGCTTAACGAGTTTTGCCCATCAGATTTATAAAAATCTATTTTTGACTCAATATTCGGACAGGTTTTTTCTTTCATATAGCTTGAATTACTATTAATAGTAGTTTCTTTGTTTGGTTCTTTCATAAATGGGTTTCTTAAATGGCTTCTCACCTCAGTTTTCTGTTGCAAAAGCCTATTTTGATTTAAATCAGCAGCTTTTACCTGGCCATTTATTTGTATATTTATGCTATTCTGACTAATTTTGCTATTGGAACTTATAAAATTGACAACATTGTTTTGTTTTATCACATTTGCCCCTTTATCAATATTTTGACCAGTATTGTTCGTATTTGAACTGCAATTGCTATTACTGTTAATATTAATACTGTTTCCCTTTTTTAATTCAGGTTTTTTTGCTGATTTCAAATCACAGGAATTGTTATTTTCTTCTTGGTTTTCGTTTATAGAGGCCAATCCACCATAGGTTCTTTGTTGAATATTCATGTTTTTTTGATCATTTGAACTTTTTTCATTGGTTTTAAATATAGAACCTGATGGGGTAGTCATTTCATTGATAATCAGTATGGGTGATGAATTTAGCGAAGGTGGTTTTAGTTCTGCTTTTTCCATTGGACGGTCTTGTGGTTCGAAAGCTTTCGATTTTAATAAAAGCTTCTGTATTTGTTTGAGAAGTTCATCGTTCTGTTGTTTTAATTCATGGTTTTCTTTAGAAATCTTATGAATATTTCTCTCCTTTTGCTCCTCTAAGTCCATTATCATCTTTTCATAATTCCTTGTTAAGTCCTCTTCTTTAAGCGTCATTTTTTCATTGTAATCCCTCTCTAAATTTAAAAATTTCTTCTCTAATTCTGATAGTTTTGTCTTGATTTTCGAATTATCGTTTGTGATATCTGATAAATTTCTCTTTAATTCATCGTTTTCTAAACAAACATTCTGAGAGACCCCTTGAAAACCTCTATCTTTATCAGAATTCCTTGTGAATTTCTCATTCATTTTATCATTATATTTATTCTCATTGGTTTTATCATTGCATTTATCCTTTAATTCATGGAATCGTTCTTTCCATTGATGAGATTCCTTCACAGTATCAGTCAGTTTCTCGTTTTCTTGCAATAAATTATTGATTTTCTCTTCGAAATCATCAAGATTGCATTTAACGAAGCTTCCGACCCTCGAATTTTGCAAAGGACTCGCACTGAACATTTTTGAGTCATTATTGTTATTCGAAAACGAAAATTGGAGATTCTTTTGATTCGAATTATATTTTTCCTTTTCAAAATTTGACAGTTTATTCTTGAGCTCGATTACTTCCTCTTTTTTCTCATCATATGATCGAGATAATTTCTCTAATTTTCGCTCAAGTTCCAATGAATTTTCTTTCTCTCTTCGCAAAGACTCTTGATATTCTTTAATTTTGTCAATTTTTGGAGATTCTTGTGGATCCTTTGAAATTTGGGTTTGTTGTTGGGATTTTATCAACGAAATTTCATTTTTGAATTGGCTCAATTTCAGCTTATAAGCATCTTCTAATTCCTCATATTTCTTCACTTTTTCATTGAATTTCTCCTTTCCTTCCTTATTTTCTTTCTTTAATTGCTCGATTTCGCTCCTAAAGGACGAATTCTCTTGGTCTTTGGTATCAGAGTCAACAATAACGATTTCTGTGAGTTTTTTCTCTAGAATCTTTATTTCGCTTTGTTTCGAAGTGACATCCTTCAAAAGTTTTGAATTTTCATCAGTTAATCTCTCAATCTTCTGCTTATAACTCTTTTCAATATTTTCCTTTTCTTCAAGAATTGTGATCAATTTCTCCTTTTGTTCCTTCTCATCAATGCTCTTATTCACAACAGAAGTGGATTTATTGCTGATATTATCTGATAATCTCTTGTTTTCGTTGCCCAATTGTTCAATTTTTCTCTGTAAAGTGTCAATGGTCATTTGGAGTGATTTTTCCTTTGATGTAAAATCCTGCTTGCTATTCAAATTTATTGCAATAGATCCATTATAATTCCCTCCAATTGAGCCTTCATAAATATTATTCATACTTGATTTATTGAATAAATTACCTCTGGTAGCTGGGTTTTGGGTATTTGTTTGAAATGATATGTTTGAAGTATTGGAATTTGAATGGGTTTCGGCTGTGGAGGATGTTGAGGTTTTGGAAACTGAGTATTTGTATTCAGGCTTTCGCTCGGATGATGTTGCTGAAGGAATGTCTTTGCTTTGAAATTTGTTCTGGTTCATTGAGGCTAAGAGAGATTGGGGGTTGGAAGAATAGGCATGAGAGGGAGTGGGCATTCCGCCTCTGGAAAAAAGGTAGTTGGATTTTGCATCGGACGATAAGTATGACATAATTTTTGGTTTAACTTAAAAAAACATTATTTCTTTTTTAAAATAATTAAATGTTCATTATTTTTTTAAGAAAAAAAGTTTTATCCATATAAACAGTAAATTTTTTTTTTTTTTTTTTTCTTTTTAAAATTGACTTTTTAATCAAATTAACAAAATTTGTTTTTAGAAGTTTTTTTTTTTTTTTTAAAGTAACAAATTTTGTTTTATTAAAGATATATAAATAAAACCAAAATTGATATAGAAAAAACCTTCCCAACCATTAACCCTACAACTGAAGAAGTGATTGCAAAAATTTCCGAGGCCCAAGCTTCAGATGTTGATCTCGCAGTTAAAGCTGCTCGTAAAGCATTTGATCATGGTCCCTGGCGTAGTTATTCAGGTTCTAAACGTTGCCGAATCCTATTGAATCTCTCTGATTTAATCCTCCAAAACATTGAAGAAATAGCATATCTTGAAGTGATTGATAACGGCAAACCTTATAACTGGGCGTATGATGACATAAATGAAAGTGTGAAGGTTTTGAGATATTACGCAGGCTATTGTGACAAAATTCATGGCACGACAATACCGATGGAAGGTCCTTATTTAGCCTATGTACGTAAAGAACCTGTTGGTGTTTGTGCACAAGTGATCCCTTGGAACTTTCCTTTTATGATGTTTTGGTGGAAAGTGGCTCCTGCTTTAGCAGCAGGTTGCACAATAGTAATGAAGCCAGCTGAATTAACGCCTTTAACAGCATTATTCTTAGGTCATTTATTCAATGAAGCTGGGGTTCCTGCTGGTGTTATTAATATTTTACCTGGGTTTGGATTGACGTGTGGAACACCTTTGGTTCAACACCCTTTAGTTGATAAAGTGGCTTTTACAGGATCTACGAGTGTGGGGTATCATATTATGAGAAACTGTCATGAACATAATTTGAAAAGAGTCAGTTTGGAGTTAGGAGGAAAATCTGCTAATATTGTGCTAAAGGATGCGGATATTGACTCTGCTGTCACTTATTCTATTAGAGGAGCGTTTTGTAATTCGGGACAGAGCTGTATCGCTCCAGGGAGAATTTATGTTCAGGAGGAGGTTTATGATGAATTTATTAAGAAAGCTGTTGAAGAAGCAAAGAAAAGAGTTGTTGGGGATCCTTTTAAAAAAGATTGTGACCAAGGTCCGCAAATCAGTCAAAAACAAATGGATAATGTTTTGCGATTAGTTGAAAAAGGAAAAGAAGAAGGAGCCACAATTCTGCTTGGAGGGAAGCGATTGGGAAATAAGGGGTTTTTTATAGAGTCCACAGTTATTGGAGATGTGATTGAGGGAATGACTATTGCAAAAGAAGAGATTTTTGGACCAGTTTTAGTCGTGTTGAAATTTAAAACATTAGATGAGGCGATTGAAAGGGCAAATAATAGCAAATATGGATTGGGAGCTGGTGTTTTTACAAAAAATATGGAAGTTGCTATAAAAGTGACTAATGCTTTGAAAGCTGGAACAGTTTATGTAAATTGTTATGATATTTGTGCAGTTACAACGCCTTTTGGAGGTTTCAAGGATTCAGGAATCGGGAGAGAGTTGGGTGAATATGGTTTGTCAGGGTATTTAGAATTGAAAACTGTTATAATTAAAATAGCTGATGATGCTCTTCCATAATAAAAAATAATTTTAAAAAGAAAATTAATTGAAATTATTTCTGATTGGAAGTAAAAAAATAAAAATATCTTATTTTTTCCGAAAAACCAATAAAACTTCTCAAAATGAAAATTTTCCCAATAAAATACACCCAGCTTTTTATTGAAGGCCAATACGTGAACTCCCTACAAGGCAAGACTTTCCCAACTATAAACCCATCAACAGGTGAACTTATAGCAAATATATCAGAAGCTCAATCTGAAGAAGTCGATTTAGCAGTAAAAGCCGCTCGTAAAGCCTTTGATTCTGGTCCATGGAGACGTTTCAGTGGATCTCAAAGATGTCAAATTCTTCTTAAATTCGCTGATTTAATCACAGAAAACCTTGATGAATTGACTTATCTTGAAACAATAGACAATGGAAAACCTTATAGCTATGCTCGAGAAGATATAACAGAAAGTGTAAAGCTTGTGAGATATTATGCAGGTTATTGTGATAAAATTCATGGAACTACCATACCAATGGAAGGCCCTTATTTAGCCTATGTCCGAAAGGAACCAGTTGGTGTTTGTGCTCAAATCATCCCCTGGAACTTCCCATTTTCAATGTTCATATGGAAAATTGCCCCTGCTTTAGCAACAGGGTGCACTATTGTGATAAAGCCAGCTGAATTAACACCTTTAACAGCTTTATTCTTAGGACATTTATTCAATGAAGCTGGAGTTCCAGCTGGTGTTGTGAATGTTATTACTGGGTTCGGACCTTCATGTGGAAGTCCTTTAACTCAACACCCGTTGGTTGATAAAGTAGCATTTACTGGATCAACTCCTGTAGGATATCATATTATGAGAAATTGTCATGAACATAATTTAAAGAGAGTTAGTTTGGAATTAGGAGGAAAATCTGCTAATATTGTGCTAAAAGATGCGGATATTGATTTAGCTGTGAAACAATCTTTGAAGGCTGCTTGTTGCAATTCGGGACAGTGTTGTGTAGCACCTGGAAGAATATATGTTCAGGAGGAAATTTATGAAGAATTTATGAAGAGAGCGATTGAAGAAGCTAAGAAAAGAATTGTGGGGGATCCGTTTAAGGAAGATTGCGAACAAGGGCCACAGATTAGTCAAAAGCAAATGGAAAATGTGCTGAAACATGTAGAAAAAGGTGTGAAAGAAGGGGCAAAATTGGCTTTTGGAGGGAAAAGAATTGGTGTAAAAGGGTTTTTTATTGAGCCAACGGTGTTTGGAGAGGTCAAAGAAGAGATGAGTCTTGCAAAAGAAGAGATCTTTGGACCTGTCCTAGTGGTTTTGAAATTCAAAACTATTGGAGAAGCTATTGAAAGAGCTAATAATAGCAAATATGGATTAGGTGCAGGGGTTTTTACGAAAAACATTGATGAAGCAATAAAAACAACAAATGCTCTAAGAGCTGGAACCGTTTATGTTAACTGCTATGATGTTTGCTATACGAATACACCTTTTGGAGGGTACAAAGATTCGGGAATTGGAAGAGAATTAGGAGAATACGGATTGCAAGGTTATTTGGAATTGAAGACTGTGATCATTAAGATCGCAGATGATGCACTTCCATAAAAAAAAAAATGTTTTTTTAAAATAAAAATTAATTTTTCATTTTTAATTTAAAAAAAAAATCCTTCAAAATAATTTATTTAAAAATTACTAAATGAAATCTTTATTGATCAAGGTACTAATTGTTTCAGAAAACATAAGAAAAAAAGTGGCAAATTTTCCTCTTTTTTTACGTTTTTTTCTTCTGATTAATTTTTTTTTTAAGTATTAAAATTTTAATTAAATTATTTAAAATTATGTTTCAATTAAAAAAAAAAATGGAAAATTCTTCGTTTTTCCACGAAGGAATAGAAGTTTTATTACTTCGATTGACGTAGGTTTCGAATTTGACGAATCCAGATAGTTTTCCGATGTATTTGGATGTTTGGAGAAAGTTTAAGGCAAAATTTTTTTTGTTTTTATTTTAAAATTTTTTAAAGAAATTAAAACAATAATTTTATATTAAAAAATTCAATTTTGTGAATGGTTTTAATTGTTTGTGTGAAAATTGCCAAAGAAATTCCACCATATCAAGTTATTTACGCGGATTTGTCAACATTATCTTCTGGTCCATAAGATTTAAGTTTCCATGTTCATGCACTTTATTTGTTGCCTTTGTCACTCTTTTCATGATGTTTACGATTCACTCCTTTATTACTTTGATTCATATAAATAACAACAATCATTAGTTTTATTGGAGTTATGTTGATTGCATGACATAATTTTTATTTGAAGTGGGCTTGATTTATGAAGACACTCATAAATCACAGTAAATAGTTATTGTTTTTTATTTCAATTGTTTTAATTAGATTTTTGGAAGGATTGGGCATTTTTTTTGAATCTGTTCATATTTTGAGATTTTTGGAGAATGCAATTTGGTTTTCCTAATTTCGTTTGGCTTTTTTTTGAACATTTAACGGGCTCAAAGCTTTGTTTTTGGAAATAACTTCCATTTAAAGTTTGATTGAGAAAAATAAAATTCTCCTTTCTGAATGTTATTTTTTTTTTAAAATTAATTTTTTTTCAAAAAATAT
>JFJP01034053.1_pt1 | contig 19555 bp, 10 predicted proteins | sample 431651 | NCBI WGS metagenome assembly JFJP01 (sample SAMN02602958, study PRJNA72255) | Microbial mat metagenome, whole genome shotgun sequencing project. | biome: fresh water; feature: sink hole; material: water; isolation source: purple microbial (photo- and chemosynthetic) mats found in...
ATACGGTGAGTGCGGTTGAACTGGGCCAAGTTTTCCAGCGGAGCCAGAAAGCGCTCCAAACGATGGCTGGGGACAACCCCTGCCAGCAAGGCCCAATAGGCACCAATGGTTTTGACACCGTTCCTGCGGTTTCCGTGACGGTCCAGGTCATGGTAGAACCCGGTACCCTCATCCCAGAACTTCTCGTTGATCAACCCGGTCAGGTGCTCAATTTCCTGCTGAAAGTCGGTCACTTCGGCAGTGCGTCCCAGCACCTCGGCCATAGCGACGAGGATCTTGGCGGCCAACAGAGCCTGGAGGGTGGCGTCAATCCACGACCCATGACCGTGGTCATACAACTCGTGGACTCCTTGCCAGCGGTGGGGCGGGTGGTTGGGAAAGGCTCCCTCAAACCGGGGCTGGTTGTCCATACCAGAGCCCCAACCGCTGGTCCAGTAGGTGCCATCGGGCCAGGTTTTGTACCGGCGGAGCCACTGGCAGTACGCCGCCAGGGGGGGAAACACCCGGGCCAACCGGTCTTTGTCTCCCGTGTTGAGCCAGTATTCCCACTCCGCCCAGGGCAGCACATTCGGCCCGGTGGAGCTGGGGTCGTGACGTTGAAAGCGGTCCTCGCCGGTGGCTTCGGTGATCTCGCGGCAGATAAAACCGTCGGGGTGCTGTTTGGCATAGAAGTTGTCGCAGGTGGCCTGAAGCGGCCAAGCTTTGCCGGCGTACCGGCCAAACAGGGCGATGAACGCCGAGTCCCACATGAAGGTGCTGCTATTGAAGGCCGTCGACAGAAAATCTGAGGCAAAACCATTGGCCGCCGTGGCACGTCGCAGGTTGCGGGCGGCAAGTTCCCAGGTCTTGTTCCAGGCGGCCTCGTACTCGGGCCGGGCGGGCCACGACAGACGGGGCAGCCGACTCAAGAAATCCTGGGGGTCCGACCAGCCGGCCGAGGTTCCCGCAGGTGCCGGTCGGGGCTGGCCCCGCAAAGTCGCCACATACTCCCAGGGACCGGGGTTTCGGGTACGCGCACCGAACGTGTCCTCGGCGGCATAAGGATTCTCAACATAAGTGTGGTAGAAGGGGAAGCTCAAAACATCATCTCCGAACGACTATTTGAAACCCGTCAGGCCCCCCGGTCAACCCGGTAAAACATGGGAAAAACCGGCAGGTTTATTTTGCGGAAGCCGCATCAACCTGTTTTTGACATCAAGGTTTCAATCGAAGGAGGAGCTCTTTTCAACCATTCCTCCGGACCTTCCTGCAAGGCCATCAAGGCCTGAAGGAAAAGGCCCATGCTGGTGGTGTAGTAGGGCATCCAATATCCGCTCGACTCATAGATCGTAATGCAATCTGGATCCACACTCTGGCTCGCAATCATCTGCTTCAATTCATGGGCAAAGCCTTCCCGATCCTGCATGCGGGCGGCTGCAAGCAGGAAAGCGAACAGGGTCCAGCCCTCATAAAAGGTGCCGGGCACACCTGCATGGGGCACCCCTTCGCGTTGGACTGAGCAAATCCTATGCCGTAGTTTCCAGGCTATGTGTGTAGGCTCATCGACGGTGCCGAGCGGCAGAAAAGTCAGGGGATTCAACTGCACCGGATGTTTTTGCTTCCCGGTGACGAAGCGAGTGTCCGCGTTGCTGCGGTAAAAACCCTCCCTTTCGACAAGTCGCCTATAGGCAATTCCTTCGAGCAAGATGTTCGTCCAGCGGGAGACCTCTTCATTTTCTATGCCGAGATCGCCAGCCATACCAGCGGCTGCGCGCAAGGTGTATTCGGCCGCGAAGAGTGCGCATAGATAATCGTGTGCATTCTCGCCCCCATATTCATCCTGCCCCATGGAAGGAACGACATGGATGCCCCAGCATCCGTCGTCGCCTCTGGACATGCAAGAAGCAAGGAAGAGCGCCGATTCGAAAAGAACGGGCCAGGCGCAGTCGCGGGACCATTGCACATCCCTGAGGCTCTGCGCGGTTTCGTAGGCCATCCTGGCCGGGTAGGCCGCATTGTGAATCTCATACTGAAATGCATTGGGCGTCCCTTCCAGCAGAAGATCGTCCGCCGTCCCGATTGGGAATTCCCAGGCCCAAAGAACCCCGGGTTTCCCATAGATCCTGCGGGTATTGCTCCGCTGCTGCTCAATACGCGAAAAATAGAAATCCACCATGGCTTTGGCGATGTCGAGATAGCCCAGTTTCAGGAAAACGGGATGGATGTAGGAAAGATCCTGGGGAAAATGCCGTCCCCATGCGTTGCCGCTATAGCCCATGGGAGGTGCGGGAGCCCTCGTATCCGGTGCATAACTGGAAAGCAGTGAATAGAGACCGCGCCACCAGAGACGTTCAGCTTCGACTGAAGGGAATGCAGGCGGCTTCGGATGGCCCCAACGATTTCTCCATCCCTTGTCTGCCCTTTTACCGCGCTGGACCCCTTCCCTGAGGACCTCTGTGAATATATCATCTTTTCGCGAGGTAGGACCAAAGGCGAGGACCCAGGACAAAGATCCCGACGATTCCCTAAGCGGCAGTGCGAGGCCGGAGGGATGCGCCGTCCAAATTCCATGTGATGGATTGATTTTATGGATTTTCTTGTTGTAACCATAATCTGACAAGGCAAACAGACATGCATCCGCCGTGCCCACCTCCAGGACAATCTCCGGAAGTGGCTTGCCACTGATGGCCTTCCACCGCAGGGAAAAATACAGGCAATCGCGATGATCGGGATCGCTCCATGTTTCCAAGCGGTAAGACAAATCGTCATTGTGAAAACGGGTGATCAATCGTCCCCGGGAGAGCACCAGGGTTTGCCGGTACTTTGTGGGGGGCGATGGTGCCTCACTCCATCGGATGCGCGCTATCGGAACCTGTTCATCCAAACCGTAAGGGCCATGATGAAAAACTTCGGCATGAAACAAGGCTGTATTGGAAACCCGGTTGGCGACACCGCCCGATGGTTGATGCTGCAAACCCCAGGCGTCAAAGCAGCCCCCGCAACGGCCATTTGCTATATAGAGGTTGATCGACTTGTTCCATTCGACGGGCCAATGGCCCCGATCCACGTTAGCAGAGTCTGGTGGTGTGGAAAAGATGCTCATGGACACTCCTGTGTTTCTTCATCCTATGATATAGGAAGGTAGTACTACACCAAGCGACTTTGGCCCTGCGCAGGTTGCGGGCGGCCCGGTTTTCTACCAGTTGAAATACCGGTAAGGGTCATCACCGAGCACGTAGTCGGCCCGATAGTCCGGATGGTACACCCCTTCTTCGGGCAACAGCGGTTCCAGGCGCAGCTCCTCCCGGGGGCCGTAAACACCACCTCCACCTACATAATCCGACACCCGGGCACGCTGCAGCAAGCGCACCGTCAACGTCAGGGTTCCCGCTTCGCCCACCGCTGAGGCCGGTATACGGTACACCCGGGGATGGTTGGCGTAGGGCACGGGATGCGGCTCGCTGACCAGCACCCCGTTGGCAAACGTCTCGTCCACGTTGTCGACCTTGCCCAAGAACAGCTGAAGCTCGCGGCCGCGCCAACCCGAGGGTAGCGGCAGCGTCCGCTCCAGAACCACGTCGGCGGTGGACGCCTCCCAGTCACCACCGAGTTCTTCCCAAGTGACAGGAAGATTCAGCGTTGCTGATAGCACCCCTTCGGCGCGGTGCAGAGTAGCCTTCCAGGGTCCTGCCAAGGAAAAGCGTTCGGGTTCACGGGGGTGGAATACCCGCTGGTCAGCGCGGAAGGAAGCCCCCAAGGCGGCCAGAACCGTTGATTCGGCATGCATCCAGCGCCAGCGGGTGAAGCGCAGGTACGTCTTTTTGTCGGCGTCGAGCACCCGGTCGCTCAAGCGGGAGAAGACCGCCACCCCCCGACCGACGACCGTCCTGGCCAGCAGGGCCGAGTCTGCCTCGAAGGCGTCCATCGACAGGTCCACCCTCGGCCGTAAATCGGACCAACCCAGGCCCCTAAACTCGGGGCCTGAGGGAAGGGGAACCCAGCCCCCGCAGACCTCGCGCTTCACAACGGGGGGGGACAAACCCGGCACCGGCGGGTGGTCGGCCAGAAAGTAAGCCTTGCCGCCTTGTTCCAGATAGGGCCGCAGCCGGGTTGCCTCGCAGTGCACCGTACCATCAAACACCAGCAAATCAGCCTGGTAGTCTGCCTGGGGCGCTTTTTCGTGGACCATGCCCAGCTCATCCAGCCGCGTGCCTTCGCTTCGACTGGTCACCAGCACCACCCGGCGCGCCAGCGTCTGATTTTCGTTCACGCTGGCGTCCGCCCGTTCCTGCACCACCTCCAAAAGGCGGGCACAGGCGGGGTCCGTTTGCAGGTGATCTTCCCAGTCGAAGGTGGTTAAGACGACACGACCCGTGCCAACCTCGAGCTCCAGCCACGGGGAGTAAGCCAGGTCGAACTCACCCTCCACCACTGCCCTCCAGGCCGAACGGTGGGGTTTTTCCACCGGCAGGCTCGAAACGGCACCGGTGCCGCCCCAGCGGTTGCCGTGGTAGGGAAACCACCACTTGCCCAGGCGGGCCTCACCGGGGTTGAGCTGAGGACGGGGCTCGCGAATCTGACTTTCACCGTTCCAATCCCGCAGGTCTTCGGAGTCAAGGACAGCGTCCAAGCCTGCGCCGGGGACGGGGTAGAACCGCCGCCCCAGGTATGCCCCCACCCGGAACCCCCAGAACCGCTCCAGCTCACCCGGTTCGGTACCCAGCAAAACGGCCCGCCCGCCCGCCGTGACAAAAGCCTCGAAAGCGGCCCAGGTTCCAGTGCGCTCCAAGTGGCTTAGAACCCCGCGGCCCAGCCACAGTACGCCGGTTGGCGATGCCCAGCCGTTCACAGCCGAAACGGCCCAACCAGCCGACCGGAGTGCCTTTTCGGTTTTTCCCACAGGATCGAACAAAGTCAGCGGCGGGCGCGTTTTAGCGGAGCCATACACCCTGAGGGGAAAACAGTCGCGATGGCTTCGATTGCCGATCTGCGCCTCGAGGAGCAAACAAAGGTCCCGTTTCTCGCCAGGTTCACAGACAGGGGCGACAAATTCGAGAGGCAGAAGCAGGTTGGCAGCGGAAGCAACGCTCCCTTCCAGGGTGAACGTTTTCAGCACCTCTGCCTGATTGACCACCGTGACTTCCACGCGGTAGGGGGCGCTTTTTCCCAGGTCATTCACCAACGTCACAGCTTTGCGAACCAGGTCACCCGAGCGGAAATGGTGGTCCTTGGTCAGGGGTAGCTCGGGGGCTCCTGCCAGCCACGCCAAAGTCGGGCCATTGGTTTCCACCAGAGCCTTCCCTGCCGGAGCTACCAGCCGGGGTGAAAAGCGCAGCAGTTGGCGTTCGGGAAGGGAAGGATAGAAGAAGCCCCGCCCTGGCTCGTCTGCCGATTCCGCCGCCGGAACCTCCTTCTCCTCCCACCCTGCTGGCGGGTCGTACGGAAGCGTCCGCCAACCGTGGGCGTTGTGCCAGGGAATCATACCGCCCGTTATCCCCGTCAACCGCCAGCTGCGCCAGGTGTTGAGGATAAACAGCTCCTGTACCGCCTGAAACGGCGCAGTGAAGTCAAACGCCGCCGCATAATGGAAGTGCTGGTACTTTTGGCCTTCCAGGTGATGCGCGGCAATCATGCGGCGGTACGGGGACTCCTCGAGCCGGTACGCCTCGGGGCCCAGGTAGATGGCAGCGAATTCGGTCACCCAGGGCTCACTGACAATGCCATCACCGAAGTCGCTGCGGCCCCGGTTGAACGACACATGCAGCGGCGTGCCGAACTCGACAATCAGCAGCGGCAGCTCGCCATGGGCGGCCCACTCGGTCAGCCACTCCTCGCGTTCCTGCAAGGGAATCAAGTTGAGGTACATGTTCAGGGTGTGCACATCGCCCAGACCGCCTCCATGGTGCACAAACACCGGCCTGGTCGGGTCAAGCCCTTTCAGGATGCCCAGCATTTCGCGACCGGCGGCGTCACGGCGTTTGCGTCCCCGAGCCCACCAGAACCAGCGGTCTCGTTTTCGGCCCAGCACACGGGGGTCCATGTTGAGGGCCGAACCGAACTGGTTGGCGTTGGTACCCCACATCACCAGCGACGGGTGGTTCCCCAGAGCTTCGATGTCCCGCCGGGCTTCGGCTACATAGCGCTCCGAACGGGAGCCGGAAAAGCCTGTCGGAGCCGACAGCAGAAAACCCTGCCGGTCGGCTTCCTCCAACCAGAGCGCCACCTGTTCGTAAGGGTATTCTCTGGGCCAAATTTCAGCGAAGTTGAACCCGGCGGCCTTGAAGTTGGCCAGCGTGGCGGCAATGGTCGGGATATCGCCATCGTCCCCGCACAAGACGGGCCGCAAGCGGAACGGACGGTCGTTGAGACGGAACTCGCGGCCCGAAACGGAAAACTCCCGGAACCCGAAGGGCAGGGTGACGCTGTCACAAGGGGTACGGTCCACTAGCAGTTCCAGTTCCAGCGCATACAGATGCGGGTCGTCGGGCTCCCACAGGCGTGGGTTGAACCAAGGCCGCCAAACCGTGACCGAGCGGTGCCCGGCGGGTACAACGGCCTCAAACTCCAGCGAAACCGAGCCCTGCGAATCCCGGACGGTGCCGCCAACCCGCAGAGGTCCCTCTCCCCGCTCCAACGACGCGGTCACCTGGAAAAACCGCCCCGTCACCGAGGTTTCGATCGAAAGGGTGCCCCAGCGCGGCCCCAACGGTTTGCTGAGAAGAACGGCGTCTCCGAGCAGTCCATATTCGTTTTCGAGGATCAGTTCAAGCCGGTGGTTGGCGCCTGCCTGAACCAAACCGGTCAGGTCCACCTCAGCCGTCAGACCATCCATACGCCCGGCTTCCACGCCGTCGAGTAGAACCCTTGCCTTGGGAAACTGACGTTCCAGCTTGATCGAGACGGCCCGGCCCTTCCAGTGGGCCGGAACCGTTATCGTCGTTTGTACTGAGCGGGAAGCGGGAACGGCCTCAAGAAACCCACCACCGTCCTCAAACCCGGGGTAGCGTTCCCACGGGACAGGAGGGTGGAAGGCCCCAGGGACCCGGAAGGTCCGCCCTTCCGAAACCCACAGACCATTCAAATTTTTTGTCTCACGCATGGTGTCCACCGCCTCCCTCGCTCGGAATTACTTCTTCTTGGCCAGGTAGGCGTCGAGCTGCTTCTGCACCTCGGCGATCTCTTTGTTCAACTCGATCTTCTTCTGCTTTTCGAGGATGCCGGGAAGATCCTTGGCGGGATCGAAGATGCCGATACCCAGCGACTCACCGATTTCTGTATAAATGGTTCCCCAAGCCGCTTCCACGGTCTTGATGGGCGACTGGTCGAACACGAAGTCGGCGTACAGCTTGAGCTCGGCGTTCTTCAGAGCGGTCTGCGCCTCGCTGACGGTCTTGTCGGAAACCCCAGGCTGAAGATAGGCCAGGTGGGTGTTGCCGAACACCCAGGTCATGTTGGGGTCGTAACCCGAGTCGGCGATCTTCGCGAGCGTGTTGGCGCCGGTCTTCTTGAAGTGCGTGCCCTCGATCCCGTAGCTGAGCAGGTTGTAGAACACTTTGTCGGAGTCCAGCAGTTCCAGCACCTTGACGGCGTTCACAGGGTTTTTCGAAGTGCGCGAGACGGCAAACTGGCTTCCGGCCACCGAGTCGCGGGCCACCATGGGCTTGCCGAAGCGGGCAATCACCACGTCAAAGCCGTTCTCGGCCTTGAACTTGGCCTCGGCATCGGGGCTGATCACCGTCGCGCCGGCGGCGTACTTGAGGGCCTTGACTTCCGGGGCGATGTCTTTGACGGTGAAAGCGTCGTCGCGCACATAGCCGGCCTTGTACCACTTGTTCATGGTCTTCATGAACTCGACGTTGTAGGGCTGATCCCACACGTTGACCACTTTCTTGGGGTTGCTCTTGAGCACCACCGAGTTGGCGAACACCTGCACGTAGGGGGCAAAACTCTCAAACGCCCAGCTGACCGACGTGTTGGCGCCCACGGCCAGCGGCGTGATCTGGGGCTCGCCCTTCTTGACCGCGGCCAACCAGGGTTCCAAGGCCCGGAAGTCCTTTTCGACGGCCTTGACGTCGAGCTTGTACTTCTCGGCCAGGTCTTTCTTGAACCACATGCCGTTCTGGCGCACGGGGTATTCCATAAAGGGCACGGTGTAGATCTTGCCGTCGGAGTAGCGCAGGATGTCCCACACGGCCTTGGGCACGTACTTGTAGTAGGTGGGCATGTACTTGGGCAGCAGGTCGTCCAGCGGCAGGAATGAGTTCTTGGCAATCTGGTCGGTGTAGACAAAGTTCCAGTGCGAGGTCCACAGCAGGTCCATCACGTCACCGGCAGTGGTCTGCAGGATCATCTTCTGGTTGTAGTTGTCAAAGCCGTCATAGGGAACGAACTGCACATCGATGCCGATTTTGCTCTTCACATACTGGGATGCCGCAGCAAAAACCTTCTCTGAATCCCTCTGGTTGCTGAACGGAAAGTGCATGGTCACCGTCTGCGCGAAGGCATTGCCGACCAAGGCCAACGACAGCACTACTGCCGTCAGAACGCTTTTTCTCATGGTCAATCTCCTCTTGTTTCTCAATCTGATTCTACTCCGGCCAACGGCTGGGTTTTTACCGACTCACCCCTTCACCGCCCCCACCGTCAGCCCTTTGACGAAATACTTCTGGAAGAAGGGAAACGCCAGAAGCATGGGCCCTGCCGCAATCAGACACATGGCCATCCGTATCGCCTCGGTGGGCACCAAATTCGCCGCCCTCAGAGACTGAGGCATGTCATTCATCCGGGCGAGAACCACCTCGATGTTGCTGAGCATGTTCTTGAGCAGCAGCTGGAGCGGGTTCATGTCAGGCTTGTTGATGAACAGCAACCCCAGCCACCAATCGTTCCAATAGCCGAAGGCGGTAAACAAGGCGATGGTTGCCATGGCCGGGGTGGCCACCGGCAGAATGATTTGAAACAGGATGCGGAACTCTGAAGCTCCGTCCATTTTGGCCGACTCGATCAGCTCCCCGGGGATGCGTTGAAAGTTGGTCCGCAGCACAAAAACGTTCCAAACGTTGATCAGCGCGGGGACAATCAGGGCGAAATAGCTGTCGCGCCAGTCGAGTACCCGGGCGACCAAGATATAGAAAGGAACCAGTCCGCCCGAGAACAGCATGGTGAAGAACAGGTAGAACGACACAGCCTTGCGCCGCCGGTAATCCCGGCGCGAAAGGGTGTAGGCCAGACCCGAAACCAACAGAACTGAGCCCGCCGTGCCGATCACCGTCACCAAAAGGGTGACCTGGTAGGCCTGGAGGATTTGGTAGGGATTCTTGAAAATCAGGTTGTAGGCGTCCCACTTCCACTCGCCTCTTGGCAGCAACGAGTACCCCCCCGCCTTGATTATTTCGACGTCATCGGACACCGAAATGGTGAACACCGAAAGCAGGGGCAGGAGCATCAGGGTGCAAAGCACCAGGAAGAACAGGTGAAGGAACACCGGGGTACGGCGGTTGGTGATCAAAGCGGACTCCTCAGAACAGGGAATTTTCGGGGGCGATTTTGCGGACGAAGGCGTTGGCTCCCAGCACCAAAAAGAAGCCGACGGTTGACTGAAGGAAGCCTGCGGCGGCGGCCATTCCGGGTTCGTTCATGTTCCTCAATGCCCGGAACACATAGGTGTCAATGACATCGGTGACGGGGTACAAGGCCTTGCTGTCCTGGGGCATAAAGTAGAAAAGCCCAAAGTCGGCGCGGACGATTCCCCCCACCGATAGAATCAAAAGGATGGTCATGGTCGGGATCAGAAACGGCAGGGTGATCTTTTTGATGGTCTGCCACTTTGTGGCTCCGTCGATGGCGGCGGCCTCAAAGTAGTCGCGCTCGATGCCCATCAGTACGGCGTAATACAGAAGGCTTCCCATTCCCACACCCTTCCAAAGGCTGGTCACCGTCAGAATTACCGGCCACACGGACGGGTCGGAATACCACTTCACAGGCTCCAACCCCAGGCCGGTCAAGGCCTGGTTGAGCATGCCGTAACGGGGATTCAAAAAGGTGTAGAACATATAGGCGGCAATAATCCACGACATGAAGTTGGGGAACACCAGAATGGTCTGGTAGGTCTTGATGGCCTTTTTGTTGGTCAGTTCGTACATTAGAAGCGCTAAAACCACGGAACCCGCCATGCCTGCCAGAATGAAAACAGCGTTCAGGAACAAGGTATTGGCCGTCACCTTCCAGATGGCTCCCGTGGTAAACAGGAACTCGAAGTTGGTAAACCCCACAAAGGGGCTGCCAAAAAAACCGAGCTGGTAATCGTAATCCTGGAAGGCCATGACGACCCCGAACATGGGTACGTAGGCAAAGATGAAAACCAGGATCAAGGCGGGAAAGGCCAGCAAGTTCAGTTCCCACTGGATCGGCTTTTTCGGTGCGGATCGCATCGTGTCGCTCCTTAGCCGGTTGGCTCCGGCACAGGGTCATGTTGGGGGCGAGTTAACCGGCACGCAATTTTGAATGTTGGCCGTTTCCCTGATTTTGGGGGGTTTTGGGTTTTGAATTCACGGAATCAGTTTGAATTTCCGGGTTTGACCTCGAAAAGGGTTTCTGAATTTCGGTGGTCGGGCGTAAAATGACCCTGAATGGAAGCTGCCAAAAAAGAACGTCCCAGCAAGCTCTACCGCAAAATTCTGCTGGCCGTCAGCATCGCCAGCGTTCTCTCCGTGCTCACCGCTTCGTCGCTGCTCTATTTTGGGTACCTGGGCATTGCTGAAACCGAGGCCCTCACCGCCGACCGCGACCGGCTGGTTCAGCTGGAAAACTCGGCCGCTGTGATGATGGCCCTATCCCGAAGCGTTGCGGAACAGGTCTATTCCAACTCGGTCATCACCTCTAACCTGATCTATCCCCAGATTGACGGGGGAGCCATGGCCACCATTGCGGCCCTGAAGATGTTTGAAACCTACCGCCAGCCTTTGGCGCACTTAGACTCCATCTACATTTACAACGGACCCCAGAGCCGCTACTTTGTGGCTTCCGAGGCAGAGAAGCGCATTGTCCTGCTGCCGGATGCTCCCGACCCAGGCATTGGGGACTTGCTCAAGCGAGCACAGTCCCTCGGCCAGTTGCAGCCCATTCCCCGGGTGTTGACTCGTCAGCGCTTGGGTGAGCCCGAGCGGCAACGCAAGGTCTACACGTTTCTGTATTGGACCGACGCCCCTGTGATCGAGGGGATTCCCCTGTTTGTCATTGTGATCAATATGGATGCCCTCTTTTTTCAGGCGGGGCTTTCGGACTTATCGCAGGACATGCGTGACTCGGCCTTCGCCATCGACCGCAACGGCCTTGTGGTGCTGGAAAACCCCAGCCACCCCTTTCTCAGCTCACTAAAGGACACGGCGACTTTCGAACTCTTGCAAAAGCAGAACCAGCGCCGGGGAACTGTATCGCTTGGCACTGGTTCGCAGAAGGTCAGCCTGAGCTTTACCGTTCAACCCGAATTGGGCTGGAAATTCGTACAGACCACCAGCGCAGCCCGGCTGGAAGAAAAACTGAGCCCGCTGCGCGATACGGTTTTGCTGGTCGTGCTGGCGGTGCTGGTTCTGGGTATGCTGCTGTCGTTTTTGTTGTCAAATCGACTCTATGCACCGTTGGGTTCCCTCGAGGAGCGGCTGGAAGAAGTGTCCGAAAGTCGGTTGCGCCGGTTGTTGCTGGGCGAAAGTGACGCCAGAAATGCCGCAGTCTGCCGGGAAGCCGGACTGGAACCCGAACAACCCTGCTACCTCTTCCTGGTCACCCTGAGCCTGTTCAAAGACTTCCGGCGGAGCAACACCTATCCCGACCGCATCAAGATCAAAGCCCAGATCCGAAGCAGCGGCCTAGCGGTACTGCAAACACAAGGTCCTTCCCATGGGTGTGCGTGGGATGAACGGACCGAACTGCTTTTACTGCAAACCCCCACCGCTGAGACCGACGTTCTGGCTCTGGCCCGACAGTTGGAACAGACCGTGGTTCAGAACACGGGACGGCTTGTCCACATCACGACCTGCCGCCGACCCACCCTCCCCCCCAATCTTCTTGACGAGACCGCCGCTGTATTTGATGCTTCACAGGCCCGCCTCTGGACACCGTTGGAGCAGACTCTCGACGTTGAAGACCTGAATTTTGCCGACAACCAGCTTTTTGACTACCCCAAAAAAGCCGAGCAGGAGCTGCTGGAGCACCTCAGATTGGGGGAGCGGGACAAAGCCCTGCAGGCCCTGGACCGGTTTGTTCAAGCCGCTAGGCCCTTCCGGCCTGCCGTTCTGCATTCGTCTCTGGTTCGGCTGGCCTCGACAGTCCACACGGAAATCGACGGTCTGGCCCGGTCCTGGGGAAGGGCCCTACAGGGCGCGTTTCAGGATTTTCTGGAAGAGTTGTCGTTTCCTGACACGGTGCAGGAACTGGAGCAAGGGTTTGAGCGCCTTTTTGACGAGTTTCTGCAGCGACAGCAGGAACACCGCCTCAACCGCCGCGATGCCAAAACCACTCAAGTCGACGACCTGATCCGCGAGCGCTCAGCCGACCCCAACCTTTCTCTGCGGGCGATAGCCGATGAGGTGTCGCTGTCTTCGGACTACCTGGGCCGTCTGTACCGCAGCGAAACCGGTGTTTCCGTGGCCGAAGCCATCAACCATGTCCGCCTCGAAAACGCCAAGCGCCTGCTGAAGGGCACCTCGATGCCCGTGAACGAAATCGCCCGCACCGTCGGGTTTGCCAACGAGAACTACTTTCACCCGCTGTTCAAAAAGCACCAGGGCCTCACCCCGGCGGAGTACCGGAAGAAGGATTAGCGCGGTCAAGGGCTGAGGTTTGTGCTGAACTGCCGCCGCACACGGTAGAACTGTGCGGCGCTGCCGAAGCCGGCCTCCAGCGCGGCATCGAGCACCGTCTTCTTGCGGCCATCACCGAAAATCCGATAAAAGCGCTCTAAACGCTTACGGTTGCGGTAGGTGACCAGGGCAATTCCCATGTCGAGTTTGAACTGATGGCTCAGGCGTGCCCGACTCAAACCGCAGCGGTGGGCGAAGGCCTCCGAATCGGGGTCGTCGGTGCCTTCCGCCAACGCCAGAACCGCGCATTCCACGGCGGGATGGACCACCCGCGCCAGCGAGCTTTGCCCCTCGGTCACAAAGGCTGCCCAGGCCCGCGCCAAGAAGAACCGAAGGCCGGCTGCCAGGGCGTCTCTTTGCAGGTTTTGAGCCAGCGAGGTCAGGAACGCGGTGGTTTCTTCGGGAAGAAGGCGCAGACCACCCTCGGGAGCATGAGTTTTGGTCAACCGCGAATCCCCGGTTTGCAGCGCCGTTTCACGCACGACGGCAGGCCGGAACACCACCACCCACATTTCAAAATCCGCAGACCATTCGATCAGCTCATGCACATCGGAGGGGAAGAACCAAAGAACAGCAGAGCGCGAAAGCCGGTAATGCCGCGACTGGCACAGGTACGTGGCTCGCCCCCGGACACATAGATTGACCTCGAGTTCCTTGTGGGTGTGGGCCGGACGGTGCGGCTCACCCAGCCCTGCTACAAAGTGCCACACTATGCCATCAAGGTTTTGCGGAATAGGAAGTTGTTCTCGCATTGCGGAACAATATGACACAAGTCGAGCGCAGAATGCAACGACGGGAACACTGTCATAACCCATAGTCAGAGGGTCCACGAAGGAGGATGTATGAAACTGGAACTCATCGAGTGTCAGCCTACCCCCGTGTTCGCCAAGCAGGCGGCACTGTCACAGGGCGTTCAGTTCGGCTTTGAGGGAGGCACCGCCCACAAGGTCGGCTCGCGCTATTACGTGTTCACCACCGAGAGCTTCGCCGAGCCCAAGACTGCCGCCTCGCGCCTGGCCCTGTACGTGAGCGACAATGCCACCTCCTTTTCGCGGCATTCCACGGTGCTGGAACCGCAAGGGGACTGGCGGCAACCCGCCACCTACTGGACCCCTTGGTCCCCGATGGTGGTGTTTGATCAAGCCGCCGACCGTTGGTCTCTCGTTTATGTGCACTACGTCCGCAAGCCCGGGTCTGACCAGCCCTACAATATGACGGGACGCATGGCCAGGCTCACTTCGGCAACGCCCGGCCGAGCAGGAATCGTCGGTCCCTGGGTGTCGGCGGGCTGGATTGATCTGCCCGAGGACAAACCCGACCCTTGGGAAGGTTCGTGCAAGATCGTTTCGTTCTTTCCGTACCAAGCTGCCGATGGCCGCTGGTGGGGTTTCTACGGCAGCAACAACGCACCGGAATTCATTCCGCCCCAGGACCTGCCCCAAGAAGGCAGCACCATGAAGTTCTGGGTAGGCCTTGCCCGGTCGTCCGACAACACGTTGAGTGGCCGTTGGGACCGTCAGACCGCACTGAATCCCGTTTTGATGGATCCTGACTTTATGGAGAACCCCGTGGTGACACGTTTGCAGAACGATCTGTTTATCTGTGTCTACGACGGCGGTAACACCCACAGCCTCTCGTACGCCTTTTCGCGTGATGGGGTGCACTGGGACAAAGAACAGGTTCTGCCTATCCCCCAGGCTCCGACCTGGTTGAAAGCCGTGCGAACTCCTCTCGGGCTGATCGACGAGGCCGATGGAACCTACACCATCTTCTTCACAGCCTTTGACGGCGTCAACCCCGAAGGAATTGTGCCGCATTGGCACGATGGCTTTGGAAACCTCGGCCGAGTGCGCGTCAGGGTAGCACCTTGAACGGCAACATACCGCCAGCACCCTACCCGGCCAGTGTTCCACAGGAGGCCCGCCAACGTCTGGAGGCGTTTTGGGCGGGGTCCAGTCTCGGCGACCGGCCCGCCCTGCATCTGACGTGGAAAGACCCGCAGTTTGTGCCAGAGCCGTGGCGTGGCAGCAGCGATCCCTACGACCAGGACAACGACTCGGCCTTTCAGGCCTATTCAGCCCGGGCCTCCCTCCACGAACACTGTCTGGCCGAGGCCGTGCCGCGAGCCGGGATTTCCTTTGGCTCGAACGTGGCCCTGTTTCCAGCGCTTCTGGGATTCCCTTACCAATACGAAAGCGGAACCGCGTGGATACATCCGGTCGACGAGCTCTACCGCAAGCCCGTGCCGGTTTTCGACCCGGCCCACCCGCTGGTGCAAACGCTTGAGGAGAGCCTGCGAAACGTCGCGGCGGCAGTTGGTGACCGTGCCGCCGTCATTCCACCCTGCTGGGGACTGGATTGCCTGACCACCCTTTCGCTGCTGCGCGGCGCCGAACAGTTTTGCCTGGACCTGATGGATGAACCAGAGACCGTGCTGGCGTGGCTGGAACCGGTGCGGGCCTACTGGCGCGACCTCGCTCAGCACTTTGTCGGCACCGTCAGAGCCCTGGGTCATAGCGGTGGAAGTTCGTGGCTGCACACCTGGGCACCTGGGTCGTTCGAGGCGGTACAGTCCGATGCCGCAGTGCTTCTGTCGGAAGACCTGTTCGAGCAGTTCGTGATGCCGGAACTGCGGGCTGCCGCGCCTTGTTTTGACTACACCTTGTATCACTTGGATGGCACCAGTCAGCTGCGGTTCCTCGACCAAATTGCCACCGTACCCAACATCAAGGGCATTCAGTGGAACCCTGAACCCGGCGAGAACCACATCGAAAATCCCAAGTGGATTGAGACGTTCCGTGGCATCCGCCAAAAGGGATTACGACTCCAGTTCAACTCTTGGGAGAGCCGCACCGTTGACCAGATCATCGCGGTTGTCCGAGCTTTAGGACCCGATGGCCTGATGTTCGCTCTCCCCCCTTTTGACAGCGAGGCCGAGGCGATGGCGGCTCTCGAACGCCTGGAGAGGGAATGTCATTAAGGTGCTTACTCTGGTTCTCATTCCCACGGATTCAGCTGCTGAACCCTCTCGATCGCATAGACGGCATCTTTTCCATGCCTTTGACCACGTGAGGCCCTTCGGTGCGGGAATGCTCCACTACTTCCGAGAAATCCTGTGTTTCACGTGCCTGTCAAAGTGCTATACTTTCAGCATGGTGCGCTTTTTCAATACCACCGGCCCTTGCAACCCCACGGACCACTACATGTTGCCGCCGGAAACCCGGTTGGTGCATGCCCAATTGGATCGGTACATCCGAAACAAGCTCTATTGGGTGCTACACGCCCCACGACAAACGGGAAAGACCACCTTTTTGCAGAGCTGGATGCATACGATCAACAGCAGCGGCCAAGCCGTGGCCTGCTACGTCAGCGTCGAGCGTTGCCAGGAGTTTCCTCTGGCCTCCGAAGCTATGCCGGCGATTTGCTCGGCCATACGCGACTATGCGGGTGTGTTCCTGGGCGAAGGCCTGGTCCCGTCAATCCCTCAAACCGACCCAAGCAGCCTGCTATCTGCCATCCTGATCCAGTGGGCCGCGCTGGTGGCCCCCAAGCCCCTTGTCGTGTTGTTCGACGAGGTCGATGTGTTGCGTGACCAGGCCCTGGTCAGCTTTTTGCGCCAGTTGCGTGGCGGTTTTGCCGCTCGAGGTGTAGGCAAGTTCCCCGTCAGCGTCGCACTAGTAGGCATGCGGGACCTGCGAGACTATTTGATCCAGTCCAAGGACGGTGTGGCGCTGAATCCCGGTAGCCCTTTTAACATCAAACAAGATTCGGCCACCTTGGCCAATTTCAGCCTGGCGGACCTTCAGACCTTGGTGGGGCAACATACTACCGAGACGGGCCAGGTTTTTGCGCCACAAGCCCTCGAACGGATCTGGCAGCTGACCCGGGGCCAACCTTGGCTGACCAACGCCTTGTTGCAGAAATGTACTTGGCAGCTTTGCCCCGACGGTGAGCCTGTCGGAGTTGACCACATTGAGCTGGCCCGTGAAATGCTGATTCAGGATCGGGCCGTGCATTTGGACAGCCTTGCCGAACGCCTGCGCGACCCGCGGGTAAAACAAGTCATCGAAACCATTCTGACCGGTGATTCCCGACCGGATTTGACCGAAGGGGATGATTTTCGCCTATGCCTCGATCTGGGCCTGGTCAGCCTGGAAGACGGGTCCCCGGCCATTGCCAACCCGATGTACCGCGAGGTTATTGCCCGGGTGCTGAGCCAGGGTTACCAATACTCCATCGCCAAACCCGAATTCCGGTGGCAGAATCCGGATGGAAGCCTGGACATGGACGCCTTGCTGGTCGAGTTTCAAGCCTTCTGGCGACGGAATTCCGAGGTGTGGGAACAAAAGGCCGATTATACCGAGGCTTTTCCCCATTTGCTGCTGATGGCCTTTTTGCAACGGGTGATCAACGGGGGCGGCAGGATTGAGCGGGAATACGCCGCAGGCCGGGGCCGGGTCGATCTAGCAGTGCTGTTTGGCGGCAAATGGAACATTCTTGAAATCAAACTGGTGCACCCGGGTGACGGTCGAGACTTGACCATCGACGAAGGGCTGAAGCAGGCCGCCCGCTACCGGGCCACCATCGATCCTGCCGCACCCACGTACTTGGTGGTTTTTGACCGGACGCCGCAGGGACGCGTGACCCCCTGGCCGCAGCGCTTGTATCGAGACCTTCGCGAAGTACCGGGCGGCAGTATCACCGTCTTTGGCGGGTGAAAGGAATCGCCGAGGCAATCTCAGTACCTTCTAGTCGGACCTCGGCAAACAGCAAAGTCAAGCGAACTCACGGAGGTGTGGCGGTGCCGCGCCAGCCCGCCCCTCTTCACACCAGTTCCGAAGCTATCCTCAAAATTCCTCCTTCAAAGAGCCGGTCCAGGGACCGGCTGAGAACAAGTGCTCACGCTGACAGACCCCGTCGTCGATGACCAGCCGGAAGGCCCGGTCGCTGTTGACCTCCAGAATCCGGTTGCCGGGGTCGGCAGGATCAAGGTTTTGCCGCAACGAGAGGGTGGCGGCCCCCAGGGGATAGTTCTCTACCCCGCAGCCGCCTTCTTCGGGCAAACGCCAGGTCAGCGTCCGTTGGGGGGCGTCGGGTTTGAGACCCAGGAAAATTTCGAGAAGCAGGGTAATGGGGCCGACGGCCGTCCAGGAGTAGTCCTCGCAGGATGTGCTTCCCCGGGTGATAGCTTCGCTGGAATAGTTCTCCCAGAGCACCCCGGTTTCGGCGCGAACCTTCACAAGGGCCTGCAGGTGCCTGGTCAGCGTCTGCACCGCCAGGTCGTGCCGCCCGGCCCTCTCGAAGCCTTGTATGACGGCGCAGTTGGTGGGTGCCCACACAGAACCCTTCCAGTATTCTCCGCCGGGAACAAAGTGCGGCGAGTCGGCGGCCAAACTGGGAACAGGGTGTGGCCGGTTAAACGAGGCGGGGTCCAGCAAATGGTCGGCCAGGGCTTCGACCCGCTGAGGGGGTACTAGGCCGGTCCACAGAGGCCAGAAGCCCGTGATGATTTTGTTGGGGTTATGCCCACCCTCGGCCAGCGAGGTGGAGTAGAAGCGCATCGGGTCGCTCCAAAGCTTGGCGTTCATGGCTTCGGCGGTGATGCGGCGTTCTTCCTCGAAGGCCTTGGCCTCGTCCTCCAAACCAGAAAGGCGGGCCAACTGAGCCAGCAGTTCGGCTTCGTGAACCATCTGGGCCGTCAGGTCGGGGTAGCCCTCGCCCAACGAGGGGGAGTTGTCCAGGCCGTTGGCCAGGCCGGTGGTCCAATAGGTGCCGTCGGGCAGCTTGCGGTTGGCCTCGATCCAGCGGTGGTTGGCCGCCAAGGCCGGGTAGACGCTTTTGAGGCGCTCGGCATTGCCGGTGAGCTGGTAGTGCGACCATTCCACCAGGGTCAGCAGGGGCGGGTTGGGGCTGAAATCGGGCTCAAAAGCCGACGCCGTTCCTTCGCTGAGGTTCTGCTCGCGGTGCATATAGCCCCCGTCAAACTGACGGGCGTAGTGGTTGTCCAGGTTGGAAAGCGGGGCCAGAGCCCGATGGCCATAGTTGAGAGCCAGGGCCGTAAACGACGAATCCCAGACAAAAAAATCATCGGGAAAGCCGCCGATAGCCGTTTTGAAGTAGTACGACACCATGCCCGTATCGCGCCGGGGATCACGCTTGAGCCGGAACAGCATGTCCCAGGCGTAGTCGTACAGCGCCCCGAACGACGCCAGGGTGGGGGGAAGAACAGGACGAGGAACCAGTTTCAACAACGCTGCGACATCGGGCGGAAACGGCAGGTCGCGGTATTCCCGCAGCGGAGCCAGACGGCCGCGCTGCTCAAACACCGGCAAGGGAAAGCTCACTTCGGCCGGGGTGGGGTCTACAGGCGGGTCTTTCCACAGAAAATTCAGGGGTTCCTGCCGGGGCTGTACCAGCTCCAAACGGAAGGGCTTGAGTTCGACCACCTGGCTTTCGGGCTCGACCCGGGTGGTTTCCCGTGGTTGGGTCCGGGCGGCAGGGACAGGCTGCTGGGCGTTGGACACGGGCACCAGAAAGGCCTTCAGACCTCGCCCCGCCTCGGCTGCGGTGGTGACTTCACGTGCCTCAAAAGGCGACACAGGTGAAACCAGGGCGAAGGTCGGCTGGGCAAACAGGGTGGAATCGTTGGAATCGACGGCCGGTGCACTGCGGAAAAAGCCCGGGAGAGGCCTCGCTACCACCCGCTGGTACCCGACTCC
>JFJP01039475.1_pt1 | contig 19552 bp, 10 predicted proteins | sample 431651 | NCBI WGS metagenome assembly JFJP01 (sample SAMN02602958, study PRJNA72255) | Microbial mat metagenome, whole genome shotgun sequencing project. | biome: fresh water; feature: sink hole; material: water; isolation source: purple microbial (photo- and chemosynthetic) mats found in...
TCAGGACAATTCGATTTTGAAATATAAAACCTACCGCAGAGGCGCGGAGGAGCAGAGAAATCGCAGAGAAGGGCAAGAACCGGAAAATTGTTGTATTTCTGGGTACCTGGAGTATCTGTTGGACGGGCAGTATTCTGCTTATGCGTTACGCAACAAAAAATCCATGCATCATGTATTGTTGAGTGATAAGCTAAGTCCGCGTTCGGCCATCAAGAGACAGTCGAGCCGCATCTCTATTGCCGACGTTCGCATGAGGTGGCTTTCCCGAAGCAGACATCCAGCGCCGGTGGCGGCAGTCTGCGATTCGTGAATTTCTCCGACCTGATCAAATGCCGATTGATTGCCAACTAGCGCCCCCTCCCACGGGTCGCCCGAAAATCCCTTCAGCGCCGGCAACTCAGCCATTTCAGCACGCTGAATTGATCAAGTTTTCACATCGTCCCGAGAAAATTCAAGAACCACCCCCGACTTCGGTAAGACAGATCAGTGAGGTCGTCGGAATAGTTCGTAAAATTGTAGCCAACCCCCAGCTTCACGCCTTCAGTCAAGTGACGATAGACCCCGATCAGCGCTCCAGCGCGGGCATCCTGAGCTTCCCTAGCGCGAAGTTTGCGCAGTTCCAGCACCGCATCCCATTCTTTGACAAGGTGCAGGTCGCCACGTAGGATCCAGAGATCGGCACGGCTGTCGAACCACTGGCCGTCTGTCTTGCTGGCCTTCAGTTCGCCAATGCGGAAGGCGTACTTTCCGCCCACAGAAAGCCAGGGTTTTATATCATAAATTGTATCTATGGCGAGCACCTGACTCTTCTGTGCATAGTCGGCCAATACGCCATTGGAACCTACCTGCCCCGGCGAAGGCACGTTGTATAGGTTTGTGTATTTGAACAGGGTATTCCAGCGATCATTGTCCACCGGGCGGTAGGCCGCACCGCCAACAATCTCGTGGTAGTTGCCGTCGAAGAAGGCGCCTTGACTGTTGCTGGAACGCGAAACGTTCAGCTTGCCCAACAGGCGCCATTCCTTGGTGTATTGCACGCCAAGCGTATTGCGCAACAACCACGTCACGCGGTCCCCCACGCCTATGCCGCCAATAGTGCCAGTATCTGTACGCCACTCGAGGCCACCGGTGTATTTCGTGCCTGCTGCCTTGTAAGCGACCGTGAAACCCAGTGCATTGCGCTTCAGGTCGCCGCCGAGGGTATCGGATATCTGGCCCACCTCGGCCTTGCCACCCCAGGTCCACCGATCATTGGGTGCCCAGTCCAGACCGAAGGCGTTGGACAAGCTTCGCGGTCCTGCACCATTGCTGACTTTTGTTTCGCCGAACAGGCGAAGCGTGTCGGAAACCTGTGTCGAAGTTCCGGAAACCCACGTGCCTTGACGCCCGCGATACGACCAGTCCGGGTTTTCGCTTTCCAGTACGTAATTGAGATAGGCGTTGGAACGGTCGGATATCCGATAGTCGGCGCCGAGTTTGCCGCTAGTGCCGAGGTTACCGTCGGAAAGCTCGGCCAGCACCTTGACGCGGTCGTTGATGCGCCAAGCGCCGCCACCGCCAATGCGATTGTTTTCCTCTCTTGTGCCGTCTCGGTCCAAGGTGCCCTGCACAAAACCGTAGGACTCCCAGTCCTCCTTTTCGCTTGGCTTGCCGCCTTCCTTCTCTGGTTTGTATTCGGCACGCACGACAGCATCGGTACGGGCCCCACTTTGGGAGAGCAGGGAACTGGCATTGGCCACCACATTTTCGCGTTCGTCGCGGCGGATGCCCACCGTGGTTTCCCACTCTGTACCGAGCTTTTGGCGCACCGCTAGCTCCAGATTCTTCGAATCCCGAGTGGCGCTGTCGCGCGTGTCTGCCTTGGCCTCGACGCGCGTGTTCTCGGCAACCTGAAATTCGACTTTGGCGCCTTTCTGGCGCACCTCCTCGCCGTTCCCTGTTATCTGGCCCGGGGCAGAAAAACCCCTCTGCCGATCTTGTGCGTAGGCGGCGATACTACCCTTGACACCGTCGCTCACTTCAGCCAAGTCAACCGCGGCCTCGACCCGCTGGGCATTGGCATTCTCGCCGCCACTGGCAAGCTGGTTGAATCCAAAGCCCCCATCAATAGAAGTGAGGGAACCATTGCCATTCCCCGAAGACTTGGCCGCCTCAATCTTCACGTACGTACCCGGCTTGTAGCGCAGTGTTGCGTCAAGGCCCTTGAGCGTTTGGTCGGCGCCACTCTCACCTTGATGGTATCCGGTAAGGCCGAGCTGAAGGTAGTTATTTATCCACTGGCTGAGGCGCAACCCGGTGGAAAGATTCGATACAGCCGAGACACCTGGCGCGTACTCGTACGTGGTGACGAGATAGAGCGGATTGCCGTTCGCTGCTGAGGTCATTACCAACCCGCCGCTGCTGTCCACCGAGGACAAAGGCACTTGCAACTGGATGCGCCCTTGCAGATAGTTGATTTCGTAATCTTGGGCTGGCGATAGCTGCTTGCGCGCGATCACAAGTCCGGAATCCATGTCGCGCGCCTCCACCCATACCCGCTCCGAACCCTGAGTAATGTCCAAGTGGCGCAGGTAGTAAAGCGAACCCCCAGTACCGCGAAATTCTTGGCGGCTAGCGATGGTGCCTGGGTCGGCTGCGAAGGCGTCCATCTGGACCTGCTTTTCGCCATAGGACGTAGTCGACTCAGAGCGAAAGCGCACATTGGCTCCATAGAGTCCGCGCGAGTATTGCAGCAACTCGGTGCCGCTCCAGGATGTCTGGAAGTTGCCCCACATAACATGGGAATCTCCCTTCGCCAGCTTGACGTAAAACTTGCCCTGCGTGGGCGCGTCATCCACGGTGGTGGAGTCATCGCCATACACCGGGTAGTAAAGATCGGGATTGATGTTGCGCAGCAGGTAGCGTGGATCTTTGCTCGAGAAATTGGTAAATAGGTCGCCAAGTGGCTGTTCGCGAGTATCAGCGGCCATGGTGAGTAGGTATTCGCCCTTGATCTTGCCCTTCAGATAAAAGGCCGCGCGACCATCCAGGTACATCTTTTGGTCGTAGTGCTGGGTATCTCCGGTGACCAGCGCTGCCGGGCCGGCGACCTGGTTTTTGCCCACGGTGAGGTCGCCAAGGGCGATATAGAACCAGTCGTCCTTGGCGATGGAGAGGTTGCGGCGGAAGGTAGTAGCACTGCCGTCGGCATTGCCCACCTTCACTTCCACTGTATGGGCGCCCGCCGGCATGATCTGCTTGATGGCGAACTTGCCTTCCGCATCCACCGGCACGGCCTGGCCCAGGGCCTCTACTCGCTGGCCAGGCTTGAGGGCGCGCCCGTTTACCGTCACCGTGCCGCCGCTGACAGGAATGTTGCGCAGGGCAAGACTGTTTTCGCCGTAACCGGCGAGGCGTTCGCGCTCGATCTGCTGCTCGTCGCCAAAGCGCCTGGAATGGGCCAGCAGGGCCAGGGGCTTGAGGCTGGTTTCGTCGAAAACGCCATCGGCCGCGGTGACGCGCAATAGGTAGAAAAGCTGGTCGTCCTTGAAATCGACGGGCACGGCCCATTCGGTGGTGCCGTTCCAATCGACCGGCAATACCGCTAGCGGCTGTTCCTGTACCTGCTGGCCGGGGCGGAACACGCGTAGTTCGGCCTTGTTCACCCAGGGGATGTAGTTGGACCAGGCGCGAAACTCCACCTTCTCGCCGCGCAGCACGCCATTGGGCGTGGCCCAGGCGTTCATCGCCGGCGCGATGGCAAGGTTGTCGAAACGCACCTGGATGTCGGCCTTTTCAAGCGCCACGTCAGTGCAGCGCTGCCTGTCAGCTTCGCGTGGACTCTCGTCCAGATTGAGCGGTTCGCCATCAACGGTGACGCGGAATGGCACCGCGACCTGCTCCGCGGCTTTCGGCGCACAGGGCACAAAAGTCGGCGCTGGTGGGACGGCGGCAACCTCATGCCATATCTCTACCTCGACGCGGCGGTTTAGCGCCATCCCTTCGGGTGTATCGTTATCAGCAATAGGCATCACTTCGCCCTTGCCGCCGATTGCGGCCGCGCTGGCCGACAGGCCAAGTTCCTTGCGCAGGAAATCGGCCACAGCCAGCGCCCGAGTCTCGGAAAGGCCCTGGTTGCCGCCAAAAACGCTTTTCGTGCGCGGTGACAGGCGTTGGTTGTCAGTATGGCCGACCACCGAGAGACGCAGTCCTTCCCTGCCTTTGAAGCGCTCGGCGAAAGCCGCGAGCGCCTGGCGCGCGGCTTCGGTCAACTCGGCGCTGCCGGAGGCAAAAAACGAACCGTTACCGAGCACGTCGGACAGTATTTCTCTGACCTGTGCCTGAGTCGTCGGCAGATTCGAGGCGGCGGCGCGCATCGCGAGCGCATCGGCCCGGCTGACGCCAGAGGGCAGCGGGTAGACGAAGTCGGGTTGCACTTCGCCCTGAGCCGAAAGGTCACGGATATCGACACGGGCATTGTCGATGCGCTTACCGGTGTCCTCTTCTTCGGCGCCGACCGAAGTGAAGGCCAGGCCGATGGCCAGCGCGAGCATCGATTGCTTCATGGTCGGGGCTTTCATCGCGCGCCCTCCAACTCGGTCTCGATAACAAGGGGATTGCCAATCTCATTTTCCTTTTCTGCTTCCTTCTTCCAGAGTTCCTTGATCTTCGCGGCCACGGCGTCGAGGCGCACCGTGGCGCCCTTCCCGCCGCCGGCGTAGGCGATGCGCAGCACCGACGGACGGCCCTTGAGTTGCGCCACTACCGTATCGAGCTTTGCCACCCACTCAGGCGCCAGTTCGGCCTCCTTCGCGAAAGCCGCAGCGGTCAGTTCCAGCCGCACCACGCGATGCACGGTAGCCCCGAAATTGAGCTTGACCATTTTGCCGCGCGTGACGCGCACGTCACGAGGGTTCTCGGTCGTCAGTCGGTAACCGGAAGGCAGGGTGCGCTCATCAAGCTTCATGACGAAGTTGGAGCCATGGTCCATCTGCGGAATCGCAGCGCAGGCTACGTGGAAACGGCCATCCGCATCCGTCGTAACCAGCAGCCCCCGCGCCGTGACCACGCGTACGTTGGGGATGCCCGGCTCGCCCTGATCCTGATAACCGTTGGCGTTCTTGTCGTCGAACACCTTGCCGATGATGTCGGAGCAGTCAAAGGTGGGGTCGGGAATGACACGCACGGTGGCGGAGGCGACGTTAGATACGAGCGAACTGACAAGGCTGTTTAGCGACCAGGTCTGATTGACGTACTCACCCTCGCCGACCCCCGAGCCCACCACAAGAATCATCTTCCAGGTCTTTCGCTCGCCGGCGGCAAAGGTCTGATTGGCCCACGTCAGATCGCGCCCAGTGACCACCGGCGCAAGGGGCAATCCATTAAGGGTGGCGGAACCCAGTCGATAACGAAAGCCGGGGGGAATGCGATCCACAACATTAATGTTGGACAATACCGCCGCCAGGGTGTTCGTGGCGGTGATGGTATAGGGCACCAGATCGCTGCGGGTGACGTTCACCAGCGGGGTCGTCTTGGTCATCACGATCGCGCCACCGAGGATCGGATCAAGGGGAATGTGGTTGTTGACCACGTCGCCCGAAGTGCCGATGGTGATGTCGAAGCTGTAAAAGTACTGCGTCGTCGCCTGGTTGCCCGGCGCCAGCGCCGCGGTAGTGGCCGGACAAGCGCCCGGCGTGTGCAGTGCGGCTCCGGTGGCCGGCGCTGTGTTAGAAGTCTGGATCAGTGCTGGATCCGGTAAATTTGCAACGACCGGGGTATTGGTACACCCGGGGATCATCGCCGACGGTTGGGGCAGATAGCCGGCCGGGTAGGTCGTCACCGTCAGTGTGTATGTTCCGTTGGGTGCCGTCGGGTTGAGTAGGAACTGATAAAAACCATCTGCGCCGGTAGTGAATGTCGCGCTGCCCCCGACAAGATCGGCAGCCGGATTGAAGCCTCCTGGCCCGGTGATGGTAATAACAGCGCCAGGCACAGGAGCCCGCGTCACCGCATCGTAGATCACGCCTGCCGGATCAAGCGGCAAGCTTTGCTCCACCGTATTGGTTCCCGCAAGGAAGGTGAGACTACTCAGGGTACCGTCGGTGACCACAGCACCAGCGGGATTGTTGGCATCGGTCAGGCCGCTGGTGTAGGGCTTGATGCCTGGATCCTCATTTGGCACGGCGTTGCCGAAAATAATCCCGGCGGTCGGGTGGCGAAAGCGAATCTGATAACCGCTTCCTGGCGCAATTCCGGTGAAGGAATAGAGGCCGGTGGCGTCGGTCGTCGTCGTGCCCACCTGCACACCATTCAGTAGCAGTTCCACTACCCAGCCTGCCTGAGGCAGCGCTTGTGGATCCGCGAACTTTCGGTTGTGCGATCTGTCGAGCCAAACGTGACCCTGCACGGTGGCCGCGGTGGCAATGGCGGTGGGATCGGTGACGGTGTTATTGCCATCAAAACCAGGTGGTTCGCCGCCTCCGGAAATAACGGCGGTATTGGTCAAAATTTGACCAGCCAACCCCGCAGCAACGGCCACGCGCAGGGTAATGGAGTTGCCAGCACCACCCGCGGCGATAACGGTCGTCGTAGTACAGGTCACCACAGTTGCGCCGGCTACGCCGGTACAGTTCCAGCCAGTGCCGCTCGCTACCGCTGCGACTGTCATGCCAGCCGGGAGCGTATCGACGATGGTCACAGTACCACTCGTCGGCACGGTACCGATATTGCTTGGCGTTATGGTGTAGTAACCGTTACTGCCCGCCGCGGCGAAACTTACGGGTGAATGGGTCTTGGCGATGGCGAGATCGGGAGCGGCGCCAGGCACTTCGGCGAAATTGTTGTTGGCCGATACGCTGTTTGCACCGGTAAGGTTGATAGCGGATATCACGCTCGGTACGACGCCAACCGTCGTTGCCACGCCGCCCGTGCTACCAACAGTGGTAATGCCGTTACTTGTGCCGGCCGGTTGGGTTGGCTGGGTAACCGTGTAGGTGCCTTCGGGCAGACCGGTGAACCTATAGGTTCCATCGGCTGCGGTCGTCGTTGCGCGCACCACGGCATTGGCATTGATGTCGGTGCCGGTGAGATTCATGGTCTGGCCGCCGATGCCGTGGTCGGGCGGGTTGTTGAGGGACCCATTGTTGTTGTAGTCGAGGAATACATTACCGGACAGGGTGCGCCCGCCGGGAAGCTCAGCAAAGTTATTCGCTGTCGAGGTCGTATTCGGCGGCAGTACGATGTTGCTGATGACACTGGGCACAGTTGTCGCGTTAGTAGCCGTACCGGCCGTGCCACCGTTGGGTACTGTGCCGGCGGTGGTAATGCCATTGGCGGTGCCGCTCGGCTGGGTCGGCTCGCTGACGGTGTATTTACCGGGAGCGAGGTTCGCAAACACGTAGTTGCCGCTGGCGTCCGTCGTGGTGCTAACCGCAACCGCCACGTCGTCGCCGGCCCCGCCGTTGTCTATACCGTTGGGGCCGTAGGAATAGCCGGTCAGGTTAAGGGTAACGCTAGCAATGCCCGCGTCGGCGCCGTTCTGGACGCCGTTGTTGTTCTGGTCGAGGAAAACCGTACCGACAATGCTGGAGGGAACGACTTCGGCGAAATTGTTGCCCGACGAACCGCTGCTCTCGCCGCCCCCACCGTTGGCATTGAGAACAATGCCCGCAATCTGGCTGGTGGTACCGGTAGGGTTGGTCGCCGCCCCCGGCGTACCGGTACTGCCATTTACAGCAGTGACGGCACCGGCAGTGGTGATGCCATTGCTAGTGCCTGTGGGCTGCACCGGTTCGCACACCGAATAAGTACCCGCAGGCAAGCCGGAGAATAGATAGTTGCCAAGCACGTCCGTAGTCGCCGGATTGGTAAGGCCGACAACACTGACCAAGGCGCCGCCGCAGGTGGCGCCACTATGCAATTCAATGCTGACACCCACCAATGGTGTGTCGGTGCCCGAGTCATAGATGCCATTGGGCACAACGTTGTTGTCCTTGAACACGCGGCCCGAGACATATCCCAAGGTACTGACGGTCAGCGTCGCGTTGGCCGGTTGCTGGTTATTGCCGAAATCGGTGGCCAGCGCACCTGCGGGGATGTTGTTGGTATGGACACCCGGGGTGGCAGCAAGGAGTTGACCGCTGACATCGACACTAATGGTGCAACCGCCGGCAGGAACCGTAGCCCCGCTGGCGTAAGTGATGGTGCCGGCATCTGCTACGGCAGTCACCACACCCGGACAAGTCTTGACGACATTGGGCGGAGTTGCGACAACGATACTTCCGGGCGCCGTCGGCAGGGAGTCGGTGAATGCCGAGGTCAGTGTCACGTCACCCGAGTTGCTATTGCCGAGGACGATGGTCAGGGTGGAAGTGCCGTTCGGTGCGATCACCGCCGGCGCAAACTGCTTACTCACCGTCGGCGGCGTGGATACGACAAGCTGTGCGCTGGTCGGATCCTCGTTGCTGACACCTTCGAAGGAGGTAACCGCAGCGGCGGGAATGGTATTGATGTAGGTGCCTGAGATGTTGCTCAGCACATCCACCGTAACCGTACAAAATCCGGCGGCGGGGATGGTGCCGCCAGAAAGGCGGAGCGAGGTAGCCGACGCTGGGGCTATCACCGTGCCACTCGCACATGTTGTCGAAGCATTTGGTGTCTGCGCGACGACAAGCCCGGTGGGCAGCGTATCCGTGAAAGCGGTCGCGGTGAGTTGCGTGGCATTGGGGTTGTCGAGACGAATCGTCAGGGTGGCCGCGGCACCGGGCGCCGCACTGGCTGCGCCAGTGGTAAAGCCAACAGGGTTACCGACATCGAGCGTCTTCGCCGCGATGGCCTTGTGAATGACCAACGGGGACTTGGCGCGCAACGTATCGCTGGTCGGTTGTGCGTTGGCGACGGCCGTGCCGCCGATGGACGCTGTCACGGCGCCGGCGGTGATCGTGTTGACGTAATCGCCCTGAGCAGCGACGAGGACATCAATTTCCGCATAGCACGAGGCGGCTACGCCGCCCGACGCGGCGGCAATAACGCCGCCGCTGACCTGTACCTGGTTGGCTGCGGGAGACGCCACGGTGGCGCCAGTACAGGTGGTAACGGCATTCGGGCCGCTGGGCACCGTTACCCCGGCAGGCAGCGTGTCAAGGACGGCGAGGCTGCTAGCCGGCTGTGCCGTCGGGTTGTAGAAGCTTATGCGCAGCCGTGAACGCTCGCCGGGCTTGACGACATTAGGCGTGAACTGCTTGACGACGCCGATGTTGCTCTGGGTCGTAATACTGGTCGACGCCTGGCCTGAGTTGGTGAGGCCCTGGTCGGTATGGATGGAAGCAATCGGAATGTAGTTGGTGATACCACCGACCGAGGTGGACGTTACATTTACAGTGATCGTGCACACTGCACCCGTCCCCAGCGTGGCCCCTGCCAGCGAAACCGACGTTGCGCCCGGCGTGGCGGTAACGATGCCGCCAGGGCATGTAGTCGCGGCCGCCGGGGTCGGTGCGATGGCCATGCCGTTTGGCGCGGCACCGGCGGTACCATCAGCCGTAAAGTAATCGGTCAAGCCCAAGTTGGTCGCAGCCTGTGTACCGCCAGTAATGGTAATGGTAAGCACACTGAGTTGCCCAGGGAAGGTCAGCGTACTGGGATTGGTCTGCTTGCTAACAGAAGGATTGTTGGGCGCGGTGAAGTTCAGCGTGCCAACCACCGCACTCTGGTTACTGATCCCGCCGCTCGCGGTGATGTTGCCTGGTGGAATGGTATTGACCCAGTTGGCGGCACCGGTGACGTTGACGTCAAAGACGAAATCGCAGTTACCGCCGCCGGCAATGTCGGCACCGCTCAGGCCAGCACTGTTTGCGCCTGCTACCGCGGTGACAGACGTGCTGCCGGCGCAGGTAGTGTAGGCATTCGGCGGTGTGGCCAGCACCATACCGCCCGGCAGCGGGTCGGTGACGGCAATACCTGACAGGGCAACGGCCCCCGTGTTGGAGAGACGCACAGTGACGGTTGAGTTGCCGCCCGAGGAAACAGCGGTCGGACTGAAGCTCTTGGCGGCAGCGAGGGCGGAAGAAAACGTAAAGTCGGCGCTTGCGCTGACCGGGCCAACTCCATGCGTTGTGCCGTTGGCATAAGTTTCAGTGCCTGCTGCCGTGGCCGTATTGGCGTGGCCCGCCGCCGTCGTGTAAATACCCGCACCGGCAACGACATCCACCGTCAGCACGCAACTGCCTGCTGCGCCAGTGCCATTGCTGGCGCGGGCCGGCACGGTGCCGCCGTTCATTGCAATGGAGGTCGAATCGGCGACCGCCGTGATCGTCGGCGCACCGCAGGTGCTGGCAGCATTGGCCGGCGTGGCGACGCGCATCTGGCCGCCACTCGCCGCCTGCGGCAAGGTGTCGGCGATCGATACCCCGGTCAGCGGGTTGGCCGACAAGTTGGTGAGAGTGATCGTCGCCCGCGTGATCGTGCCTTCGGGCTGCGGACTGGCAAGGTTGTAGGCCTTGGTGACGGTTAGCGTCGAAGTCGTGGCAGTGCCTGCGGTGCTGTTCGACGCGCCGCCGTTGCAAGTTGGCCCGGCATAGCAAACGCTGCCGGCGCCAAGGCTGTTGGAGGTCGATGCACCGTTGGCTGCGCCGGTCGGCACCATCGCAAAGAAACCGACTGTACAACTGCCCGGTGTGTTCGCGTCGGTTCGCGCCGGCAGCGTGCCGATCGTCAGCACCGGTGCTGCGGAGCCTGTAACGCTGGCTGTCGACACGCCGCCGCATCCACCGGTAACGGTGGGCGTGTAGTTGATGCTGTTGATGGTGCCGGTGAGGAAAGTAAGCCCGTTGGCCAGCGTGTCGGTGATGGCGACGTTGTTGATGGGGGCAGCAGAGTAATTTTCCACGGTCACCGAATACCTCACCGGATTGCCCGCTGCCGCCGACGCCGGTGTGCCGGTCTTGGTCACGCGCAAGTCGTCGGCCACGATCACCGAAGCCGATGCAGTTTGGCTAACGATACCTGCTGTCGTGACGCCGACATCACCTTGCCCGACTGTGTTGGTGAAGCTAATCGGCACCCCTGGCGTCTGAGGCGTAGCCGTGAAGTTGGCCGTGACCGTACAGGAACTATTTTGCGGGATAGTGCCGCCGGTCAGCGTGATACCTGTATTGTTGGCGGTCGCTGCAACGACGCCGCCGGCACAGGTGGTTGATTGCCCGGTAACTGAAAGACCGTACGCCGGATGACCCGCACCAGCCGGTGCCACCCCGTCGATCGGATCGTCGGTGAATGTGGTTACCGTAAGGTCGCTATCGCCATCGTTGAAGAGCGTAACGGTGAGACTATCTGCCTGCCCTCCGGCAAGAAAGGGGTGAGCGAATGATTTGGCGATCCGCAGCGGCGACCTCGCGGTCACGTTGCGCGTGGCATTCGCGCTCGCCGGCAAGCCCAGATCGTTGGTGAAATCCACCGACTTGTCGATGGTATTAGTGGCGGTCGTGCTGTAGACCCCATTGGAATCCGCCGCCTCGACGCTCACCGTTAGCGTGCAACTACCATTCGTGGCGCCAATTCTGGCCGGAATCGTGCCGGTCGCCGTAAGCGTGGTATTACCGGCCGCTGGCGCGAAGGTGGGCGCGACGCCACCGTTATTGCAGATTGCCGTCTGGCCGGGTACTGCTGCCACCTTGATGATGGCCGGCGCTCCTGGGAATGCGTCAGTGATGCTGAAATTCGGAATCGCCACCGGGTTTGTGTTGGTGAGCGTGATGGTCAGCGTGGTTGCGCTGCCGCCCAGGAAAAGCGTCGAACTGGTGAAGTTTTTCGTGAGCGTAGGCAGACTCATTGCCGACACGTTGATACTCTGGGTGACGGCGCCGGAGTTAGCCACTGCACCAGTATTGTCCGTACCGGTCACGGCGCCGTTGCCGATGGTATAGGCGTAAGTGGCGCTGTTGCCGGTCGAGGAGCCGGCGGTGACGGGGATGACGAGAATGCAGCTGCCGTCGGTACTGGCGACGCGCGCCGGAATCGTCGCGCCGGCAAGTGTGATGGTTTGGGTTCCGATCGCGGCTGTCAGGGTCCCGACAGTAGCCACCGCGCCGTTGGCATCGGCGCACGTGTAGGTGGCGACTCCGGAAATTTTCAAACCGTTCGGCAGGACGCCCGGAAGACTGTTACTGAAACCGGTACCGGTGACACCCGCCGCGTCGGTGTTGCTGTTCGACAGGGTGATCTGGAGTTGCGTAATCTCCCCGGGAAAGATTGTTCCCGGCTGCCCGGTCACCATTGTAACCGAGGCGCCCAAGTTTGCCAGAGCAGATCCTGAGGACAACACGGCTACCACAAGCAGTAAAGCGCGGTGGAAATTACTAAGAAGTGAACTCATCGGTTCAGTGCTGTTTGGTGTGGATTTCCGTGAAAGTCGGCAGCATATCGTAGCGGTGGCAAAAATCGCAACACTTTTTTGCTTTCGGTCCGCTAGTACGCTTTTTTGATTTGCAACCAAGCGTGCTTTGCTGTCAGCAACATTCAGTAGATCAGGCGTTGTGCCGATGGGTTTCGCGGCATAGATTATGCCGAGTCATTGCTCGGGGCCGGTCCAGTTGAGGCTGAGCCAGGCACCGCTTAGCCAGCGCAATTTATGGCGCCGTTCTGCTGGTGCCAAGGTAACCGCCGTCCCCGGACAACACGCCCGTGTCGCAGGCGCGCACTGTGTAAGTACCGCCGCCCCCCCATCTTTGCAGCCGAATCCAGATTGGCATTGGACAACTGATTAGACAGTGCCAGATACAGCTAGTCGCTATCCGTGAGGCGCTGCAGGTGCGTCAAATCCGCCGTCACTTTCAAAAAACCTCCGTGGGCTTTTGCGGTGGCATCAGCCACGAGGTCATCGGCGTTGTTGTCGGACCCAGCCCCGCCAGCGGTGACGCCGATTGTTTCAGCGTTCATGCCGAAGGAGAAAAGCGAATTCCGGGTTTCACAGAACAGGCTAGGGGTCCAGTCACTTATCTTGCGATCGGCGTTAGTGCCGAAGGCAGTAGTCCCGTCCTTGAGCAGTTTGTAATAAAACTGGAACTGCCTACATAGGTTGAAGGCGAGCCGGCGGCACAGCGTCCGCAGCCGGCTCGGAGGAAACCTGAAGTCGAATCGGCTATCGATTAATTTTTGGAGCGCCCATTCATGTCCTGAACTTGCCCGTAGTGGTGTAGGGGTTGCGGTCTCGTGTCGCGGGGAAGAATTGTTCAAGCTGTAAACGTACTTTTCCCTAAGTTGAACGACCGCTATCGATTTCGCGGCGCTTTCGGTCACGGCCGTTCGATTTTCTTCCAATGGCTGAATTGGGTCGATTTTTGCCTTTGATTGTGAAAATCCCCAAGCCCGGTAATAGCACCTCCGCAACTCTACATTGTGATCACCTCTGTGGCGGACTCTATACTGGCGACTTTAAGGCTGCCCATTTTCTTGTGAAATCGTCATGAGCCCTGCTACCGCACTCGAACAGCAAATCCGCTTCATCGTTGAAATCGACCGCCTGAAGACCGTCCTGCGCCAGAACTATCTGGTCGGTGGCTCGCGGCGCGAGAATACCGCCGAACACAGTTGGCACGTCACCCTGATGGCCCTAGTGCTGAGCGAGCACGCGGCCGCTCCGGTCGACCGCGCTCGCGTACTCGAGTTGCTACTGGTGCACGACCTGGTCGAAATCGATGCCGGCGACACTTTCGCCTATGATAACCAGGGCTCCGAGACCAAGCTCGCGCGCGAGCAAGCAGCGGCCGAGCGGATTTTCGGGCTGCTTCCCGAAGCGCAGGCCAGACAATTGCGTGAGCTATGGGACGAATACGAGGCCAGTGAAACCCCGGAAGCCCGTTTCGCCCTTTCGCTCGACCGCCTGATGCCGATGCTCCACAACGCCCTGAGCGAAGGCCGCGCCTGGCGTGCCAATGGCGTTATTGCTGACAAGGTGCGCCAGCGCGCCGAATCGATCAGCCACGGCAGCCCGGCGCTGGGAGCGCTGGCCAGGGAACTGATCGAGTCCTCGGTGGCCGCCGGCCATCTCGCCGACCCGAAACCCGGGCCCTGAAATGACATCTGGAGATTGAAAATTCGGACTGCATCAGGCCGATGAAACAAGTGTTGTGTTTTTATAATTAGACGAGTATCTTTAAAGTTACAAAATAGCATTACCAAAAGGTAGTTGAGTGGGGGTTTGCCAGCGCTCTCAGGGGTTTGAGAGATATGTCGACACATTTAGGGGAAGAATATAATGGATACAAACGTACAAGCCGCCGCGTCAGACAGCAGCGGTAAATCGGAGCAAGTCAGCAGTTATGGCTGGAAAGCCCTGGCCGGATCTACCGTCGGTTATGCCATGGATGGTTTTGATCTGCTCATTCTTGGCTTCATGCTGTCGGCGATTTCGGCTGAATTGCAGCTCAGCCCGGCGCAGGCCGGGTCACTGGTGACCTGGACATTGGTCGGCGCCGTTGCCGGAGGTCTCATTTTTGGCGCGCTCAGCGACCATTTCGGACGCATCCGGGTATTGACCTGGACCATCGTGCTGTTCGCCGTATTCACCGGTATGTGTGCATTTGCCACCGGCTACTGGGATCTGCTGATCTATCGCACCATTGCCGGTATCGGCCTGGGCGGTGAGTTCGGCATCGGCATGGCGCTGGCCTCAGAGGCCTGGCCGGCCAAGCATCGCGCCAGGGCAACGTCCTACGTCGCTCTCGGCTGGCAGATCGGGGTGCTCGGCGCCGCCCTGCTGACGCCCGTGCTGCTGCCGACGATCGGCTGGCGCGGCATGTTCATGGTCGGCGTAATCCCGGCGTTTGTCGCCTGGTTTATCCGCAGCAAGCTGCACGAGCCGGAACTGTTTGTGAAAAGCGCTGCCAAGCGCAAATCCACCCTTGACGCCTTCAAGCTGTTGTTCGTGGACAAGGCCACGTCAAAGATCAGCACCGGCATCATGATCCTGACCTCGGTGCAAAACTTCGGCTACTACGGCATCATGATCTGGATGCCGAACTTCCTCTCCAAGCAACTGGGTTTCAGCCTGACCAAATCATCGATGTGGACTGCCGTCACCATCCTCGGCATGATGGCCGGTATCTGGATTTTTGGCCAACTCGCCGACCGCATCGGGCGCAAGCCGACCTTCCTGCTCTTCCAGGCCGGTGCTGTGATCATGGTGCTGACCTATTCGCAGCTCAGCGACCCCAACACCATGCTGTGGGCCGGCGCCTTGCTCGGCATGTTCGTCAACGGCATGATGGGTGGTTATGGTGCGCTGATGTCGGAAGGCTATCCGACCGAGGCACGCGCCACGGCGCAAAACGTACTGTTCAACATCGGGCGCGGCGTCGGCGGATTCGGTCCGGTGGTTGTCGGTTCGTTGGTGGCGGCCTACTCGTTCCCGATCGCCATCGGCCTGCTGGCGACAATCTACGTCATCGACATGATTGCCACCGTCTTCCTGATCCCGGAACTCAAGGGCACCGAACTGAAATAAGGCAGCACCAGGCTGGACGGCGGCGCTCACCTTCAACCGCATCCAGCCCGTTCTCATGTATCAGAATCAACATGGCGACCGAGTGTTGTTCTTACCACAGTCACGATCTGAGCGACAGGATGCAGTGATTCACGCCGCATCCTGATTGAATTCTCCAGGACAACTTTCATGGATATTCTGGAACTGCGTCCAGTTGCCGAGGAACTGTTTTCAAAAGTTCGCGAACTCTCGCATGACGGCGTTGGTGTCACGCGCGCAAGCTATGGCGAGGGCGAATCGGCTACAGCCAGTTTCCTGCGCGACTTTGCCCTGAAGCACGGACTCGAGGTCAGCGCCGACCGGGCAGCCAATCTCCTGTTTCGCCTGCCGGATACCTGCGGTGAAGGACAGGCCGTGTGGTGCGGATCGCATCTGGATTCGGTACCCCAGGGCGGCAACTACGACGGCCTGGCCGGCGTCATTGCCGGTCTGTTCTGCCTGCTGGCGCAAAAACAGTCGGGAACCGCTTCGCGCATTCCGCTGCAGGTGATCGGTTTCCGCGGCGAAGAAAGCGCCTGGTTCGGCAAGGCCTACATGGGATCGGGCGCCCTCTTCGGCCTGCTCGATGCCGACGATCTGGCGCTTGAGCAGCGCGACAGCGGGGAATCACTGGCCAGTTGCATGCACAATGCCGGGGCCGAGATCGAGGCCATCAGCCGTCAGGAAGCTCTTTTCGACCCGCTTCGGGTTCGCGCTTTCCTCGAACTGCACATCGAACAGGGGCCGGTGATGGTGGCGCGCAAGTTGCCGCTGGCCGTGGTTTCCGGCATTCGCGGCAACGTCCGGCACAACAGCATCCAGTGCCTTGGCGCGGCCGGACACTCCGGTGCGGTTCCGCGCTGGCTGCGCCGCGACGCCATGTTTGCCGTGGCCGACCTGATCATGCGTCTGGACGAGCACTGGAGCGTTCTGCTCGAACGCGGCACGGATCTGGTGGTGACCACCGGCATGGTTTCGACCAACACCGCCGAGCACGCCGTTTCACGCATCCCCAGCCAGGTCAGATTCAGTTTCGAGGTACGCAGCAAGAGCATCGACACGCTGGAAGCCTTCTATCAGTTGATGCGCGCTGAATGCACCGCGATCAGCCGCGAACGCCAGGTGCGTTTCGAGTTTGACCGCCGTCTGCTGTCGAAGCCGGCGACCATGGACGGGCAACTCTGCGACCTGTTGTCAAAAGTCTGCACCCGCCAGGGCACAACGTTTGAAGTCATTGCCAGCGGGGCCGGGCACGATGCCTCGTTGTTCGCCAACGCCGGCATCCCGAGCGGCATGCTCTTCATCCGCAACCAGAACGGCTCGCACAACCCGGAGGAAGCGATGGAAATGGATGACTTCATGCTCGGCGTCCAGGTATTGCATGAAACGATCCGGGAGCTGTCATGAGCAGGTATCCGATGCATACGCAAATAGTCAACTTGAAAAACAGCCCTCACCCCAGCCCTCTCCCGCGGGAGAGGGTGCGCGGCAGCGCGGTGAGGGCAGTGACCGAGTGCCCTGACCGCCAACGGAATTTGTGAATAGTCATTCTTCCATGCCAAGAGTCAACACCGACACAGCGCAGCAGGCCCACACCTTTACCTCATCGATCAACTTCGATGAGTTGGGCAATCGCCTCCGGGCCTACCGGATCGGCGCGTCCCTGCTGGCCGAGGACATCGCCGAACAACTGGGGGTATCGCGTGCGGTGGTGTATCGCATGGAGCAAGGCAAAATCGTCAAGATCGAGACCGTCGAACGGCTGGCGCAACTGCTCGGTACTTCGATGGCTTCCCTGCTCGGCGTCGAAGTCGAGTACTACTCCACGGCGCTGGGTTTCCTCGAACGCATGCGCCAGGTCGAACAAGGCGCAGACCGGATCATTGCCCACTTCGAGCCGATCTCGCTGCTGCTGGCGTCGGACGACTACCTTCATTACCTGCGCGCCATGCTGCTCGAGTCAATGCCGCAGACGACGGACCCGGCCGGGGACACCGGCAACAGTTCGCTCGCTGCCGAAGTCGATGCCCTGCTGAACATCCTGCAGGAACGCAAGAATTCTTTCGCCAGTCGGCGTCCCAACATTGTCAGCCTGATCGGACTGCGCGAACTTGAGCGCTTCCTGCATACCGGTCTGGTAGGCAGTATGAACCTCAGCGAATCGGTACGGCAGCAGCGTCTTCAGGCTGCCCGACGCGAGGTGCTGCACATCGCCGAGCTGATGGAGAACGAACCGATGCACGTGCAGATCGCCCTGGTGGACGATGCCATGCCGGCCACGACCTTCCAGGTATTCGTCGGCCCCAATAAATCGCTGCTAGCCGTGAGCCCGTTCCGCTTTGGCGAACTGCCCAGCGTGCGCAACGGAATTGCCACGGTGACCGCCTCGCCCGAACCGGTGAAACTATATGAAGAAATGATCGACCGGTTATGGAAAACCGCGTACAAAGGCAAGGATGGCGCGATGCATCTGAGAAAACTGCTGGATCGAATCCGCTGACATGAACACCCTAATTTTCGGAGGCCACCCGTGAACACAGGCTTTTCTCCCACCGACCCCAACATGGCCAGGGACGTCGCACGCTCCCTACTCTCCGCGGGTTGCATCGAGGTCCATACCGACGAACCGTTCCGCCTGCCTTCCGGCTGGGCGAGTCCGGTTTACATGGAATGTCGCCGGCTGATTTCGTTTCCCGACATCCGGCGCAAACTCGTTCAATACGCGCTCGAGCTCCTGCGCCGGCGCCACTGCCTTGACGAAATCTCATCGGTCGCCGGCGCCGAGGCCAGCGGCATCGCACTGGCCGCATGGATCGCCGACAAACTCGAACTGCCCATGCAATACGTGCGCAAGCAGCGGAAAGGCCTGGGGCCTGGCCGGCAGGTCGTTGGCGTCATTCATCCCGGAGATCCTGTGCTGCTGGTGGACGATCTGATGTCCGGGGGCCATTCGATCGGCAATTGCTGCCGGGCCATCACCGAGGCGGGCCTGGTGGTCAAGGATGCTTTCGTGATTTTTGACTACGGCACCTTCCCGACGAAAACCGTGCTTGATACTATGGGCGTGACCGTGCATTCACTGGCCACGTGGCAGGACATCCTCCAGGTCGCGCGCGAGGGTTCGACATTCCAGGCGCGCGAACTCGCGGAACTGGAGACTTTCCTCGCCGACCCGGTTGGCTGGTCACACGACCACGGAGGAAAATCCTCCGTCAAAACAGAAACGAAAGGACTATCATGAATTTTCAGGACGCTGCAAACCGGTTCGAACAATCCGGAGCCGGAACCGACGACTTCAAGCGCCTCTCAAAGGACGCCTTTGAACTGATGAGCGAAGATGCCGAAAACGCCGGACTGTATTTCGTGATCGGTGTCGCGGCGCATTCGTATGTCACCCAGTATGAAGACCAGGGAGTCTCGGGAGAGTTTTCCGACCAGGCGAAAGCGGTTCTCGTCGGCTTCAACCGAAAGATCAACCAGGCGCTGGCTGCGGATGCCGCCAAACGTCTGGCTCTGCTGGGCGAAGTGGCCAGCGAGTACCAGCTTCGGGTGCATGAATTCTAGTCGGTAGCAGACATGAAATCTCAGTATGAATAAAACCTGAACAACGCCCCAGCCCTCTCCCGCGGGAGAGGGTGCGCGGCAGCGCGGTGAGGGCAGCAGGAATGGGCTTTCTCAATACTCTCGCTTCAACATGACTGACTACCAGAGTTAAGCAGCGGAAGGCATCAACGATGCACTTCTGATAACAAAATCCATACGGAGAATGTTCATGCAGTTCACCTCAATGATCCTGTCCAATGTGGAGATCTCGCCCGGTTACTGGCGCATCCGCCTGACCGCGCCGCGCGAGTTCGCCGTGGCCACGCCCGGCCAGTTCGTCATGGTCGGCATCAACAGCACCATTGATCCGCTGCTGCGCCGCCCCTTCGCCGTTTTCGACATCGGCACGCATACGCCGGCACAAAGCGGGGCCGTGTCGCAGGTTTTCTTCGAGATGCTGTACAAGGTCGTCGGCAAGGGAACTGCCCTGCTCTCCGCCCTGCACGACAACGA
>JFJP01027136.1_pt1 | contig 19551 bp, 18 predicted proteins | sample 431651 | NCBI WGS metagenome assembly JFJP01 (sample SAMN02602958, study PRJNA72255) | Microbial mat metagenome, whole genome shotgun sequencing project. | biome: fresh water; feature: sink hole; material: water; isolation source: purple microbial (photo- and chemosynthetic) mats found in...
TAGATAAAAATAAAGGAAGAAAATTTAGAGAAAAAAAGTGGAAAGGTTAGGAATACCTTGAAATATGATTTGAATCGAATGAAATCAATTGCAAGAATGATTGATGAATATTATAAAGCCAGGAATGTGACAAATATGTTCATGATCAACGTGTTAAAACACATTTCTCAAAACACATCTTTTCTCATTATAAAAGAGCGTTAGTGTTTTATTTTCAAATTTTTAAAAAAATGTTTTTTTTTAGATGAAGCTAAATTATATATTGAAGAAATCATGAGCATTTTTCCTGAATGGATCCATTCAATTTCCATAGATATGGGCCAAATCCTTCAAATAAACAAATCAATCTCTTTGCAGACAATCTTCAATGGGCTATCTTCATATTTTTCTTAAAAAAACGCAAAAATTTTGTCTTATATTTAAAGTTCCTAAATTCTTTAATTTATTTTTAATATTTTATCGTTTATTCAGCTTCTTTACACATGGATTTTTTCGTAAAGACGCTTCATTTCAATAAAGCACTAAAAATATCTTCATTATTTGGCTCCTTCTTGAAAGCCGTGGTTTTCTAAAATCTTTTTTATCTCATTTCTGTCCAATTGTGAAACATCCAAGACTTTTAATTCGGTGCCACTTTGATCAAAAAACACTAATCGGGGATCTCCTCCCACATATTCAACTGGCAAATTGAATTTTGGAGCATCCTCCCTAATGAATTCTTTAACTTTAGGGAGGCGATTCAGTTTTCAGCCAGAACATGAACGCAAAACAGCTTTTTTTATCTCAGAAGTATCATCTATTGCAAGAGCTCTTGGAAAGGAAATTATTGTGAGAATAATTACAAGAGCAAGAGTTGGGTAGAAAGGTCTCATATTTTAAAGTTTTTTATTAAACTTTCATAGTTTTTTTTTTAAAAAATAAGATTAAGAGAATGAAAAACTATTGGAAATTAAATTAAAAATTATTGGAAATTAAATTAAAGAAAAAGCTTTTTTGAATAAATTGTTTCTCGAAAAATTTTAAAGGGGGAAAAATGTCATTTTTACAAGATGTAAAAACACCAAAAGTAGTGTTAATTCTTTATAGAAATCATTATTTAAAAAATGTATTTTTTAGAGAAATGGTCCACAAGAACTCACTGTTAGGATCATTTTAGTTTTTTTAAAATTCTTCGATAAAATAATAGGAAGTTCTGCTTTCTTCTGATCGAGAGATCAATCGTTTGGGAAATCAAGCCACTACCAAAATAAACAACATAGAGAAAATCATCAGGAATTTAACAAATCAAGTAGATTTGTTCTAAAACAAGAGTTAATTTTGTTTGAATTAGTCAAAACAAATAGGAACAAAAGAGGATAATGCGAAATTTAACGTTTCTATGTAAAATCTTTTCTAGTTCTATTGAAATCTTTTTTGTTTTTTGCTGTGAAGGAAGCAGGAAATGACTGAAGCTTTCAAGGAAATTAATGAAATAAAACAAATAATTGATGAATTGGGGAAACTGAATGTGAATAAAAAGACAGAACTCGTAAATAATTCGTTTTATTTGAAAATTTGAAATTTATCTAGGATCAAAAAAACAAAATTCATAAAAAACTAACAGATTCTTTTAAAGAAATCAAAAACAAATTCACTTCAATTGCCGATATTATATCCGCCAAAGAAAAAATTCTTGTTGAACACAGCAAAAGTAATTCAATTCTCGGACGAAAATCAGATAATAATTATAAAATTCAGAAAAGAGATTTGACTGCGGAAGAACAATCAGTGTAAAAATTTAAATTATAAAACATTTGTTGAAAAAAATCCACAAAATTTTTAAAATTTTTTGAAAAAATTCAAAATTAAAAAAATTTTGAAATTGTAAAAAAATAAAAAGTTTTGAAGAGTTGCAAGAATTGAATTTCAATGAAGAAATTATAAATGATAGACAGAAGGATGTGGGTGAAATAGAAAGTATGGTGTATAATTTAAGAGATATGATGGTTGATGCTTCCAAAGAGGTCCATAAACAAGGATTTATGGTTGGTAAAACGATTTTTTTTTAAAAGTTATAAAATTTTTTCTTTTTATTTCTGAGAAATGATTGCAAGTAATATTGATAAATCAAATGCTGATGTAAAAAACGCCAATAAAGAGTTAAATCAAGCGATGGTCTATCAAAAAGATGAGAAAAATAAATAGTTTCCGAAATAAAAATCACTATTTTTAACTTTATTAAACATTTTTTTATAGTATCCTGCTTTGTCTTATCATCACTTTTATTGTTGTGATCATTTTGATTATGGTATACGCAGCAAATTAATCTCTTATATATTTTTGTATAAATTTGATATTTTTTTCAAATAAAGTTAAAAAAAAAAGAAGCTAAAATTTTTAAATATTTCAAGAAAAAAACCATCAGAAATCTAAAAAGTATTGCTAATTATTATAAACGATGAATTATTTGATTAAAATAAATTAATTTTCTTCTATAGAATGGCTCATTCTCTATTTTTCAAAAATTAACCCATTTCTTAATATAAAAAAAATAAATTTTTTAAATTTTCCCTTATCTTGCATTAAAATATGGGTGACCCTAAAAAGACCAAGAACCCCACTCCAGATTCCAGCGATTCAGAAGAAAACCTTCCAACCAAGAATCCACCAAAAAATTTTAATACAAAAAAATCATCAAGTTCTTCCGAATCCGAATCTGATTCTGATCACAAAATAATCAAAGAAAAACTAAAAAGTTCCTCCGATTCTTCAGCTTCTGACAAAAAATCCATTGTCCTAGTTCAAGTTGCTTCAAAAAATCCTCCAAAAGTAGATTCTTCTTTCGATTCAGAAAACAGATCTGTTAGTGATGTTGACAAAAAAAAAGCCATTAAAGAAAAAAAAATTGATTCGAACCTAAAGAATCAAGCTAATCAGCCTGTTAAACCAGCAAAAGGAAAAAAAAATTCAGATAGTTCTTCTGAAGAAGATAATAAGAAAATGAAAATTGCCGAAAATGCTGAAATCAATGTCAGCAGTTCTGCTAGTTCTTCTGATGAAGATCCAAAGAAAAAGCAAGCAAATAAAGGAAATCAAGAAATTCAAAGAAAACTTGAAACCAAACAAAAAAAAAACAAGGATAGTTCTTCTGATTCCTCGGATGGAGATAAAGAGAAGAAAATTCCAGACAAACCACTTAAAGGCGCTAAAAAAATACCTGAGACAAAACCAAAAGAAGATACATTTAAAAATTCAAATAAAAGCCTAGGAAGTTCTTCTGAAGAAGAATTACAAAAGAAAAATTCCAAACCGAAAACGAATCAAACAGGAAAAGTGCCAGATCAGCTTCTGGGAAAAGCAGAAATAATAAAGGTAGATGCTAAAGATAAATCTTCAGTGAATGAAAATGACAAGGAAAAGGATGAGACATTTTTGAATTATGATAAAAAGAACAATAAAAAAATAGCTCAAATGCTAAAAGAAACAAGTGATGCTGCAGAATTAAAAAAGAAGCTTGAAGAAAAAAATTCTCTTATCAGACTGACAGAACCATATCAAAGACCGAATCAACAAGAAAACAAAAAAGATGAAAAAAATGTTATTCCAAAAAATAATGAGAAAAAAAAATCAGATTTAAGCAAAAATCAACAGAAGAAAACATCGAAGAATAATGAAAATCAAGATTCTGAAGAAGAAAGCAAGGTTATGATGAAAGATACCAAAAACTCAGAAGAACTTCCTGATAAAAATCTTTGCTTTAAGTCTGAAATCGAAGATTTGCCACCTAAAATTAAGAAAATTTTGAAGGATTCGAGAATAATTGGGCAAACTTGGAGCTATTATGAAAAGATTAATATTCATTTGAGGAAACTTTATGAGTTATTTGAAGACCCTTTTTCAGATATCAACAAGTTCGGCAGCATGATAGCGGCTAATCAGCATAAATTGGGAAAAAGATTCAAATCATTCAACAAATTAGCAAATCATTATGTTGTTTATAGAGAAATAAAAAAAGTAAATTTTTTTTTTTTTTTTGAAAATCTTTCAAATTTTTTTTATCATTTTTAATTTTTATTAGGATGGAAACAGCTTTTATCGAGCTGCAGGGTTAGCACACCTTGAGAATCTATTCTTATCCTTTGGAACAGTGAAAAACCTTCCCAATAAAGCCATTTATTCTTTAATAGAGAGTTTGGATATGAACAGTAATACTTTTCTTCAATTCATCAGTTGTCAAGGTTATAATCTTGATAACAATGTATCCGAATTACTTGGCAATAGCAAATTTCTTACCTATATCTTTAAGAAATTCCTTTGTGTTTTTATTCATAAAAACTTCAAAGTCAAAATTGAAGACAACAAAGAAAAAAACGCTCTTTGCTGCAAACAGAAAATATTGAAATTTATTTATAAGTCAATCAATAAAAACCCAGTTTTAGATATTTCTTTGATTGTTTATATGAAAACTTTGCTGTCTTCTGGTTTAAAAGATGAAGAAAAGAAGATTTTGAAAGCTAATATCTTTGGAAGGGAACCACCCATTAATTTCCTTGAGCATTTCAGCAATAAATTGCAAATTAATATCAATCTGATTAATTTAGACACGAATGAAGAGCTAAAAAATTTCAACAAAAAACTAAAAAAAGTTCAAGATATTGAGATGAATTTTTGCTATAATGATGGGTCATTCAGTTTAGTTTATGGGATTGATAAGGCAACGGATATTTTCTCCTACGAAAAAGTAAGCGATTAACTTTTAATTAAATAAACTATTGAGAAATTGAAAATTAAATGATATAAAAATTAAACTAATAAGTGATTAAAGGAAATCACATTATTTTATCCGTGAGTAAAAGGGAGATAGAAAAAAATAGAAAATAGTGTTTTATTAAGTGTTTTTACTTTAAAAAAATTAAAAAATTGAGTTGTTTCAATTGAAAATAAACAAATTATAAAATGATATTTTTTATGGAGAAATTATGATTAAATTCAAAGTATTTTCTTGAGTTTGTTGGAATGATCGTCTGATTCTTTACTTTGAAAATTTCTGATAATAATGTCATGATTTCAGTTTTCATTATGGAATTTTGAATTTATGGTAGTTTTCTTTGATTAAACTTTTTGAATAAGAACATTCAAGTAAAATAAGCTCAATTTGATTAAAATTTTTTGTTGTATTTTCATCAATAGCGAAAGATGTAGCAATAGTGGTAAGTGACAAATAGAAAGGGGTTATTTTTAAAATCTTCTGGTTCTTGAAAGGATTTTTTTGTTTCATTTGATGAGATGTAGTGGAAATGTGAAAAAAGTTATAGTGGTTATTTTATTTTATACGAAGAAGAGCAAAAACCTAGAATTATCTTTTTAAAATTTCTGATGGAAATAATCATCATTATAATCTTCTAATTAAAAAAAAATCGATAAAATAAATGTTTTCAGATGAAAAAAATGAAATATAGCAATTAAAATTGATTGATTTAGGTGTAGGTGATCTTATCTCCATTTAATTCAAATGATTTACATTTTTCATGTTGCATAAGTTTAGAAAAAAACGATTTATAACTCGTTTGAATTTTCTTAAAATTTCTGAGATTCACAAATAAACACTCTGATTGATCTTAAAATGATATCACAATTATAAAAGAAAATTTAAATAAATATCATTTAAGAAAACGATATCCTGGAGTATATGGATTGGTTAAAAAAATACTTCATAAATACTTCATACATTTAATAGTGTAAAATTAGAAGCATTAATCGAAGAATTGAGAAAATTTCCATAAAAAGCTCTTACTGAATCAAAATTTTTGAAAAAAAAGAAAAAGCATAGAAAAAAAGTGAGAAATATGAAAAAAAGTTTTTGAAGTCATAAATAAAAAAATAATATAAATGAATTGATGCTGTGAATAGTTCCACATAATAAAGTATTTTTTTCATTCTTTAAAATAAAATTCTGATATTTTTATATCTCTATGAGGAATCCTTTTAATTTAAATCAATAACCATTCTACAAGCTTTTTAAATTTATGAAAAATTTCTTCTTTTGAATAAAATCTCAAAATTCTCTCTTTTTTCTGTTTAATAATATGAACCAAATTTTTGCTAAAATTTATTTAAAATATTTTTTTATATAATAATATACCCAGAAATAAATAACTCCAATTTTCATTTCCATTTTTTAAGTTATCATAATTTTTAATGCATTTTCGCCAATTCAATTTTGATTCATTATTTTCTTAAACTGTTCTGGAGTTTTCTCCTTCTGAAAATACATCTGTCTTTGAGTTTCCATAAACATCGATGAAATCATCTAAATGTAACATCCTTTCAGTATTCTTCTCAGAAAAAGTATCATCACTATTCTTACAAAAATAACTATTTTCTCTTTGTTCATTGAGCATAGAAGAATACATATTTTCATTTTGAAGATCTTCAGCAGATTCTTTTGAATCCACAAGAATTTTCATTTTTTCTAAATCCTCATCGAAAATTTCATCTTCAATTTGTAAAGAAACGCCTTCAATTTCATTTGAGAAACAAAATTCATAGTTTCTAACAAAAGCTTCTTTCAAGCATTTATCAATTTTTTCTTTGAACTTTTCGTAAATCCTCAAATTTTGTCTCATAATGCAACGAGCTCCTGAAAAATATTCTAAAGCGTTCTGTAATTTTTTTTGATTCATCGATAAAACTCCGATTTGGATTAAAACTTCGACTATATGACATCGTATAATATGAAGAACTTCATCGAATTTCGAATAATATACCCTTGCTAATTTTATCGCTTTCATAAAATATTTCAAACTTTTCATTAAATTCTTTGTATATATCATATAAATAAAACCAATGTAATTATTCAACGAGATCGCAAATGGTTCAAATTGAGTTCCCATTAGATAAAGATTCAAATTCAATGCTTTTTTAAAACAATTCAATGCTTGGTTTATCGAATTTTCGATTATAAAACATTCTCCGATATAACATAAATTAAATATATTACTAACAAAGACTTCTTGTTTCAAAAGACTATATTGCTGCAAAAGTCTTTTTTGAACTTTTTTTTTCTTTGAATAATTTAAAAAAATATACGAGATTTCAAAAGGAACCTCTTTTTCAAAAAAAAAACTTCGAATTTTTTGAAAGAAAGTACAAGAATCTTTCTCATATCCCAGTTTTTTCAGAATAAAAGCTTTATTATAATACAAAATCATTACAATAGAGTTTTTTTCCCCGAATAAATAGGTAAATCTCCTTAAACTTTCATTTATCGCATCATTAGCTTCTGACATTTCATTCAGTTTATAATGCAAAAGAGCCTTATTATTATAAGCAACTGCAATATCATAGGTTTTTTCATCAACACTGTTGAATAAAATTGGCTTTTCAGTTGAGTCGGTTTGAAGGAAAAACGGGTAAGAAAAATCTTCATCTAATAGAAGAATTTTTAAAGAATGTTTCAAATAATCCATCGCCTCTTTTATGAAGCCTTTTTCATAATATATCATTGCTAAATTCATGATCAAAATGCCATATAAAAAAACATTGTCTTGATCAACAGTGAGTTTCAGTTTTAAAGCCTTTAAAATAAGTTTCAAAGCTCTGTTTAAATCACCGAATTGGGTTGAAATTAGAGCCATATTGCTAAGAATTATAATTTGAATATCGTTATAAAAATCGTTTTGTAAATAATTCATTGCAAAAAATCTTGATATTTCCAGAAATTTTTGCGATTTCTCGTATTTCTCTAAAGCAAAATAGGTTAAGCCCAAATTATTGTAAAGCATAGTCTTTTTTTCTTCGTAATCCAAAATTGTTTCCTCTTCTTCTGTCATCATATCTGCGTGTTCAGAACATGATTTAAAATAGGATCTGGCGATTTTAAACTCACGAAAGAAATAATATATTTTACCCAATTCGATAAATTTTTCAAAAGCATCAATAGGCCTTAATTTTGTATGTTTTGAAAGAATTCGATTGAAATTTACCGAGAAATTAGGTTTCTCACAAGGGATTCTATTGATATTTTTCTCTAATTTCACACCATTTATCCGGAAATTTGGTTCTTTTTGTAACATCGCCTCTATCAAAGAAGCTAAATCTTTGTTTTTTATGTTTTTTTGTATGTTTTCTGGTTTTAATACATTTTTATTTCGAATTTTATTTTTACGAAAAACCCCCACCATTTCAAGAAAGGTGATTCCTAATGAGTAAATATCAGCTTTAAAAGGATCAATAAAGGTATATTTTTTTCTTTTTCTAATCTCAGGCGCAACATAAAAATTTGTAAATCCTTTGATTTCACTAATTGAGATAAGATCATCCGGATTATTCACTATTTGTCCTACACCGAAATCAATAAATTTATATTGATATTTTCGATTTTTTTCATCTGGAAAAATGCAGATATTTGAGGGTTTTACATCTCCGTGATAGATCTTCATAGAATGAGCACAGTTTAATTTTTTTATGATGTCCTTTATGATATACACTGCTTCTGCTTCTGGAAAAGACTTTATCTTGAGAATATCGTGAAGCGATGTAATGCCACACTCCATCGCAATCATGAAATTTAACTCATCTTTTTCATCTGAAGCATCTTGTTTCTTATAAATCTTCATGAGTTTTATGAAATAATCATTTGAGTTCAAACTCATAATCTGAAGAAGTTTTATCTCATTTTTTAAAAGATTATAAAAATGGTCTTCATTACTCAATGGGTGCAAATGTACAGATTTTAATGCGAGATATTGGCCAGTGGACTTACAGTAGACTTTAAAAACACTGGAAAAACCCCCTTTTCCCAATTTCTGGATGTAAATAAAATCATTTGGATTAGATATTTCACTCTCAATATCATCAAGAAATTTATCATTTCCTAATAATGAGCAGATTTCTGTTTCTGTTTCTTTCATTTGATTTTTTTTTTCTAAATTTGAAAAATGCCAAAATTTGTATTACAAATTAATTTCATCAATATTTTTCTTAAAAAAAAACTTAAAATTTAATAATAAAAAAGGAAGTATTTTGAATTTTTACCAAAAATCGCAAACGAACGATTTTTTTTTAAGATCATTATTTTGTCAATGGAAACAATATTAAAAAAATTTCAAAAATCATATTTTGAACTGTAATATTTGCTAAAATTAATAATTTTTATTATTTAAATGTTTTTTGAGAAATTTTAAATTTTTTTCCTTCAAAATTAAATCAAAATAATTTTTTATCAACATTAAAATAATTTAATAATTTCTCATAAAGCTCTTTTCAGCCCACAATTACCGCAATACTTATTTCCCATATTAAATCGATGTCCACATCTTTTGCAATTGCAAGTTTTTGCTTCAAAACCATTCGTGAACTCATTCTTTTTTATATTGAGATTCAAATTGTTTTGATGTTCTAACAATCGCTTTACAAGAAAAGAATGCTCCTTTTGAATAATATCCTTTCCTTTCACCATCAGTATTTTTCCAATATCTTTATGAATTTCCTCTTGAGTTTTTACCTGTGAATCTCTAGAAAATTTGAAGAAAATTAATTAAAATAAGGAATAAATTAAAAAAACATAAAAATATTAAATAAACATTAATTTTCTCTTTTAAATATAGAAATTCTATAGGAATTCTCTAGAATTCTAAAGAAACTCAAAAAAAAATATGAAAAAATTTCGATTAAATTACAGCTTATTTGTAGTCTTGAAAATTTCTCTATAGCTTTTTTTTTCTTCTTTTCGATCAACGAAATTTTGTATTGTATCTGATAAGCATTTACCTCTATTCAGAAGATTCATGCAAATGGGAATATGTCTTTCCGAAGCTCTCGGAGCGAACTTTCTTTCGCAATGAGGGCAGACAATCGTAGAGTATTGTGCTGATCTTGTCAACAAGTCTTTGTAACAATCCAGAATTTCCTTTCTGTTTGGAATTCTTCTCTTGAATGTCTTTGTTTCTTTTAATGCATTGGTTTCTTCTATATTTTTTTCAAGGGAATTTTCTCCTAATTTAATAGAATAATTAATAAATAAAGGATATTAATGAAATATTATTGAAATTTAATGAAATATTAATGAAATTAATGAAATATTAATAAAATATTGTGATAAATAAATGAATTTTCTTTATAAAAATTACTTTCATTGATAATTTTAAAATTATTCCCATGTTCTTTATCCAAAACAATAGTAATTTGCGTTATTTCTGGTAGTTTTGTCGGCATCCCCTAAAGAAATCCCAATGAAAATTGTTTTTATTCAATGTTTATTGTTTTACCTTAATAGATCTTTCATTCTTTGTGGGTTTCTTGACTAGATTCTCATATTTATTCTCATCTTCTTCAAAAATGAATTCATCTTCACAAAAAAAAACTTGATTTTTAAAAGAAAAAACCAAAGAAAACTTTTGGTATTCATGTATTTCGTCACAAGTTCTGTTTGTTTTAATAAAGCAGTTTTAGTATGATTATTTTCCAAATGTGTCAGACTTGGAGGTTTAGGTCTATGAAAGATATTCTTGCAATTCGGAATGTGTCGTTCAGCAATTTCTATCGAAATTCTTCGTAATTATTACAAATATTAAGGAAAATACTAGGAGCAAATCGCCTTTTGCAATAATGACAAAAAATATACTCTGGATGATCTAACACATTTTCCTCATTTTCTTCATTTCCATCCTATATTTCCAATGATTTACAAAAGAACTCAAATAAATTACCTTTATTTTTATTTTGTTATTTCTGATGCTTTTTATGAAATTCTCATGCTCAATCCTCCAATTTTCCTTAATAGGAGCATTTTCATGGGAATTCGAACCAGTTAACTTATTTTTATCGTTTTTTGTGAGGGATTTAATTTTTTTTATCACAATCGGCTCGTTATTCTCATTTGACTTCTTTTATGAAAAAAACTTTAAATTTCAGTAAAAAAACTTTATTTTGATAAAAACCCTTTTTGAGCTCGAATCAAATAACGGTCGCTTTTTAATAACGTTTTTGCAGGCTTTTTCATGTTTTTCGATTCTTTCTTCAGTGAATTTCCTTAAACAAATCGAGCATTCTACTCTTTTTTCTTCTTCAAAAACGTCTTCTTTATGTTCTTTTACATCGATTTCCTTTCTTTCAATGATATTTTCATCGTTTATTTCGTTTTTTTGCTCAGTATTTTCATTCTTTACCTTCGAAAAATTCAAAGAAAAAGAATTTCTGAAAGTTTTTATTAGATCTTCCTTCTTTGAATTCTCCTTTTCTTTAAAGGATTTGATAGGCTTGAAAGGCTTTGCTGCTGTACAAGATTTCAAATGAGGATTCAAACGACCATGAAAGAATTTCCTTGCACAATTAGGACAGGAGTCATAGTTCTCCTTATCGTCAAATGGGGATAATGGAAAAATTTCATTTGGATTTTTATTATTTTGGTCTGATTCTACTGGAAAAAACTCATTTTCTTCTATGGGATTAACTAGGAAAAATAATTGGGGGTTAAATAGAGAAAATATGAGGGAATGAACAGAAAGGGTTTGTGTTTAGAATGGGGAAATGGCTGGTCATCATTATGGGTTTTGCGGATAAATTAATTATAGTATTTTTGTTATTTTGTTATTTTGGATGTTTTATAAAAAATTCAATTATAAAAAATTAGTTTTATTTTTTATTATCAATAGAAAAAAATTAATAATTTTTTTTTTTTTTTATAAATAAATAAAATTAATTCAATATTTTTTTTTTAATTTAATGATTCAAAATTAAAATGTTTTATTTAAAGAATTCATATACATTTCCTTTAAAGTTTTCTGGGCGTTATTGGCGTTATTTTGCAAGGAAATGATTGTGTTAATATCCAAAGGTTTTAACGGAAAACTTTTTTTATTCTTTTCTGCAAAGGTTCTCAGGATAAAATAATATTTGGCATATTCGCTGCTGTTAATATAAAGGTCGAAATTAATGAATTTTAGGAACACCATTTCAATCGAATTTATCTCCTTTGTTGTATATTGGGGAAAAGCCTGGGCGAAATTATCATTCTCGTAGGATTCATCATCCCAAAGCTAAAATTAACGATAAATTTTTTAAAAAATCCATAAGGTTCACAAATCTAATAAAATTAACGATAATTTATTAAAAAAATCGATATATAACAGAATTTATGATAAAAATCAAAACGAAATCGCTAAAAACCACTAAAATCCCATAAATTTTCCTAACCTTCGAAGCCAAAACCAAAGCAATGAACACAATCCTCCTCCAATTGATCGAAGTCATATGAAAGCCGCTTTTCACAATAAGTTTCTCTATATAAATCAAGCAAATGATTGTGACTTCTTTCTCCATTTTTGAGGTAATTATGATATTCTTACAGAAATTCGAGATAGTATCTTTACTGGGTTTCGCAGTGATCCATTTTTCTTTACTTTTTTCATTAAAAGCCCTATTGAAAACCCCTTCTAAATCCCTGCTAAACGATAGTTCATTATTCATGGTTTCATCAAAATATGTGATTTTCGAACAAAGTGACACATTTACCTTGCTATTTTCCTCCATTCGCGACTGATAGCAGATATTATAAGAATTATCTTCATTTTCTTCATTATCTCCATTTTCTTTATTCGTATCATAATTCTTGTCTTCTTCTTGAATTGGAGTCACATTCTTGAAAGTTGCTGTGTTCTTTAGTGGAGGTTTTTCTAATAAATTCTCTGGATGAGAAGAAACCAGCAGGCTTTCCTTCAGAATACTCTCGATTTCGCGTTTCGACTGCTCAAATTCGATTTCGTCCCGATCTTCTGGATTTAGCTCATTATTTACGTAATCCTCTTCGAATTCCTCGAATTCCTCTTCAGATCTTGAAATTCGAGGGTTTTCGAACTTCGAATTAGCGATATTTAGATTAGAGTTCTCTTCTTCTTCTTCAGTTTTTTCTCCAGATTTTTCTTCAAATTCCTCATAAAAATCCTCTTTCTGGAGATAACTGGTCGAACTCTTCTGTACTTTATCGTAGTTTTTTATACGGTTTTGCAGCTTCAGAAAACTGTCCTTTTGCTTTTGTGGGGTTTCAATGATTTTATCAGAAAGATCGAAATTTCGCGAATCGTCAACTTTGGCTTTTTTTTTGAAATCTAAAGAAATCTGGTAGTTTTCTTTCGATTCGGACTGTTTTTCGGGAGAGATAAAGGGAATTTCATCGTGATTTTCACCATATTCGATGAAGCGCTGAAGAACACAGGCGAGACAAAAGGTCATTTCTTCGATATCGAGGTTTATTAATGTAGAAGTCATCTTGCCGGAATCGAAAGAAATATAGAGGTTTTTTATTTGATTGTATTCAAGACCGATATCGAACTCATTTTTTGTTGAATTTGCAAAGGTTTTCTTAAGGTTTAACAGTAATTTGCTTTTGGGAGCAGTGATTAATTCATGGTCAAGGGCTTTTGGACGAATTTGAGGTTTGGTAGTGGGTTTTGAAAGCTTTTTAGAAAGATCATTAAGCTTCGGTGGGGATTGGGAATGAGTTTTTGAAGGATTTTTGGCTTTGTTGTTTGAAAGACTATCTATTTTTTAAATATTATAAGGAAGGTTTTATCACATTTTAGAATTTTTATTGGTTTTTTATGAAGAAAAAAAAAAAACTTTGATATTTATTCATGATTTTTTCCAAGGTTTTGCTGAAATCATCATCAACATCATAGGAATCTGTGAAGAAATCGCATCCGACATCTATTTATTTCCAATAAAATTTAAATTTTGTTCATGAATTTTACTTTGTAATTTGAACTTCCCTTTATCTAAAGTCCTCCCTTTCAAAGTCTCTTTCTTTATCTCGTCTTTTCCAGTGTTCTGAGTCTTCAAAAGGCTTTTTTTTCTGACCAAAGAACTCGCACTCTTGCTTTTTAAATAAATATCCGAAATATTTGATTTTTCGGCTCTTTCACCAGTTTTTTCCATTTTTCGAGCAAATTGTGGACGTTGATCCAATGAAATAAACAACTAAATTTTTAAGAGCTTAAAGGTTACTATTATACATGAAAAAATCCTACACTATTGATATAATCTAACAGTTTCAAAAGCTTTGTCTTGTGTCCAGGCATCACCTTGATGTCTAAAATCAGATTTTCGAGCTCTTTCTTCGAAAGAAACATGAATTTCTGCAAATCATAGCCGAATCCCCTTGAAATCAATTGCTTTTTATTAAAAAAGAATTAGAATTTTGTCAAAAAAACATGAAAATTTGAATTTTTGTTTACTTTGGCATATTGCTGTAAATTGTAGAGTTTCAGAAGACGATATAAAGGAATATTGATCAAATCCACCTTCTCGAACTCGTAGTAATCGGAAATCGAGCTTTTGTTACTACCTGCTGACTCCAAAATTCGGGGTTTTTTGATTTCGGCTTTCGAAGATTTAGAGGAAACTTGAGCTTTTAGCTCAGAAGAAGGCTTTGCAGAAGGTTTTGATAGCTTTAGGTTCGGTTTCGCGTTTCGAATCTTATTGCTGTAATTCTTCAGAATTAGATGATTCTCCCATTTTTTCATTGTTTGAGGAAAAAAAGGAATTTATGATAAGGAATTTGAATTTTTATGTTATTTATTTTATTATTTTAAGAAAAATTTAAAAATAAATTTTTCAAAAGTCTTTCAAAAAAATGAAGTTTTTTTTTTTCATTTAAAAAAAATTTTAATATTTTTTTAAAGTAAAAAATTTGAATTTTTTTTAGATCAAAATTTGATGGATTTTCAAAGAAAAAACCTTTATTTCTGCATAAATTAACAAAAATTAAATCAAAAGATTCGACTTAAAAAAAATGGTTAAAATCGTTTTGAAATGGGGGAAAGAAAAATTCGATTTCGAGTTAGAACCAAGCGAGAATCTCCTCGATTGCAAGGTGAAAATCTACGCTTTAACCAACGTTCCCATTGATAAGCAAAAGCTCATCTATAAAGGCAATGTTCTAAAGGTTTTTTTAGCTATTTTCTAAAAAATAAAGAGAAATATCGTAATTTTAGGAAGAAATAAATCTTGAGGCTTTAAAACTTCCAAATGTATAAAATATCATATTTTAAGGTAAATAAAATAAATGATTTTTATGTTAGGGAGCGATTATTATGCTAATGGGAGCTGCTGAAGGCGGAAAAGAGCTGAAAGATCAAATAAAACCAGTGGTTTTTGAAGAGGATTTGAATCCTGAAGAAAGAGCGAGAATTCTGAAAGAAAAAACTGGGGTTTTTATCATAGAATTTTTCATTTTTTTTTGAACTTTTCGAATTTTTTTAAATTTTCGAATTTTTCAAATTTTTCAATTTTTTTCGAATTTTTCAATTTTTTCAATTTTAGGAGGTTTTTCCTGCTGGATTGGTGAATATGGGGAATACCTGTTATATGAATTCTTCAATTCAATGCTTGAGAAGAGTGAATGAATTAAAGGATTTTTTGATGACGAGCAAATTGAGCACACAAACTGCTGAGGGAAAACTAGCATTCAGTTTCCAAAGCCTTTTTAAATTACTCGAGAAAAAAGGGGAGGCTATTGAACCTTATCAATTTATCGATGTAATATATCGTGGAATTTTAAGGGAAATTTTTTGAAATATTAGATTTTAATTGAAATTATTGGATTTTTATTGAATTTTATGGGAAATTGATTAATTTTTTTTGAATTTTATCGGAATTTCTCGAAATTTCGAATTCTCATTAAATTCATTGATTATTTAGACTTTTATGGAGCTTTTCCCAATGTTCGCCGAAAGAACAAAGGAAGGCGTTTACAAGCAGCAAGACGCTGATGAATGCTTCCAGAATATGGTGACTTATCTCGAAAAGATAGCTTTAACAGTGGATCAGGAAGGTGATAAAGTAAATTTAGTGAAGAATCTCTTTGAAATCGAGTTCGAAATCCAGTATTTTTCCTTTAAAAAACATGAGATTTTTTATCTTTTTTTTTAATGAAAAAGCTTGAAAAACACTGAAATTGAACACGAGCCGATGCAAATAAAGAGCGAGAAAGCGAAGAAACTCGTATGCATAATTGATAATCAGGGAAATCCGATAAATCATTTAGACGAAGGCATTAAAGCGGTAGCTTATTATTACATATTATTAAGAAATTAAAATATGGATTTTTTAAGAATTTAGAAGAAAAAATTGAGAAATTATCAGAAATCGACAATCAAAACCATGTTTATCTCAAAACCTCGCTTATCAACAAAACAGTAAATATTCATAAATACTCAATAAATCTACAAATTATCAATGATGAAGAATTTATCAATAAATAATGAAGAAATTCATTAAATAATGAATAAATTAAATAATGACTAAATTTTCCAGAAATTATCAATTAAATATTCATTAATATCCAATAAATTAATAATCTTCAATAGCCTAGCTATCTAGTCGTGCAAATGATGAGATTCTTTTGGAAAAAAGGCACAAATCTCCCCGGTTCCGAATCAGCCAAAGCCAAAATTCTCCGAGTTTCTTCCCTAAAACCCTTCAATAATCATTAAAAACTTTAATAGAACGTCTCTTTTCCGAAAATCCTTGATATTTTCCCTTATTGTTCAGAAAAACTCAAGCAAAGCCTTGAACAAGGAAGAACTTATGAGAAAAAGAAGATAGAAGAAAGAAATAAGCAAAATGTTGATAAATTTGAAGAATATAAGAAGAAATTAGAAGCTGAAGGCAAAATGCTGAGTGAAGATTCTCGAGAAACCTTTAAGAAATTCAAAGAAACACAAGTTGAGGAAGAAATCAAGAATCATGATGATCTATTGTATGCACCACATGGCTTCGGATTGGAAACTGGGAATTATGAACTCGTGGCAGTTCTTACACATAAGGGAAGATCAGCCGATTCAGGACATTATGTCTCGTGGGTCCATAAAACAGGAGGTTAGGTTTGTTTGAATTTTGTGAAGAAATTTCAGCTTTTTTTTGAATTTCCTTAGAATTTAATTTTTTTCTTTCTTTAATTCTTTAAAATTTTATTTGGTTTAATTATTCTCTTTAAAATTCTAGATGAATGGTATAAATACGATGACGACTTTGTGACAAAAGTGAAACTAGAAGACGTCATGGCCTTGCGAGGAGGTGGAGATTGGCATATGGCCTATTACTGTGTCTACCGAAAGATCGAATTGCAATAAAAACAGAATAATTTTCTCAAAAAACCCTAAAAAAACAACAAAAAACAAACTTTTTCTCAAAAAAATTAAAAAATAAATTTTATCAGAATTTTCTTACATTTATTATAAAAATTAAAAAAACCCTCTAAATTTATTACTTTTCCAATGAATACTCAAAACTCGAAAGATTTTACAGAGCTTTTCCTGATAAAATACGTAAATACCCTCTTCAACGGTGAATTCAACCTAAATCTGAATTTCGATGAGAAAATTTTCGAGGAATTTTCTCTTAAACAAGCTTTTAAGACCTATTTACACTGTTTTCTCGAAGAATTCGATTCAAAAAGCCTTTGTGTTTCATGTGTAAAATCGTTAGAAACCCAGGAATCTCGATTTTTTAACTTTAAAACTGAGAATTTCATAAAAAAACTAAAGGATTGCTTTATTGAAATAAAGAGCTTTCGCGAGAATTTCTTCACGATAATCGAGAAATTCGTCGCCGCAGACCTAAAAATAACCGAAATTTCTAAAGAAAATCGGCTTTCTTTGCTACATCTCGAGATTTTAAAGAACAATATCGAAGAATCCAATAGAAAAATCGTCGAATTGAAAGAAAACATACTTTTTCTAGTAATTTCTTCATTTTTTTAAAGTTTTTCAAGGGAAAAGTGGTTTTTTGAAGATTCTACACCCTGCTGAAAAAAACGAGTTTTTTCAACTAAATGGGGATTTTCCTTATCAGGAGTATAAGAGCAAATTAAAGGAAAATCTCTTCCAAAATTCGAAGTTTTCATTTGATTTTGATAGAATTCTTTCACAATTAACCCAATTCAAGAATTCTTTACTAAAAACCAATTCGCCAGTAAAAAACACGATTCTTGAGAAGGAAAATAAAGAAGAAATTGAGAAAATTGAGAATACAAAAACAAAGGAAATCAAGAAATACAGAACTCCCACAAAGGAAAGACTCATAAATGCTCAGATATTCATTGACGATACCTTCTTAAAACAAAATATACAAGAAAAACCACAAGAAATCACGGAAAAACCAAAAAAACACATTAATCGTGCGAAAAACCCATCACTTTCTGCGAAAAACGCTGATAATAAAGTGATTCTTTTCATGTCAAATAAAGATAAATGGACCCATTTAAACCCCAATTCCGATAGAAAAACCAATAGAAAACCGTTAGAATCCAATAAGAAAAAACCCGATTTTTCTAATAAAAAACCCAATTTTTCTACTAAAAAACCGAACAAAAAGGAAGAATCTCATTTTTCAAAAAATGTCGATATTTTGAAAAATACCAATATTTTGAAAAATGGCCATATTTCGAAAACTGGCGATAATTTGAAAAATGAAGATTTTTTGAAAAAAGGTGATATTTTCCTTGCTAAAAACTGTGAAAATGCGGATATTTTCCAAGAGAGAATATCGGAAATTCAATGTATTACTGAAACTAGTGACTGCATGACCCCAGTGAAATTATTGCGAGATTTAATAATCAGCGATTTTGGCAGTACTTTTATTCAGAAAAACCCTGAAGAAGAGAAGATTTTGTTGAGAATGTCCCCGAAATTGAAGGAAAAATTGAAAAAAGACTATAATTTAGATATAGATTTAATCGAAAAAGAAGCCAAAAATCCCCCCATGCAAACCCCGAGCTTTGGAGCGAATAATGGCTTCAAACATGTAAAGAATATTGAGAAAAATGGCAAGAAAATTCAGGAGTTTTGTGAGAATGGCAAGAAAATGGAACAGATTAATGAGGTAAATTCGCCAAAAGAAGAGAAATTCGGGCATTTTGAGTTTGTAGAGAAGGTTTTTCAGCCGGTTTTGAAGAAAAATAAGGAAAAAGTGAAGGTTTTGGAGAAAATATAGATGAAATCCTTCCTTTTATGACATTTGAATTTTTTTCTTCATATTTTTAAAAACTGAGTTTTTTTTAAAAAATAAATAAATTGCTGAATTTCATCAAATTACTCTTTTTTGAAAAAAATTGAAAAATCAATTGATTTTAATAAATCTTATCAAATAAATGTCTGAATCAATAGACCCTCAATGCTTATTTTCTGAGCTTATTCCCCTGCTTTCTGATGCAAATTTTGCTTATAAATTCAACAACTCTCTTCACTCCTCATTCGATCCCATCAGGCTTACACTATCAATCCTTTCTACTCTTGCTGATTACTCCCAAGAAAACTCTTCAGAAAGCAGTCTTTTCCTCTTTAAAAAGTCCTCTTCACAGCTTTTAACCCTTATAATCCCTCATTTAATTCTTCGAATTTCTCAGAAAAACCTCGAAAAAACTGAGAAAAACGAAAAAAATGAGAAGAATGACGAGATTTCTTCACAAATTCTCGCCAAATGGTGGATAAACTACCTCTCTCTTTTGCAACAGGCCTACCTTATGAAGAAATCTTTACAAAACTGGGGAGATTCAAAGGAGATCTGGTTCAATGA
>JFJP01038115.1_pt1 | contig 19549 bp, 19 predicted proteins | sample 431651 | NCBI WGS metagenome assembly JFJP01 (sample SAMN02602958, study PRJNA72255) | Microbial mat metagenome, whole genome shotgun sequencing project. | biome: fresh water; feature: sink hole; material: water; isolation source: purple microbial (photo- and chemosynthetic) mats found in...
TTACACTTTTATGGCAGATTGTAATTACACCCGTTACAAGCATTACAACAGATTACAGCCACACTGGGACCCAAACTTTGATTTTCCTTGCCATATGCGGATGTCCGTGTAAAAATTCAGAAGGATAAAAAAGAAGGGACCACAATGACCGAAGAATTAAAAAATCAGTGCCAGGACCTTACCCAGACCTTAACCATCGAGTTACCTTGTCAGATTTTTGAAAGAGTTCAAAGGTATGCCAAAGAAAATGGGATGGATGTGGCTGGAGTGTTGATTGAGGCCTTGGATGAATTTTTGAGAGGGCAGGGATGATATTGATTCAGATACCTCTTGAGTTTTTAGGCTGGAAAGCGTAAATACTTCACCAAAATAAATAAAAATTTGAGAACTGATTGTGTGCCTAAATTGTGCCCGTCAAGGTCAAATATTTACAAACAGTTCCAAACGAAACCAAAAATAGGAATTTGAAATGCCTGGCATTTAAGGTTTTGAAACAAAAGAACAAATTGACAATAATTTACTGGGACTTAAAATCCCTCGGTGATTATCACTGTACGAGTTCAATTCTCGTCCCAGGTACCATTAAAATCAAGGGGTTTTGGCATTGAGTCAAACCCCTTTTTCAAATCACAGCGAAACTGATTTCAATTATGGATAAAATTCAAATAAACGGTGGCAGGAAACTTCGCGGAGAAGTGAACATCAGCGGTGCAAAAAATGCCGCACTTCCCCTTATTGCCTCTGCTATCCTCGTTAATGGCAAAACCTGCTTTACCAATGTCCCGGATTTAATGGATATTAAAAGTATCAAACTTCTTCTGGAAGACCTGGGCGCAACCTGCAAGTCATCCAAAGGGTCTCTGGAAGTTGACGGTTCCCATATTCATAAAATTGAAGCAGAATATGATCTTGTCCGGAAAATGAGGGCCTCCATTCTTGTCCTGGGGCCCCTTGTGGCCAGATTCGGCCATGCAAAAGTGTCCATGCCGGGTGGTTGTGCCATTGGCGCACGACCTGTGAATATGCATCTTTCCGGACTTGAAGCCCTTGGGGCGGAAATCAGCATGGATCACGGATACATAGAGGCAAAAGCTAACAGGCTGATTGGTAATGAAATCTATTTTGATACGCCCACGGTTACCGGAACTGAAAACCTGATGATGGCAGCAAGTCTTGCAAAAGGGACCAGCATTTTGCGGAATGCAGCACGGGAACCTGAGATCGTTGCCCTGGCTGATGCTCTGAACGGGATGGGCGCCCGAATAAGCGGAGCCGGAACAGCCATAATTTTCATTGAAGGCGTTGATAGTCTTTCTTCATCAGATATTGCCATCATCCCCGATAGAATTGAAACCGGTACGTTTATGGTTGCGGCTGCAGCCACTGGTGGGGATATCCTTATCAAAGATTGTGAACCAGACCATGTAGGCAGTATCATCAGTAAACTCAAATCCACAGGCACTGAGGTTCAGACCTATCAAAACAGCATCAGAGTTATAGGTAAAGAAATCATCCACAGCGTGGATATCAAGACGGTTCCCTATCCGGGTTTTCCTACAGACATGCAGGCCCAGTTCATGGCATTGATGACTATCGCGGACGGCAATAGTGTCATTCATGAATCAATTTTTGAAAATCGCTTTATTCATGCCAATGAATTGCTCCGTCTCGGGGCGGATATTTCTATTTCCAACGGCAATCTGGCCATGGTCAGAGGTGTTGAAAAACTCCAAGGTGCGCCGGTTATGGCTTCAGATCTAAGAGCCAGCGCCTCTCTTGTGATTGCAGGGCTTGTGGCCGAAGGAACAACCGTCATTTCACGGGTATATCATATGGATAGAGGATATGAGGCCATTGAAAAGAAATTTTCACAACTGGATGCCGATATCGTTCGAATAAAATAAAATACCTGATATGAGGTGAGAAGATCTGAAAACAGTTTTCAACCCTTTAAAACCGGTTTCTTTATCTATATTTCTGTCACTGATGGCAGGGATACTATTCGGAAATTATCTTCCGGATTCCAAGACCTCTATCTTATTTGTTCTTGCAACTCTATCTATTCTAATTATCCTTGCATTCTGTTTCTACAAAAAGACCATTTTTATTCTTTTTCTCTTCCTGGTCAGTGGATTCGGATTTTTTTCAATCCAGATGAAGTTGTATCCCGAGATTTCTCCCGATCACATCAGTCACTTCATGGATATAAAAAAAACCATTATTCAAGGGGAAATAGTTTCATTTGCACGACATTATGACAAAAAAATAAAGCTGACCTTTCAATGCCGGAATATCATCACTCCGGATCAGATAATGAATAAGGTCAGCGGCACCATTGACCTGAGTATATATCTGTCTTCAGGTGAACTTCCTCAATATGGTGATATTATTGAGTTTGAATCCACGCTTCGTTCTGCTCAGAATTTTCAAAATCCGGGAGCTTTTGATTATGTTAGATTTTCTAAATTGATGGGGCTATCCGGGACCGCTTACTGCGATCAAAAAAAAATCAGGATTCTCACAGAAAAAGATCAGGTCGATATTTTCACGCTTTTCATCAGACGCATTGAGAACATCCGGATGGAATTTTGTAATTTCATATCAGATCATACCGGTCATTCCGAAAGCGGGAAAATCTTGGCTTCATTGATTACCGGAAAAATAGAGCTTATTTCCCCTGATTCAAGGGAATTGTTTTCAAAAGCCGGCATAAGCCATCTTTATGCCGTTTCCGGGCTTCACCTGACCATGATCGGTATGATTTTCTATTCTGTTATTTTCTATTTTTTATCTTTTTTCCCAAAGCATCTTATCACAGGCAAATCCAAAAAACTGGCCTGGGCAATAACGCTGATCCCTTTGACATTATATTGTATATTTTCTGGTCTTTCACCTTCGACCCAGCGGGCATTTATCATGACGGCACTGCTTCTTTTTTCTTTAATTTCCGAAAAAGAAACAGACATCATCTCCAGTCTTTCAATGTCTGGAATCCTAATCTTATTGATAGATTCGGCAGCGCTGTTTTCTATATCCTTTCAGTTATCATTTATTGCCGTATTTTTTATTATTTATGGTCTTTCCCTGATCAAAAAAGATTCGTTTCCATATAAAAAGCATTTATTAGGAAGATCTGCGTTGGTCATATGTATCACTCTTTTTGCAGCTCTGGGAACATCTCCTTTGACTGCTCATTATTTTAACATCATCTCTCTTGTACAAGTCATAGCAAATCTTTTGCTTATTCCCATCATCGGTACGGTTGCACTTTCTTTTGGGATTCTTGCTTTGTTTTGTTTCTCCTTTTTACCCGCCTTTTCAGGATTGATTGTTGATTTTTGCTGCCTTCTGATTTCATTCTCGATCCGTTCTTGCGAAATTCTTGTTTCCATACCGTTTTCATGGTTGAGGGTCATGACTTTGGATTGGACTGAAGTCACCTTGATGTATCTTGTTTTGGCATTCATTTATGCAGCATTAAAAGGAAAAAAAAGATTATCAGCAGCCATGGTTGTGCCCATCCTTTTTTTCAGTCTCTATAATTTTTCAAATAGCACATCCAAAAAGAACCCAGACAATAAATTAAATATCACCATCATCGATGTGGGGCAGGGCAATAGCGCCCTTATTCAGACCCCCCAGGATTATAAAATTTTAGTGGATGGGGGAGGGTTTTCTGAATCCTCCACATTTGATACAGGGAAAAATATTCTTGCACCATTTTTATGGCAGAATAAAATAAACACGTTGGATTATGTCGTATTAAGCCACCCTGAATCCGACCATTTGAATGGCCTGATTTACATTTTAAAAAATTTCAAGGTTTATACCCTAATTAAAAACATAGATAATGTAGAAACAGAAACTTATGAAACCCTGGTTGAAACCTGCAAAAATAAAGATATCCGCATATGGGAACCCTCAAAGAACGGTGAATCTATAAACATCGGTGAAACAGAGCTCTTATTTTTCAAGGCAATTGATAATGCGCTTCCAGGTAAATTGAACAATAACTCCCTGGTTTTTAGAATTTTATATAAAGAATTTTCAATGCTTTTCCCGGGAGATATCCTTGCAGCCCGTGAAAAAAACCTTGTTAAGGCAAAAGATGTAACCCTTCATTCAGATATCCTTCTTGCTCCACATCATGGCAGTTCTTCATCCAGTACTGATGTTTTCCTTGATAAGGTGCAAGCCAAGAGTGTAATAATATCCTGTGGCCGCAACAATCAATATAAATTTCCTCATCCCGATGTATTAAAAAGGTACAATGATATGGGAATTCGAATCTTCAGAACCGATACGGATGGAGCAATTTTCATATCAAGTGACGGCAGCGATCCTATTATAAAAACTCATAAAGGTGGATAATTTTGTAAGGAAATTCGCTATCCTGTATACCGAGAATTGTTTTTTAAAAAGCTTGACTTGTTTTATTAACTGCGATAATTGTTTACCGCAAAAAAAATTTAGAGCTGTCTCAAGTCTGTGGTTTGATAAATACGGCGTTAGCCGATAAAAAAACAGGGCGGATATGCACTTAGATCTGTTGAATTTTGCGATTCTTTTATTTTTTGGTGCAGGAATAATTTTTGCCTGCACGCCTCTTATTGTTTCGTTTCTTATTGCTCCCAAAAGTAAAGGTGGAGATATCGGTCTTCCCTATGAATGCGGCATTAACCCTCACGGTAATTCCCGTGTAAGGTTTGGCATCAATTATTATTTTTATGCCCTTCTTTTTTTAGCTTTTGATGTTGACGTCCTTTATCTGTTTCCGGTTGCATCTGTTTATAAACAAACTTCAGGCTGGACGGTTTTTGGAGAACTTTCCATATTTTTAGGAGTTCTCATGCTTGCAGTGATCTATTTCTGGCGAAAAGGGGTATTTACATGGCCGCGGAAAATCAGCTTTTAAAAAGAGCGGTTTCAGAAATTGAACCGCCGATTATTTCGATAAAACCCGTACAGCAGATTTTGGATCTATGTCGGTCCATGTCATTATGGCCCATGACATTCGGCCTTGCCTGCTGTGCCATTGAAATGATGGCTGTCGGTATGGCTCGTTTTGATATCTCCAGATTCGGTGCCGAAGTTTTCAGACCGTCTCCCCGTCAATCTGATCTCATGATTGTGGCTGGCACGGTTTCCAAAAAAATGGCACCGGCAGTTATCCGGCTTTATGAACAGATGCCTGCTCCGAAATGGGTTTTGGCACTCGGGAATTGTGCCATTTCAGGTGGCCCTTTTTATTTTGAAGGTCAGTACGGCATCATTGAAGGTGTAGATAAGATCATTCCTGTAGATATTTATGTTCCGGGATGTCCGCCAAGACCCGAAGGTCTTTTGGAGGGTCTATTCGAGCTTCAGAAAAAGATTACTGGTAAACGCTGGTGGCCTGAACCTAAAGAAGATAAAATTGTATGATGCAGGATAATACAAATAAAAATGAAATGCTTGAAATCGAAGCATCGATCAAAAACCCGACGAATTATTCTAAAACAGGTTTCTATTCAAATTATTTCGTGGATACCGATAAATTGCTATCCTCAGTAAATTATCTGAAAGAAAGTGGTTTTTTCTTAGAAGACATAGCAGGCGTGGATGTTCAAGAAGGAATCATGGTTGTGTATCATTTTGACAGACTGGAACGTTCCGAACGGATTACGCTAAGAACCATTGTTGATCATGGTACGAAAACAGTGCCTTCAATTGTATCCCTATACAAAGGCGCAGACTGGCATGAACGTGAATGTTTTGACTTTTTCGGTGTCACGTTTGAAAATCATCCAAATCTAAAACCGCTTTTGTTACCGGATGATTTGGGCTTTCACCCTCTACTGAAAGAAAAAGACAGAAAATCGCTTTACGCATTATTAGATTTTGAAATGTTAGCGGATAATAAACGATAACATAAACTAATATTTTTTTTACTCCTATAAATCGGAGGATTTTGTGAGCAGATATAACATTACCCAAGATAAGAGTCGATGTATCGCCTGTTTAACCTGTGAAATTTATTGTAAGAAAAACAAGAATATCCCAGAGGGAAACAAGGCAAGGCCTTGTCAGATCGTGATTCTTGACAAACGTAAAGGCAGCAACATCCCGCGCGAGGCCTATATTTACATGGCGTGTTTTCATTGCGACCAGCCTTCCTGTGTGGCTTCCTGTCCAACCGGCGCCATGACAAAAAGACCTGAAGACGGAATTGTATATGTAGATTATCCAAAATGCGTGGGTTGCAAGGCATGCATGGTAGCCTGCCCGTGGGGTGCGGTCCAATGGAATCCTGAACTCTTCAAGGTCCAGAAATGTGATTTGTGCATGGACAGAATCGATCAGGGATTAAAGCCGGTATGTGTTACGGTTTGTACGAGTGGCTGTTTACACTTTACCGATTCAGATGCTGTTGACAACGAAAATGATGAGTCTGAACAGCAATAATTAGGGGGAATCATGGCTGCAATTGAGGTCAAATATCAGGAACCGGAAATTGATTTCACACTGATAGATAGAATCATCCGAGATGATTACGGCGGAAATAAAGAAAATTTAATAATGATGATGCAGGCGATTCAAAAACAATACCGCTACTTGCCATATTCTGCCCTAAAGTATCTTTCAGATTATATGGGTATTCCATTCACAAAAATTTATGAAATCGCGACATTTTATGCTTCCTTTTCTATTGAACCAAAAGGGAAGCATATTCTTTCCGTTTGCACAGGAACGGCCTGCCATCTTAAAGGCAGTGGAGAGATGATCAAATATATCAAGGAAAAAACAGGGCTCGAACCCGGTAAGACAACTCCCGACATGAAGTTAACGCTGGAGTGCGTCAATTGCGTCGGGGCCTGCGGATTAGCGCCAGTTGTCATAATTAATGAAAAATACAACCCTGAAGCCGAACTGTCTCTGGTAAGTGAATTCATTGAGCAAGTGAAAGCCGAATAGGAGATATAAATAGTATGGCGGAACCAATCAAAACTCTAACACGAATCGACAGCGTAAAAGGATTAGAGGAATATCGAAAAAATAGTATCGCCCAGTATGATCCAGATGCGCCTAAGGTAATTGTCTGCTGCGGTACCGGCTGTCAGATCAATGGCGCCATCGAAGTTGCCGAAGCATTTAAAATCTCACTGGCTGAAGCCGGATGGAATGGAAAAGTAATTCCTGAAATCAAGGAAACGGGTTGCCATGGATTCTGCTCAAAAGGGCCTCTGGTGGTGATAGAGCCCCAAGACATTTTTTATCAGAAGGTCAGAGTGACGGATATCCCTGAAATCATAGAAAAAACCATTCTAGGCGACGAAATAATCAAACGCCTTGAATACAAACATTCAGACAAAAAAGTATATGCCCACACCAAAGAAATTCCTTTCTATGCCAATCAGACACGGGTGGTGCTGAAAAATATAGGAAAAATTGACCCCCTTGAAATTAACGATGCCATTATTCACGGAGCCTATAAAGGTTTGGCAAAAGCACTGACTGAAATGATGCCGGGGCAAATCATCTCGGAAGTCAAAGCCTCCGGATTGAGAGGAAGAGGCGGAGCAGGCTTTCCGACCGGTGTTAAATGGGAATCGTGTGCAAGCCAATTGGGAACGAGCTATATCATCTGCAACGCTGATGAAGGAGACCCGGGCGCCTTTATGAACCGCTCCCTGCTTGAAGGTGATCCGCACAGTGTCCTTGAAGGCATGGCCATTGCAGCGCGGGCCATTGGGTCAACCAGAGGATATATTTATGTTCGCCTGGAATATCCGCTGGCTGTGAAAAATCTGAATCATGCAATCCGCCAGGCTGAAGAAATGGGGCTCCTGGGTGAAAATATCATGGGAACCGGGTTTGATTTTAAGATCACTCTGTCAAGCGGAGCCGGTGCCTTTGTCTGCGGCGAATCCTCAGCGCTGATGTCCTCTCTTGAAGGGAAAGTCGGCAGGCCCAGACCCAAATACATCCGGTCTGTGGAAAAGGGTTTCCGCGACAACCCATCCAACCTGAATAACGTTGAAACCTATGCCTGCATTCCAGATATTATCACCAACGGAGCAGACTGGTTCAGATCCCACGGAATTGCCGAATCAACCGGTACCAAGATCTTTTCCCTCACCGGTAACGTCCACAACATCGGACTTGTAGAAGTTCCCATGGGAATGCCGCTCAAGAATATCGTGTATGATATTGGTGGTGGTATCCCCAAGAAAAAGGAATACAAGGCTGTTCAAACCGGCGGTCCCTCCGGCGGCTGCATTCCGAAACACCTGATCGATGTCCCGGTGGCCTACGGAAGCCTGGCAGAAGTCGGCTCCATCATGGGTTCCGGTGGCATGATCGTCATGGATGAAGACACCTGCATGGTAGAGGTGGCACGGTATTTTACACACTTTTTGGTAGATGAATCCTGCGGACAATGTACTCCCTGCCGTGAAGGTCTCATTCGGAGTCTGGAGATCCTGACCCGAATAACCAAAGGAGAAGGCCGAGAAGGGGATATCGAACTCCTGGAGGAACTGGGTAAATTCATGACGGATTTCTCGCTCTGCGGACTGGGAACATCGGCCGGTAATCCGGTCCTGTCTACTATCCGATACTTCCGTGAGGAGTATGAAGTGCATATCCGTAATAAAAAATGCCCTGCAGGGGTTTGCAAATCACTTTTCAATTATTCGATCGATCCCAATGAATGTGTGGGATGCGGGAAATGCAGGATCAAATGTCCGGTTAAGGCCATTTCAGGCGAGAAGAAAACGCCTCATACCATTGATCGTGATTTATGCATCAAATGCCAGGAATGCTATAAAAACTGCGATTTCAGAGCAATTATGATTATTTAAAAACTTATAATGCGGGTTTCCACTCAATGAAAACACTAAAAATAATTTTAAACGGCAAAGAAACAACGGCAAAACCGGATCAGACAATTTTGGAAGTGGCCACTGAAAATGGGGTGTTTATTCCTACACTTTGCCACAGTAATGCTTTAGAACCGGCGGCAATGTGCAGATTGTGCATGGTGGAATTGACTGAAGGTAAACGCTCTAAATTTGTTACATCATGCAATTATCCGTTGCGGCAGGATGCAGAAGTAAAAACCGATACGGAAGCTATTCGACGCGGACGCAAGATGATTATTGAATTATTAATGGCGCGGTGTCCTGATTCCGATGAATTGAAAAGATTGGCTGGAGAATATGGTGCAAATTTAAGCCGTTTTGAACCATTAAACGACGACTGTGTTGTGTGCGGACTATGCGCCCGTGTTTGCGAAAAAGTCGGCGGAAAAACGCTTACACTAAGTGGACGCGGCGTTCATATTAAAGTCGATACGGCCTTTGGTGAAGCTTCTCCTTACTGTATCGGATGTGGTGCCTGTGTCCAGATATGTCCGGTAAATGCAATAGAGATTGAAGACATCGAAGACGAACGGGTTATCACTATTCATGGAAAAGAAGCAGCAAGAATCAAACTGAATCACTGTGAAACCTGCAATCAATATTACGGGCCTGTCATTGATCTGACAAAAGTCATGGAGCGGCTGGGAGAAAAAACAATTCCGCCCCCAAATTTGAATTTATGCCCTGCATGTGCCCGGCAGAAATTGGGAAAACGGATTGCAGACCGATATTATGATGTGTACTGATAAATAACGAATAATTAATGAAACCAAACGAATCCAAATTTGAATTAAACGGGGATTATTACAGCACCCGATTTGAGCCTTCCGGTTCTGAAACAGGCGATACCCTGATTCTCAATATGGGACCCCAGCATCCCTCTACGCACGGAGTTTTGCGTATTATTGTAGAATTGGACGGTGAATATATTAAAAAAGCTGAACCGGTGCTGGGGTATATTCATCGGATGCATGAAAAAATGGGTGAAGTAAAAACCTATATGCAGTATCTGCCGAACATGGGACGGGTTGACTATCTTCATGCGCTGGCATGGAATTGGGCATACGTCGGTGCTGTTGAAAAACTGACCGGTATAGAAGTTCCTCAGAGAGCCGAATATATCAGAGTTATTACCTGTGAGTTAAACCGCATTTGTTCGCATCTTTTATGGTGGGGTGCTTATCTTCTTGATTTGGGCGCGTTTACCCCGATTCTTTACGCATTTGTAGATCGCGAAAAAATCATGGATATCCTTCAAATTGTTACAGGATCAAGACTCACCTACTGTTATTATCGATTCGGTGGAGTTTCAGCCGATATTACGGATGAATTTATCAATCAGACAAAAGAGTTTCTTACCTATTTTAAAACCAGAATCCCCATGTATCATGACCTTGTCACCGGCAATATGATTTTGCGCGGCAGATGTGAAGACATCGGTGTTTTGTCAGTTGAAACAGCAAAGCAATACGGGGCAACAGGACCGGTTTTAAGAGGTTCAGGGATAGCATATGATGTTAGAAAAGTAGAGCCCTATTCGGTTTATGATAAATTTGATTTTAAAATCCCCGTGGGTCAAAACGGTGATGCAATGGATCGTTATGATGTTCGTGTCGCAGAAATGACTGAAAGCCTAAAAATTATAGAACAGGCTTTGGAATCATTGCCTGATGGGCATTATATCAACCCGAATCTTCCTGACCGGATAATGCCTCCGAAAGGCGAAGTTTATTATGCCGTAGAAGGTGCCCGCGGAAAAATCGGAATTTATATTATCAGCGACGGAACTGCAAAACCTTACCGCCTGAAACTGAGAGCGCCGGGCTTTTCAAATCTGCATCTATTTGCAGAACTATCTCAGGGAACTCTTCTCTCTGATGCGGTCTCAATACTTGGAAGTTTAGATCTGGTTATTCCGGAGATTGATCGATGATAAATTTTTTATCTATCCCGTTAATACATATAATTGTTGCGCTGGTTGCAATTTTGGCATTTATCGGGCTAAACGGCGTTGTGCTGGTTTACATGGAAAGAAAGGTTGCTGGTTTTATTCAGCGACGCCCTGGTCCATATGAAGTCGGGCCGCAAGGCCTTCTTCAACCCGTTGCAGATGCACTCAAACTGCTTGGCAAACAGCTTACTTCACCAATGGGAGCGGATAAAATTCTTTTCTGGTCTGCGCCCATAATTTCTTTTGCCCCGGTTGTGGTGTGCTTTTTACCGATTCCGTTCGGTCCGAGTCCGAATAGTACCGGCATGGAATTAAACTTAGGCTTATTATTGGTTCTCGCATTTTCAGGAATTAATGTATTTGCCTTGTGTATGACGGGCTGGGGATCAAATAACAAATATTCTCTACTCGGTGCAGCCAGGGCTGTTTCACAGTCTGTAGCGTATGAAATTCCATTGCTCTTGGCTGTTTTAAGCATTGCATTCCAAACCGGCTCTCTGAATCTTTCCGAAATTGTTCAGTCTCAGCAAGGTGTAATTCATTGGCATATCTTTATGCAACCGCTTGCATTTATAATTTATTTTATTTCTGCTACAGCGGAAACAAATCGGGCACCTTTTGATCTGCCGGAAGCCGAAAGCGAGTTGACGGCAGGATTTCATACGGAATATTCAGGCATGACATTCGGACTTTTTTTCTTGGCCGAATATGCATATATGATTGTTGTCTGCTCGGTAGCAACAGCTTTATTTTTAGGCGGATGGGATGGCCCATTTTTTGACGGTTTCTGGTGGTTTTTATTTAAAGTATATGCTCTCATGCTGGTCTTGATGTGGTTTCGGTGGACATATCCGAGAGTTCGTTTTGATCAGCTTTTAAATATCTGCTGGAAATGGCTTATCCCACTTTCTGTGCTTAATCTGATCTTGACTGCTTTTTTTATAAAACTGGTACACTAAAATGTTAAAAGACATCGGCAAAACATTAATCGGCCTCTGGAGTCTGATTATAGGGTTGAAAATAACAGGAAAGGAATTTTTCAAACCCTGGCTCACGGTTCATTATCCCCGTCAGGAAGTGAAGAATCTGAATACTTACCGCGGTCATATCGAACTGACAGGACAGGAGACCGACCCTTGGAAACCCAAATGTGTCATGTGCGGGAAATGTGCTGAAATTTGCCCTTCGGGTTGCATTCATATTGAATTTCACATTGCCGGTGAAGACGACAGCAGTCAAACAGAAAAGATCCTGATTGGCGTTGGTGTTGAAATCCCGTTTTCCGGTAAAAAATTTGTGCCTGCTGCCAAAATTGAAAGGGAATTGGATATATTCAATCTGAATTATAATCTTTGCAGCCTTTGCGGACTTTGTGTTCAAAACTGTCCTGTAGACGCAATCAAATTTTCAAAAGATGTTTATCTGGCAGGAAGATCAAGACAGGATTTTGAATATGATTTGCTGGCAAGGCTGAAAGGGCAGGGATAACGTATGGAAAATATAACAGAATATCTAAATTCCGGTGTTGAATATCTAAAATATCCGGTATTCGGCATCTACCTGATGCTCATAATTGTCGGCGGACTCACGGCAGTTCTATCCAAAAATCTTATTCGAGCATTGATCGGATTGATTCTGACGCTTTTTGGAGTTGCGGGAATGTATTTTCTGATGTCTGCGCCGTTTATTGCCTTGATGCAGATTCTCATATATGTCGGAGCCGTTACTGTTTTAATTTTCTTTTCAATTATGCTGACAAGAGCTCCGGATGGTGATGCCGGGATGGAAACAGACGGAAAAAAATTAAACAAACAAATTATTCTGGCATTGATTTCGGGGCTTGCTCCGGCATTCATTTTAGGAATCATCATTTTTCAAAAAATGCCGGATGCTTTACCTTTAAAACCTGAAACTTCAATCACGATTCTCGGCGGACTCCTTGTTGGTCCATACTCGCTGGCTTTTGAACTTATTTCCGTTGTGCTATTTACAGCAATGGCCGGTGCAGTGCTTTTGGGTTTTGAAAGGAGAGATAAAAAATGAATCCTCTTGTTTTATATCATCTTACCGCCTTGTTATTGTTAGGATTTGGATTATTCGGGTTGACAAGCAGAAAAACGCTCGTTGGCATGCTGATTTCAGTAGAATTAATGTTGAATGGTGCAGGGTTGGCCTTGGTTGCAAGTGCAAGACTTACTCCGGCGGTTGATGCAGTGGGTCAGATAGGAACGCTTTTGGTTATGGGGCTTGCAGCAGCCGAAGCGACACTGGTTTTAGCCATTATTCTGGTTGTTTCCAAACGATATGGTTCGGTTGAAACCATTGACATCTCAAAGCTAAAGGGTTAAAAGCGATGATTATCCAAAAATATACGCTTATCTTGCCGCTTCTTTTTACAGGATTATGTCCGCTTTTTATCTGGCTTTTCAGAAAAAATATCAATGCCCGTGAAGGTGCATCCTTTGTTGCCGGAATATTAACCTTTCTGAGCGTCTTGTCTTTTGTGCAGCCTGTTTTAGACGGAAACATCTTGATGCTTCCGTTGTTTACACTTCTGCCCGGAATGGAAATTAAATTTTGTGTTGACGGATTAACCTTGATTTTTGCAATTGTTGCATCGTTTTTATGGATTTTTGCAACATCCTACAACATCGGTTACATGCGTTCGCTTAAAGAACATGCTCAAACACGATATTATTTTTGCTTTGCCATTGCAATTTTTGGCGCCATCGGCGTGGCAATGAGCGCTAATATTTTTACATTGTATCTGTTTTACGAAATCATCACTATTTTTACCTATCCCCTTGTTGCCCATCATCAGGATGAAATGGGGTACAGCGGGGCGCGTAAATACATTGTCTATCTGATGGGTACATCCAAATTATTCCTGCTACCTGCGATGATCATGACATATATTCTCTGCGGGACTTTAGATATGCATTTAGGTGATATAGCAAAAGGTATGTTTCCTCCAACAGCCAATCCAATAGCCGTCACCATCACTTACGCCTTATTTGTTGCCGGTCTTGCAAAAGCCGCAATAATGCCGCTTCACAACTGGCTTCCGTCTGCAATGGTAGCGCCGACACCTGTGTCTGCGTTGCTTCATGCGGTAGCGGTTGTAAAGGCAGGTGTTTTTTCCATCAGCAGAATTCTCCTTTCAGTGTTTGGCGTTGACACCATGTCTGCTTTGGGTCTGGGGTATCCCACAGCATGTTTTGCCGCCTTTACAATTGTATGCGCTTCAGCCATCGCTTTAACGAAAGATGATTTAAAGGCTCGACTTGCCTATTCAACTGTCAGCCAGCTCTCATATGTAGTTTTAGGAGTTTCATTGCTGACTCCGCTTTCAATCAGCGGCGGACTGGTGCATATTGCACATCACGCCTTCAGCAAAATTACGCTCTTTTTTGCTGCAGGTGCCATTTATGTGGCGACCCATCAGAAAAAAATCAGTCTGCTTTCCGGTATGGGGAGGCGTATGCCGTGGACATTTGGTGCTTTTGGCGTTGCTTCGCTTTCCATGATAGGTGTTCCTCCTGTATGCGGATTTGTCAGCAAATGGTATATGATCAACGGTGCTGTAAGCACGGGGCAAATTCTTTTTGTCTGTACATTTCTCGCAAGTACTATTTTAAACGCCGCATATTTTATGCCGATTTTATATAAAGCCTTTTTTGAAGCACCCGCTCCGGGAATAGATCTTGAGCAATACTCGGAAGCCCCTCTTACAATGGTTATTCCTTTGTGCTTTACTGCTGCAGCTTCGGTTTTTTTAGGACTATACCCGCAAACATTTTTTCAATTCATTAATGCGTTTAAAGGATATTAGTAAATGCTAAACATCACGGAATCACATTTAAAAAAAGCCTTTTTTCTTATCCTCGTGGTTTTGGTTGTGTTAAATTTTTTTGAAACGCCTCATGTCCCGCATTTCGGCTTGGATAAATATCCAGGCTTCTGGGCAGTTTTCGGATGCGGTGTTGCCATAATTCTGGCAAAAGTGGCCAAAGGAGCGGCCCATACCTTTTTAGGCAAAGACGAAGATAAATATATGGAAAATGAGAAAGCAATGCCGATTGTCGATGATTCACATCATCAAGAACATCATTGATTTAAGGATTTAATTGTGAACGAGTTTATTCATCCCTCTGTGTTTTTTATCATATGTGCTGTGATTGTCTGGTTCCTGCCCGGAAAAATTGCCAGGTTTATACCCCCTTTGGCTGCAATCCTTGGAATTATCAGTGTTTTTTCCATGAAGGAAGGCACTTATGCAGATGTTAAATACCTGACGTTCATACTTCACATGGGAAGAGTAGATTCTTTATCCATGGTGTTTGCCAATGTATTTGCCATTCAAGCCCTGATTGGATTCATCTATGCTTTGCATGTGGAAGACAGATGGCAACACATGGCTGCTTTGATGTATATTTCAGGTGCCTTCGGCTGCGTATTTGCCGGTGATTATGCCACCCTCTTCATTTTCTGGGAACTGATGAGCATTTCCTCTACTTTCCTTGTGTGGCTGAGACGCAATCCTGTATCCTCGAGAGCCGGATATCGATATTTTCTGTTCCATACCATTGGCGGACTTTTCCTGCTGGCCGGGCTTCTCCTTCGCTATAAGGCAGTCGGAAATTTTACTTTTGAAGCCATAGCGCCTTCTTCGCTCCAGTTTTTTGACTATTTGATCCTGATCGGATTCTGTGTGAATGCGGCTGTTCTTCCGCTTCATGCCTGGCTTCCCGATGCTTATCCGGAAGCCACCATTACCGGTGCTGTATTTATGAGCGCATTTACCACTAAAACTGCCGTCTATGTTCTGGCCAGAGGATTTTCAGGGGTTGAGATTCTTGGAATTATGGGGACATTGATGACACTTTATGGCGTTTTTTACGCTACCATTGAAAACAATGCCAGAAGAATCTTGGCCTATCATATTGTTTCCCAGGTCGGATATATGGTGGCCGGTATCGGTATTGGAACGGCTATGACCATCAATGGTTCATGCGCCCATGCCTATGCCCATATCCTTTATAAGGGTCAACTTTTCATGGGTGCCGGTGCACTTCTTTATGCAGCCGGAACAGCGCATCTTTCAGAACTCGGCGGACTTTTCCGAAGACTTCCCTGGGTTTTTTTCCTGTATATGATCGGTGCCGTCAGCATCTCCGGTTTCCCGCTTTTCTCTGGATTCATCAGCAAAACCATTACCATCGCCGGTGTTGCTGAATCGCATCATACATGGCTTGCTTTAGGCCTGGAGATCGCTGCGGTTGGTACCTTCTTATCCGTTGGTATTAAACTTCCGTATTTCGCATTTTTTTCAAAACCCGATGTCGGTATTCCACTTAAAAAAATTCCCTGGAATATGTATGCGGCTATGGGTATCGCCGGATTCCTTTGTTTCCTCATCGGTATCAATCCGGATCTGTTATACCAACTTCTTCCCCATGAACTCGACTATGTGCCCTATACAAAATGGCACGTGCTTCAGTCCATGCTGATACTCTGTTTCACCGGGCTCGGGTTCTATATCATGCGTAAAAAATTGACGCCGGAAGCCAAACGGAATGCCGACTTTGACTATCTGTACAGAGTTATCGGAAAAATAGTTGTAGCCATCGCTAGAAAACCCATTGAAGTGATTGATAATCTTTGGAGCGAATTTTACGCAAAAGTCGGATTGAGAGGGATGCTTAAAATGGCCGAGATAACGGCTTGGTTTGATAAGGCCGCCATTGATGGTGTCGTTGATGGAACAGCATCAGGAGTAAAGCGAATCGGAAATTCGGCTTCAAACGTTCAAACCGGAAATCTCCAAAATTATCTGGCTTTGGCCATGATAATAGGCGTCCTGGTTTTTGCTGCGGTTTGGTTTGTTTAAAGTAAATAACTAAATGGAGATATAATGATTCAGCCTCCTTTTCCTGTATTGACAGTTTTAATCTTTTTCCCGATCGTAGCTTGTTTTTTGCTGCCTTTTCTTAAAGAGGAAAAGGCAGTCCGGGTTTTCACACTAGTTATTGGTCTAATTGAACTATTTTTGGCATTCCCCTTGATGGGTTTCGATTTAGGTTTCGGTGGTTATCAATTTGTTGAAAAAACGTCCTGGGTACCGGCATGGGGACTTTTTTATTATCTGGGAATTGACGGCATCAGTCTTTTGATGATTCTTTTGACACTCCTGTTATTGCCATTATGTGTACTTTGCTCGTGGACCTATATCAGCAAACGCATTAAAGAATTTCATTTCTGTTTACTGTTAATGACGTCTGCATGTGTTGGTATATTTGCGGCTCTTGATTTTGTACTTTTTTACATTTTCTGGGAAGCCATGCTGGTTCCCATGTTTCTATTAATTGCGGTATGGGGTGGACCGGAACGAAAATACGCATCCTTAAAATTCTTTTTATATACGCTTGCGGGCAGCACTCTACTTTTGGTCGCTATTATCGCTTTTTATAAGCAGGGAGGGACGTTTTCCATTCCCGATTTGGCAAAAAAAACCTATTCGTTTCAATTCCAATTCTGGACTTTTCTTGCTATGGCGCTTGCTTTTGCAATCAAAGTTCCCATGTTCCCTTTCCATACGTGGCTTCCGGCTGCCCATGTGGAGGCACCGACCGCAGGAAGCGTGATGCTGGCATCCGTGCTTTTGAAAATGGGTGCGTATGGTTTTTTAAGATTTTGTCTTCCCTTAACCCCTCTTGCAAGTGTTTACTTTGCGCCCATGATGATAGGGCTTTCTGTTATTTCAATTCTTTACGGCGGCTTTGTGGCCTTAGGGCAGAAAGACATGAAAAAATTGATTGCTTATTCATCTGTTGCCCACATGGGGTTTGTAACTCTGGGAATATTCATATTTACTATCAGAGGTTTTGAAGGGGCTTTGATGGTGATGCTGAATCATGGGATCACAACCGGAGGGTTGTTTATGCTGGTTGGCTGTATTTATGAACGCAGCCACAGTAGACAGATTTCGGAAAATATGGGGTTAGGGAAATATCTCCCTGCATATATGTTTTTTTTCGGTCTGTTTTCCCTTTCATCGTTAGGCTTTCCGGGAACAAACAGTTTTATTGGTGAAGCATTGGTGTTAATTGGCGTTTTTACAGAAAAACCTTTGATCGGGGCATTGATTATCCCGGGTGTAATGCTCGGAGCTGCATACATGCTCAGATTGACCCAGAAATTAGCCTGGGGAGAACCTGCAAAAGCCCAGAATTGGAAAGATTTAAATTTAAGAGAATGGATATATTTTATACCCCTGGCCATACTTGTTTTTTATATTGGATTGTCGCCAGGTTTGACGCTTAAAGCCATTGATCCGACTTTGCAGAATCTTTTAAAAGAATTTTCAAATAAAACCGCTATTGTCTGTCAACAGGTTGAAAAGGGAAATTATTCTATGTCTTTTGCAAATAAAAATATAGGAGAAACGCGGTGAATTTCAAAGCAGCTTTGTTTCTTCCGGAATTGTTACAAATCGCAATTATATTGATTTTATTTATTGAAACACTTGGCAATCCCGAAAAGACAATTGAAAAAATTACCTCTAAACTGAACTGGCTTCCGATGGCAAGCGGGGTAGGGATTATTGTGGCCATATTCAGCCTTAATTCCAGAGGCAGTATGTTTTTTGATGCTTATCAGATCGATCCGCTTTCTCAGTTTTTTAAGCTTGCAATCGCAACAGGATTTTTTATTACGGTTCTAAATGCATTAAATCAACCTCTGTTGGAAGCTGAAAAACGCTTTGATTATTTTTTATTTCTTGCCTTAAGCGCATTTGGACTCATGCTTCTTTCAAGCTCTGTCGAGCTTATCACCATATATGTTGCTTTAGAAATTTCGTCCTACAGTCTTTATGCGCTGATCCCCATCAGAGGAAAAGAAGGGAAAGCCGCTGAAGCAGGAATTAAATACATTCTTTTCGGAGCTGCGGCAACGGCAGTTTCGCTTTACGGATTATCTTATATACTCGCGTATCAGCATTCGACATATTTAAATGTATTGGCAACAAAATCATGGGTAATGAGCGAATCTGCTGTAGGTGTGATGGGTTTAACCCTATTTATGGTTGGATTTTTTTATAAATTGGCATTGTTTCCGTTTCATTTCTGGTGTCCGGATGTATATGACGGCACGAGCAATGAGACAGCAGCTTATGCGGCTACTTTACCAAAATTGGGAGCAGTTGTCATTTTGATCCGTTTGACGGCTTTGTTACAGCCAGGAGCTGAAATCACGACCGTCATGGCTGTTTTAGGCGCAATGTCAATGACTTTCGGAAATCTTGCAGCCTTAAGACAAAAAGACATTAAACGAATGCTCGGATATTCAAGTGTTGCCCATGCGGGGTACATCATGGTCGGATTATCTGCCGTATCTTCGCAAGGTCTTGCTGCTGCTGCATTTTATAGTTTCATTTATGTTTTAATGAATTTAACCTGTTTCTGGGTGATTTGCAGGCTCTCAACGGATGGAAGAAACCTTTTGCTGGATGATCTAAACGGACTCAGCAGGCGAGCTCCTTATCTGGCTTTTATTCTGGCTGTATCAGCATTTGCGCTTGTAGGACTACCACCGACTGCAGGGTTTATGGGGAAACTTTTTCTTTTGACAGCCGCATGGAACAGAGGCTATAACTGGCTGGTAATCATCGCAGCACTTAATACAGCGGTTTCTA
>JFJP01038116.1_pt1 | contig 19547 bp, 49 predicted proteins | sample 431651 | NCBI WGS metagenome assembly JFJP01 (sample SAMN02602958, study PRJNA72255) | Microbial mat metagenome, whole genome shotgun sequencing project. | biome: fresh water; feature: sink hole; material: water; isolation source: purple microbial (photo- and chemosynthetic) mats found in...
TTTTTGAAGAAAAAGCTTGCGTCTTCACGGAATGTATGATAACGTATATGTATCTTAAATAGAAAGGTACAAATTATGAATGATGCTATTGATTTCATTAAGAGTTATTGCGGTGATTTCCATAATCCTAATTGGGTTTGGATGCTAAAAGGAATATCTCGTGCTAAAGACAATCAAAACAATCCTGATTATCACAAATGTATGCGTCGATTTGTTTTGACTAAATTTGAAGATATAGAGGAATGTTATCTTGAATGGAGAAATTCTGCCAATGATATTTCCACTGTTTATCGAACATATATCTCTTTAAATTCCAGAGATACATTCAAGGCTGCATTTTCTTTTCAACACACGATGGCTTCTTTAACTTATGATTTAGCTAGAGGATTGGAAGATGCTTTAGTTAAGAGTAAGAATCTAAGTTCGTTATGGAAGACTGAATTAGAGCAACTTGGGAATCGTGGAACAAAGCGATTACTGTTGGATGTTGATAGTTGTCCTAATGAGCCGACTGATTTGCTTAATTATATTCGGAATGATTTTGGGATTTATTGTCATAGGAAGACTGTTTCTGGTTGGGCGATTGTAATTGATGCTGGAGATACAAGGGCTTTGATTGAAAAATGCAAGCAAGAGAACATTGAGCTTGACATTCAGAAGGATTCCATGTTGTTTGTAGAACAGTTTTAGAAAGGGATTGCGGTATGAGTATGTTAATATTGGCTGGAATTACTTGTTGGGCTTTGATTGGTTCTGTGATTGTCTTAGAGATGCTTAACCAAAAGGTTCCATTATTGAGATGGAAAAGCATTTTGGTAATTGTATTGGCTGGACCATTCGTGTGGTTGGTTGGTTTGGGTTCTTTATTCGCATTGGCGTTGTGTTTTTCTATTGATAAAACGGTTAAATGGGTTAAAAAATAAGGAGTTATTATGGGTGATGCATTTGGAGCGGCTGCTATTCTTTTTGCAATTTTATTTGGGGTGGCTTTAATGCTTTTGTTTGGCAGTATTGGGGTCGCTGCTGAAAAGAAAGCTGATGCCGAAATAATTAAAGCCAAATCAGAATTGCTTGTTTCTTTGAGAGAGGCTAAGGAAGCAGGAATAGATATTTCAAAATATTGATTGACATTCATTTAATATTGTGCTAATCTATCTATAACGATAAACAAAGGAATGACTCATGACTAAGAAACAAACCGAGCGAATGAACAGTCTTATGCCTAGTGGTGAACCGAAATACGTAAGGATATATGATAATGGTGGAGAAACAGTAGACCGTTATACTGTTGTTTTTACAGGGAATTATAATAATATTGGGGCAAAAAGAGGAGAGTTTCATTACCAGTATCATATGTATATCGGTATGTCAGCTTATCCTTATCATCCTTACGGTTTTTGTCAGCATGGTGAAACAAATGAGATAATTGATGCAAGAAAGAACAGTTGGGGAGCAGTTCCAATCGGCAAAAAGAATCATTTGGGTACGCGAATCTCATTTATGGATTTGCCAGATGATTGCAAGAAAGTTGTAATTAGTGACTATAAAGATCTTTGGAACCTTTAAAAAGGAGTATTGAAAATGAAAGAAATTGTACGTTCAATTACGATTGATTACAGGTGGTGGCGTGGTCAGGGTAAGAAGATCAAGCCTGAACATGTTGAGGCGTTGGATGAAGCGGCCATGAATCGAATTGCAGAGATGATGAATCAGGGATATGTTTCTGGAGAGCTTAATGACAATATTCATATACTTGATACAGATCCAGAGGACGGAGTAGAATATAGCGGATGGTGGGAAGTAAAAAAAGTTTAAAATAATGCTTGCATTTTATCAAACGGTTTGGTAGAGTATAAGCGTTGACTAAATCAGGAAGTCATTACGAACTTCCAAAACCTGAGCAAGTAAGAAAGCTCAACAAAGAAAGAGAGAGTGAAGAATGGATATGATTCATGAGTACGTGCGGGAGCGGGTAAAGGGTCGGGGTCGGATGAAGGTGGGCGTGATGATTGGCTTTGTGCATAATGGAGTCATTTGTACTGCATTTTCCAAGGCGAATATCAAGGCTGGCGATGAGTTTGATATGGAAGAGGGTTTCCGTATTGCTAAGGCTCGTGCTCTTGGTGAGATGGAGTCCCCTGAAATTCCTACCCAGCTTATCCGTCCGATGCGTGAGATGCAGATGCGTTGTGCCAAGTATTTCCAGCAAGCGGATTTGCTTTCTACCAAGGGGGCTTATCCAAAGGACATGAGCATTGTTAATGTTAGTGCTAAGAGTCCCGTTGGGCGTTGTGCTTGCAAGAAACAGAAGTCTATCTCTATTGAACCTTTTTTCAAGCGAGGGGAGTTCAATAAGAAGTCTTTGCTGAATTATCTGGCTTTTGCGGGTTATTATAAACAGCTAAATGATTAATTGATTCTATTGCTTCGTTGGCTGAATTGGCAAGGCATCCCTCTCCTATAAAAACAATTGAATGGAATCCTAGGGAAGTACATAGATTGTTGGACAGCGTGAGATATAGGTTCGAATCCTATACGAAGCATTTTTTTTGAAAGATTAGCTTGACTTTTGATGAAGAATGTAATATCATATTGAAAATTGAATGATGGTGGGTTAGCTTAGAGGATTAGAGCGTCAAAACCGAATGTTAACAGCGATTGATGTCTATAAATACTAGTTATGGCGGATATCGTAGGAAAATGAAGACACAAGTTCGAATCTTGTACCTGCCCTCAACTTTAAGGAGTATGAAATGGAAAATGTAATGATTTGTCGTTTTTGTCGAGCAGAGATGTTATTGTTGGATGAGGATGCTGATTATTGTTGCGATTATTGTGGGGCAACATATGGCAAGTTCTCTGATATATGGACATTGCCGACAGTTGAATTGGTTTGCGACAAATGTAAATGCAGTGTTCCAATTCATAAGACAAACCAAAAGCACATCTTTGATTCCATTGAATTTTATTCTGAAATTCTTTGCGATAAATGCTTGACTTCTTAATGATTGTTTGATAATATTATTTCAACAATTAAGAAAGGATCAACATGCGAATTCTTCTGATAACATTGTCCCTTATTATTGCGATACCTGTAATTGCAGTGTATTTAGGAATTATTGTTGGGAAATTAAAGAAACGATAACATGCGTAATGTATCATATATAGATCATTGACGCATATAATGGATGATATATAGTCCATTAAAGAAAGTGCTTGCAATCTTAATTGAGATGTGATAATCTATCTTAATAATCAAATTAGGAAAGGGATTCAAGATGAGACTATTATCTAAACAGCATGATTATTACGATTCTATTTTCAGGAATTACTCGAAGGATTCTAACGTCTTTGTAAGAAATAGTTCTGACATTACTGTGATTGTAAAAGGAATGCCGTCAATCTCTTTGCCAGACGTTAATTATAAGAGTTTTCAATATAGTTTTGGGTTTGGAGTTGTCGGATTCTGTGGCAATCTTTATCCCTATATCCGAGTAATTGAAATAGATAAAGCCAATATTCTCTATTCAACTTCGATTAAGAATTACGTATATAGTTTGGCTGATTTCGGCAAAGCTGTCAAGGGATATAGTGACCATGAATTAAAATATTTCAATTTAATGAAGACTTTGTATACTGATTTCTATAAAATTGTTGAAGATTGGTTGGAAAACAGCAAAATAGATAGATGGCGGGAATCTTTTGAACTAGATAATTGCAAGGATTTGACGGATATTTTTACAGAGCATAAGGTTGCGTACTTCAATATTCGCTGTGAAGATATTCGTTATGAGAATAATGTTCAACTTTATCCTGTATTGGCGGATTATCAATTCTTTAGGGTAATGGACATATTTGCGACTTATCAGACTCTTGAATATTATTTATGCAATATATTGGTTTCGCCTGACAATCCCTATATAGAGCCTGTTAGCGATAAGATTAAGGCAGAATCAAAAGGTTTCGACAAGTTCTCATTTAGAAAAGAAAAGTCGATTTAGGTTGGCTGGACAATTTAGATTGGATATGAATCGAACAGTTTAATTGAATCGAGAAATAGTTCTTGACTTTACACGGAATGCGTGATAGCATATATGTATTAAATGAAAGGATTCAATTATGGATTGCCACAAGTGTAAAAAAGAAATGACTATGACTCCCGTTTGCATTCATTGTGGGGATATACCTATTGCTGAAGCGTCTTTTAAAGCTTTGGAAGATAAAATTAAGGAATTGGAAGATATAATTAATAGGAATGGAAAAGCGTTGCAAATGTTGGTAGATGAATATACCCTTAAACCGTACAAAGAGATTTAGATTATGAAGAGTAAACAAGTAATACAAGATCGCAAGAAGTGGGTTAATTGGGTAACAGCTTACATTAAAACCAATTATAAAGAACAGTTTAAAGACAAAATTTTGATGGGATCAATTTAGGGCATAGCGGAAATAGGATTCGATAGAGGATATAATAGCTGTAGTCATGCCGTGGATAAAGCTCTAGATAATGTTACCGACAACTTTTAATCCAAAAAGTAAAAATTACTATTGACATTCATTCTAATTAGTGATAGGATATCATCAAGTTAATCAGAAAAAGGAAAATCAAATGAATTTCAAATGTCCCGCCTGTAATTGCAATAAACTAGAAACAGCCTTTTTAGGTTTCAGAGCATTTACATTTGTTTTAGATGTAAGTGCCGAAACTGGAATAAAGTATGACACCCCACGATTATTCGAGACGGAAGACAAACGAGGAGCTTATCAATGTTTCGGTTGTGGATATGTTATTGCAACGGATGAAGATGAATTAATTGATTATCTTCAAAAGAATAACATGATTTAGTATTGACATTCATTTAATATTGTGCTAATCTATATTTAACGATTAAACAAAGGAAAAGATTATGGCTTCTCAAAAGACGATTATCTGCGTAGGATGCAATCAACCCAAAGGTACAACGAATGAGCAATATGAAAAGCTTTTGGGGCTAGGCAAGATTGAAAACTATCTTTGCCGTTCATGTCGCCCAAAGAAGACGAAACCAGCAAAAGAAGTAGTTAAGGTAGAGGAGTCCGATACGGTTGTTGACGATATTCCCGTTGAATCTATTGATGGCGTTGAGACTATTGAAGAGGATACTTATAAATTGCAATTGCCTGAATGGATGAGGAATTATACTCCCGCTCAACCACGTGCGAATTATAGCAAGGATGAATATCGGACAATTAATACTTGTTTCCGTCCTGATATATTTTACGGGAATCAGAAAAAGAATAACGATGATGGATCTTGCGATGGTTGTCATATGTTTGAATATTGCGGGTGTCTAACGAAAGCATTGAAGAAATGAACGAGAAATGTCCTAGAAGTAAAATTGTCAAATATGAAAAGCGATATGACAATTACAATGGATATTATACGTTTACTTTGCATTATTCGTGTGGTCATACCTTTGATGCTACCCATAAGGAATCAGATTGGAATCCCACAAAGACTACATTTTGCGGGGCTTGTTGGCGAGAAAAAGCAGTTAAGGAGGCTTAAAAATGGAATGGTATGGACTTATAGCTGATGGGGAAATTATTTCAATACAAAGATTTCATAGAGATCCTTGCGTAATGGATTTCAAATGTTGCTTTTTCTCTTGGATTGAATATGAAGTAGTTGTTATTGACCCAAAAATCATCGGTCATTTAAATTAGGAATAATTATGGAGAAGAAAAAGATATTCAATAAATGGCTTCCTGCAAACGAATTAGGGATTAATTAGGGATTAAAGAGGGATATGTAGAGGGGGCTAGATTTACAGGGTGGGCTGGTTATCTTGATGCCGTTGTATATTCTGATGGTCGAGCAGGCATTGTAGGATATATGTCGTGTGCTTCAAAAGAATCGGCTGAAAAACATGCAAAGGAAGCTGTATCTTATAGTAGTGGTGGCGGTTCCGTTCGACAAGATTGCGATAGAACTATTAAGTTTCATGACTTGTTTGGATAATAATTACTTTTATGATTGACATTGCGATTTGATTGTGATAGTATATTCCTAACAATTGAATTGAAAGGGTTGAGAAATGATAAAGGCAAGATGTTATAGCGATGATAGAGCAATTGAAGTTTGTTTTGATGCAACTCCTTGGTTTGAACAATCGCTTCCTGAATATATTGATGAATTGAGGGAGTGTGGATGGGGAGGCGATTATCCCGCTGATGCAGTTGCTCTTTATATGGCAGATCATAACGCTGATGTTCATGATATGTTCCGATATATTGAAATCAGGAATAAGATTGAAACTATCGGATTTGAATGTCATATTGATTCTGAAGATGCAGAAGAATGGATTAAACAGAAGGGAATTGAGCATAATGATAACAATGATGATTAAGTTTATAGGTAGAGTATTTGGTATTCGTCGCTATAAGGTTTTTCTTGCTCTTGGAGAATTTTGTTGGCGAGAAGTTAAGGGACATTCTTTTGTCAGTTTCAAGAATGCTTGTATTTTTGCAGACCATATGAAAAAAGAGATGGGGAACGTTTTTGGGGATAACGTTACACATGTTGTAGCGTTCAGTAGAAACACGAAAGATAAACCGTTGTATTCTGCTTGATAATAGGGCTATAAAGAAAGGTAACTATAAAAATGAAATGGTATACGACTTCTAAGGTTGACGCTGTACAGGGGCTTATTTGCGATGAGGGAACTGGCAAGACGATTGCAGTTTGTTATGATGCGAAACATGCTCAATTGATTGCATTGGCTCCTAAGTTGTTGGACGCATTGAAGAAGAGCGAAATGCGGATTGACCAGCTTTGCGATTTGGTTAATATGCACAAGAAGGATTTGAGCGATTATGTTAATTATTCTGACCCGATTGTAAAGGTCGGGGATTGGACAAATGGAATTAGTGACGTAATTGCAGAAGTTGAATATTCTTCTTGACTTTGGTTCAATTGTAGTATAATATGATTTGAAAATGAGATGTTCCCGTAGTCTAATGGATAGGCACAATACTTCTAATATTGCCCAATGCAGGTTCGAATCCTGTCGGGAACGCCATTTTTAAAATTTTCATATTCCATGATACATTGATGTTGTTTTAAATAAAGGAGTAATAGAATGAAAGTATATGTTGTTGGTTTTGATCCTGTTGATTCTGATGGTGGGGTAGGTGGTTTTAATTGGTTCTATAATAAAGTTACTGCGATTATAGACTTGCTTAAAAATACAGAGTTGGATGATGATGAATATTTTGTATGGTTTCGTCAATTGGAAGTAGCAGACGATATGTACAAAAAAGATATGACTGCACATATTACTGAACATATTGAAAATTTGATTCGGGATTTTGGTTCTGATGGGGATTGGGAAACAAAATAAACAAAAACATCGAATGGAGAATTGTTGAAAATATTGAAGACGCGATTTGTTTAGTTCTTGACATTCACCATCTCCCATGATACATTGATGTCGTTTTAAATAAATAACAGAAAGTATAAACATGTACATCATATTCAAGTCCGAACCAAATAAGAACTATAAATTGGATGATGCTGGCAAGTATTATCTAAATGTTGACTATCCAAGTATGGGGTTTTCCGTTGAAGATGTTCAAAAATACCCACATCAATTCATAACGGCAAATACAATAGAAGAGATAGAGAAATGTAGAGCCGAATATAATCATTCTAACAAATATGGAGCTAGGGTTAAAGATAATACTGATTGTAAATGCCCTAATTGCGGTTATGATTACAACTTTGATTATTATGATGGCGATGATGGATACTATACTCCTGCAATTAAAGAGGATTTTAAAACTACGATAAAATGTATTTGCGGTATAATTTTCAAAGCTACAATTGAAGTTAAAGTTTCTTTTAAAACGGAAATAATCACTTGACATTCCCCCTAATTCATGATACATTGATATTGTTTTAAATAAAGGAGTAATGGAATGAAAGTATACATTGTTGGTTTTGATCCAGTTGATTCTGATGGTGGCGTAGGTGGTTTTGATTGGTTTTATCTGCTTGAAGGGGCTATCGCAGAAATGACAAACCATGCTGGAGAAGGCGGATATTTCGTATGGTTCCGTAGTCTTGAAGTTGACGATATGTCCAGAGATGATATTACGGATTATATTCAGAATTTAATTATGGATTTTGGTTCTGATGGAGATTGGGTTCCCGTAAAAGAAAACGCTTGACATTCACATTCTTTCATGGTACATTGTGTCTATGAAACTAATAAAACCAAAACAAATTGCTTATCAACATGGTGCCAAAGTCGTCCCATTCAAAGATTTATGCAAAGAATCTCAATATCCATTAATTCATTACATGGCTGTTGATGGGGAGGCTTGGGATGTTAGCGATGAACTTTATGAATCTTTCCAAAAAGCTCATAAGTTGAATCGCAATAATACTCATGAAAAAGGGCGAGAATTAATCAAAGAAGCGTTAAAGATTAGCCTGCCATACTATATTAAGCGTTATGGCAATAAGAAATTTGGGGAAGGAAGAATCCCAACGAATGTAGTTAAGGAAGAATGTTTCAAGCGATTGGTTTTGTCAAAGGAAGGGTTTGAAACTTTCGATGAATATCATAAATGGTTTATAGATGGAGGAGTTGAAAAACATTCTTCTAAAAACAAATGGGCTTGTATTTTATCTGATTATAATGATGATGATTTTTTCGAAGATGGTTGGCATAGGTTTAATCGTTATGTTCAATTGAAATGTCGATATATTCCTTGTGTATTTTATCATTGACATTAACCCTAATTCATGATACATTGATGTTATATTAAATGAAAGGATGTATCAAAATGAGTGCAACGTACAAGTATTCCAATCCTGAAATGACGGCGGTATTCAAGCGTAAGGCTGGTGTATTTCAGACCGAGACTAAGACCCATAAGAATCGTAGTGAGCGTAAGAGTACCAAGAATAAGTTGGCAGAATATTATCGCTAATTTAGTTCTTGACTTTTCACTGAATGCGTGATACATTATACGCATACTAAATGGAAGGATATAGGCATGATGAAAGAACAAACAAAAGTTAATTATCAAGATATTGGTTGTATGCAACTTTTATCCAATGAGACTTTGATTAAAATCGCTTTGGACAAAATTGACATGAAGAAGATTGCAAAAGAGATTGTAGCTGATCGTGGATTCGATAAGAATAATCAATGGGTTGGATTTGCGAAAGCGGAATCTGCATGGAGTTTTGAGTAAAGGAATAATTATGAGAATGAAATGTACTGGTTCTATGTTTTGCGAATGTATCAAATGTGAAATGACAGTTCATGGTATGGATACGAACTTTTCAATTCTCAAACATAATAAAAGCGGGTTGGAATATACTCTAAGGCATAAACAGGATAAGGTTTGGTATTTAGGATGTAAGGATGGTAGAGTTCCAAGTGGTCAGAATGTTTATGGGGATTCTGCGGAAGAAATTGCAAAAGGGATTGATTGTACTATCATTGGCTGATCAACTAATGCCAGAAAGTACGAATAATTGGCGTTAGTTGATTGAAAGGAAATTATGAGTGAGATAAATGAAGAAAAGATTGTAGAGTTTTTGGCATTGGATAATCTTGACGCGAATATGACCGTTTTGATTTTGGAATATGCAAAGAAGAATCAAAGAAATGTCAGTAGGTTGGTTTCATTGATAACTGATATAACGGATGTTTCTCTAGCTATTGCACGAAAGAAAGAGAATGAGTTGGTTCATGCGGTAGAAGATTTGGTTCATGCGTCTGATACAAACAAAGACAAAGATATTCCGCCTGATAGATATGTCGTAAAGTATTGGAGAGGGATTAAGGAGTTGTTCCCGAATGCGGAATGTCAAGCTCATAGTCAAAAAGCAAAGGAATTCTTTTATCAATTCGTAGAACAATTGAAACTATGCAAGGATGAAATTATTGATCAATGGTGGGCTACGGATGTTATTGAATGCAATGATTACTTTAAGAAGATTTTGGAGAAGAATCCATGAGAAAACTTATTGAAGAGAGTCCTTGCAGCATTAGCCAAACAGTATTATGAACTTCCATGTGGCTTTGAACCCATGATGAAGGAAGAAGGATTAGAGTTGCCCCAACAATATCCTGATGATGATTGGTATAAACCTGAAAGACCTGAATGGGTAGAAGCTATTACTAATTATGTTCCAAAAATGTCAGACAAATTGTTATTAGACGTTTGGGAACAGATTTTGTGTCTTTTATTTAGATAATCCTTGACATTTGATTAAAGTTATGATACAGTATTAATCATGAAAACAAAAGATAGAATTTTTGCGATATTGAGTAAGCCAAATAGAAACTACTGGAAAGCTTTCTCTTTCGACTCAAAATCAAATCAAAATGACGTTGAAGCTTTCATGATTTCAATTCATGTCTATTCTCCTAATTACTTTTTGATAATGAGAAGTTCCTTGACGGCAAAGAAACCATATAAGGGATCTTGTAATGCTACAACTATCTATTATTACAAGGATAGATTTGTTCTTGAAACTCCTGTCAGTTGCTCGTTCGTAAAGCGTAAATGGAATGGGGAAATTGTCAATTGTCGATGTTTTAAAGTTAGATAGTAATTGACATTCATATACGGTTGTGCTAATATATTACCAACGATTAAGAAAGGATGGATAAGTATGAAGCTCGCAATGAATACGGTTAATGTTATTGAAATCTTTAATGGCTCAATTAATTCCCTTCAAGCCTTTGCCGAAAATGAAGATGGGAATGCTTTGGCAGAAAAGATATTCTCTGACATTTTGGTTTCACATGGGGTTGATGAAGATGATATTGACTCCTATGTTGAAGATGGAAATTATTCGGATGATAACGGATTTGAAATTAATCTGGTTCATAGTTGCTAAAAGGAGAAAAATGAAAGATAGTGCTGAACGGTTGGAAATGTTTATGCAGGAAGAATATATTGATAATCCAGCAATGGGTACGCCTGATATGTCTACCGCTATTCGAGACCTTTTGACCGACTTGATTTATATCGGCGAGAAATACGACATAGACATACAGGATCGGCTAATGGATGCAGAAGAAGTATTCGAAGAAGAAAAGGAAGAATAAAATGATTGACAGACGCGAAATGAACTATCTTGAACAGGAATATCGTGAAGTAGCTTTGGCTGTTTTGACTGATGATATTGATTGCAGTATCTCAACGATTCAATCAAGGGACGAAAGACTTTACGAAATAGAACAAATGGTCGGAAGCGAAATCTGTTCCGATTGGTTTAACAAAGCCGAAGAACTAGCCAAAGAATGCGGATATGCAAGCGGAGCAATATATGAACAAACATAAGCAAGTCGCAATGAAAGCATTGAGAGAATCCAAAGGCGATGATTTGTATAGAGCTAAACATGCCTTTAAAAACTATACAAATGAACAAATGAATAAGCCTTATGGTCATTCCGAAAAAACGCCAAAGCAAATTCTCGAAGAATATGAAAAACGAGAAAAATCCATAGACGAAGCTATCGCATGGCTTGTATCTCTTAAAGACGCATGAGAATAGCAATATGAAGATTGACATAAAAGCACTTTGGATGATTGTTGAAAAAAGTACCCAAAAAGTACTATTCCCTACTTATTCCTTCCATAATAAGTCAGGGGCATGGTCATATCTGTCTGGTAAAAACAATGGCATTAAAATCCATGAATTGAAATTGATGTATGATGTTAAATCAATTTATGAGATTATGCAAATTAACGCTTGACATTACCACAATTATTTGATAACATATTACAAAATCAAATAAGGAGTACGCAAAATGGATATTCTAGAGCAAATCGAAAAGATGTATGACGCCAGAGTTCGAGAAATCAATGTAACCTATGACGATGGATTCAAAAAGAAAATCCGTATCTTTAAAGCAAGTACTGGAGCTATTTGCCAATTTAAGAAAGGTAGCTCCCGTAGAGGATATGAGATCCACCCCGCTGGTATCGTATCCGTTTCCGCTGTTACTTCCAAGAAATCCGAAGAACAAAAATGGATTGACGGATGGAAGAAAGTCGATGCCAAACTCGAAAAATCAGGCTTGTGGAACGATATTCGGGCGGAAATCAAACTCGCCTTTGAAATCGGTTATCCTAAGTTGAAACAAATGTCTAATACCTATTGGACATTTTCTAATTCAGACGGAGCAGAAGTCATTTATTTTCAACAACATTGCCCCCTTCTACTGCTTAAGCGGGATGATGGAACAGAATATGTCAATACAACTGTTCTATGGCATTATAGCAAATTGCCCAAAATTAAGAAAATGATGTTCGCTAAGAAGTACTATAACGAAACCATTTTAAAGCGTATTCAGGAGGCAATGGATAAGAAAGTCTCTATCCATGAAGATCATACATATGGCTATGATGTTTCGCTTGAATACAATCCTGAAAAGAATAAGGCTTGGTACGCAGAAGAATTTAGGGGTTGCGGCAATGGCCATTACTATATCGCTTTGAATGCAACCCATGCCCTATATATGGAAGATGATTAAAATAGCTTGACTTTAGATATAGAGTCTGATACTATATAAACATGATTGAAATTAATACTCGGATGGTGGAATGGCAGACACAGCAGACTTGAGAAAATTTTGAGTGCTTGATTAGAAATAGTCAAAGTAGAACCTGTCAAATTCGGTGAAGGCTTTTAAATGCTAATACCGAGCCAAGCCTAGAAATGGGAAGGTGTAGAGACTAGACGGCAGGAACCTAAAGCGAAAGCAATGGTTAAGGTATAGTCCAGACCACAAACTGTAAAGGTAGTGAAAACTATAGTGGTAAGAAAATCTGCTACCAGTAATGGTGTGAGGGTTCGACTCCCTCTCCGAGTACCATTTTTGAAAGGAACAAACAAATGAAGACATTAGACAAGATTGCGTATGATGTAGCTGAAATTTCAAGTTTGGCTACAAGAGCGAAAGATGGAGCGTTTCATGAATATACATTGGAAGCGTATGTTATCAATCAGCTAATGGAGAAGGCTTATAAGGCGGGGATTGAAAAAGGAAAGAATTTAGTTGTAAGCCATATCGAAAAATGTTATGATTTTGATAATAATCGTGAAGAAGAATTGAACCGTTAATAGAAATGGAAGCGTAGCTCAGTTGGTAGAGTCGTAAGTATATGGGTTGCAAGCTTTTACGGTGAAGCAGTAGACTTTTAATCTACGGAACTGTGTTCAAGTCACAGGCGACCTACCATTTTTATTTAATTAGTTCTTGACTTTACACGGAATGCGTGATATATTATATACATACTAAATGAAAGGATGTATCAAAATGACCGAACAAGAACGGCAAGACGATTTTGTTGAATTAGTTGGAGGATATCGCAGAGCAGAAAGACTGATGCACATTAGTCAAGATAGTTATCCAAGTTCGTCATGGAATTTGAAACTAGGGCATCATCGAATCTCAAAAGAAGCCGTTTTTAGAAACAAAGCCAAACGAGAAGGTTTCAACGATAAAGAGATAAACTGTTTTCTTGCGTTGTAAATTAGTTGTTGACTTTTCACTGAATGCGTGATACATTATAAGCATACTAAATGAAAGGATGGATCAAATGACAAAAGTAAGATGTAATTGGTGCGATGCAGTTTTTAACGAAGATCAAATCGTAGTTATTGATGAAATTGAATTTTGTTGTAAATGCAATAAAACGGGTTGTCTTATGGATTATGAATATATCCCTTTGGATAAGGCGATAAAACTGATTGATGATGCAGCAGGGATAATTCTTGACGATGATATAATGACTTATGCCTATCCAGATAAAACTCGCCCCCGCTTTTTGGAAATAAGTATACACAGGGAAGAGACAATTTACTTTAATAGGATTGATAACGATCCAGTCAATGTAAAAGATAATGTCATGTATTTAGTTGACAGTTTGGGTAAAGAGCATGGAGTTACTCTTTTGCAGACAAAGAATATTGAAATTAGTTCTTGACTTCCCACTGAATGCGTGATATAGTATACGCATAATGAAAGGGTGGTTGTTATGAATGAGTTGCTGACAAAGACGGAACATGATTTTGGTTTTGCTTTGGATCATTTGCGGGAAGCTCTGCATAAGGCAAACGCAATCGAAGCAATTATTATTCTGCCGATTATCAAAAAGATAGCAGAAGCATTGAATGATGTTAAGAGTTTGCAAGATGCTCGAAAGAATTGAAAAAAAAGTTCTTGACTTAAATAGTGATATTTGATACAGTATTTAATAGTTACAACAACAAAGGAATTGAAAATGGAAATTGAAATCAAGAATATGCCTTCTCATAAGATTATTGCCTGCATTAAGGCGTTTCGCATGGCTTTTCAAAAGTCGGATGGAACCCCATATTCTCTGATTGAAGCAAAGAATGCCGTTTGTGAAGCAAGAGATAAGGCAATCAATGGACTGTTTTCAATAACTGGAATTCGGCGAAAGAAATATTATGATAGGGCAATTACATTTGCTTACATTAAGGATTATATCAAAAGTGACAGTTCTACGCATTTTCATGGAGTTGGACATACGGGATGTGGATTGAGTGAAGTTGAAATCGTTAATTACAGACCTACAAAAGTCAAAGTTAATACAAAGGGGAAACAGATTTTCAACGTGCCCAATGATGAAGATGGTAAGAAGTTTTTGGCTGATATGGCTAAATATATCAATCATGGGGCTGTAAAGTTGAAGAATCGGGGGCGTGGTTCTCGTATGTTTGCTGGAGATAAGAGTTACGTTTCCTTGGATTTTGCGGAATGGGTTGCAGTTTATGTATTCCCAAAACGATAAATAGTAAAAATTACTATTGACATTCGATTTAGACTGTGTTAATCTATATCCATAATAAATTAAGAAAGGATTCAATCATGGCTAAAACGACAAAGACATTTACTTTGATTAAACGTAAACTGACTCCTAGCGGCATGTGGGATAATGGAGCTTATTTTGTTTCCAAAGATACAGTTGAAATTCCTAACCATGTTTTGAAGGATGCAATTGTAACGACGCATATAGAAGGGGTTAAGGGGGTTAAGGAGGTAGTATCTCTAATTGCAGTCGGGGGTAATACATATTTAGTCTCTGGTGTTGTCAAAATTTCTGATTGACATTCGATTTAGACTGTGTTATTCTATCTATAACAGTTTAGAAAGGAATCAAAAATGAGCGATAAGCGGGAATTCGTAAAAGCCAAAACCATCAAAGACATTAAGTTTTTTGATTGTACCGAACAAAAATACCATACTTTACCCGAAGGGACTATTTGTGAAGTAAGTCCAATTCCTTTTCGGTCATATTCATTGAGCAAGGGATTGAGTAGGAAGTATGTTATTTTTAATGATGAATATGAAATAATTGATTGACATTTGATTAAAGATTTGATACATTGGGTTTGCAATAATGATGGTAGCCAATAGGTAAGCTAGGGGATAGATTGACAACGAAAATAGTACTTAAAGTAATTGTCAGTTGCGCGTACCCTGACCAGTATCGCTCTGGTGGATGTAAGTTCGAGTCTTACCCTTCATTATTGCAAATTTTCTAAGGATACAGCGTTTTGGGTTATTGAACCGCCGAAAAAGGAAAAGGAGAAGTAAGATGTTTGTAAATAAGACCCTAAGACCCGACTTTGATTACGATTGCGAATGCGGGTTTTATGTTTGTACTGAATGCGGGTATCCTTATTATCCTATGGAAGTCATGAAACACGATGATGGTTCTAATGAAATCTGTTATGTATGCGATTTTGGGGATGTAGTTGAATATTGTTTGACCATTAAGGTTTAACGCACTGACATACTCCCACATCTAAAGAAGTGGGGTTCTAGGCTCGCTTTCGCTCGCCACAGTCTTTGCCCAGACTGTTTTTTGAATTGAATCAAAAAATTTAAGTTAATCTTGGTTATCGTATTAACTTGTTTACATTTAAAGTTTTACATAACTAATGATTTTTAGTTATAACCTTATACTTGGTTTTCAAAGAACATTAATATTATACAATAAAATTATGAAAATAACCTTTAATTGTTTTAGAATTGTTCGCTTTCATCCAACAGCTAAAGCAGTTGGCTTTCCCGCTCACCTTCGTAAATAATACTTGACATTTGATTAAGGATTTGATAAGCTATTGATAACAGTAGGAGATGAAAGGGAGTTCAAACCCAAGTAATTGAGGCCAACTACCCCCGTTTGAACCGGGTCGCTTTATAGGTAGAAGGCATACCTTGACAGGGCATCAGGCTTGACCAATAGTTCAATGTAAATTGAAATGGTTCTGTCGAGGAATTATTTTAAAAACAGGAGTTAATTATGAGTAATGTACGCTATATATGGGCTAGGAGTGACGCTAGAAATATTTACAGTTCAATGGATTTTACAAAAGAGACTAAAATTGAACTCCCAGATGATTACCGCAATAAGATTTTTGTTAACATACTAGAAGTCGCCAAAGGAAGTTGTTATACCTATTACAAGGTTAAACTGTTCTATGCAGACGGTAGAACATTTGAAGGATGGACATATGATGGTTTAATGCCTATCAAACTGTTTAACCAAGAAGAATTGTTTGACGGTAGATTTAACGCTTGACATTTCACCTTCAATCTGCTAATCTATATCCACGATGATTGCTTCAGGAATCTTCGCAATACATAATCAAATTAACAAAGGATTAAATCATGTTAGTAGAAGATAACGAAGGATATACCGAACGATTGAAATTGCAAGACCTAGTTGGAAATGAAATGGCTAAAAGGGCAATTGAAGTTGCTCTGTCTGGCAATCATTCTGTCGTTTTTCTTGAAACAATTGACTCGCAAGCTAAAGAATTACTTGAAGCAACCGAGAATCTTGCAGCCGTTATTGGCATAGATTTTACTGGTTCTATCGTAAGTTTCTGCAAATGCAAGGCTTATGGGAATGCCAAACACGAATGTAATTGCTCTGTAGCGTCAATTGCAAAGCATCTTAAATCAATTGCAAAGATTGTTAAGGGTGCTGATATGCTTATTGAAACAACGGCTCCTATGGCTTATGAAACGACAAGTGGCAATGAGTTGGATGAAAACCTTATCAAGCGTATTGATTCCGTCTATATTTCAAAAGTCAAACCCATAGATAAAGACGCGGAGGAGTATCTTGAACAGGCTGTCAAAATGAGTACGATTGACAAGGAGAAGGTAATTCGTATGGCTAATACAATCTCTCATATGGAAAAAGCCGATACGATTCAGGCGCAACATATGTGTGAAGCAATCCAATATCAATCAAATTACATTAGCCGAATGGTTGAAGAGTATGAGTAAAACAGTTAATTGCAGAATGCCTTGTAGTAATGGTCGAATTATTACAAAGTTTGATAATACGCCGGTATATGAACATGGACAATTCATGGGTTTTGGTAAGAATCATGAATATGTTCAATGTCCTCTGACTGAATGCCCCATAAATAAACCACAAAAAACAGTTGACTTTTCTTTTGATTCATGATATATTATTGCTAACGATTGACAAATGGAGTTTGATATGGAAGCAATCATAATTATTGGCGATAGTAATAATGGGGAGTCTTATATGTTAGAGAAAGTTGCAATTTTCTGGATTATTGCGTTTTTTGTAGTCTTTATGGCTAGTGCATTCCATTGGGTTTACAAAACGTATTTCAAAAAGTAAACTAGGATTAAAGATGAAATCGAAAGTATATGTTTTCCATACGGATGCAGGTCATGGTTGGCTGGCGGTAAAACGGAAAGAACTGATTGACCTTAATATTCTCGATAAGGTTTCCCATTGCTCTTATGAAAAGGGGCAAACTGTTTATCTTGAAGAGGATTGCGATGCCCCCTTGTTTGTTAAAGCGTTGGAAGCAAAGGGAATTGAATTAAAATACAAAGAGGGAGCAAGCGTAGACCGTTCCCCGATAAGAAGTTATGATATGTTTAAAATGGTGTGCAAACAATAAAGTCAAGTAAATTCATTCTGGCGTGAAGTTTCAAATAGTAAAAATTACTATTGACATTGATATTCTTTTGTGTTAATCTATGGTTATGTTTAATGGGAAAGGAGTTTTAATCATGTTTGATAAAGAGCTAATTAAGAGAGTCAACGATAAATGTCCTTATGGTCAGGGTATTTTCTTTCAGCCGTTTGGAATACCCGATGGAATTCAAGAGCATGTAATTTATTCTTCTTATGTTTCTGGCGGTATCTCTGGAGGTTCTTGTTGGGGTGGTGAGAATCTGCATCCATTTACAGAAGAAATGCCCAAAGACCATATGGTAGTATTGGATATATTGTTGACAGAAATATCCCCAAACATCAATTTCCTCCAATATAGAAGGATTCAGCAGTTGATTAAAAGCAATCAAACATCTCAATGGGAATATTATGGCAATAGCACCAATAGCGTCATTGAGTACATTCTGGTTTCGGAACTTGAAAAACTGTTGAATGAAATAAATAATGGTTGACATTGATATTCTTTTGTGTTAATCTATATACATAATCATTAAGAAAGGATTTAGTAATGAATACAACAACTCAATTGTTCATTCGAGCCTGCAAAAGTAAAAACCCAAATCAGAGAGTTCATTCGGTTTACAATAGGTTTTATGGCAAATTAACAGTTCCATCAGATTCAGATGCGTATATTGCTGAATTGCTGTTGAAAATTTGCGAGGATTACAAATTGCTGTCCCTCTCAAAAATCGTTTCAGAATTAGATCCTAACAGTTTTTGGAAAAGGCTGTATCCCGAAAACCAAGAGACTTATAATCAGAATGTAATTAAAGTTTGTACATCGGCTATAATGTTTACTGAGATAAAAAACATTGAAGGATTTATTTCCCCAAGAAAATTCCGATAAGTCTTGACATTCTATTAACGATTTGATACAGTATAGGGACAATTATGAAAAACTACAGATTCGGGTTGTTTGAGAAAAATGGAAATTTGATTGATGAAAAGAATATTGATGGTAATTTGATTGATGAAACCAATATTGATGAAAACAATTCAGATTTTGCAATGGAATTATTTAAAGAATTTTCCGCTGTAGAAGGGTATAATATCTATGATGGTTCAGGTCATTATGTAAAACTATTGGAGGAAACCGATGAAACCGATGAAACCGATGAAAAATAAACAGAATGAAGTCCACCCTAGTCTTAAAGGTTATATCCCGTCCGAGCCAATTCCAGAAGGCTATAAATTGGATAGGTTGTTTTCTAATAATGGATTAGAGGAATTTGCCATTGAATTTCTCGTGCCAATTGAAAAAGAAGAAGCAGAAGAAAAAGCAGCTTAATATGGGTGGCAATCGAAAATATGGTTTCAGGCGGGGCAATGGAGGTGGATTTAAGGGTTCTCCTTGGTTTTGCGATGGTTGTCAAAAGGAACATCCATATAGTCGATTCAGGAATGGAATTCATGCGACTGGAAAATCATATTGCGATAAAACTTATTATTCTCTTATTGTCAAGTAAATAAATTCTGGCGTGAAGAAA
>JFJP01038390.1_pt1 | contig 19546 bp, 18 predicted proteins | sample 431651 | NCBI WGS metagenome assembly JFJP01 (sample SAMN02602958, study PRJNA72255) | Microbial mat metagenome, whole genome shotgun sequencing project. | biome: fresh water; feature: sink hole; material: water; isolation source: purple microbial (photo- and chemosynthetic) mats found in...
AGCCGGATAAAAGGACTATAGAAAAAAGGACGATAACAAAGCAGTTCTTTTTCATTTATTGGATATTTAAAGAATAATAAATAAAAGTAGCAATTTTCTGAAAATCTGCGCACTCTGCAGTAAAATAGGAAATTTCGCCACCCCGGTATGTCGAATTAATTTCAATTATAGTATCATTTGAGACTATCAAGGTGCCCTCATATGCTTAATTCTTAACACAACGGACTGAGTAGCCTCTTTTTTTCAAAGGATTATAAGTATAAATTGTTTTATCATTATAACTTATGGTAATGTTAGTACCGGTTGAGTCACTATATTGTGTTGAACTCCACCATTCTCCGTACTGACCTATGCCAGTGAATGAACCATTCTCCATGCGTCTGCCACCCGGCAGAGCAGTGAAACCTGAACTGTTCGTGCTGGTGTTAGTGCCTGTCCAGTGCGAATTTCCCGTCTCTTTCATTTTATCACCTGCAACAGTTGAACCACCGAGGTAATTTATTAGAGTTGTCCATTCAGCTGTTGTTGGTACATGCCAGCCATCGGGACATAATAAATACTGATGTGCGGCATACCAGTTGTAAATAGCTCCATATGTTGATTTGTTTGATGTAGCGTCGTTATTGTACCATGTATATAAACTGCCGTATGTGCTGCTCCATGCAATGTTTGTCTGGGCAAAATTAAATGCCGAATCAGCTCTTGTTCGTGTTACTTTCAGATTCTCAGCCATCCATGTCTGGGTACCTATTGTAACAGTGTGGTAGAAATTATTATCTATATCAGAAAGGGCATAGGCCTGAAATGACAGCTCATCACTATAAACAGTACCTGCAGAGTTTGTGGCATAAGCCCTTATATAATAGAATGTATTTGCAACAAGGCCTGTAATTATATCTGTGAAGTTTCCGGAGCCGGTTCCCTGGGTTGTTGTATTGCCGGTTATTGACGGATTATGCTGAGTTCCCCAGCATATTCCTCTTGCAGTGACAGGAGATCCGCCGTCAGAGAGTACAATCCCGCTTACGTTTGCAGTTGTAAGTGTTAAAACAGAAGCAGACAGAATACCAACAGATGGCTTTGTTATTGTAGTAAAAGACAGATCATTGCCATAAGTAGTACCTACGGAATTCGTAGCATATGCCCTTACATGATAAGCTGTACCTTCAGACAGGCCGGTAATTGTACTTGAAAATGCACCTGTTCCGGAACCATCAATTGTTTTAGAATCCATAAGGGTTGGATTCAGACCAGTACTCCAGCAAGCACCTCTGGCAATAACAGGTTGTCCTCCATCGGAAGTAACAATACCACCACTTACAGCTGTAGTTGTTGTTATTGAAGAAACAGTTGCAGTTGTAAGGGTAGCTTTTGTTTTTGTTGTAAAAGAAACATCTTTGCCATATGAAGTACCTCCGGAATTGACTGCATATGCTCTTACATGATAAGTTGTACTGTCCGACAATCCAACAATAGTACTGGAATATGATCCTGCCCCACTGCCGTCTAAAGTAACAAGGTTTGCAGTTGTAGGGTTAGCTTCAGTACTTCTGCAGACACCTCTGGCAGTAACAGCAGATCCTCCCTCTGAAATAACGCTACCACTTACCAATGCAGAATTTCCTGTTATTTCACTCACATCGAGGGTATTAACTTCCGGCGGATCTCCTTTATCACAGTGTGTAAAAAACAATTGCGATAAAAATGCACAAAGAATGAGAAACAGGCAACTTTTTTTCATACCTGATATTTCTGATTATAATGACTAAACGATAATGTCGGCTAAGAAAAGTCACGGGACTTCTAATTACCTGCAACATTTCAGGTCATTAAAATACAAAAAAATCAGTTACAATGACAACTGCAGTTATTTCCTTTCGCCTTTTCGAAGGCTTCTTTTCCTTCCATTACAGAGAAATATATAAGTCCGGTTGTGACATATAAATACAGATTTTGGTACAATTGCTGTCGGCAATTATTGGTTCAGAGTTTAGAAGTTTTCCAACTTTTCTTTTCGCAAAAAGAAGCCATATCATAACAAGAATTGAAACTAATGATATAACTATACCCCACAATGTTGTCTCGGGTTTTTGTCCGCGTATGATATTGAGAATTACAGCTGCCAACAGTCCGGCTGAAAGAAGGTAGAATGCAGTTCCGGTGACTTTCAGTGCATTTATTTCAAATTTTCGTCGAGGATTGTCGGGGTTTTGCCTGATACGAATAATCATAACAAGAATTCCAGTTCCCGACAATACCTCAATAAAACTGTCGGCACCAAAACCAAACAGGGTTAGGGTTTCATCGTGATAACCTATAATCATTGAGATGATACCTTCGGCAATATTATAGGCTATCGTGAAGATACTTAATAATAAAGCTCTGTTATATAATACTTTTTCATCTGGCATACCCATTCAATATATATCATATTAAGTAATTAAACTGTAACAAATCACAGGGGTTATTGTTTCATGCTTCGACGCCGCTCAGCAACCATGCTTCGGATGGCTATGCAATGCAAAGTGAAATCATAGAGCCCCCCTGCCAGGGGGGTTGGGGGGCAAAAGCCGGCACCGGGGAGGAGCAGCTTTGGAAATTGGAATAAAATTGCAACCTTTATATATATTAAAATTGAATAATATGCTCCGATCGCTAATTGCCTCGCAGGTAATACTCATCCTGCTTCTGACAGGATGTACAAACAATAAACCAGGGATAATTGTAAGTGAGCTTCGATGCGAAAATTTATCTGATCCACTTGGAATTAATACAACAAAACCGCGATTAAGCTGGAAAATAAAATCTGAAAAAAACGGAACCTCGCAGAAGGCTTTTCAGATTCTTGCAGCGAGTGACATCAGCCTTCTGGATGAGAAAAATGCCGACTTATGGAATTCCGGCAAAACAACATTAACATCAGGTGTCCTGATCCCTTACCAGGGAAAAGAACTACAATCCCGTTCACTCTGCTACTGGAAAGTGAGGATATGGGATGAGAAAGATGTTGTCACAGACTGGAGCTCACCTTCACTGTTCTCAATTGGGTTACTCGACAAAAAAGACTGGGCAGGCAATTATATCGGATTTTTAAACCAGGGGCCTGAACAGATAAGCCCACAACTGAGAGACTCATTTAGTATTAAAGGTAAGCCCTCAAAAGTATTTATGCATGTGAATTCATTGGGATACCATGAGATCTATATTAACGGTACCAAGGCTGGCGGAAGGTTACTGGCACCGGCTGTATCACAATTCAATAAAAGATCGCTTGCAATAACGTATGACCTCTCATCGCTTATCAAAGATGGCAGAAATGATGTAGTTATATGGCTTGGAAAAGGCTGGTATTCTGATGGTTTGCCCGGAGTGGGGAAAGACGGACCTCTTGTCAAAGCAGAAATAGATCAGCTTATATATGGCAAGTGGGAAGTGATTTTAGCTACTGACTCAAGCTGGACAGGCCGAAAGAGTGGCTATACAGATACAGGCACCTGGAGACCACACAAATTCGGGGGCGAAATAGTTGATGGCTCCCTCCTTCTTGAAAACCTTACAGTTACTGCACTTAATGAATCCACATGGTCTCCGGTAACTACACCTGATGATCCAGGCTATGAAGTTACTCCTCAGATGACGGAGCCAAACAGGTTAATGGCCACTCACAAACCTGACACTCTTTACGCTATTGCAGAGAACACATGGTTTGTTGATATGGGCACTACAATGACAGGATTTTTTGAAATAGAATTCCCCGAATTGAATAAGGGAGATGAAATAATAATGCAGTTCAGCGACCATCTCGACAAAAACGGCAAGTTTGCCGATCAGGGACAGGAGGATCGATACATTGCATCAGGAAGAAAAAATGAAATATTCCGCAATAAATTCAACTATCATGGGTTCAGGTATGTTAAGATCTCAAACCTCAGAAGCTCACCTTCCAGAGAAAACATAAGCGCCTCACTTATACATACTGACTTCAAAACTGCTTCATCATTCGAATGCTCTGATGAAGACATTAACAAGATTCACGATATGATTAATTATACATTAAGATGTCTGAGCCTTGGAGGTTATCTTGTTGATTGTCCACAGATTGAAAGACTAGGATATGGAGGCGATGGTAATGCCTCAACCCCTTCCGCTCAATTAATGTTTGATCTGGATCCGCTGTATTCAAACTGGCTGCAGGCCTGGGCCGATTGCATACGCGACGATGGAGGAATGCCGCACACGGCACCTAATCCTTACGCAGCCGGCGGCGGCCCCTACTGGTGCGGTTTTCTTATTACTTCATCATGGAACACATATCAGAACTACGGAGATATAAGGGTACTTGAAAAGTATTACCCTGCCATGAAACAATGGCTGGGCTATGTTGAGAAATATTCCCCGGAGGGATTACTTAAACCATGGCCAGATCTCGATTACAGGGGCTGGTATCTTGGAGACTGGGCTGTTCCGGAAGGAATTGACCAGACTAATGAATCGTCGGTAACACTTGTAAATAACTGTTTTATTGCTGTTTGTTATGAAACAATGAAAAAGATTGCTGCAGTTATCGGTAAAAATGAAGACATAGAAAGATACACTGAGAAGAACAAAATTATAAAAGGACTAATTAATATGGAACTGTATAATACAACACAAAAAACATATGGAACCGGATCACAGATTGACCTTACTTATCCTATGCTTGCAGGAGTTGTCCCCGATTCACTTTTCTCTGAGGTAAGAAAAAGTCTTTTTAATGAGATTATTGAGAATCATAGCGGTCACTTTGCAACCGGGCTTGTAGGCATTCCGGTTTTTACGGAATGGTCTGTAAAGAACCGTGAGAGTGACCTTATGTACTCGATGCTCAAGAAACGTGACTATCCTTCCTATTTGTATATGATTGATAATGGAGCAACAACGACATGGGAACACTGGAACGGCGCCCGGAGCAGGATTCACAATTGCTATAACGGTATTGGAACATGGTTTTATCAGGCTGTCGGGGGAATCAGGTCGGATGAAAATTTTCCTGCATATGAAAAAATAATAATCGACCCTCAGGTTCCTGAAGGAATCAGCTGGTCAAATTGTTCGAAGGAGACACCTTATGGTACTGTAATAGTCAAATGGAGTATTGAGGAGGAATTGTTTAAGATTGACATTAAGATTCCGGTGAGCAGCACAGCAAAAGTCATGCTGCCGGAAGGAATTAATAATATAAAACTCAACGGGAAAAGAATAAAAAGCGACACAAACTTTATTGAAATAAATAGCGGTAATTACCAGATAATATACAAGTTATAATCTGGATTAATGCATTAATTATCACAAAGAAAATTTATGTTCCGGTGCTACATTTTATTCTTCAGAGAGAGCCTCCTGAGAGGCTTATTTAGCCTTAGTGTTGTTATTACAACAGCCAGTGTCATACATCCGCCAAAAACGACAGATGGAACGAGTCCCATTATTCTTGCAGCAACACCCGATTCGAAAGCACCAAGTTCGTTTGAGGAACCAATGAATATGCTGTTTACAGATGCTACTCTTCCGCGCATGTTATCGGGAGTAAAGATCTGAAGGATGGTTCCTCTTATAACAACACTTATACTATCGAAGGAACCACTTAAAATAAGTAATATTCCTGAGAGAATAAAGCTTTTCGAAAGAGCAAAGCCTATCATAGTGAGTCCAAAACCTGACACTGCAAAGAAAAGTATTTTGCCTGTTTCGCGCAGAGGCGGACGGAACATTAGAAAAAATGCCATAAGGGTGGCACCTATTGCAGGACAAGCCCTGAGGAGACCCAGTCCCTGAGGACCAATCATAAGAACATCAGATGCAAATACGGGAAGCAGGGCCACTGCGCCACCGAAGAGCACTGCAAACATATCAAGGGTAAAGGCCCCGAGAAGTTCAGGTGTTTTAAATACAAAATCAATTCCGGTTCTAATACGCGTAAAGATACTTTCTGAAGTAGGGACAACCTCATGCTTCGATGTTTTCAGGAACATTATCATGAAGAACGAAATTGTATATAAGGACAAAACTAGTGCATAGGCCGGGATGATTCCGAAGAAACCATAAACCATACCACCTATTGCCGGTCCCAAAACGGCTGCAATCTGCCAGTTGGCGCTGTTCCATGTAGCTGCATTAGCATAAAGATTTCGTGGTACAAGCTGCCCCAGAAGTGCAACCTGGGCCGGTGCAATAATACCCCGTGAAAGTCCGGTTAAAAAGATAGTAACAAACACAGGGTAAAGGCCGTATTTACCAGCAAAATATTCAGCATTAGTACTGTAAATGAGAAGAATAGCCGCACCAAGTATGAGTATAACAGTAGTGAAATTTATTATCTTCCGCCGGTTCCATAAGTCAACGTAATGACCTGCAATTAGCGAGATCCCTATCTGCGGAACAACCTCTGTGAGTCCGATAAATCCCAGCCATAAAACATTATGGGAAATTTCATAAATCTGCCAGCCTACAATAACCGACTGCATAATAGTGGCCATAGTCAGAAGACTGCGAAATCCGAGATAATAACGAAAGTTTCGAATATGCATTACAGCGAAAGCTTCACCGGCAAACCACGATTTCATAACAAATTATTAGCGGGGCAAAAGTAACGATTTGAATGAGAAGAAGAAATATCCGCAAGTCATAATGCAAGGGATGCAACTTCTGAGGCGTAATCAAACTGCAGATCCTCGTGAAGTGATTTTAGTTTCAAAATGATCTCATCAAGCTGTCGGTTATATAGATTTTTTAAAGCAGTATTTTTCTCAATTGAGGGTTTAAATACCCTGAGTTTCTGACAGTACCAGATAAGCAAGTCAATCTCGGTCTTATTGCTTTGTGAATACCTTATATATTTTTTCGTATTCTTAAGAACCTTGCGGACACCTTTTTTTATGAAATAATATGTCTTCCTGTTTACCAGCGAGAACTGTTCATCAAGTTCAGCCTTTACGCTCTCAACATAAGCCTCTTCATCTGCCGATTCAAAAAGAATGTAACTAATAAGCTCCTTGTTCTCCTTTTTGAATCTGGCAAGGCGCAGACAAAGTTCCCTCAGTTCCTTTGGTGAACGGGTCTCTAGTTCATCTTTAATTTCTCTGACTGTAACTGGTTTCATTATAACAGATATATACTAAAATTAAAGGCACAGGGTGCAGAGCACAGGGCACAGGGCAGGATTAACCCCGTGAAGCTGTTACCCTGTAATGTGTTCTGGCTTTAGTTATTGTTTTATCAAACAATTTCTCCAGTTGTGGACTTACACCCCTCAAGCCAGCAACAACTTCCTCAGACCAGTCAATATAACCGATTATCCTTGAACGGGTCCATTCTGCAGGAGGATTGTTGATAATATCCCTGACATTCATAATCTTATCGGCTATCTTAAGTTTCTTGGCAGCCACCGATTTATGAGGTGCTTCGGTTACCTGAAGTCTTTTTCGTTCCTGTTTTTCAAGCGATTTATCGTCTGTGACCTCAAGTGTAACAGAAAGTATTTCGTCGCCAAACATCTCCCTTATTTCCTCAATAAGTCTGTCGCGCTCAACAACCGAATCAACTGTATCTTCAATAACATCGTGAAGGATTGCAGCAATAAGAAGTACCGGATCATTTTCACCACCCTCATTAGCCAGCAGGCTGGTAACCTCAATCGGATGGTTAATGTAGGGAACTTTTTTTTCACCCTTGCGGAATTGAGAACGGTGACGTTTTGCAGCAAAATCGAGAGCTTTAAGGATCAGAGCAGTTGTTGTCATGTGACTCAAAATAAAATGTATAGTGTTTAAGGACGGTAAGGTTCAAAAAAAATATGATAATTTTCAAAATTAAAAGCAGAATATAAAGAGGAGAGGTGAAGTAAGTTACGAACAAGAATTGTGTAGATTTGTTAGTTTAAAATATTAATTATTTATGAAGAGCAAGATACTGGTATTGTTTGCACATCCGCGATTTGAGAGTTCTGTAAACAATCTGATAATGATAAATAATTTCCCGTCAATACCGGAAATAACTTTTAATGATCTCTATGAAAAATATCCCGATTTCAATATCAATACTGAATATGAGAAGAAACTCCTTACAGAACATCAGATAATAGTTATGCAGCATCCTTTTTACTGGTACAGTTCACCTCCTCTCCTCAAGCAGTGGATTGATCTGGTTCTCGAGTTCGGATGGGCTTATGGTCCGGGGGGAAATGCTCTGGAAGGAAAGATTATTTTTAATGCCATAACAACAGGAGGACAGAAGAGCGCATACAGCAGTACCGGTCATAACAGGTACACAATAAATCAGCTTCTTGCCCCATTCGATCAGACGGCTTACCTGTGTAAGATGATTTACCTTCCGCCATTTGTCATACACGGAACTCACAGAATCGCTGCCGACGAAAAAGAATCACTTGCAAATAAGTACAGAAATATACTTATCAGTCTAGCATCAGGTGATTTTAACACTGAGGAGATAAGAAAACATGAATACTTAAATGACTGGATCGAATCTGATGAACGAAATAATACAGTAAAATGAATATTCTGACACAGGCACTTATATATCTGGCAGCAGCGGTAATTTGCGTGCCGCTTGCAAAGAAGCTGGGTATGGGATCAGTATTGGGATATATAATCGCAGGAATGGTTATAGGTCCTTTTGTTCTGGGTCTCACGGGACGGGAAGGTGAAGATATTATGCATTTTGCCGAATTCGGGGTTGTTATGATGCTCTTCCTGATCGGACTTGAACTTGAACCTTCACAGTTCTGGAATATGAGAAGATCTATCGCCGGAATGGGATCGATTCAGCTCATACTCACCTCGCTGATTATCTTCGGCATTCTTAAGTTTGCCGGCCTTGCATGGCAGGTTTCAATTGCAATAGCGATGGCATTCGCTATGTCGTCGACAGCCATTGTTCTTCAGACAATAAAGGAAAAAGGGCTTTCGCAGACAGCCTCAGGACAGGCATCATTTTCGGTACTGCTCTTTCAGGATATTATGGTTATTCCTGTACTTGCCATACTTCCCCTGCTTGCAATAAAAAGCCTGACGGAATCACCGTCAATAAATTCTTCACTTATTGGTCACCTTCCGGGATGGCTTCAGGGATTGTCGTTCTTTGCTGCGGTGGCAGTGATCTATCTTGGCGGGCGCTGGCTCTTTGTTCCATTGCTCCGTTATGTGGCCAAAACAGGACTGAGAGAACTTTTCACAGCCTCATCGCTTCTTCTGGTAATAGCTGTTGCCCTCCTGATGCAGATAATCGGACTCAGTCCGGCCCTCGGCACCTTTCTTGCAGGCATTGTACTTGCAAACAGCGAGTACCGGCATGAACTTGAGAGCGACCTTGAGCCGTTCAAGGGACTCCTTCTGGGGCTCTTCTTTATAGGTGTTGGTGCTTCTATAAACTTCAGTCTTATATTTGAAAAACCAACTTTCATACTTGGACTGGCGGCAGTTGTAATGATTGTAAAGTTTCTGGTTTTGTATTTAACAGGCAGAATTTTTAAGGTAGCCACCGATCAGAATCTGTTGTTTTCATTTGCCCTTTCGCAGGTTGGCGAATTTGCATTTGTTCTGCTTGCTTTCTCAAAACAGCTGTCTATACTTAATGCCGAAACATCAGATGCAATGATGGCTGTAACAGCTATAACAATGACAATTACCCCCTTACTGCTTATGCTGAACGAACGGGTAATCGATCCTCATTTTGGAGTAAAGGAAAAAACAAGTAATCAGGACAGTGATGAGATAGATGAAAAACATCCTGTAATTATTGCAGGATTCGGACATTTCGGAAGTACAATAGGCCGTTTTCTCAGAGCAAACGGGATTGAGGCAACAATTCTCGATCACGATTCTGACCGGGTTCAACTGCTGAGAAAGATGGGGTTCAAAGTGTACTACGGTGATGCAACCAGGCTTGATCTACTCAGGGCTGCAGGTGCAGAGAGCGCAAAGATTCTTATTGCGGCAATAGATCCGCCGGAAACAAATCAGGAGCTTATTGCCACAACAAAAAAACATTTTCCGGGTATTCATATTATGGCCAGGGCCAGGAACAGGTTTGATGCCTATGAACTTCTCGATATGGGAGTTACCGAGATCTACCGCGAGAGCCTCCATACCTCGGTTAAAATGGCCGTTGATGTACTAGGTAAACTTGGACACAGAAATTATACGGCTTCGCGTCAGGGACAAAAATTCATTCAATATGATGAAGATACAGTAAAGGTAATGGCTGAGCACCGTCACGACATGAAACAATATGTAATCAAAACACGCGAAGCTTTCAAACTTCAGGAAGAGCTTCTGTCGAAGGATATTATGACGGACAGCGGAATCGGTGATCACTCGTGGGATTCAGAGCAGATCAGGGAGATAATAAACAAAAAAGACGCCCCGAAGGGCGCCTGAACCAACTAACCAGCCATGAAAAGAATTACTATTTTTTTACTGCAGGCGCCGAAGGTGCAAGAGTAGCAGGTTTTGCCGGAGCAGCAGCCTCAAGAACCTTTTTCTGTTCGTCGGTGAGGATCTCAAGAAACTTCTTGTGGTTCTCATCTCTCATAGTCTGAACCTTTTTGGCATTTTCCTCTCTGAACTTAGTCATCTCCTCCTTATGATTCACGCCCAGTGCCTTAATATCAGCTATCTGCTTCTCTGTAAGATTTGGAATCAGCGGTACATGTCCGATGCCGTTATGAAACCCTGCTCCCCTTCCCTGTCCAAAACCCGGACCTCGCATTCCTCCTCTTAAATTGCCCTGCATCGGGCCTTTGGCAAATCCTCGTCCCATTCCCCTGACAAATGCTGAATCGTTTGCAGCAACTGGTCTTCCCTGACGTACACCGGTGTTTGTCTGTGGTCGGGCATCTCCCCTGAAATCATTATTTCCTCTCATTCCTCTCTGAGCACTCAGAGTAAAGGTACCGGCTATAAGAAGCGTTAGTACCATTCCTGTCATTCTTCCTGAATTTTTCATCTTTTTTGTTTTTAGTTATTGTTCAATCTTTAATTTTTATTATGCCTCAGCAATTGCTTATTTAACCATTAGACAGAGCCATTAAAGCTATTATTCTCCAAAATGCCGACATTAACCCGGTATTAACACAACGCCTGTATCCCTTTCTGTTAAATACATAACAATCAGTAAATTAAGAAAATTACTGATATATAGCATACTCAGCAAGGGGCTATTAAATTGACTTCAGCCACTAAAATGATTATCTTTGTATTCTGATTTCCAAAGAATTGCTTATGGTTAGCAATTGAATCCGGAATCAGTCAAGATAATGGAGGGGAGAAGTGCAACAAAAGCAAATACAGGTAAAAGCTGGATGGAGATAATCTCGGGGTATAACAAACCTGATAATCTGAAGAGTTGGTGGCAGATAATAAATTCGGTTGGACCCTATATAATTCTTTGGGTTGTTATGATAAAGACTATTGAGATCTCATACTGGCTCACACTTCTTTTATCAATACCGGCAGCAGGATTCATGGTCAGGATTTTTATAATTTTCCATGACTGCGGACACGGATCATTCTTTAAATCTAAGAGACTGAGCAAGGTTGTAGGAATAATAACAGGGATGGTAGTCTATACACCCTATCATAAATGGCATAAAGATCACCATATACATCATCAGACAGTGGGTAACCTCGACAAGAGAGGAATAGGCGATGTTATGACGCTTACTGTTGATGAGTATGGAAAAAGGAACAGGTGGCAGAAGTTTGGCTACCGCTTATACAGAAATCCCTTCTTCCTTTTCGGAATAGCACCTATACTCGTCTTTACAATTGTTCACCGGTTTACCAGAAAGGGAATGTCATTCAGGGAGCAAATGTACGTTCATCTGACAACACTTGGACTCATTGCTTCCGTAGCCCTTATGGTGGCACTGATAGGATGGAAAACATTCCTTATGATACAGTTGCCAATTCTTTATATAGCCACGGTACATGGCGTATGGCTTTTCTATGTTCAGCATCAGTACAGACACGTAAAATGGGCTGAGAGCGAAAACTGGGATTATAAGACAATAGCACTTGAAGGGAGCTCAATGTTTAAACTACCACGTCTTCTGAACTGGTTTACAGGTAATATAGGTTATCATCATATACATCATCTGAGTCCTCTGATTCCAAATTATAATCTGAGGCGCTGTCATGATGAAAACAGCCTTTTCAGGGAAGTAAAACCACTCACATTTTTCTCGGCATTTGAATCCCTCCTTCTGCGTTTGTGGGATGAGAAGAGAGGTATGCTTATAAAATTCAGTGAGATGAATTATGTGAAATAAAAAAAGAGGCGGTGTCAAAACAAAATATAACCGCAAAGTACACTAAGAAAAAGCAAAGAACGCAAAGATATAATATTGTATATTACTACTTTGCGACCTTGCTTTTATTCTTTGTGACCTTTGCGGTTAAAGGATTTGTCTTTTGAGACAGCTTCCTGAAATTAAATTCCCTGAATCAGGAAATTATTTTTTATCATAAACAGCTGTAGTCTTAACCTCGCCGTTCTGTCCCTGACGTGTAGTTGTTACTGCAAGAGTTTTTGCATCGGTAAGTGTCCATGCTTCAGTAGTTGTGATAGTACGGCTTTCACCATTCATATCCATAGTTCTTGAAGTTTTAATTGTAAGAGTTTTTCCATCAGCTGACCATGTAGCAACTGATTTGCTGTCGCCTCTTGGGTTTGTGTTGATACTTTCTTTTCCGTCGAGGGTGTACTTAAGTACTGTTGTGTTAGGGGTACCATTCTGACCTGTTCTTGTTCTTGAAACAGTAAGAAGGTTGGCTTCCTGTGTTGTAACCATATCGCCGCCACCCATCATTCTCATTCCACCACCCTGGCCACCTGCAGGAGGCTGAGTGCTTTTCTCAGCATTAGCAGCCCATGTGCCTGCGAAATTAGCTTTACCTGCCTGAGCATTAGTCATAACCGGAGCAATAAGTGCCAGAATAACTGTCAGTGATAATAAACGCAATAAATTTTTCATATACTTTAAAGTTTTAAGTGAGTTGATTAGGAATTAGACAACATGGCAAATGGAAATATTCCCTGAAAGTGAGGAATTTTTCAGAAATTTTGAAAAAATATATGAGTTATTGGTAATTAGGTTATTAGGTTATTGGGTTATTGGGCAATCACTGTGCTCTGCACGCATCGATTGTTCCGACAGGGAGCCAGTCATCCATATTTGTAAAATTTCTTTTATCGATCCGGAATGGTTCAATTTCCCTTATTTCATCAATACCCACCAGTACAAGATACCTTTTACCAGCCCATTTTTCAAACTGCCTGTCGGGCAACTGAAGCCTGTCCTGATGTCTGATTATTGTCTCAAATGATTCCTCAACGGAAAGCTTTTCTGAATTTAAAACTGAAGATACAACACCTCTTGCCTTTACCTTACCTTCTCCATTGTTATTGATAAAGTACAGAACATCGCCTTCGTTAACTTTGCCATGAGGTATCTTTCTTCCTGCTGCTCCCCTGATAATCATTGACTTTTCACCCTTAACCAGATTTTCAAGCTCTTTTGATTTTGCATCGAGATAAACAACATGATCCATTTTCAGAGATTTTTAGGTTAGAATAATATAAAGACGTACTATAATCACAAAAGTTGCAAAAAATCATCAAAAATATGGTTAACAGAGTGTTAACGTTAGGTTAATGTCGTTAGTTTAACAATTCCATACTTTTGTATGTTATTTTTCGTTACCTTTTGTCGCTAAAATAGTAAAGTACTGCAATTATGATAAAACTTGGCATTCAGAGTGCTATCCTCGGCGATCTCTCATTCGAAGAGGTAATTGATTTCGCATCAGATAACGGATTCTCATGCGTCGAACTTATGTGCTGGCCTGTCGGGCAGTCTGACAGGAAATATGCAGGGGTAACACATATTGATGTGGATTCGCTCGATGACCGGAATGTAACCAGAATAAAAACAAAACTGAGAGAAAAGAATGTAACTATCTCGGGGCTGGGATACTACCCCAATCCATTGGATCCTGATAAACTTAAATCAGACTTCTATATAAATCATATCAAAAAGGTAATTGATGCCTCAGCCCTGCTTGAAATCGGGATTATGAACACATTTATAGGTGCTGATCCTTCGAAGCACGATGATGAAAACTTTGAAAAGTTCAGGGAGATCTGGCCGCCGATTATAAGGTATGCCGAGGAAAAAAATGTTAGGATAGGAATTGAGAATTGCCCAATGTACTTTACAAAAGATGAATGGCCATCGGGCTGCAACCTGGCTCATTCTCCTGCCCTCTGGAGAAGAATTTTCGAAGCAATTCCATCGGCTCATTTCGGACTCAATTACGATCCTTCCCACCTGGTCTGGCAGATGATGGATTATTCGAAACCAATATTTGAATTCAGGGATAAGATTTTCCATGTTCATATAAAGGATGCGAAGATCTTGTGGGACAGAATAAATGAGGTAGGCTTACTTACAACACCTATGAATTTTCATACACCAAAAATTCCGGGACTGGGAGATATTAACTGGGGAAGATTTTTCTCGGCGCTTTACGAAACCGGTTATAACGGCAGTGCCTGTATTGAAGTGGAAGATAAAGCATTTGAAGGATCACTCGAAAACAGAAAAATATCCCTTATCCAGTCAAGGAACTTCCTCCGTCAGTTCGTCACCCAATAACTTAATTACATACTAACATAATAACCTAATAACCTAATAACTATTTACCCAATGAAAAAACTACTAATCTCAATGGCAGTAATTCTGCTTCTTTCGGCTTTTGCGGCTCCGCCTAAAAAGCAATCTATCTTTAACGGAAAAGACCTTACAGGCTGGAAAATATATGGTACCGAAAAATGGTATGTTGAGGACGGCCTTCTGGTATGTGAAAGTGGTCCCGACAAGAAATACGGATACCTTGCAACTGAAAAGTTCTATAAAAATTTTGACCTTTCAGTTGAGTTTTTACAGGAGGCAAACGGCAACAGCGGAATCTTCTTTCGTTCCACGATTGAAGGTGTTAAAATCTCAGGATGGCAGTGTGAAGTGGCTCCCAAAGGGAACGACTCAGGAGGCATATACGAATCATATGGCCGCGGCTGGCTGAAAAAGATTGAAGACGAAAAGGAGAATATCCTGAAACCGGGCAAATGGAACAAAATGCGGCTTCGTGTTGAAGGCGACAGGGTTCAGACCTGGCTCAATGGTCAGCCAATGGTTGATTTTACAGATGAGAAGATAGGAAAAGCAGATGGCTCAATAGCTCTCCAGATTCATGATGGTGGTGGTATTAAAGTAAAATGGAGAAAAATGGTAGTTCAGGAATTGCCATAAAGAAAAACATTAACCGCAAAGGACGCAAAGTATTAGCAAAGGTCACAAAGAAATTAACCACGGAGTTTCACGGAGTAAAACACGGAGTTACACTGTTTTACTCCGTGTTTCTTTTTCAGTGTAACTCCGTGCAACTCCGTGGTTAGATAAAATACTGAATATCAGTCTACAGCAACGGGGAAGGTATAGAACTCATATGTAATTTTCCATTTGAATTCTTTTCCCGGCTCTGCAAATATTTTAATATAAGGTTCAGGACAGGGAGTCTGGCTGCATGCCCAGAACACCTGTTTCAGAATAGGCTGATCGCCTCTGATCCTGACACCGGTACCAGAGATCTTATTTTCAATCCTGATATCATAATCTGCACTTGTAGTACCGAATCCCGTTAGTCCGCCGGAGAATACATTCTCATTTGAGGCAAGATTTTTTAAAAAGATTATTTTATTGTCGCTTAGCTTTGCCAGCGTGCCGAAACCCTGTCCCTGACCCGATAATTTATATGGAAAGATTATAGTGTAACCCGGACCGACAGGCTGTTTATTCATAACAAAAAAGTTATGGTTATAGGCCATTGTTTCAATAGTCTTTGTCCCTGTATTTTTCAGAGTATGCGAAATTACCATTTCAGGCTTACCCTCAGTGAGCTTAATAGTTTTTTCGTATCGGTATGAGTATACCTTGTCATTAAGCTCATGAACGAACTGAACATTGTCGTATCCGCTTTTCACTGTCCACTTACCTGAGTTCATTACAGGATAAAGTCTCGAGAATGCATACGGCTTATCATCTGGTTTCTGAAGTGCCCCCACTCCTATTTTGATAAAACTATCGCCCGGTTTTGTTTCAGCATATTCCAGAGCAGTGAACTCCTCAACAGGTCCCATAATGGCATCGTGAGTTTCTGCATTGTATTCCGGGAACCACTGTCCGAAATACTCATGGCCTCTGAAAGTAAGTGACGGCATATTTCCTGAACGGTCAAACCTTGTCCCCCTGTAATAACCAGTAGCATCATCAGGAAGATAAATTTTAGCTGTTAATAAGCCATTTTTAATTTCTGCTTGCGGGAAATCCTTCTGTTGTATAGCTAAGAAAGCTAAACCGGTCAGTAAAAAAATAATCTTCATCATTTCAGTAAGTGTTCTGTTTCAAAATCTATCAAACTTAAATTTCAGAATAAAAGTACAATAAATCCATTAAGATCAGATTGTAATTTTCGATTTGCAAGTTAATCTTAGTAAAAAAATGATTGAAAAACTATTGTAATCAGTTCAATTATGTAAATTTGAAGAAAGGAGCGATCCCACATTAAAATATTGAAGTATGAAGAGACTATCAAGAAGAGATTTTTTAGGAATGAGTGCTGCGGGACTTGGCGCTGCAGCATTCGTAAAGGGAATCCCGTCAGACACTTACATGGCTGACAATTTCAAACTTGTAAACATGCCGCTTGGTTTTCAGGTATGGACAATTAAGGACAATCTTATAAAGGATTTTCCGGGAACCCTGAAAATGATGGCAGATCTTGGATACAAAAGTGTTGAGATGTGCTCACCTCCGGGATACGAATCATCGGGTTTTGGTCCGCTTATGAAGTACAAGCCCCTTGAAATGAAGAAGATTATAAACGACGCAGGATTGCAGTTTCTGAGTACCCATTACGGGATGAGTGAGCTGAGAAAGAACCTGAGCGAAAGAATCGACTTTGCTGCTGAATCGGGACAAAAACAGATTATACTCTCGAGTTTCGGTTTGCCAAAAACAGCAACACTCGGCGATTGGAGAAAAGCAGCTGATGAACTCAATGTTATAGGAGAAAAAACAAAGGCCTCAGGGATACAAACCGGCTTTCATAACCATCACGGGGAATTTGACAAACTCGATGGTACTATAATATATGATGCTCTGATGGAGCAATTCAATCCTGAACTTGTGAAGATGCAGTTTCAGGTGGCTGTAATAAGCATTGGGTACAAGGCTGCCGACTATTTCAAAAAATACCCCGGACGGTTTATCTCAGCACACCTCGCCGACTGGTCGGCAGAGACACAGAAATCAGTACCCTGTGGAAAAGGAATAGTCGACTGGAAAGAGTTCTTCGGAGCATTGGAGACAGGTGGGGTAAAGAACATCTTTGCAGAGATTGATCAGAGTTTCTTTAAGGAGAGTGCAGAATACTTTAACAACCTTTAATAGCACAGGTAATGCTTCGGCTGCGCTCAGTATGAAATGAAATCCATTAACCGCAAAGGGCACAAAGTAAGAGCAAAGTTCACAGAGGTTTTTTTTGGATTTCAATTGCTTAGACTCTGCGGCTCTCTGCGACAGACGGATCTAACCGATGGAGAGACAAAGTCCTCTGCGAGCCGGTAAAAAAAAGATTGGCCATTGTAAAGAGCAATGGGTATTGTGAGAAAATTAAAGCCCCCATGGGTAAATATTAAGCATAAAACGATATCAACCATATTTAAACAAAAAGCAAAATGGCAAAAAGCAGGAAAATAAACCGTCGCGAATTTCTGGGATCGGCAGCAACTGCATCCCTTGCATTAACTGTTGTCCCCAGAAATGTACTGGGAGGTACGGGCTATGTTGCCCCGAGTGATAAACTAACATTGGGCTATATAGGTTGTGGTACCCAGGGCATGAGGGAAATGGTAAGTCTTATCGCTAATCCAGCCCTTCAGATAGTTGCTGTATGTGATCCGAATAAACTGACGACCGATTATGTCGATTGGTCATTAAATGGTGTGCGTAACGGAATAAGAACCGCACTTGGAGACAAGACATGGGGAGAGGCATTTAAAGGCATACCCGGAGGAAGGGATATTGGTCAGGAATTCGTACAGAAGTATTATGGGAAAGCGAAAGACTCGGGAACATACAAGGGATGTAAGTCGTATGAGGATTTTCGAGAACTTCTTGAGAAGGAGTCGGGCATCGATACAATAAAGATAATGACACCTGATCATCTTCATGGAACAGTTGCAGTTGCTGCAATGAAAAAGGGGAAGCACGTTGTTACACATAAGCCTATAGCAAACAGGATGTATGAGGCTAAGCTTACTATTGACACTGCAAAGAAGTCGGGACTTGGTACTCACCTTCTGGCATGGAGCGACAGGCGCGACAATCTCATTATTAAAAAATGGATAGCAGAAGGCAGGATAGGTACCCTAAAAGCCATACATAACTGGTCGAACAGGCCCGTATGGCCGCAATGGCAGTCAAATCCGACTGAGCAGGTTCCTGTGCCAAAGGATTTTAACTGGGATCTATGGCTTGGACCGGTTCCTGATCGTCCATATCATCCTAACTATACACACGCCGTATTCCGCGGCTGGTACGATTTTGGTGCAGGCAGCATAGCCGATATGGGACATTACTCACTCTTCCCTCTCTTCCTTGCTCTGGGAATCGACAAACCTGCATACAGTGCGGAAGCCTACGGAACAACTACATGCACACTTCAGAACAATGTAGCTGTCGGGGTAAAAAATGATGTGGCATTCCCTCTTTCATGCAGCATAAGGTTCAGGTTTGCCCCTCAGAAAGAGCTGCCGGCATTCGACCTTTACTGGTACGATGGAGGAATCAAACCTCATACACCTGATGAAGTTTATGATGAAGGTAAAGCACTTGAACGTGAAGGAATGATGTTTGTTGGCGATAAAGGTAAGATAGTAGCCGGATTCCGCGGAGAAAAACCTGTACTCTATGCAGGAGGGAAAACTTTGGTTGAAGAGCCTGCCGCCGGAGCGCCTGAACAAGACACTAATTCTGCCTGGATAAATTCATTCAGAAACGGAACCCAGTCTCCCGGAAGTTTTATTTATGCAAGTCCTGTTACAGAAACAATTCTGCTTGGGGCTGTTGCCCTGAGAGCAGGCAAAAAAGTTGAATATGACAGTGCAGGAATGAAGATTACCAACCTGCCTGATGCTAATAAGTTTTTGGTACGTGATTACAGGAAAGGGTGGGAACTGTGAAAGATTTAACATCATCTTAACCTCACTGTTATTGAAAGTTATACAGAATTGTATTAATATTGCACAGTTATTCAGTTTAACATTTTAATTAAAAACTTAAACCAATTCATTATGATCAAAAGAATCTTTTCATTCGTAATTATTGCTGCTTTGGTTGCCTCATGCGGTAATGGAAGCCAGAAGGAAA
>JFJP01040160.1_pt1 | contig 19541 bp, 17 predicted proteins | sample 431651 | NCBI WGS metagenome assembly JFJP01 (sample SAMN02602958, study PRJNA72255) | Microbial mat metagenome, whole genome shotgun sequencing project. | biome: fresh water; feature: sink hole; material: water; isolation source: purple microbial (photo- and chemosynthetic) mats found in...
GCGAATTGTTACAAGCAGTTGCTGAGCGCGATATTGATAGCCCCAAAGATGACTATGTTTCGGGCGGTCGTATTACGTATATGAAAGAAGGTGACCTTGAGCCGCGCGAATTGCTTTATTTTTCGCACGATGTTTCGCAAGAGCATTTGAAAACCTCACCCGGATTCATGAAATATTTGAACACGCTAGATGTTGATGTAACATTTTTAAAAGCAGCATCTTACCTTATGGGTTGGATGGATCACATGCGCAATTTTGCCTTAGAAAAGTCAGATTATGTTTTTCAAGATGACTCTGGTATTCCTTATCATTACTTTGAGGAAGGTAAATGGGATTTCCAATTTTGGGGAAAATACCAGCGTACTTTAAAAGTATTTAAACCTAATTTTCAAGCTGATTTACAAAAAATTTATAGCACTCCTAACATGGCTAAGCCACTTGAATTTGGAATTGGCTATGGAATTAGAATCAAGCAGTCAAATTTGATGCTTGCAAAGAAAAAATAACTAGTAAAATAGATAAGAATTGAGGCTGTTTTTGAAGAAAAAAAATCTTTACGTTTTCAAACTTTTTTTCGGATAAAACGGCTTTTTTTAAAATCTGTTGATGTAGCCAAAATGAATTTTTGCATTTTTTAGCTGCATTGTTTGGTTTTGTTGTTTTCCTAAAGCGTAAACAAGAGAAAAAATACCCGCTTTGGTTTGAAAATTAAAACCAGCTCCAAAGCCGAGAGCTTTGTCTGAGATTGTTTGCTGAAGTTTTTGATTATAAAAGAGTTGGTTGCAAAATAGTAAAAAATTTGAATTCTCTTCGAATAAATATTTTAATTCAAAATTGATTGCAGAAAAGCTTGATGCAAAGATACTTTCATCGTCAAAACCTTTCAATGACTGTAAACCACCTAAGCGGAAAAGTTCGTTCAGAAAAAGGTGGGAATTTTCTAAAATACCTGAATAATTTTGAATGTGAATTGTCATTTGTTTAAAAATGGGAAGGTAAATTGATAAATTATTTTCAAATTTGTATTGCAAACTACTTGATGCTGAGTTAATTGTTTTTTTTCCACTACTGAAATTACTTTCCAATAGCCAACCTTTGCGTGGATTAAAAATGTAATCGAGTTTATTATAGTAAATGCCTAATCCAAGGCTATTTACCGATGTCTGAGCAAAACTGTTTTCTTCTTGCAGTTTCAAAAGGTTAGTGTTTGCTTTTTGATAAAATAATTTTATGTAATTATTTGATTTATAGTAATATTGAAATCCAATACTTGCCATTGAATTTAAGTACGATGAATCTTGTTTGTTTAAATTCAAACTTGTATTTATCCCCAAAGGTAAATTGAAAAGATAGGGATATTGAAATTCTAGGTTCATTTTTTGAGATGATGCTTTGTATTTTTGCCAATTTAGCGCAAAAAAATCGGCATGAGAAAGTGTATTTTGTAGAAAAATTTGCATATCACCTGTGAGTATAAATTGCCCGTTTTCTTTTTCGGGAGACAAGAGTCCTATAATGCCTGAAAAACTATTTGTAGGTTTTTTAGTAAGAGATAAATAAATATTGGCATTATTTTTAGTGAATTCAATTTCTGGTTTTTGAGTTAATTTGATAAAAGTTAGCGAATTAATTTTTTCTTCTATCGCTAAAAATATTTTTTCGGAATAGGCTTCTTTTTTATTAATTGTAAGAAATTTTTGAAGAAAACGAGAGGAAACTTTAAAATTACCTTTTATAATTAGGCTATCGAATTGGATAAAATTATTCTTATTGATTGTTAAAATGGCATCGATAGTATCTTTTGATTTTACCGCAAAATTTAACTGTGTGCTTGCAAATGGAAAGCCATTATTTTCGTAATTTGTTACAATATTTTTTTGCAAATTGCTTAATTTTTTCTCTGAAAAATTACTTTTAAAAAAATCTTTTTTCTTAAATTTGGAGTCATCATTAAATTCGTTGTTTATTAAGTATATATTATTTATAATCAATTTGTTTCCTTTGTAGAAATAAGCTTTTATATTCACCGAATCAAAAGCTATAGAGTCGAAATTAGCACTTGCAAAACCCTTATAACGTTCGGCGTTTATTATTTTAGTTAGTTCTGAAATTGCAGACGTAGAATCAAAAAAAGTAGTTTGGTATTTTTTGTTGCCGAAAAAAATCGTTTTATTTGTCGTTTTCTCAAAAAAAAGGAGTTTGTATTTTTTTTGAGAAAAAAGAAGTGAAAATGTAAAAAGTAGAACAAAAAGAGTAGCTAAAAGGAATTTGAATTGCTGTATCACTTTTTTTATTGCATTTTTATAAAATTGATACGATAATTTTGAAGTTATCGTATCAATTTAATAGCTAAATTATTTATTTTGAGAATATTATAATTTGTTTGAAATTTTATCTATTTCATCTTTGTAGGCAATAGCACTGTCAAAGTTAGAATCATCTCCGTATTGCTGCTTCAATTTGTGCAATTCTTCAAAATAAGTTTCTTGGTCGGCAAATTCGCGGTTAATATCTTCCAAACTGTACTCGTCTTTGTAAATATCGCCCAAACCGCGTGTATTATTGTTCATTTCTTGCAATTTTTGGTTGTGTTTTTCCATTTCTTCGTTCCTTTTATTGCGAGCAAGCATAGCATCGTACTTTTGTTTGGTTTTTACATGCTCTTTATAGAGCTTTTCAAACAAAATAACCTGCGATTTTTGTAATTCGATTTGATTTTTGTAGCCTTGAACTACTTTTTCGCAATTTTCAAAAACATCTGATGATAATTTTGAGCCATGTTCGGCTTTTATTTTTTCATAATCGATAAATGCTGTTTGTTTGTATTTGTCGCGGTAAAATGAAAGATGCGCATTCGGAAAGAACTCTGCATAGTTATCGATTACGGCATCAGCAGCCCATGTTTCGATGGTTTTTACCATTTTTTCAGCCTCGCGTTTATCTTGTTCCGATTTTTGGAGTGCCGTTTGAATTTTTTTCCCAAGCTCTAAGGTTGGGTCTTCGTCTTTATCTTTTTTAAATAAATTCCAAATCATTGTATCAGTAAATTAAGTTTTATATCTATAATTTTTTTTTTATAGCTTTTTAGTTGCCAGTTTTTTTAATTTATTGGCACATTAAAAGGCTATTTTTTGATGTGATAATTAAAATAATTGGTCTATTATTCTGATAATTAATTTACTTTTTTGTTTTTTTTTATTTTTAAAAAAATGAAAAACAATTAATTGACAATTATTAGGATAATGATTAATATTTTAATTATCTTCGCAATTTAATAAAAATTCTTTAAATTAAAAATTATACTATATGAATAAATACTTTTTTTTTAGAAAATCTTTATGTCTTATTGTAATATGTTCATTATTAGGTGTTAATGTTTTTGCGCAGCAAGATTTAACTGGTAAGCCAACTGGTAATTTTATAAAACCTACCACAGTAAAGTCGATTGGTAGATTGGAAGGAATTGATGGTATTTTTGTGAGCTACAATGATAGTTTGCTTCGTGGTGGCGAGATAGAAAATAACCTGGCTATCAATAAGTTAAAGGAGCGAGGTGTGTCTGTAATTATAAGCAATAGCGAAAATGCTGAGGCTAAAGGGTCTGCAAAAAAGCAAGGGATAAAATATTATTATATTCCTTTTGATAAAACCGTTGGATTGAATGCAAAAGCGTATAAAAGTTTTTTAAAAGCTACTGTAAAACAGGACGGTATGTATTTTTTTACCTCCAAAGACGAAGGTAAGCACGAAGCTGGAATTTTTTGTGCTATCTATCGAATGGTGTATGAAAAATGGACTTATGAAGAGGCTATGCGTGAATATATTAAGCTAGGTGGTGCGCCTTTAGATGATAAAATTTGTATGGAATCGGTAAGAGACATAGTGAAATAAATAGTATTGTATTTAAATATTATTTTTACACTTGAAGGAATTCTTTTTTTATAATTAAATTGGTTATTTCTATTTTTCTATTTTAAAAATTTTCTTATTATTCTTTTTTAAGTTTAAAGGGTTTTAATTTTTATAAATTTTTATATTTAAGTGTAATCTATCACTTTTTTTTACATATAAATTTATTTTTTTAGTGGAAGATTATTATAAAATATTAGGATTACCTTCAGGTGCTGATAAATCATCGGTTAGGGCTGCATTTAGACGTTTAGCTAAGCTGTATCACCCTGATTTGAATAAAGATATTAATGCAACCGAAAGATTTCAGAAAATTTTAGAAGCTTATGACTGTTTGTACTATGGAAAAACAGTTAAAAAGCAGCCTACTTATAACTATCAACCACCACAACCTTATGAAACTCCCTTAGAGCGCAAGAAGCGGCACGAAGAGGCGCGTGCTAAGCGAACTGCTGAAAAATTGAGAAAAGAGAAAGAAGCTTTTGATAAAACTTATTGGCACGATGTTGTTGAAGTTTTTTCATTTATTGGTCGAATTATCTTGCTTTTTGTTACTTTTTTGTTCCTATTTCTGCCAATTATGGCTATTTGGCACGGCTTTTTTTTTGAGAGCAATTATTTTTATCTTTTTATATTGATTATTGGTATTAGCTTATTTTTTTATATTTTTTCCAATAGAAAAGGATATTTTACTATAGAGCATTTGAATATTACCTACGTTAAATTTAAAGAGCTTTTTATTGGTAAACCAAATTTTAAGCAAGCGTGTTTTTTTACGGGTAAATCGCCTGCTGATGGAGCTTCGTACAAATTACGTTTCTATAATGTAAAAGAGGTGAAAATGTATGTAAGTACTCCTCTAAATCACCAAGTTAGAGCAAAAACTGAAGTGAAAATTGTTCATGTTTCGCGCACCAAATTTGCATTTAAGATTCACGTGGCAACTAAGCTTATTCGTTGGTTTTCAGTATTTTTTTGTTTGGGTTTTATTCCAATTGATAGTTTAATTTGGAAATTCTTTTTTGGTGTTTTCTTGAGCATTCTAATTAACCGAATTATTTATTTTTTCACAAAAGTAAAGTCTGATTTTTATTTTTTGTTTAATTATTATTCCGTTATTCGTTTATTACTTGTTCTGGTTACGCTTGTTTTTGCTACTGATTTTACTGATTTTCAATTCGTTCATAGTAGTTCGTTGGGAGTTTGGTTGTTTCTATTGTTTGTTTTTTCCGATATAATTATTACGCCTTTGGTTGTAGAAATACCTAATAATCAATTATTACGGTCTCTGGGAAAATCGGAATACTTGAAAATTAAAGAACTACTCGATGCAAAATTTCAAATAGGCTACATGGAAAGTATTCCTTCTGCTTTGTATGCAGTGTATAAATGGTTTTTATGACAGTAATTTTTACCTTTTTTTTTTTCAAATTAGGTAGCTTTATTTAATGAATATTTTAGCTAAACTTAGTCTAGAAAGAGCGTCCTAAGTGAAATTCGGCATGAGGGAGTATAATTTCGCTTGCATCGGATATAGCTTTTTGTTTGAAAATTGCACCCACAGTAAAGCGATACACAAATAGTTTTTGGGTTTGGCGTTCTACACCTATATTTGGACCAATCGAAATCCCATGCCGCAAAATAGTATTTAACTCGCTGATAAAAAAGAACTTATCCTTTCCAAATTTAATATTGTAAGCAATTCCTGGAAATGTTTCGAAAAATAGATAATTTGCTAAATAGCCTCGTAGTGAATGAGTTCCTTTATTTTTTGCCAACTGATATTCATAGCTTACACTAATTGGAAAACCAATAGAAAACATTATTGTATTTCGTGGATTTTCGTTGCCAGTAAAATTTTCTTTGGCTAAATTAAAACTAGCTTTTCCGATTAAACTAAAATATTGAAAATTAGATGGATAAAGAGGAGATGCTTCTTGTGGGCTGTAAATATAAGTTGGTGATAATGAAAGGGAAAGTATTTTTGAAAGTTGGATAGAGGCATCTAGGGTAAGTTCTACACCTAATGTATTTTTAGCTACACTTTGAGTTGTATAATTAAATAACTCGGTATAATTTCCATATCTATTATAGTCATAAAACTCTTGTTTTAGATGCAACAAACTAATACCAGAACCTAAACAAATTTTTAATCTTTGAGCATCAATCAGTAAATAGTTTAGTTTGAGTGCAATGTATTTGTCATTGATTTTTAACGACTTGTCTGTAATCGTATAATCGGAGTAAGTTTGAGTAGTTTCGTTGTACAAATTCGTGCCTATGAGTTTGGCATTTTCATAAATAGAAAATTCAGATAAATTGTTGGTAATTAATGATATCCCAATATTGTATCGTTTTTTGATAGCATACGATAAGCCAAATTTATAGTTCGATATGTTTTCTTTTTCATAATTTCGTTGGTTTGCTTCGTTTAGCTTGTAGCCAGCGAGTTGGCTATTGTATAAAACTGCGCCTATCTCATAATTTAAACTTGTGTTAATTTGTTTCTTTTCTTCTTGAGCAATTGATATTTTTTGAAGCGAAAAGAGCTGGAAAAACGTAAGGATGGCGATTGTTGTAGCGAAATTAAAATAGCTGGTTATTTTTTTTAAAAAAGTTTTCATTTTCTTGTCTGTTAGTTAATAAAATTGTAGTAAGTAATGAGCCAAAATTAATTGTATATTTGTTTGCTAAGTACTTAAAATTAAGCAAGTAGCAAAAGGGTTTGCTTAAAAATAAAATGGTAATGGTGCTTAAATTGAATTTTTTGAAATTGCCTTTAAATCAATGTAAAAGTTTTTAAAAAAAAATTACTGGCGATATAAATTTAAAATTTTATTTCGGGTATAATTGACAATCTCTTTAGTTCCAATTCTTTTTATTTCATCTGGGTTTATTATTTCTCCAATTCTGATAATAACTGTTCGAGGTTTTATGCGCCAAGTTCCAGCAGGCATAAGTTCTTGAAAACCAATGAGTGCCACAGGAACTATAGGTGCATTTGCTTCTTGAGCAAGCATGAAGGGGAGTCGTTTAAATTCGCCTATTTTCCCCGTTTGGCTACGCTCTCCTTCTGGAAAAATAACATATGACTTTCCCATTTTCATTATCTCCGCTGCCTTTTTAATACTTATTAATGAATCTTTTATGCTATTTGGATTAATCGGAATGTTTCCTGCTATTTTTAAAAATTTACCATAAATAAACCAGTTAAAATGGAAATCAATTTCTATCCCTCTCAAATGATTCGGTAAAAAAGCATGCAAGGTAAAGCCGTCGAAAAAACTTTGGTGGTTAGGAATAAATACATAATTCATCTGTTTTTCAAGCTTTTCTACACCTTCAACCTTAACCTTTACAAAAAGCAAGTTAATTAAAATGCGAAACGCTATTTTGAGAAAAATATCCATTTTATTGTCTGAGATAAAATAAGATAATGCAATGGATATTAGCATGATAACCAGCATTCCTATAACCGCAATGAATATACAATAAAGAGAAATTATAAAAGAAACCATGTAAAGTACACATTAAAATTTAAGATTAATTAGTTTATTTGCAAATTTTTAGTTCATTTTTTATAAAGGCTTAACTAGCCAATTTAGTGCATCTTCTTTGGCATCGAATGCCATAGCCCTTGAATGTAAGCCTCCTGAGAAAAAAAGTATCGATTGTAGTAGAATTTTTTTTGCACCTATTACACCTAGCAATGCCGATTTACGCCTATAATTTTTTATAATTTTTGCAAATTTTTTCGCTTCCTCAAGTACTTCACCAAAAACTGTTGCACTTGTTACGTCAAAAATAATAAGTAAATCCTTTTCTGTAACTATGTATTCCTCTGAAATTTTAAGCATTGAAATGAAGTCATTGCCTGTTAATTTAGTGAAATCAAAGATTACTATTATTTCATTTTTATATTTTTCTGTTGAAATTCTTGCTTTGAAGTCGGTTGCCATTTTTTGTACATTTATGTGAATAGTTAAGTTTTATAGTTGATAAATAATACCGCCAAAATTGTCATATTTTGCGCCTGTAACTGATTTTAAACAATTTTTTTCCTTTTCAAGCCGCAAAACACCTAAGAAACCAAAAATCAGAGCTTCTTTGAAATCAATTACTAATTCGTTGGGCAAAGTTAGCTCTTTTTTTGAAATTTCTGAAATTTTCGCTATCAAAAACTTATTATAAGCTCCTCCGCCAGTAACTAATATTTTAACATCGTTTTTAGCATTTACAAAAATTGAATCTGATATTTCAATAGCAATATGTTCGTAGAATGTTCTAAGTTTATCTTCTATTTTAAGTGTATAAGTATCAAAAATAGGAAGGAATTGGTTTTCAACCCATTCTCTGCCAAGCGATTTAGGTTTGACTTCTTTATAAAAAGCCAGATTATTTAATTCATTAAGTAGTTTTTCATTTACTTTTCCTCTTTTTCCTATTTCTCCATCTTTATCATATTCCATTTCGAAAAAGTTTGCGAAATGGTTAGCTACACTATTTACCGCACAAATGTCATAAGCAATTCTTTTGCTGTTTTTTTTGTACGAAACATTCGCAAAACCACCTAAATTGATGCAGAAATCGTATTTTGAAAACAATAAATCATCGCCAATTGGTACAAGCGGTGCACCTTGCCCCCCAAGTGCTACGTCAAGTGTCCGAAAGTCGCAAATAGTTGTTTTATTGCAAGTTGCTGCAATAGATGCGCCATTTCCAAGCTGAAACGTAACTTTCTTTTCGGGTTGGTGAAAAATAGTATGTCCATGTGAGGCTACAAAATCAATTTCTTGGAGATAACTACTTGTAAACAAATTTATTAGATTGCCTAAATATTCACCATATTCATTGTGGAGGTTTACAAATGCAAGTGCATTTAATTGGTGTGCTGTTCGTAATTTCTGTTTCCATTCATCTGAATAGGAATAAGTTTTGGCGGATTTTATCTCATATTTCCAAGCGTTATTTTGCCTATAAAACAACGCGTGTATTAAATCTACTCCATCGAGAGAAGTTCCTGACATTAAACCAATTACAGAATATTTCATATTTTATATTGAAAATTATAAAACGAGAGTAAAAACTGTTTCCACGTTGGGCTCTGATTTAACATTAATTGTTCCGTTGTGGAGCCTCAAAATTTGGCGCGACAAGCTCAATCCGATGCCAGAGCCATTTTGTTTTGTGGTAAAAAATGGGATAAAAATTTTATCTTTCACGTCTTTCAAAATACCTTGTCCGTTGTCTGATATTTGTATAATTACCTTATTTCTACTATTTTGTGATGCTGAAAGTTTTATTGTTCCGTTTTCTTTGTCAGCAATTGCTTGGATAGAATTTCGAAGTAAATTAATTAGAACTTGTTCTAAGAGCTGCTCATCGGCAGTAATTTCGAGGTTTTTGGGTTCTATGCTAAGCGTATATTTTATTTTGTTTTGCTTTAGCGTATCTTTATGCAATGAAATAATAGTAGAAAAAAGCTTTTCGACTGAAAAAATAGAGAAATTTGGCTTTGGTATTTTTGTTAGGTTGCGGTATGTTTCCACAAAATGAATCAGTCCGTTACTTCGTTTTTCAATGGTTTGAAGTGCAGTTTGCACATCGTCAATTGTTTCTATTAAATTCGCCGAGTTTGTTTCATCTATCTGATTAGCAAGCTCTTTAATCAAAACATTTGCAGTAGAAGTAAGCGACGAAATAGGCGCGATGGAATTCATAATTTCGTGAGTTAGTACCCTAATTAGCTTTTGCCAAGCTTCCATTTCGTGTTCATCAAGCTCAGATTGTATGTCTTTTATGGTTACTAAAAAAATACTTAAATTGTTGATTATAAATTCTTTAACAGAAATAGACAATTGTAAAATATCTTCTTCTTGATTTACTTTTATAAGCGTTTTATTGCCACCTCTGAGCGTTTTTAGTTCGTGCACAAGTTCTAACGACCAAGTATTTAGGTCATTAATGTTTTTTATTTTTGAAATGCCAAACATTTTTTTTGCCGCATTATTAATCATTTCCACATCGCCATTTTCGCAATATGCTATAATTGAGACATTTACATGTTCTATTATATTTTTCAAATAATAATAATGTTCTTCTTTTTCGGAACGTATTTTTTGAAAATCCTGCATTACGCTATTGAATGTATCTTTGAGTTCGTTGAATGTATTTCCCATTCCTTGCACTTGAAAATTGTGTGTAAAATCAGCATAACGTATTGATTCTAAGAAATTTGATACATCAACATTTGTCTTATTTACCAACTGAATGAGTGCGTAGATTTGGTAAAAAACTGCAAATAAAAGTAGAAAAGAACTTGCAAATAAATTTTTGTATTTTAGATTTATATATACAAATGCGAAAATTGTTGCAGTTAGCAACAAAACTCTGATAATGAGGTTTATTTGAAATTTTTTAAATATCATATTTTTCCATTCTTCTATAAAGCGAAGCACGAGTTAAGCCTAGTTCTTTTGCGGTATAGCTCACATTTCCTTTGTATTTCTTCAAAACTTTTATGATTACATTTCGCTCTACTTTTTCGAGGTTGTAGCTTTCGAGCTCCAAGTCATCGAGTTTTGCATTTTGCATTTTGCGCAAGTGAAAGTCATTGGGTTGCAATATCGAATTGTCTGACATAATGACAGCTCTTTCTATGGCGTGTTGCAACTCGCGCACGTTGCCGGGCCAGTGGTATTGCTTTAATTCCTTGAATGTTACAGGGCTAATTTCTTTAATATTTTTCTTGTATCTTTTGGCGTAAATAGTTAAAAAATGTTTAGCTAAAAGGATTAAATCATCTCCCCTTTCGCGCAAAGGTGGAATATGAATTTCCACAGTATTTACCCGATAAAGCAAATCTTCTCTGAATTTATTTTCGGCTATCATATCTTGTAATTTCATATTTGTAGCGCAAATTAGCCGAATATCAATGGGTTTTGGTTTATTTGCACCCACTCTAATAACTTCCCTCCGCTCCAAAACGGTAAGCAATTTTGCTTGCATGGGTAGCGAAAGGTTGCCTATTTCGTCTAAGAAAAGAGTGCCACCGGTTGCTACTTCAAAGCGTCCGGCGCGGTCGGTTCGAGCATCGGTAAATGCGCCTTTCACGTGCCCGAAAAGTTCGCTTTCAAACAAAGTTTCGGTTACAGCCCCCAAATCTACACTTACAAATACATCGTCTTTTCGGCGCGATGACTGATGTAATGCTCTAGCTACAAGTTCTTTACCTGTTCCATTTTCGCCCAAGATTAAAACGCTTGCATCGGTTTCGGCTACTTTTTGAATGGCATCGAATACTTTTCGCATTTCAGCCGAAGTGCCTATGAAGTTATCGAAGGCTTCTGCCAAAATGGCATTTAAACCTTTTTGCTTGTTCATCAGCTGATTAATTTCTTTGCGCGATTCTCTCAATTTGATGGCAGAAGAAACGGTAGCAAGCAATTTTTCATTTTGCCAAGGTTTGTGAACAAAATCCGAAGCACCTAATTTAATGGCTTTTACTGCATTCTCAACATCGCCATAAGCCGTTATAAAAATTACAACTGCTTCATTATCATACTTTAATATTTGACTAAGCCAAAAAAATCCTTCTTTGCCGCTGATGGCATCTTTTGTAAAATTCATGTCCAAAAGGAAAACATCGTAGTTTTCTTTTTGGTGCATTTCTATTATATTTTCGGGTTTTTCGGTTGTGTGAATTAGCTCAAAATGAGGTTTTAGCAGTAATTTTAATGCAAATAGAATGTCGGCATTGTCATCAACAGCTAATATTTTGCCTTGTTTTTTGTTCATTTTTTAATTTTTGTAGAAGTTTTTTTGAAAAACCAAAAATAAATAAAAAAAATGAGGTGTACAAAAACCAAACGATTTATTTTTCGTTTGGCTTTTGTGCATATAGTTAAGACAAATTAATTGAACGGATTAATTATTTGTAATTGATTATCAATTATTTGTAAATGTTGCATTTTTGAGATGATATATAAAAGAGCGAACTTTTTACTTGAAAATTTTATCTGTCATAAAGTTCGTTTCTATCAAATTTGTAATTCTTGGGTAGATTAAGTCTATTTTGAGCAAATTAGCAAGTTTTTCTTGTAAAAACGACCGATTATTTTTATTTTAAGATTTTTTATAATGAAATTTACAAGCAATTATATATAAGATTTCATTTTCAAACTTATAAATAAATCTATGCTCACTGTTAATTCTTCGAGACCAAAAACCTTGTAGCTCGTTTTTTAAAGCTTCCGGTTTTCCGGTTCCCGAATAAGGAGTTCTTTGACATTCCTTTATAAAACCGTTAATTTTAGTTTGTATTTTTTTATCATTTTGTTGCCAAAAACAATAGTGCTCCCAAGCTTCTTGCGTGAAACTTATCATTTTAGTAAATCTTCTAAATTTTTGTTAATAATCTTATTTTCTTGCAATTGGCTAATTGATTTTCGCAGAATTTCTTTATTTTCAGGAATTGAAAGCAAATAATCGGTTTCACTCAACGCATTATCAATCACTTTAAATTCAACAATAGCCTTGTTAGAAAATAAGGTTTTTATTTTTTTTAAAAATGCTTCGTCTAAAATATTGATGGGTAGATTAAAAGTAGCTTCCATAATTTTTATAACAGATTTATTAAATAAATTTGAGCAAATTTACAATTAATTTTTCAAAAAAAAAAAAGCCAAGCGATTTATTTTTCGTTTGGCTTTTTGGTTAAAATAATCAAATTATTTGTGTTTTTTATCTACCGAATAGTAAATTACCGTTTTTCAATACATTAGGATTGCTTTTGAGAATGAAGATTAAAATATCGGTATCAATCAAAGCTAAATTTCCGTTCATTGGGGCTATTTCTTTCGTTAAGAATGTTATCTATATCTAAATCAATTTCTTCAATCGAATTGAATTGTTTTACTAAATGGATAAATTTATTAATTTCTTGATTATTATTTTCATTTTTTTCAGTATTTGTCGCTAAATTGTTGGCATAAGAGCGTAAAGAAAGATTTTTCACAAAATCTTCAAATAATGCGTGTATTGGCTTTTTCGTTTGAGATGAGTATAAATTCAAAAAATCGTAAAGCCCGCTATCTATTTGAAATGTAAGTTGTTGTTGCATAAAGTTGGGGTTTAATAATGTTTTACATTTTCAAATGCAATTTTTTTCCAAATATACAAATTTCCCTTCTACAAAACAAAAAGCCAAACGATTTATTTTTCGTTTGGCTTTTTTGTTTATGGAACGAAAAAAAATTGTTAAGCTTCGCCTTTCAATTCTTTAATCCGTTGAATTAGAGTCGAAATTTTAGTTTCGGCGTCGGCTTGTTTTTTGCGTTCAAGTTCGATTACTTTTGCAGGTGCGCTACTTACAAAACGCTCATTGCTAAGCTTTTTCATTACGATTTCGAGCGAACCTTCAGTGTATTTCAATTCTGCCTCCAATTTTTCAATTTCTTCCTCCACATTGAGTAAATTTCCCAAAGCTACGTAAAATTCATTATTTTTTACTATAAAAGAAATTGCATTATCCACTTTTTCAGTGGTTTGAGTCAATGCCGAAAGATTTACCGATTTTATAATTACCGAATCGTATTTTGAGCAATAATTGCCGTTGGTAGTTTTTACAAATACCTCTAAACTTTCTTTGAATGCAATGTTTTTTTCTTTTCGTATTCTACGAATTTCTGAGATGGTATTTTTTACGTCTTCAAATTCGTCAATTTGCTGTTGGTCAAAGTTTTCCGATTTTGGCATTTCAGAAATCATAATACTTTCGCCCTCGTTTCGTTCGGCTATCAATTGCCAAATTTCTTCGGTAATGAAAGGCATAAACGGGTGAAGTATTTTCATCAATTTCTCAAAGAAAACAAGCGTTTGGTCATAAGTTTTTTTGTCGATGGGTTGTAAGTAAGCCGGTTTTATTGTTTCCAAATACCAACTCGAAAAATCGTCCCAAAACAAACGATAAATCGACATCAAAGCTTCGCTCAAACGGAAATCGTCATATTGTTTATCCATGAGCGTAAGTACTTCATTTAGCTTATTTTCAAACCATTCGATAGCAATTTTAGAAGCTTCGGGCTGTGAAATAGTAGCATCAATTTCCCAATTTTTTACCAATCGGAACGCATTCCAAATTTTGCTTCCAAAATTTCTCCCTTGCTCGGGCAAGCTGTCGTTGTATAGCAAATCGCCACCGGCAGGCGAACAAAACATCATGCCAGTACGCACAGCATCAGCGCCATATTGCGCAATCAAATCGAGCGGGTCTGGCGAATTTCCTAATTGTTTCGACATTTTTCTACCCAAATCATCACGTACCATTCCTGTAAAGTACACATCTTTAAATGGATACGTGCCTTCGTATTCGTATCCTGCAATAATCATTCGAGCTACCCAAAAGAAAATAATATCGTGTCCGGTAACTAAAACGTTGGTAGGATAATAATAGCTAACATCTTTATTTTTAGGCTCATTGATTCCATTAAAAACCGAAATTGGCCACAGCCACGACGAGAACCACGTATCCAAAACGTCTTCATCTTGGCGCAAATCCTCGGCTGTTAAATTAAGTTTTCCGGTTTTTTCTTTTGCCAAAATCGATGCTTCTTCTATCGTTTCGGCAACTACAAAATCGTTGCTTTCGGGCAAATAAAATGCAGGAATACGTTGTCCCCACCAAAGTTGGCGCGAAATATTCCAGTCACGTACATTGCTCATCCAGTGGCGATACGTATTTTTGAAACGCTCAGGCGAAAATTTAATCGTGTCATTTTCAACATTTTCTAATGCAGGCTTTACCAATTCCGACATTTTTAAAAACCATTGCATCGAAAGTTTTGGCTCTATAACTACTTGACTACGTTGCGAGTAGCCAACTTTGTTGTTATACTCTTCTATTTTTACTAAATTTCCGGCGCTTTCTAAATCTTTGGTAATCAGCTTACGAACATCAAATCTATCTTTTCCGATGTAAAGTTCAGCCGCTTGGCTCATGGTGCCATTGTCGTTGAAAATGTCAATACTTGGTAAATTATGTTTTTGTCCTAAAATATAGTCGTTTTCGTCGTGCGAAGGCGTAATTTTTAAAGCACCTGTACCAAACTCTTTATCAACATATTCGTCAAAAATCAAAGGAACTTCACGGTTTACCAATGGAACAATTACTTTTGCGCCTTTCAAGTGCGTATATCGCTCATCTTCAGGGTGAACGCAAACTGCCGTGTCGCCTAAAATAGTTTCGGGGCGAGTGGTTGCAATTGTTATAAAGTCTTGACTATCTTTCAGTTGGTAACGAACATAGTAAAGCTTCGATTTTTCTTCTTTGTACTCAACTTCTTCGTCCGAAACAGCGGTAAGTGCTTTTGGATCCCAATTTACCATGCGTACTCCTCTGTAAATTAAGCCTTTATTGTACAAATCAATAAAAACTTTGATTACACTTTGATACAAATCCTCGTCGAGCGTAAATTTGGTTCTGTCCCAATCGCACGAAGCACCTAATTTCTTTAATTGTTCGAGAATAATTCCGCCGTGTTTGTGCGTCCATTCCCAAGCGTGCTCGAGGAATTTTTCGCGCGTAAGCGATTTTTTGTCAATTCCCTCAGCAGCAAGCTTATTCACTACTTTGGCTTCGGTTGCAATCGATGCGTGGTCGGTTCCGGGAACCCAACAAGCATTTTTGCCTTGCATACGTGCACGGCGAATCAAAATATCTTGAATCGTGTTGTTCATGATGTGTCCCATGTGCAAAACTCCGGTTACGTTTGGCGGTGGAATTACAATTGTAAACGGCTCTCTTTCGTCTGGTTCAGATTTAAAAAGTTTGTGCTTGAGCCAATACGAGTACCATTTTTCTTCGGCTTGTGTTGCTAAATATTTTGAAGGAATTTCCATTTTTTAAAATTGTATTTTTATATATTTTATATGAGTATTTAGTATGAAAAATTAGCGCATTTTAGAAAATAACTTTTTGAAATTTCACTATTCTCTCAACTTGCAAAAATATAAATTTCTGTTAATTTATAAAATTAAAGAGCAATGATTATTTGGGTAAAGCATTTCGATTTGTATGAATTTATTTTTCTGTAAAAAAAATAATTATTTTGGCAATGATTTTAATGTCGGTATATTTTATATTAAGGTTTAATATTTAATGATTTAACCTATTTCTATATACATTTTGAATTGGAAAATTGTATTTAAAACTGAACATGAAATGGAGTGGGAATGATTGAAATTTAATAAAAATCGAAAATAATTGAATAAATTAGAAAAAAAAAAATTATATTTGCAGATTAAAATGAGTGCTTTGTATGATTTAATACAAGAATATACGATAGAAAAACAAAAAAATGGATGATATTTTTAAGAAAATAGGAAACAAAATAACATTGAGCCAAAAAATAGAGCGACGTATCGAAGCTGCTATTCGCGACAAAAAATTGCCAATTGGAGCTAAATTACCTACCGAAAGGGAGCTTTGCGAATCGTTTGGTGTTAGTCGCACAGCTTTGCGTGAAGCACTTAGACGATTGAGTGCCAGAGGATTGATTGAAATAACTAAGGGCAGTGGAATGCGTGTGAAAGGGTTAAATATAAAAGATGCTATTAGTAGTTTAAATTTGTATTATGATTTACAATTTGATCGAAATTTGATTGTTCAATTTATAGAAGTTCGGAAAATATTTGAGCCTCAAATAGTTAAGTTAGCTTGCCAGCAGCGTACCGAAAATGATTTGCAAGAAATAGCAGCAAATCTGAAAAGTTTTGCAGAGTGCAATCCTGATGATACTCAATTGGAATCAGATTTAGACAACAAATTTCATCTTTTGGTAGCAAAGGCATCGCATAATCCTATTATTCAGGTAACTATGGAACCTATTTACACCCTTTTACCACGAATGCGAAATCTGATTTATTCAAATATTGATGGTGAAAAACTGATTACATTAGGTTATCACACAAAGATTTACGAAGCTATTAAAGCAAAAAATGGGGAAGGTGCTTTCCTCGAAGCTGTAAATCATTTACAACATTCGACTGAAAATTATTATAAGTATTTGCATAACACTATTTTATAAAAAAAAACCTCAAAATTAATTTTGAGGTTTTTTTTATAATGCTGTCAAAAATAATTAAAATTTTGAAAGTATAACTGAAGAGAACTTTTAAAAAAGTATATTAATTTCGACGTTACTAATTTTGAATGATAAAATAATAATAGACTAATAGAATAATGTGTTAATTCATTATTGTAATTTAGAAAAAATTGTGTTATCCTACTTTTTTTATAATTCTGATTACTATTAAGTTATATAATTAATATTTTTTGAAAATTTCTGCATTTTTGAAATAATGTTCTAAAATTTGAATATACGAATAGCCTTTATTTGCCATTACTGCAGCTCCAATTTGACACAAGCCTACGCCATGTCCCCAACCAGCGCCTTTTAATACAAATTTTTGTGGTATTCCATTTTTAATTTCATGCATTTCAACTACAAAGGCAGAGCTAAATAAATGACTTTCAGATAGAATACGCCTTATTTCTAGCTCTTTTCCTATTGTCATTGTTTTTTTTGTTCCGTGTATTTCTAATTTAACAATTCTTCCAGATTCTCCTCTTTCTATGGATTTTAATGAAAGTATTTCCCCAAAATCAATGTCTGACTTTTTAAAAATCAATTTGGATATTTTTTCTTGGCTCAATTCTTCTGTCCACCTGTAAAAATTGGTGTCGAGGTCGTAATCGTTTAGGATTTGTTCGAGCACTTTTTTTTCTTTGGTATTACAAAAAGCAGGTTCATTATTAAGAATCCAAGCTTGAGCGTTGGCTTCTATTTTTAAATCGAGCTTTGCTAATTGACTAATTTCTTTATTATCAACTATTTTAGTGAGATATGGCAAGTGTGTATTTTCCCAAACGTGCTCAAAATTTTCGGAAATACCACCACACGATTTTGAAAAGCGAGCATCACAAAGTGAGTTGTCATACATTAAGACCTCGCCAGAAGTTTCAGCTACCGCATCGCTTGCTTTTTTTGTTGAAATTTGTGTAATTCCTTGATAACGTTGGCAATGGTCGTCGGCACACACATCAAAGAGTTTGTGGTCGTGATTATCGTACCATTTAATTAGCTCGTTCTCAGTTGCTGATGCCGAAAAAACGGTTTGTTCTTTTTGCTTACCTTTTGTTCTGCGTTCTATTTGTGCTAAAAGCCACGAACGCGATATAATTGCATGAGCTTTAAGTAGTTCAATGTGCGAGGTTGCTTTCATTTCCGACGAAATGACACTTTTTAGATATTCTTCAACCGGAATATGATTTATGAGCCAAACTTTTTCCTCTTCAATTTTGAATACAATTTTTCCCTTAAAGCGCTGATTTTGTTTTTGTTGCCAATGAAAATTGATTCCGATAATTACGTCAGAAACAGTAACATAATTTGTGTCATAAATTTCAGGAATTAAGGTTATTTCCGAAAATTGTTTTTCAAGTTCACCCATTTTAATGAGTCCTAAATGATAGCTAACTATTTGATTTCCTTTAATTTTTATATTTCCTTCTTTGAAATAATAATTTCCAGAAAGTTCAAATCTTATGTTTGACGAATGTAAAATTCCAATATCTACAATGGGTTCCATATTGTATATTTTATTATGATAAATTATGCACTAGCTTCCATAAAACTATCAACAGCCAAGCGAACAGAGCCGTTTAAAAGTAATAGTCGTTTAGCTTCTTCGTATGTAATGTCCCCAATTTCTTCTATTATCATGCGTGTGCCCCTGTCCACTAATTTCTTGTTAGTCAGTTGCATATCAACCATTTTATTGCCTTTAACCCTTCCTAGTTTCACCATCAACGAAGTGGTAATCATGTTGAGAACTAATTTTTGGGCTGTTCCTGCTTTCATACGTGTACTTCCGGTAATAAATTCGGGACCTACTATTGGTTCGATGGCAATATCTACAACTTTTGACATTTCGCTATTCTTATTGCATGTAATACAAGCAGTTAGCAATCCTCTTTTGCGAGCTTCGGTAACTCCTCCTATTACATAAGGTGTACCTCCTGAGGCTGCAATTCCTAAAACAGTGTCTTTTTCGTTGATTTCGAAATTTTCCATATCTTTCCAGCCCATTTCCCAATTATCTTCAGCATCTTCTACCGCTTTTCTTATTGCTTTATCGCCTCCAGCTATTAAGCCAATTATAACACCTTCGGGCATTCCATAAGTTGGTGGAATCTCTGAAGCATCAAGAATTCCAAGCCTTCCGCTTGTACCCGCACCAATGTAAAAAAGTCGGCCACCTTTTTTTACCCTTTTAGCAAGTTTTGTTACAAATTCCTCTATTTTAGGAATTTCAAGGGCAACTGCCTGATGAACCTTTGCATCTTCTTTGTTTATGTTTTCAAGTATTTCTCTTATCGACAATTTTTCTAAGTCGTTGTAAAGAGAAGGTGCTTCTGTTGTTTTCATTTTGATTAATTTTTATAAAATTTGCGAAGAAAATAGCCGATATTTGACAAAAATAGGAGCTATAATTTCATTTATTACTTACTTATCTATTCATTTTCTTTAAAATAATTTATAATACAGCTTTTTTGAATTTATATTTGTTTG
>JFJP01018741.1_pt1 | contig 19538 bp, 18 predicted proteins | sample 431651 | NCBI WGS metagenome assembly JFJP01 (sample SAMN02602958, study PRJNA72255) | Microbial mat metagenome, whole genome shotgun sequencing project. | biome: fresh water; feature: sink hole; material: water; isolation source: purple microbial (photo- and chemosynthetic) mats found in...
ATATCCTCCTTGCGGTCGAACTTCGTCTCGATCGTATCCAGTCCCAGCGAGCCCACCACCACCACATCCATCGTAGTCATTGTCATGATTCCTCTCCCATTATTCAGTCTTGTGCTCGATGCTGATTTCGTCGACACGAACAATCACACGCCGTACATCGCGGATCCCGAGCCCGCCTTCCATGCTTTCACGCACCCGCTTCTGCAACACCTCGCAGATCTCGTGCAGTTGCGGCCCCGCCTTGATACGGATCTCAACGATCAGGTCGATCCTCCGGAAGAAGGGGACAACATAGGGCGATAGCCGCACGATCGACGGGAACTCCGGGGCGAGTTTGGCAATGTAATCGGCAATCGCCTCGGTGCTGATATTGACGGCACCGCCCTCGTTACGGTAGGAAAGGTAACGCCCGCTGCGACCTTTGCGCTTCTCGGTCATGGCCCAGCCGGCAGCCAGTACGATCAAGGCAACGCCACCCAGCACCATGCTGATACGGGACGCGGCCAGCATTGCACCGATTTCAATGGCATCCTGCGGACGAAACGCGAGCACCAGCAGGGCGAGTCCGAAACACCACAAGAAGGCATGGACAAACAAGGTCATAAAACGGTTCATAACGCCTTCCCTTTCTTCACGATATCCACCAGCGCCGCCAGCGCCAGCAGATAACCCTCCGCGCCGAATCCCATGATCTGGCCGACACAGGCGGATGCCGTCAGGCTGACATGCCGGAAGGCCTCCCGCTTGTGGGTATTGGAGAGGTGGACCTCGACACAGGGCAACCCGCTGGACTTGATCGCATCGTGCAGCGCCACGCTGGTGTGCGTGTAGGCCGCTGGATTGAAGATCACGCCGTCAAACCGTCCGTAGGCCTGCTGCAGGCGGGTTACCAGAACCCCCTCTTCATTACTCTGGAAACACTCGATCTCAATCCCGGCCTCGCTGCCGGTCTGAAGGATCCGTCGATTGATTTCATCCAGCGTTTCGCGGCCATAGATGGCCGGTTCGCGCGTGCCCAGCATATTCAGGTTGGGACCATGCAACACCAGTATTTTCATGCTCTATCCTCTACTTTCACATCCCTTACATGCTGCAAGTCGTCGGGACTGTACTCGATCATCCGATGATCCTCAAGCCGCACACGTACCCGGCGGCACAGCGTCTTGATATCGATCACTTGCCCGCGACCATCAGGCGTATCAACCACCGTGCCCTCACGCGGCATACCATGCATGGCATCCTTGTATTGGTCAACCTCATAACGCAGGCAGCACTTCAGCCGCCCGCACATCCCGCTGATCGCACTGGGATTGAGGGATAGGCGCTGCGTACGAGCCATGCGCACATTCACGGATTCGAAATGCTTCAGCCATGAACAGCAGCATTGAACGCGCCCGCAAGGGCCCAGGCCGCCGATCAATGCCGCCTCATCGCGCACCCCGATCTGGCGCATCTCCACCCGGCAATGCAGTTCCGAGGCCAGGCGCTTGACCAGCTCGCGGAAATCCACGCGATCCTCGGCCGCAAAGAGGACCAGCAGGATTTTGCGGTCAAAGGTGTAACGCACCCGGACCAGGCGCAGCGGCAGGCTAAGCGCTGCCGTCGCCGCCCGGCAGCTATCCATCGCCATCTTTGCCATCAACTCATTCTCGCGAACCCGAGCCTGATCCTGCAGGGTTTCGCATCGCACGATCCGCGGCTGATGTGCCGGATCACCGGAGGGTTCATCAGGGCTGATCGCGACAATCGTGCCGATCTCCAGAACCTGGCCAGCATCGTAGATGCACCGGTCGTTCTCATGCACAGGCACCCCGGCAGGACATAGACACTGCACGCATTCCCCGGCTTCCACCTCGACTGTCACCCGTTTATCCATCGCGTCCCTTTTGGCTTGTGCCCGGCACTCAACCATTCCCGTTCAGTTTTAAAAATGCATGTTCAAACACCAGTGATTCAGACAAGTTACGGTTCAACTGCGTAACAATCGTTTCGACCGCCTGGATCTGCTCCATCGCCTGACGATAGGAACATTCACCGGCCACCTGCCGCAGGGTGTCGACGTCGGCGTTGAAGGAGAGATACTGCGTTTCACCGCCACAGACCAGCACCAGGATATCCCGATACCAGTTCAACATCGAGCACAGTACGCCATGACGCCATTCGCGGTAGCGGGCACCGATCCGCGCCTCCAGTGTTTCCTTGTCCACATTCTCATCGGTATCGTCCTTGGCCTCGCGCTTTTCCTCTTTCTCGATCTCGGTCTTACGTTCCTTCATGAACCCGGCTAACCGGTCGGCCCGCCCCAACGCACCGGCAATGCCACCCGCACGCCCCACCTCGGTGAGGATATGGATCAGCGCCTGGCAATCCTCCGCGTCGGCACCACTGCCGGCATGGTCATCGATAACAAGCCGCTGGCACCGGGAAATAATGGTCGGCATCAGGCGCTGCGGACTGTCCGTCAACAAGAAGAAAAGGGTTTGTTCGGGAGGTTCTTCCAGCGTCTTGAGGAAGGCATTGGCCGAACTGGCATTCAGGCAGTCTGCGGCCGAAATCACCCCGGCCTTCCACCCCCCCTCGAAAGAGGTCGTGTTCATCTCATGCAGGAATTCGCGCATCGGCTCGATCCCGATGACCCGCGATTTCTTCTGGGGCTCAAGCCAATGGATGTCGGGATGCGTCCCCTTCGCCACCGCCACACAGCGCTTGCACACGCCGCAAGGCGGCTGTGCTTCCCGGCAGAGCAACCTTGACAATACGCGTTTGACGAAGGTCTCGCCGCTACCGCGCGGCGGTGCCGCCACCACATAGCCTTGTGCCAGGCGACCGCTGGCCAGACTGTGGACGATCGAGACATAGGCATGTTCCGGCGTCATGACAGCACCTCGCGAACCTGTGACCAAACCGCCTCGTGTACCGCCGCCACCGGGGCCGCCGCCTCAATCCGGCGGAACCGCTCCGGCCAGCGTTTCGCTAAATCCCTGAACCCCTCGGTCACCCGGGTATGGAATAGCATCGATTCGCGCTCCATCCGATCCAGTCCATCCCCTACCCCGGTATGGCGCTGGCGGATGCGCCGGAAGCCTTCCTCCACATCCAGATCAAGCAGAAGGGTCAGCACCGGCCACACGCCAGCGACGGCAAACTGGTGCAATCCCATCAGGACATCCACGTCAAACCCCCGACCATAACCCTGGTAAACCGTTGTGGAATCGGCAAACCGGTCGCAAAGCACGATCGCGCCCCGATCGATGGCCGGACGAATAACGCGCTGCACCAACTGCGCCCGACTGGCCTCGAACAGGAGCGTTTCGGCCTCCGGGCAAAGATCTTCCCCCGCCGCATCATGCTGTATCAGGTGGCGGATTGCCTCGCCAGCGGGCGTTCCTCCCGGCTCGCGGGTGGTCACCACATCCCGGCCCATGGCGCGCAGCCGCTCCGCCAGCAACCCGATCTGCGTGGTCTTGCCAGCGCCTTCCGGCCCCTCAAAGGTTATGAAAAGCCCATTCATCGTTTGGTCAGTTTCTGCCCTTCCGGCGTATCACGCACATCCCATCCCGCCGCCTGCATCGCATCGCGTAGCCGGTCGGATTCCGTCCATTGCTTCGCCGCCCGTGCGGCCGCCCGTGCCGTCAACATGACCTGCACCGCCTCGGGAATCGCCAGCGCGGGCGGCGTTAGGACACCGAGCACCGTATCGAACCGTGCAAGCAACGCCAGCACCTGCGATGCGCTCCACACAATCCGTCCGGCATCAAGGTCGCGGTTGCCCGCATGCACCATTTCAAAAATCCCGGCCAGGGCCTCCGAAATATTCAGGTCCTCATCGAGCGACGTCTTGAATACCGTTTCGGCCTGCAGCGCCCAGTCCGGCAGTGAGCTCCCCGCTGCCGGGGCCTGCTTCAGCCGGTCCATGAAGGCATCGATACGCGCCAGCGACGAGCGAGCCGCCTCCACCGCCTCGAAGGTGAAATTGAGCGACTGGCGGTAATGTGCCGCCAGCAGCACATAACGGACCTCTCGCCCGTTATAGCCCCGGGCCATCACATCGCGCAGCGTATGGAAGTTACCGAGCGACTTGGACATCTTCTTTCCGTCGACAATCAGGTGCGCCGAATGCATCCACGTCTTCACAAACGGCTTACCCGTGGCCCCTTCGCTCTGGGCGATCTCGTCATCATGATGCGGAAAGATATTATCGACACCACCCGTGTGGATGTCGAAACTTTCGCCGAGGTAGCGCATGCTCATGGCCGAACATTCGACATGCCAACCGGGGCGACCGCGACCCCACGGGGAATCCCAGGCCACGTCGCCATCATCGGCATCCCAGGCTTTCCAGAGCGCGAAATCCGCCACATTTTCCTTTTCGTACTCATCCTGGGCCACCCTTGCCCCGGCACGCAGCCCAGCCATGTCAATATGCCCGAGCTTGCCGTAGCCAGGGAACCGCGCAATGCTGAAATACACGGACCCGTCGTCCGATGTGTAGGCCAGCCCCCGTGCCATCAGCCGTTCGATCAGCGTGATCACCTCGGCAATATGATCGGTGGCCGCCGGATAATGCTCGGCGGGTTCGATGTTGAGCAGCTTCAGATCCTCGAAGAACATCCGCTTGAACGGGGCAGTATAGGCATCCAGCGAAACCCCGGCCTGGCGCGATCCGCGGATCGTCTTGTCGTCGACATCCGTCAAGTTCATCACCTGCGTCACCTCGAACCCGCTGTACTTAAGATAACGCCGCAGCAGATCCTCGAATACATAAGTTCTGAAATTACCGATATGCGCAGCATTATAAACAGTTGGACCGCAGGTATATAGACGAACACGACGCCCCTCTATCGGAACGACCGGCTCCATCTGCCGCGACAACGTATTGTAAACCCTCATGACAACTCCTTAATGATCGTAACCTTCCCGCCCCGCTCCACCCGGCCCCCCCCATCCCATGCCAGACAACCCCGCAGGCGTGACCTACTATGCCACAAGCTCGCTCTCAAAAAAAGGCGTTTCTTCAGGTCTCTGTGCTTTTTAATTGACTTGATCTTATCGACTAAATGTGAACACTATCATGCAGGTTTCAGAAGGAGTTCCGAAATATCAAATTCCGTTAAAGGGGAGTTGAAATGAAACGTGTTTGCTTTGGTATCCTGGCACTTTCCGTATATACACTGACGACGACGGTGAGCATGGCATCCGAGCCATCCTCCACAAAACCCTCTGCAGACAAAGTGCTGCAGACACTGACTGCGGGCAATGCCAATTTTGCGAAAGGAAACTTGACCCATCCATTCACGGACAAGGAGCGCATTGCGCTTGCCTCGAAATCCAACCAGGGAAACTTTGCCACTGCCACCATTATATCGTGCTCGGATTCGCAGGTGCCGGTTGAATATATCTTCGACGGTGGACTGATGAACCTGTTTGTGATCCGGGTTGCCGGGAATGTTTGCAATACCGACGAGATTGGATCCGCAGAGTACGGGGTCTGCCATGTTAACACCCCGGTGCTGATCGTACTGGGGCATTCGCAATGCGGGGCGGTCACCGCCGTTGCGCAGACAGTGATGGGGAAAGGCCATGAGCTTGAAGCAAACATCCCACCGCTGGTGGCACCGATCGTTCCCGCCGTTGAAAGTGTGCGTACGGCATTTCCCCAGGTGACCATGGATAACCTGGTGAACCGCTCGATTGAGGCGAACATCTGGCAAGGCATCGAGCATATCTTCACCCGCAGCCCCGCTATCCGTGCAAAGGCGGCCAGCGGCGACGTCACCGTGGTCGGTGCCATCTACGATCTTGAAACCGGCTTGGTCCGTTGGCTGCCGAAGGAAAAGGTCGACGCCCTGCTGGCCAAGGCTTCCGGGGGCCGGAAGCCCATGCGGCACCGGAGCCTGAGGCTCAAGCGGCACCGGAAGCCAAGGCTCACGAGCCGGCAGCACCGGAGCATTCCGCACACTAGACGGCAGTCCCCGCCGTTCCCCTGCATCACCTGCGACCGGTCACGTCGCAGGAGGTATAGACACTGGTGGTTATCGGTTTCATGGCATTCACTGTATAGCCGCCGCCACCGCAAGGCAAGCGGAAATAAGCCTGTTAGCGGGTCGGGGCTGGCAGCCGACGCAGATCCGCCCCCTCACGAAGGTGGATGGCGGCGGCGACGCGCGGAACATACATCCGAGTCTCGATGGGTAGCTCATTCCGAGTCTCGATGGGTAGCTCATCGGCAATGTCCTCGAACCGGGTGCCCCCCTGCTTCTTGAGGGTTTTACCCACGCGCCCTTCGCCCGCGTTGTAGGCTGCCACCGCCAGCGGCCAGTCTGAAAAGCGGCGATACAACAGCCGCAGATAGCGGGCGGCGGCGGTGCCGCAGCGCTGCGGATCCGTACGTTGATCCGTCGGTGTCATCGCCAACCCGAATCGTTCCGCCGTAGCAGGCATGAACTGGAACAGCCCAGCCGCCCCCACCGGACTCTTCGCCTTGGGATTGAAGGCGGATTCGACCTCCGCCAACCAGATTAGTTCAGGCGGAACCCCCTCGGCCTTGAAGATGGCCTTGAGCCGGTGTCGAGGGCAGACGGGCCGCCCATGTCTTGATATCCTGATCCATGTTGACTTTACGTTTCAACGGACCTGGCGGCCGCACGGTGGTAACCGAGGGCTGCCGGGGCGGCTGACGTGGGGGCTGACGAGGGGGCGTGCCCGGACGCGGTGGTGGCGGCGGTGGCTGGGATGGCCCGCTCGTGTATTGCTCTGCAACCCGCAGATATTCAAGACGTTGCCGGAACCACACGGCAAGCGATTCGCCCCCCTCGATACCGTCCAACTGCTGCACCGCCAGCTCGGCATAGGGTCGCAACGCCGCCACATCGATGAGCCGCCCGATCACGTCCCAGTCCACCTCGACCGAGCCCGAGAGTGCCGCGATCCGAGCCGCCAACGGGCGTTGCTGGACATCCTGCACAACGGTGGTACTGATCCGCGAAACGGCATCCCAGTCCACTTCCCACTCCTGCCCGTAAGCACACACAGGAAGTACTGCAAAAAAGCTAGCCACAACCGCATATCGCATGATTAATCCTCCGCTGATCCCCGGGCATGGCGATTATGGAGCCTGCTCATCAATTCTATAGAATCGCATCGGTACCTGCTCAATACGCCCCGTATACGACATCGACCCTGCAACCCCTGGCAGGTTCGTCGCGCCAGGAAGCCCTCGCCACTCCGCGACCTCCTGCATGCGGGTTCCTGACGATAGGTGATACACCCGTCCGGTCTGACTCTGCCATGTGACCACAAACTGCCCAGGGTTCTCCGCACTCAGTCGCATCGAAGGCGGCGCATAAACACGGACACTGATCGGCACCGTCAGGATGGGTTGCAAAGGGGCATTACAAGGGGCGATCCACCGAGTCTGGTAGAATCCCGGCGCGAGGGTTGCCGTTTTCAGACGCAGTTCAACATCTGCGGTGCCACCGGCAGGAACGGAACCACTGGCCGGGGCCACCAACCACGGGGTTTCCCACGAAAATGAAATGTCATCCAGGAACCACCCGCGCGATTCGACGAAAGCGTCAGTCCCGAAACGGAAACGCACTTGGACGACTTCCCCCGCATAGGCCGCCAAGTCAAACTCAACCAATTCCCAGCCCCCCGTGGTCCCGCCCAGACAGGGTCGGTTGCCTTCAAATGGCGAGGCGGAGTTGGGCGTGATCTGATAAGGATATCCACCAACGGGCGTGATCGATTCAAACGTATGACCATCATCACGGGAAATCTCCACCACAGCACCATCCCAGTAGTGGTTTTCAAACCCATTGGAGCCATCCCGCTCCATTTCCGCCCAGTGCATGAAACGCAGGACTGGAGAGCCCCCCAACATAACGGGGGGAGTGTAAAGCGAGGCGTCCATGGACCCGCTATAACTACCCCCCGATGGACTTCCGCAGAACCAGGCATACGGCGGAGAAAACGCCTGGCGCGTGGAAATGTGCCATTGATCCCTTGCCCCTGAATGGGTCCATGCACCGGGCTCGGGGGCCACCGGTTCGCTCATGCCATCGCTCGTGCGCCACTCCGCCGTGGCATTGCCGGCATTGGTTAGATGAACCGAGACGGTCGTGTTCTGGCCAGCAACGGCAGACAGGCTGGTCGACGGCGGCACGTAGGAAAGGACGGGGTAAGTGACCGTGAACTGATGTACCGCCGACGTCGTCGCATATAACCCACTGTCGGAGGCTACGATGTAATAGGAAATCTGATCGCCCGGCAGATCGGGCAGTGAAATCGAACCACGATAAAGGGCATCCCCCGCTGACGTCATCGGAACCTGCAACCAATCCCCCTGATTGCGCTGCCAAGCCAGCGTGACCGATGCAACAGTCCCCCGGTCGGTGATAGCGGCCTGGATCGACCACGGCGAGGGGACTATGACCGCTGGCGGCAGGGGAACATGCGCAATGACCGGTCCTTCGGGAACGGATTCGGAGGATGACGGATCGGCCCCGTCGGCAAATTCCTGCGCATTACTGAATCCGTCGCCATCAGGATCGGTATCCCCGGCACCGTTTAAACGGTTGAAATAGAACTGTTCCCACCAGTCAGCCAACCCATCCGCATCCGAATCCTGCATCACAGGCAAATAACGAGCAACTGCCGCCTGCGGCTCCGCGATAGAGGGGATGACGGCGGGATTGCGAGCCGCACTGACGGCATCCGGATATCGCTGACCGTTGATCTCCCACCCTGTAAAGGCATGCGATACCCCATTTATATCCGCACGCTCAGGGGCCTCCAGCGTATTCAGCGTGGAACCAAGCTCATGCCAAGCTACCGCATTCAACACGCCTGTCGGATACGACGTTTGCGTCAGCGTGATCTGCTCGCGCCAGTGCCAAAGCAGATACGAGGTATCCCGGATCAAAAAATCGACCCGATTCGTGTAACCGACCGTGGGCACCGACCCCGCCCCCTCCCATCCCGAGCAACGCCAGCGCCGTCCGTCAACAGAGGCACTGAATTCGGGCGCTATAGCACTGACGCCCGCGCCATGGGGCGAGATCGACTTGCCATACCCAGGCGAAACCGCCCCGATCCCGGCAGGATACCCGGCGACGTAGAGGGTGACCGGATACGTGATTTCAAACGCATGCAAGGAGGCATCCGCTGGATAGGTAGCAACGTGTCCAGACAGCATTTCCACCCTGATCATGTAAGACACCCTGGCACCGGTGGGCTGCGCCGGGATATGGGCAACAAAACGATCATCGCCCTCATAACGCATGCCCACGGACGTGAGGATATCGGGATCGCCGGTCGTATTCCACAGCAACTCAACCCGGTTGGTGTCCACAAACGACAGGCTGGGCCGGACCCTTACCTCTACAGGAAAACCGGCGCTTCCATCCATTGTATTCGGCAGCGGCTCATGCCAGATTTGCACAGGGCCCAGCGCGATGGCCTTATAAACATTCAAGCGCCCCCCCGACACGCATAGTCCGTTCAAGGCGGGCAGCACGTCGACACTTTCAAGCAACAAGCGTCGCACATCCTGCCAGTCTAAATCAGGAAACATCTCGAACAGCAGGGCCGCCGCCCCGGCGACATGAGGGGAGGCCATAGAGGTACCGGTCTTCGATCCGTATATATCTCCAGGTAAGGTACTTAGAATATTCTCTCCGGGAGCGCCAAGATCGACTGCGGTCGCCCCGTAATACGAACTGGCACTTAATTGATCGCCAGCCGTGGTATTCGCCACGGCCACCATATTGCTGACACCGAAACTGGATGGATAATGTGGATAAAGATCGTTATTCCGCTCCACGCCAGTACCATTCCCCGCCGCCGCGATATGCAGGATGCCTTGCGACTGGGCAAGCTGGAATGCATCCTGCAGCAGTTGCGAAAATCCCGTTCCGCCCCAGCTATGGTTGGTCACGCGAATCCTCGGTGATTGCCCCCCCTGGCGACCCGCCATCGAGATGACGTAGTACATCCCCGAGGCGGCATCCGACACATACCCTTCCAGCACACCATCGACATTATATCCGAAAAACTTAATCGGGATGATGCGTACATTCCACGCCACGCCCACCACCCCCAGCGTATTGTTGCCGACCGCCCCAATGGTACCGGAAACGTGGGTTCCGTGGCTATTGAGATCCGTGGGATCATTGACATCGTGATAGAAATCCCAGCCATGAATATCATCCACATACCCGTTGTTATCATCATCGGTACCGTTCCCGTCAATCTCATGCGGATTGATCCATAGATTATCGACAAGATCGGGATGGTCCACGTCAATGCCGGTATCAAACACCGCCACGGCAACACCGCCCGTCCCTGTAGTGGCATCCCAGACGCGCGGCATGCCGATCTTTTCCATCCCCCATAAAGCACTGTAACGCGCATCGTCAGGGCGGGTCTCGGCAATCGACACCTGCCCTGCGGGAGCCTCATCGTTAATCGTGCAGAGGTAGTCGGGCTCCGCGATGCCGATGAAAGGCTCTCCCGCAAGCGCACGCAATAACGCGGGCACGGAACCCGCATCCGGCGTGTCCACGGCAACGAGGAACCCGCGCGGAACCCGAAGTGCCGTACGCAACCGGAACCCATGCTTCCGGATGGCCCGCTCCAGATCCGCCTCCGTCGCACCCTCGCGAAGCTGTACCATCACATGATCCCCGACCATCGTGCGCCGCTCCAGCAACACGTCTTCAGCCCCCGGCAATTCCGTCCGCTGCCAGCGCTCCTCAATCCGGTGAACCGTGTACTTTCCCGTATTCTCAACCAGCCGCTCCCTGACATACCCCCGAGCATCCTGCGCCCGGATCTGCCAGCCGCCCGCCGAGCCCCCCGGATCCTGCCCGTGAGGGATGGATACGTGTGCCGCTTCAACCGCCCCCGACGCCTTGCCAGACGGGCCCGCCGCTGCGCTACCCGAACCACCACCAGTGCCGACACCGTTGATGGAGGGCGACGGATTCCCCATCGGCGGAGGGGAAGCAACATGGGCCCAGAATGCAACGAGGCAGACCAGTAACACCGCCACCAAGGATATGCGAAACAGTTTCATTTAATTGTTAATCAATGTACCATTACAGAACCGCCTTTGCCAATCCTTTCCGCAAGCGTTTCTGTAATTTTTGCTTTCCTCTTGCACATTCTATCCGTAGACTGATGCGCGTAAAGGAAGGGGGGCATGAATGCCGGTTTCGTTTGGTTTGTTAAATAGCATCATTCTCGGGGTCTACCTGCTCAGCATGGTACTGATCGGGCTTTATTTCATGCGCCGCCAGCAATCGGCGGAGGAGTACTTCCTTGCCTCACGCGCCATGCCCTGGCTACCGGTGGCGATGAGCATGTTCGCCTCATTGACCAGCGCGGTGACCTTCATGGGCCTTCCCTCCCGCGCCTTTGAGGAGAATGTGTCCCTGCTGATCGTCTGCATCGTCAGCCCGCTACTGGTTCCCGTACTCGTGCTGGTCCTCTACCCGGCCTATCGCCGGCACGGCGTGACAACATCCTATCAATTCATCGGGCTGCGCTTCGGGGCCGCAGGGCGTACCGCCGTCTCGCTGCTGTTTGTGCTGGCGCGCCTCGGCTGGATGGGCACCGTGATTTATGCACCGGCATTGGCGCTGTCCATCGCCACTGGCATGCCGCTGACCCTGAACATCCTGCTGATGGGAGGCATCGCCACCTTGTACACGGTCATGGGCGGTCTGGCCGCCGTGCTCTGGACCGACGTGATCCAGTTTATCATCCTGGTTGCTGGTGCCATCTGGGTGGCGGTTGATCTGGTGATTAAATCGCCCGATGGTGTTTCTGGCATCCTGAGCGTGGCGCAGGCGGCAGGGCGACTGGACATCGGTACCTGGCGACTAAGTCTCTTTGAAATGAGCGGACTGGCGGTCGGGATCTCGTTCTTCCTGCAGATGATGCAGGATTACGGCACTGACCAGGTCACCGTCCAGCGCATGCTGGCCATCCGCAAACCGAGCGGTGTGGCCAAGGCAACCATCTTCAATGCGCTGACGGATGTCGTCATGGTCTCTCTGCTGCTGTTTATCGGGCTCGGACTGTTCGCGTTTTACCAAGCCAATCCGGACACAACCATACCCTCCAGCGATGGCGTCCTGCCCCATTATATCATGCATAGCCTGCCTAACGGGGTGTCAGGACTGCTGATCAGCGCCATCTTTGCGGCGGCTATGTCGAGTATGGATTCGGGCATCAACTCCCTGGCCACGGTCATCGAAATCGACCTGATTAAACCCTTTCGACGCCACCTGCGGGACGAACTCCACGACGTGAAACAAGCCCGCCTGTTGACGATCATCCTGGGCGTTGTCTCGACCGCCATGGCCTTCGGCATTTCGCGCACGGGCAACATCATCGAGGCCTTTTCAACCTACATGGGGCTATTCAATGCGCCTGTACTTGCGCTCTTCGTGCTCGGATTGGCCGTCAAGCAGGCCCGCTTCGCCGCCTGGTGCGCCGGGGTACCGCTGGCGATCGCGGCCACGCTTGCAGCCAAAGCCTACGGCGTGCACTGGGTGTACTACTTCCCGCTCTCGTTCATCGTGTGCTTCAGTACCGGTTGGCTCCTGAGCCTGCGCAACAACGGCCGGAACCAGAACTAACCGTTTATTCGTATTGACCGATTCCTACCGTGCAGGGTACCATTACCCTCGTTGTTTCCAATGTCGGATTTAAGGGGATAAGCAAGGAGGTGCCAAATGAGGTTTAATCATCGGTGGTTGTTCACCGTACTGTTGGCAGGTGCGGTGATGCTTGCCGGTTGCGAAAGCGACGATAGCGGCGGAGGGTCGCCAACCCAGGTTGCCGGAACGTGGAGCCTGACGCAATCTTTCAGCACTGGCAGGGTGGTGACGTTCCCGGTGACCCTGGCCCAAAACAACAGCACACTGACAGGATCAAGCAGATACGGCGACGTGAATGGCTCGGTGACCGGAAACACGGTTGAGTTCACTATCCGAGATGAGGATCTGAAGACGTTTACAGGATCGGCCAGTGGAGAAACCATGAGTGGTACCTTCACCGAGAACTTCGAGGACGAACTTTTCCGCGAAGGCAACTGGGCAGCGGTAAAGACGGCACCCTGAAGCTGGCAGCCTCGCCGAATGCCTGACTCAATCGGTCACGTGATGACGTACGATCCGTCCGTCGCTGATATAGATCAGATCCTCGGCAATGTTCGTGGCGTGATCGGAAATACGCTCCAGATCGCGGGTAACCCGCAAGAGGGCGACCAGCACATCAATCGCGTCTTTTTCGGTCTCGCGGGTCATGCGCACCTTGATCTCGTCATCAATCTCATGCTTCATCTGGTCAATCGCATCATCATCACGGCAAACTGCCCGAGCCGCCTCGGCATCGATATTGACGAGCGCATCAATACTGCGGCGCAGCATGGCCTTCACGGCCTCTGACATCTGGGAGAGATCCACCGGCATGGTGTCGTGTACCTTGCGGTTGAGCACGAGCGCCCGTTCGGCGATGTTCACCGCCAGGTCACCAATCCGCTCCAGATCGCTGTTGATTTTGAGGGTCGCCACCAGGAATCGCAAGTCCACCGCCACGGGTTGGTTCAGGGCCATGATCTTGAGGAGTTCCTCCTCGATATCCACTTCCTTGGCATCGATTTCCTGATCGGCCTCGATCACTGTACGGGCCAATTCCGCATCGCGTGTGACCACCGCCACAACCGCCTTATGCAGCCGGTCCTCGACCATCGCGCACAATTCCAGGATATCGGTCTTGACCCGCCCCATCTCCTTGAAAAAATAAATACTCATCCCCTCCTCCTCTTTCTAATTACCCTGCTGCACAGACATACTGCCGCCAGGGTAGCAGCCATGAAAAATCGTAGACACGTTCAACTTCAACACCCATCTCCGGCCACTCGATAACCCTATCGTTTTCAACAACCGCTTCCTGAATATGACTCTGCCAAGCATAATCACGATCGCTGGCTCTTACCAGCCGATAATGTTCCAACGGATTCTGTGTGATCAACGCCTGCTGATGGCTTGATCCGACAGGGCGAAGCACCTCCACTTCACGGCAGGCAATCAGACACTCCAAGGCGCGCATCACCGGTTCACGACCGCTCTTGGATTGCTTCAGCAGCAGCTCCAGGCTCATGGCCTGCCGAGCCGATAGACACTGCCTTACCCCCGCCTTGACCCCCTCTGGAACATCTGCGAACACTGCCTTCAAATCAACACCTCCTGATTTCATTGGAACTTAACAAATCAAACGTCGATGCGACATACTTTAGCCGATCGGCGGTTATCTCTCTGCAAGCGAATTGTTAGTATTCAATGAATTCCGTTCACGCAACGGCAAATAGATCCGGAAGACGCTGCCTTCGCCAAGTCGACTTTCCGCAGACACCCTGCCGCCATGCGCCATGGCGATATGCCGCACTATGGAAAGCCCGAGCCCTGTGCCCCCCAATTGGCGGCTACGCCCCTTGTCCACACGGTAAAACCGTTCAAAGATACGTTCCAGATGACGTTGCTCGATGCCACTGCCGTTATCAAGCACGGAAACCATAATCTCGCCCTCGCGACGGACGGCGGCCACCGTGACAGCGCTGTCCTCGCCGCTATACTTGATGGCATTATCCAGCAGATTGACAAGTGCCTGCTCGAACAAGTGCGGACTCAGATCCGTCGCCAGTTGGGGGTCACACTCGAGTTGTACCGTAATCCGGCGTTTTTCCGCCTGTGCCCGGCAGACGTCAATGGCCGCTTCCACCAGCGGGCGCATCGGTAAATACTCCAGACGGATCGCCTGCGTCCGCTCCTGATGTTCCACCGACGAAAGCAGCAGCAGATCCGCAACAATGGCATTCAGATGCTCGGCCTGCCGGGCCACGATCCCCAAGAATCGGGTCCTGGCAACCGGGTCTTCGGCCGCGCCGTCCATCAGGGTTTCCACAAATCCCTTGATCGAGGTAATCGGGGTCTTGAGCTCATGCGAGACATTCGCCACAAAATCCTGCCGCATTTTCTCAAGCTGCCGGATGCGCGTCATATCCTGCATGACCACCAGCGCCCCGATCCGCATGCCCTCGTGATTGCGCAGCGCCGTACCGCGGACGGCCAATTGAACGGATTCACGCCCGCCCGATATCTCTACATCACCATCGACCAGTTCATCCCCTGCCAAGGCCTGCTTCAGCATCCGCTGCAACCCTGAATTACGAACCAGTGTCTCTATCTGGTCGCCAATCACTTGGCGGCCCTCCAGCTTCAGCAGGCGCAACGCCGCCTGATTGATATGGATGATCCGCCGCTGCTCATCAACCGCCAGCAGCCCCTCGGACATTGAATCAAACACCGCCGTGCGGGTATTGCGTTCATGGGCCAGCTCATGAAGACGCGAGTCAAGCTGGCTCGCCATGCGATTGATCGCATCGGCCAGCTCCGCCATTTCAACCGACCCGGAGACCGGCAACCGGTAGGAAAGATCCCCCTGGGCGAACCGCAGCACGCCTTGCCGCATCGACTCCAGCGGTTTCGTCAAGCGCCGGGCAACAAGGAGACCGGCAATCACCGCCAGCAGGATCGCGACCAGCGCGGCCCCGGCAAACTGCCGGAAGACGTCCCCGATCGCCTCGTCAATATCGGTGAATGGCATCGCCACCCGTACATACATCACATCCTTGCCGTCCACGCTCAGCGGCGTTACCATGTAAAGCATCCGCTTTTGCACGGTTGAACTATAACGGTCCACCACCTGCCTTTTGCGGGCGATCGCGGCTTGTACCTCGGGCCGGCGAATGTGGTTCTCCATGACCGCCGGATCTTCGTCCGAATCCCCGATAACACGTCCATCGGCCAGCAGGACGGTCAGCCGTACCGGCAGCCGTTGACCCAGGTCGCGACAGAGCAGGGCGACCTGCGCCTCGGGAAGCAGGCCCCCGTCAGGCGTGCGTATGGCCCGCTCAAGCAGCAGCGTCTGCGAGAGCAGTTCGCGTTCAAGCTGCGACTGGTACATGCGCTCGGTCCGCCGCAAGGCAAACCATGTAACCATGCACAAGGACAGCAATATGATCAGCACGTACGATGGAAATATCTGCCACAAAAGACGCTGTCGTTTCATTTTTCGGTGTCCTGCTGGTTAAATTCCCGATGCAAAGCGATACCCCACCCCTCGCACAGTCTCGATCAATGCGCCATGCCGACCCAGCTTACGCCGCAACCCGACAATCTGGACATCTACGGAACGGTCGGTGACCGGATAATCCTCGCCCTTGACGGCATCCACAATCTGGTAGCGGGTGAACACCACGCCAGGGCGGCGCACCAGCGTTTCGAGTACACGGAATTCGGTCAGGGTCAACTCCACCAGGCGTCCGGCAAGGCGGACCTCATGGTGCAGATTATCGATTTCAATATCGCCCCGACGCAAGACCTTGGATTGCTCCTCTGCCGGTACGTCGACCGACCTGCGCCGGATGGCGCGCACACGGGCCAGCAGGACCCGCGGACTGAACGGCTTGGTGATGTAATCATCCGCGCCCAGCTCGAGACCGGCCACAATGTCCGCCTCGGCACTCTTGGCGGTCAGCATGATCACAGGCACATCGCGAGTCTTGTCATCCGCCCGTAGACGGCGACACACGCTCAACCCATCCATCCCCGGAAGCATCAGATCAAGCAACACCAGATCCGGCGGAGCGGCAAGTGCCGCCTTCAGTCCCGCTTCCCCCGAAGGATGACAGGAAACCTTGTAGTTTTCCTTCTCGAGATTAAAGCGGATGAGTTCCTGAATATCGGCCTCATCCTCAATCACCAAGATCCGCTCGCCAGCCATGCGCCACCCCTTTCAACGGCATCACCTGCCGAGAATCTACGCCACCTCGAATTAATAGGCAAGCGTAAGTGCGCACGGTTAGCATTCTGTTAGCAAACCGTTCTATTTGCGTAAAGCGCCGATCATCGAGAGCATCACCCCGCCGCCGCGCCATACAAAGCACCCTTCCCAAACCCCAAACGCCGCAACCACCACGAAATCCATGGACAGTGAGTCGGATGGGACTCCACAAAAAGGTTTGGATAGAGTTTAGGGCAGTTCTCAACATCTATTTGTTAAAGACCTTACCTTGAGCAAAGACAACCGCAACCACCCCCCCAGTCAACTCAAATGAAGAATGGCGAGACGTGATCCGAATCCACCCTCATTTGGATATCGACGAAAGCTGTTTTTTTTGCAAGGATAGTAAAAATTCAAAGAGGAGTTGATTATGCGTATCCGTAATGTTTTTTTTGTGGGCACCTTCACGGCCCTTCTTAGCGGTCTTTCCGCCCAGGCTATCGATCGAGGGGCAGAGTCCATTGAATCACTGCGTGTCGGCGGTTTTTCCTATGATTACTATGACGGAATGGAGCTGGTGCTCGCCTCCGAGGTGGCCGTCCCCAACACCTACGGCAAATGGGCAGTGATCGCAGAACTTGGTGCTGGCGAGCTTTCCGCGGCAGACGACGAGTCGTTTGACCAGCTAAACTTAACGCTCGGCGTCAAGCACTACCTGTCCGATCTGACGAGTCTGTCGCTGCTCGGAGCCTATGCGTGGTACGACGGGGTGGATGAGTTCAATATCGGTTCGGTTCTTTTCTCAGCCCGTCAAAGCCTGGTTTATCCTGAAGAACCGCTGGTCCCGTATATCCGCGTCACGGCGGGTCTGCAGTTCATTGATCCCTCATGGGGGAGTCCGGCCCGCCAGAGCGATTCGTATGATCAATTCATCGCAGAGATCCTGGCCGGATGCGAGTTCCGCATGAACAGGGAACTGGCATTCGTGTTTGAAGCGGGCCTGTCCGAATCCGAAGCGCTGGACAATGGGGGGCCGGATCTTTCCGACGGATGGCTTGCGCGCCTGTCCATGCAGTACGACGGATTCTAACCCATGCACACCATCAACGATGCGGTCCGACTGTTTCACGCCGCCCGGCATGTCGCCATTGCAACGCATATCCGGCCCGACGGGGATGCGCTCGGGTCGGCCTTCGGGTTGCGTCGGATTCTCAGCCTGGCTGGCAAGCACGCCGCCGTGGTGGCGCTGGACCCGGTGCCCGAGCGGTACCAATTCATGGTTCGCGACGAGATCCTCCTGCCCGCCAGTGCCACCGGCCCCAGGGACTGGGACCTGCTGACCGTTCTCGATACCGGAGTGATGGATCGCGCGAGTGCAGCCCTTCGCGATTGGCTGCCGCTGGTGACCTGCCTGAATATCGACCATCATCCGACCAATACCGCCTTCGGAAACGTCAATTACGTCAACCCCGCCGCCAGTTCCACGGGGGAGATGGTCTGCGATATCGCCCGGGCCGCCGGGTATGCCATTCCCGCCGAGGCCGCCGAGGCCCTCTGGATCGCCATCATCACCGATACCGGACGCTTTGCCTTCAGCAATACGACCCCCGCCGCGTTGCAGACGGCCGCCACCTTGGTGCAAACCGGAGGAGTGGCCACCAATCGGATCAATGACCAGATCTTCAACAGCACCACAGCGGCCCAGCTCCGCCTGCATGGACGGGCCATCAACAGCCTGGAATTGCTCCACGAGGGGCGTCTGGCCATGGTATCCCTTTCACGCGAGGATCTTGCCGACTGCGGTTGCCGTGGCGAGGATACCGAGGATATCATCACCATCCCCCGCCGGATCACCGGGGTCGAAGTGGCCCTCTTTGCCTACGAACTACCGGGGGAAGCACGTAACACCAAGATCAGCCTGCGTGCCTCCGTCCCGCATGATGCCGCCGCGTTCTGCCAGGCGCTGGGCGGCGGCGGACATGCCCGCGCGGCAGGCTGCACCGTGGAGCTGCCGCTGGCGGAAGCCCGCCGGAAAATCCTGGAAGCGATAGGCAAAGCATGGTTCCCGGCATAGACTTGCAGATTCCCTGGCTGGCGCTTGGCTCGCTGCTGCACATCCTTTCTTTCCTGCTGATCTGCCTGCACTGCCTGCAGAATCGTCGCGAAGAGGCGGCCGCCACCATCCTATGGATGTTCCTCGGCTGGTCGCTCCCGGTGCTGGGCCCATTCCTATACCTCACCATCGGCGTCGACCGGCTAACCCCCCGAGGAACGCAAAACCGCGAAAAAAACCTTCGTTTCCGCCAGGAGTGCCTGGCTCGCGAAGACCTGCTGCCCCTGGCGTACTGGCACGCCGTTCCGACGGATAAAATCAACGCCGAGCTGAGCTCTCCAAGCGATAGTGAACTCAACCGCGCGATCGACACCCTCATTCCTGATTATCCCCTATTGGCCGGTAATTCGGTATCGCCCTTGATCACAGGTGACGAGGCCTTCCCCGCGATGCTGGAAATGATCGACCGGGCCCGCCACCATATCCACCTGCAGAGTTTCATCATCAAGCCGGATCGCACCGCCCGACTGCTGCTCAAGCATCTCTGTGCCAAGGCGCGCGAGGGGGTTACCGTGCGCGTTCTTTACGACCGGTTCGGATCCACTCAGGCGGCACTCAGCGGCTTCTTCCG
>JFJP01033620.1_pt1 | contig 19537 bp, 13 predicted proteins | sample 431651 | NCBI WGS metagenome assembly JFJP01 (sample SAMN02602958, study PRJNA72255) | Microbial mat metagenome, whole genome shotgun sequencing project. | biome: fresh water; feature: sink hole; material: water; isolation source: purple microbial (photo- and chemosynthetic) mats found in...
AACCCAGATTCTTTTCATGGCGAGTGGAATTATTCCATCACCCCCAAAGAATCCTAGTTTGTATCAACTTATTCTTGCTAAGCTCCTTAGCAGGAGCAGGTTTAGGCTACCTCGCGGGCGGAGAAAAAGGGGCTATCGCTGGTGCTATCGTTGGTGCCACACTCGGCGGCGTGGGTGGCTACAACTGGGGCAGGGCTGTCGCGTTGAAAAAAGAATCGTATAAATCGCAGGAAGACTACTACCGCGCAAATATTTCCGAGATGCAGTCGTTGCAAAAAAAAGCAGCCACTGAAAATGCCGTCCTTGCAAAAGAGGTTGCCCAAATGGATGCAGAGTCTAAATCGCTGGCGCAAGCTTATGCAAACAAGCAGGCGACTACCGCACAGATGAAACATAAGCTGGCTCAGATCGAAAAAAGACGCTCCATCGTTGCGCAGCAAATCGCCCGCATCACTGATGAAATCACGGTACGAAGGCAGGTTGTTGCTGATGCCAAAAAATCCAAAAAGAACACAAAAGAAATCGTGGCATTAGATCAGGAAATCCAGAAATTGGTGAGCGAAAAAAGCAGGCTTGAAGCGCAGAATAAAAAGCTCAAAGAGATCAGTGTTCGTTGCACAGTCTAATTATGGCACGCCATTCAGCGATTTTTTTCGCATCGTTTCTTGCCGTCACAGGGCTTACGGGTTGCGCTAGTACGGGAGACCCTAACCAAGGCGGGTTGTTTGGCTGGAGCGAAACCAAAGCGCAACAACGCCAGCACGATCTCCGTCGTGAAAGTGAGTCGGCAGGCCAAGCCGCAAGTGCAGAATCGGGGCGCACTGCGGGACTTCAGAAAAAAAGGGCAGACATGGAGGCCCAGCTTGCTTCACAACGGCGACAGATGGACTTTTTGGAGCGCGACCTTAAATCAATCCAAGCGAATCTCGCCAACGAGCCAGATGCCACAGGAGCCTTGGAATCTGAGCTTGCCCGCCTGATGCGAGAGCAAGAATCGCTCTCAGCAAACGACACTTTATCAATTGATAAAAAGTTGCAGAAGATTGAAAACTTAAAATCGGATGTGGCATCTTTGAAAAAGAGAAACGACGCATTGAAGAAAACGAGATAAAATTATGGGATATTTGTGGGACGCTCTTACCGTTTTTATTGGGAGTGTTGTCTATTATTTTCTAAACGACATCCAAGAGGCGAGGCTTGTTGCTGGTGCAGCAATTATTTTGGCTGGGCTCTGTTGGGCGGGTTGCAGTTTTTACACGCAGCTTTGGAACACGAGGTTTCGTCTCTCTTGGTCTCATCACATGTTTTGTGGGATGGCATCTCTATTGACGCTATTTTTCGTGCCGTTCTATGCGAGCCTCAAGCACGCAAAAGATATTGCGGAGATGTCGGTAACTGTTTGGGATCAGCAGATTCACTCTGATCAAATGTGGAGCAAATCTACTTTTGTGAAAGCTTATGAAGCAGTGAAAAAAACGGGTTCCGAAGATTTCTCAAATTACACTCATCCAGATAGGGGAGGGACTTTGATACCAATGAGCAACCAAGTGTCGCGCCGCAAATCGGCTGAGGTTTATGTCAACGAGTCCGTTTCCCATTTTGAAAAAAACAGGCCATTTCTAAGTTTGATGCTGTATGCCAGCAAAAAGATTCCGACCGTTAAAATAGACGAAAGCATAAATGACTATTTCAGCGCAAATCCTGGCTCGACCTACCCGCTTGCAAATGCGATTAAATTAGCTGCCAGCGAGATCAAGAAAGACCTTTTGAGCCAAGTACACCGTGTGGTTCCTATCGCCAGAATCGTTTGCGTCATCGTTTTTTTGCTCGTCCAATTGATCCCGTTTGGATTGGTGGGCTGGGCGGCGTATAAGGACATTAAAATTCACACATTCTGAATAGGTTTTAAAAAAATAGAGTGAGGCAAGACAGTTATGGCAGAACAGAACATAAATCATATGATAGTTGGTTTGGGAGGAACGGGTGGACGGATCGTTTGCGCGTTCAGAAAAACGGTTTTTCAGGAACACCGTAATTTGGAACCCAGAAAGTATGATCCGGCAAAAAATGATTGGTCGCACCCCGCAGCCCATATCGAATACATCTATGTTGACTCGAACAATGTCGATCTCGAAAACAAGAGCAACTGGAAAGTTCTAGGTCAATCCGTGGGCCTGGCACCCGATGGCAAACTTCTCATTTCGGAGGCTGATGTTCAGACGGTTTTAGCTAATTCAACTTCTAGCCCAGGGATTTCTCCTTGGATCGGCGATGAGACTGTTTTGAAACCTATGCTTGCCAATGCCGCTGGGGCTAAAGGCGCAAACCAAATCCGTAGGTTTGGACGATTCCTTTTTGCCACGAAAGTTCGCGATTTCAATGGTCAAATTCAGAAGCTCGTTTCGCGTCTTGAAGACAGAGATCGTGGATCGGGGCGTGCTGGGGTTGCATTCCACATCTGTTGCACATTAGCGGCAGGAACTGGTTCGGGAAGCATCGTTGATGCCGTTTCGCAAATCAGGAAAAATTACAAGGAATCGAGTCGGTATCCGATCTACCTTTATGTATTAGTCACCGACAAGCATACCCAAGCCAACACAGGTAACTTCTACTCAAACCAATATGCGGCTCTGTCAGAGCTAAATGCTTTAAAACTAGGCAAGTTTCGCCCCCACGATATCGGGGCTGTTTCGCCGACGACTTTGGAAACAAAAGATCCCTACCAGCAGTGCTATCTCATGACGGCTGAGAACGAACAGGGCGATACAGCTACGCTAGATGAGCAGGAACAGATGGTCGCTGATTTCATTTACCAGAAGGTCGTGGCTCTCAAGGGTGCTCTTCCCGATAAACTCCATAAAGCAGACTCTTTTGAGGACATTTCAAAATACCCTCATGAAAACGGTGAACGGAGTTATTTTTTTGGTGCTTTTGGCGTCAAACGGCTTTTGGTTCCTGAACAAGAGATCGGGGAAAAACTCGCCTACACATTTGCGCACCAGTCGGTTCTCCAGATGCTTTTCAACAACTGGATGCGAGATAGCGGGGGATTCAGCAAAGATCCCGCAAACCGAGATCTTCCTGAAATAGTTGTAAGGCCAGCGAATAACGAGGGTTGGTATCTGACCGACGCCCAACTTAGGCTATCGAAAGATTTTCGATTGCAAGGTGGAGTGGATTGGCCGCATCTTGATGAGGGATGGGGCATCGAATTGGACGGAGATATGTCCGACATCATGGAGACCTACGCCGAGAAAAAGGAACAGTGGTTGCCCCAGATGCGTGATTTAGCCGATAAATATTTCAAGGGCGGTTTTCGCGAGCAGGGCGTGGTTAGTTATTACGAAAAAAAGCGTGAGGTAAAACTCGAGTATGCCCGTGAAATCAGGGGCAAAATTGAGAATGATCTTTTCGGCAAATGGAGAGGCGGCGAGGAATCCATGCACGATATCGGGAGGACGATTGAGGCGATACTCTCGAACTTGGACGACCGGAAGAAAGGGGTGGATCAGCAAATAGCCTACAAGAAGAAGGAAGAAGACGATGCGTCTGAATTGATAAGCAGATGCGAAGATGAATGGGCAAAAATCGGTTTTCTGACCGACCTATTTGGCAAGTCGCAGAAAGTTTTTGCATCCTACACTTCCGCTCTCAAACGATATTATATTGCCCGCACTGAAATCGTTGCCATGGAGTTCTCTAAAGACCTTATCGCGCAGGTCATTACCGAGCTGACAGGAATGAATACACAGATCACGCAATGCAAAAAAGTTCTTGATGCAGCAGCTAAGTCGTTCAGTGATGCTATTGCGTGCCGATGCAATTCAAACGAAACAGCGAACTTCAAAAGCAAACTTGTCCGGCTCATGGAGCCAGACAAAATCCATGGGACAATCCATCGGCTTTCGACTGATCTACAGATTCAGAAAAAACAGATTCAGGAGGCTCGCGACAAGATTTGCAAAGAGTTGGGCTCCACCCAGCCCACCTTCACTATTTTTGCTCAAAAAATGAAAGAAAATACCTTTTTCGACATTTTGAGCGAAGTGTGTGATAGTTCTGCTCTTCGAGAGCACGATACACTGTTTTTGAATCAGGGAATAGATGTCCACCGCATTTTGGGCATGAACATCATCGAAAAATTAAACGAACAATACGGTGGCATTTCGGAATCTTTGCAAGACAACATGCAGACTCTTATAAGGAGCGCAGCGTCCTACATGTCATTCGATGGACAACAGACCCAACCATCTGTCCAACTCAAAGACCCGAATGCGCCCAATATGCCGTTGGGATGCATCGTGGTTCTGCTTCCGAAGTGCGACCATCTCAAAGACTTCCGAGATGAGCTGAAGAGAATTTTCGAGAAGGCGATCAGTGGTTCTCAGTCTGTTCAAGTGGTGGACAGCGATCACAATCCCAACGAAATCACTATTTTGAGCATCAGATATTGGTTTCCTCTGCGGTTCATCAAACCATTGGTCAAGGTGAAGGAATCTTATGACCAGGCTATTCGCTCAAAAGAGAAAGAGGCTGTTCACCAGATACACCTGCAAAACCACCGGTCTCCTGTCGAAGGCGTGCGTCTCCAGTCGGGTTACGGGACGCTCCCAGACCTTTTCCTGATGGACACAGAGACTGCCCGCAAACACGCGGCTCCAGTCGCCCTCTTGGCTTCCGCCATGGGGCTAGTGCGATGCCAAAAAAATCCAGACACTGGACTCGAATCTCTCTATTTTGCTGAGAGGAATGAGTCTGGTCGTGCTCTGACGACACCGATTGATCTGGGTGTCACCCATTGGCATGAGATGATTGCAAAAGTCTCTCCCGAGCACGCTGAAATGATGGATGAATCCGTTAAAAAACATATTGAAGAAGGTCAGTATAAGAACCAAGATAAAAAAATTGAACTACTGAAACTGCTCGACTCAATACTTGACCAAGTTTATGAGCAGAGAGGTAAAAACGATCTGGACAAGATCTATATCAGGTGCATGGAAGCAGTCGAAGAAGCTAAGTTGCGGATAAAGTGATATTATGGGTGAGATAAAATATTATCGTTGCGATAACCGGGCTAGGTGCAAGCTTGCCCAAGAGAGAAAAACCATCGAAATAGGTGGTGGTAAAACGCATGATTGCCCATGCAAAGACCCCGAGTGTGAGAAAAAACTTAGGGAGATACCCAAGCCTTCTAAGGGGATTCCGAAGAATGTTTTGATTCTCGCTGGGGGTGCTATTTTGTTGTGTATTTTGATTTACGGTGTCACCTGTTTTTTGCCCAAAGGAACGGGATGTGACAAGCCGCCCCAAACTATCGAAGCTGAACTCGAAGCGATCTGGCCGTGGTTGAAAAAATGATCCGTATGACCGCGAAAAAAAAGATTTTGCTGTTTGCTCCTCTCTTGCTGTTAGGTCTTTCTTCGTGCTGGGAATCGGATCAGCAGAAAGATTTAAATTTGAGAAAACAGCAGGTTTTAGAACGGTCTGAAGCCATTACTGAACTAAAGCGGCAAAAGGTGGCTAAAGAAGGTGAACGGGGTTATTTGCTGAACAAAGATACCGCCGACATTGCCCGTAGGGAAATTATACAGAGAGAAAATGTTGATAGAAAAATATTTTTTGGACACTTGGCTGGCAAATACGGCGTTAGCACAGAGGATGTTGCCAAGGTTTTTGCTGAAAAAGCCAAGTCTGCGGATGTGCAATAAAGGCAGTCCATCACACATATTTTTTGATTTCTTCAATGTTCGCTTACTGGGGATTAGTCATTATGAAAAAATATTTCAAAACAATCTTGGGCACAGCGTTTTTGCTGGCTGTTACATCGGCGTGTTTTGCTCTGGATCAAGCGATAGTAGAAAGAGTCAATGCAAGGATGGGAGATGTCGCAAGAATTAAAAACTCTGGATTAGCATGGGAGTCGGATAACGGCTACCTCGTAACGGCGGATGATCTTGCGCAATCAGATAAGGAGATTGTATTAAAAGAAAACGATGACCGCAGGTTGCTTTTTAAACAGATCGCGGAAAATAAAGGGATCACTGTCCAAGATGTAGAAAAAACATTTGCTGAGCGTGCAGTGGTGGCTACTCCACGGGTATCAAAGACTCCTAGCAACACTCCTGTTTCTCCCGTTGTAACGAATCCGCTGCCCACCAAGCCAATTTCCACTAAGCCTGTGCAGGGCAGGACAGCTTCATTGCCGTTAAAGGTTTTGGCTAAACCGATGGCTTCAGTTTATACAAGCCCGAGTAAAACATCCGCTAAAGCCAGAGAAAAAGTTCCAGCTTTTAACACTTACTATGTGTACACAAAAGATGGCGAAGGTGATTCTGCATGGTATGAAGTCGGCGAGGATAACCGGGGTCAGAAAAAAATCGGATGGATGTCTGGGGCGGATGTCGTGGAATGGAAGCAAAATTTGTGCGTCCAGTTCACACACCCAGATGGGCGGGATCCTGTTCTTTTTTTTCATGAGCGCACACCGTTGGAAGAGATGCTGTCATCTTCTGATTCAGATCGCAGAGCAAAGGCCAAACAGCTTTACGCCACAGTGAACAGCGGCGAAATCCTTCCGACATCGTTTCCTGTGAAAAGCATGGAGCCTAGGAGAGGTGTCAGCGATAAAGAACTAGCCTTCTGCCCTATTGTTGATTTTAAAGAGGTGGAAGTAGGCGGGCGCGAAGCCCGGCTCTTGAAACTTGCCGCAGTGAGCAGGCGGCGCGGCGCATCCCTTTTGACCGACACAAAATCCAGAACCATACTTACCACAGGGACAGACTACGGTAAATCAGGTGATGCCAAAATTGATTTGGTTTTTGTCATGGACTTGACCCGCAGCATGGGCCCTTTTGCAGACCGCACCAAAGAGATGATGGTTCAAGTGGCAAAAAAAATAGGTGCTAATCAGCAGGTCAATGATGCGATAAGATTTGGTTTTTGGGGATTCCGTGACAACACAGAAAAAGTTCCGGGATTGGAGTTTGTAACACGCAATTACACGCCGCAGTTGCAGCGTGCCAGCGAGTTTCAAGCCACGCTTGCACAAGTCAAAGAGACCAAGGTGGACAGCCTTGATTTCTGCGAAGATGTTTTTGCAGGAATTGCTGATGCGGTAGAAAATACAGCGTGGCGTGAAGGTGCTATGCGGTATTTGGTTTTGGTGGGTGATGCTCCTGGACGGAACCCTGGCGAGAGCGATCTAGATTTGTGCGGGAAGGGTTTTCAGAAAATTGAAGGGACGGCAAGAGGTATGGATGCTGAGACTTTGCGCGGCTTAGCGAATTCCAAGAGCGTTTATGTGACATCAATCTATCTGAGGGCGAGCAAATGGGATGCTTACGCGGAAAATGGCGAACGGCAGTTCAGGATTCTAGCCAGAAATCCCAATGGAGAGAATTTTGTTTCCGTAGTAGGCGGCGAGGGTAAATACGGCAAAATTGCAGATGCCCTAGGCAACCAGATAGTTGCACTGACTGGCAAAGCTAAAGATCAAACTTTGAATCCCAGTGATCTTGTCAGCAAAAGCTTACCCAATGTCCCAGTGTCTGATGATTCATCGGCTACAGATGCGGGGATGCAGTTGGCCAACAACATGTTTCGTGGTGCTGTCGTGCAATCGCTTTCTAGAAAAGGAGAGCCTCTTGCTCCATCTGACATTACTGCTTGGGCACTGGACAAGGATTTTACAGACCCATCTAGACCATCTCTCGATGTTCAGATTTTTCTGACAAAGAACCAGTTGGATTCATTGCGTAGAGTGATGGATCAGGTTTTGAATGCAGGTATCAGGCAACAAGTTTCAGGAGATGAATTTTTTTCGAACCTTCAAGCAGTCGTGGCCACGGCGGCCAACGCCCCAGAGCAAATTGATCGCGCAGCTAACTTGGCTAAAACAGGGTTGCTCCCAGATTTTCTAAAAGACCTTCCTTACAGGAGCAGGTTGATGGCCATGAGCAACGATTCTTGGGGTGCTCTTTCTGCGGACGCTCAAGACCGTTTGCTCAAGGGCGTAGAGTCGAAAATCAATTACTACAGAAAAATTCATGATGACCCCTCAAAATGGCAAGCGTTGAACGAAGGCGATGATGCCGACAATCATGTGGCACCTATTCCTTTAGACCAGCTTCCTTGATCAAGTTATGTCACCAGCTTACTTGATCAGCGACCTTCGCCAAGTCAGGGAAAAGGCTGGTTTTAGGTTCGAACTCCAAGTGGATTCGCTGGAGATAGCGCAGGGACAATTTATCGCGGTAGTCGGCCCTAGTGGCTGCGGTAAAAGCACTTTACTGGATATTTTAGCACTGGCCTCTGCCCCTCAAAAGGCAGCCCGTTTTGAGATTGGTGTCGGAGAGGAGCATTGCATCAAACTTACGGGCAAATCCGCAGCAGGTCTTGCGGTAATCCGACGGGATTTTCTCGGCTATGTCCTGCAAGTGGGTGGGTTGTTTCCGTTCTTGTCTGTTGCCGATAACATTCTTCTTCCCAGAAGGCTCAAAGGATTGTCTGCGCGGATGTCTGACATCACTGGTTTGGCTAAAGAGTTGGGCATATCAGAACATCTCAAGAAAAAACCCGCCTACCTTTCTGGAGGCCAACGCCAGCGTGCCGCTATCGCTAGGGCGATGTCCCATGAACCCAGTATAGTTCTTGCCGATGAGCCCACAGGAGCGGTGGACAAGATTACAGCCCAAGCCATTTGCAGCCTTCTCAAAAAAACGGCCTTGGCTCGTGGCACAACGGTGGTCATGGTCACACATGATGAATCTCTCGTTGGGCAGATAGCTGATAGGCGTTTTACATTTAAACTTGAAAGCGGTGCATCCGGCATCATTTCTCGGCTGGTGGAGTCTCGGCTATGAGAAGGAGAAGTTCATTTTTAGTGCCGTGGCATTTGGCATGGGCTGACCTCTCTCACGAGTGGATCATGAGCCTTTGCATGATACTTGCACTCTCTGCCGTAGTTTCTCCTCTACTGCTCGTCATGGGGCTGAAGCATGGCACTGTGGACACACTCCGCTCGCGTTTGCTAGATGACCCGCGCAACCGCGAGATAAGGCCAAAAACAGCCGTTTCTTACGATTCGGCATGGTTTGAAAAAATCAACTCTTTGCCAGAAACGGGTTTTATCATTCCGTCCACTAGGATGCTTTCGGCGAGCGTTACGCTCAAGGCCAAAAAGAGCGGGCGCACGGTCTCTGCCGACCTTTGGCCTACACGCGAGGGCGACCCGCTTCTGGTGGACAACAAGTCCGTAGTGCCTGACCGTGGAGAAGCGACATTATCCGAGTCTGCAGCCGAGGCACTTGATGTTGTCAGCGGCTCTGAAATTGAAGTGGTGGTGAGCCGAACAGGAGCTGCTGGCCTAAATGAGGTTGCCCGTGCCACTCTCCGTGTTGTATCGGTGGCACCACAGAGGGCGGCTCAGATTTCAGTTGCTTTTGTCCCATTGAATTTTCTTGACGCGGTCGAACGATACAAGGATGGCGGTGCCGTTGCTGAATTAGGCTGGCCTGGAAGCACGCCCAAGGTCAAACCTGTTTTTGACGGAGTATGGATTGCTGGAGACGAAAAAATAGATGAGTTAGAAAAATCCCGTTTGATAAACCAAACGGGCTGGAGTGTTCTGGACGAGTCTCCAAAGGAAAAACCCATGCCAGATCACGGACGCCAACACATCTATTTGCTCAAGTGCGAGCAGTCGCCCTCTGGCGAGGATAGTTTCATAGCCGTAGCGGATGTTTTGCGCGGACGCGGGTTCACACTATACCCATTTATCAGACCCATAGAAGCTCGACAAGATGGCAAAAGTGTTAAGGTTTTCCCAAGAGTGCTAACGCCATATTCAGAGGATTTTTTTAAGAAGCAATTTGATCGGACTTTGATGCTAAAAAGTGGGCAGACTAAAGAAGTAGTGCTCTCCGTGGGAAGTGGCGATTGTTCTGTTTATATCCCTTTTGTTACCGGAATTGATTCAGGGCAATCAAACGCTGTGGAAGCAGATGTTTTCGTTATGGGTGTTCTGCGACAGGCCGCGTTGCGTCCTACTAAGTGGGAGCCTGTTGGGAAAAATCTCCTTCTTGTCAGGATGGGCTATGCTGGTTTCAGGCTATACGCTAAAAAGCTTGAAGATGTTGCCGTATTACAGAAAACATTTGAGTCGCAAGAGATCGGCGTGATCACGCAATCGGAGCGGATACGGGATGTGGTCGAGATGGACAAGAAGCTCACATTCATTTCCATGCTGGTCGGGGGCGTGGGTGGTATAGGTGCTATTGCAGCTCTTGCAGCAAGCCTTGCTGGTGCTGTGGAGCGGAAACGGCGGTATGTGGGAGTTTTGCAGTTGCTCGGCGTTTCATCGGGACAGGTTTTACAGTTTCTTTTATGCCAGAGCATTTCCCTTGTCGCTGCCGCACTCATCCTTTCATCCGCAGTTTTCTGGGGCGGGGCGTGCTTCATTGACATGGTTTTTGCAAAATCGCTTGCAGACGGAGAGAGCTTTTGCAGGATTTCTCAGGAAATGTGGTGTATTACTGCCATCGTCAGCATTGGGCTCGCTCTCCTAGCTTCGCTTTTTGCTGGATTCAAGGCGATGCGTATAGAACCATCCGATGCCATCCGAGATGAATAACCTAAGCCAGAGACAAGAGTTTTGAACCACAGATGAACACTGATGGACACTGATGGACACTGATGGACACAGATGATTAACGGTGAAAGGCAAGCCTACATGTCTTCTAGTTTTAGAACAAGCAGTTGTGTCACGGGATTAAAAAATCTTGCTCATTTTGCGCAGGATTTAAACGGTAATGGACTAATCTGCCGAACGATGAAATTAGCATTTTTTATCTTCTGTGGAACCATGCTAACACTCTGCTCTGCTTGGTCAGCCGATTTCTCTCTCCCTTTGCCGAGTGGTGAGAAAATGGAGTTTCAGGCGGTGGCTGTGGGCAAGGCTGGAGAGAGCGGCATGGCGGTGAATGATGTGGAGCTTGGCGAGCCGCCACAGACGGAACGGATCATCGGACTACTCCCGATGCCAGACGCGGGCCAGGCTGGCTTCTACCTCGGCAAATGCGAGGTGATTTCCGGGCAGTATGCTGCGGTGATGGGGGAGAAGATGCCCGATGCCAAAGATCGCGATTTGCCCCAGACCAAAATCACTTACGCCAATGTTGTGCAGTTCTTGGAGAAAGCGAACGGATTGCTGAAATCATGTTCCACCGCTCCGAAAGGGAAGGGGACTTCTGTGGTCCGACTGCCAACTGAGCAAGAGTGGGAGTTCGCCGCCCGAGGTGGCAATAAGGTTGGTCGAGAAACTTTTCGCAAGAGCCATCCGTATCCTTCCGATCTCTTGCAGAAATACGAGTCGTTTAGCGGCCCCACATCATCGTACGGCAAGCTCAAGGCAGTAGGAAAACTTTTGCCTAATTTACTTGGGTTGTACGACATGCTTGGGAATGTAAGCGAAATGACAGCGACAACCTATGAGCATAATGGCTACCGTGGCGGGCAACTGCTGCGCGGTGGAAACTTTCGTTCGCCCATAGAAGAACTGTCTGTCACTCTCAGGACAGACAGCGGAGACAAACCATCCGATTCTACCGGGTTCCGGTTGATGATGACAGCAGAACTGACCGTCCAGCAGAAGCGGGTGCTGGAAAAGATGCCCCAGATAATTGTATCGTCTGGCCACCCTAAAATGGGAGAGAAAGTGGGGCTAGAGAACAACAAAAAAGAAGAGGAAATTAGGCGCAAAGAAGAAGAAATCAGGCAGAAGGAGATGGCGTTAAAAGAGAAAGAACAAAAGATGGTTTCTGAGCAGGAGAGGTTGGAAAGAGAACTACTCAAACGGGAGGAAGATGCCAAATTTAAAATTCCATCATCCGTCATCTTGCCGCCTCTACCAGGCATAAACATTTCAAAGGTGAATAAACAGGGTGAAGGACGGGCCGTCAATGATGGCGAAAAAGGAAATTTCACCAACAGCCTTGGGATGAAGTTCGTGAGAGTGCCGGGGGTGGAAGGGATGTTCAGCGTGTGGGAAACGAGGGTGCAGGATTTCGAGGCGTTTGTGAGGGAGACGCGCTACGATGCCACGGCGGGATGTTACACGCTCGGCAAGGATCAATGGAAACAGAGAGGGGAGAGCTGGAAAACCCCCGGGTTCGCACAAACTGGGGGACACCCCGTCTGTGGTGTGAGTTGGGAGGATGCGCAGACTTTCTGCGAATGGCTGACGGAGAAGGAGAGGCGAGAAGGTAAGATCAAACAGAGCCAGCGTTATCGTCTGCCCACGGATGCTGAGTGGAGTAAGGCGGTGGGAGAGGGCAAATATCACTGGGGCGACCAGTGGCCGCCGCCTAGGGTGGCTGGTAATTACGGTGGGGAAGAGTCGAAAGATGGTAGGTGGCCTGATAATTTTCGGGTCATTTCTGGTCACAGGGATGACTTTGCACGGACAAGCCCTGCAGGGAGTTTTTCGCCAAACCAGTTTGGGCTGTATGATATGGGCGGGAATGTATGGGAATGGTGCGAGGACTGGTATAGGAGAGAGATAAACAGGGCTGAGCTGAGAAGTGAGTATTCATTTTTGGATAACGATGGCGGTGGACGAACCTGTCGTGTTTTGAGAGGTGCATCATGTCTTGATAGCCCTCCTGGCTACTTGATGTCTTCAACCCGCCTCAACGATCCTCCAAATGCTCGTTATGCCAACATCGGTTTCCGTTGTGTATTGAATGATGAGCAAAATAATTTAAATATCACATTAAACTCGCCGCTGGGATCGAGCGACCAGTCGCCAGATAGCCCTGAGGCGCAGTTCCAGATTGGCTTGAAATACTACGAGGGTCGCAATGTAGCCAGAGATTATGCCGAGGCTGTCAGATGGTTTCGCATGGCGGCAGTGCAGAGCCACGCAAAGGCTCAGTCCAAGTTGGGGCAGTGCTACTATAGGGGCAGGGGAGTAAATAAAGATGATGCCGAAGCGTTCCAATGGAACATGAAGTCCGCCCTTCAAGGCGATGCTGAAGCGCAAGCAAATGTGGCTGGGAGCTACACATACGGGATAGGTGTCACCAAGAATGAAAAGGAAGGAATTAAATGGTTGCAAAAAGCCATAGACCAAGGCTCTCCAAAAGCAAAATTTCTTATGGGACTTTACTTCGAAAATGGCAGGGGTGTAGCGAAAAACAAAAGCGAAGCGGAGAGATGGTGCGGGCTATCATTTGAAGACCTTCTTAAACTGGCAAACGAAGGAGACGACGAGGCTCAAAACTTAGTCGGATGGGGTTACATAAAAGGATTGGGGATATTACAGAATCATGTTGAAGCCGTCAAATGGTTCCGCAAATCGGCTGATCAAGACTTTGCCGATGCTCAAAATAATCTGGGAGCTTCCTACCTGCGTGGTGAAGGTGTTGGGATGGACAAAGCTGAAGCGGTTCGTTGGTATCGCAAAGGGGCAGAGCAAGGTGATGCAGGTGCTCAATCCAACTTGGGAGTTTGTTTTTTAGAAGGAACAGGCGTTCCGGTGAACAAAGCCGAAGCAGTTCGATGGTTCCGCAAATCGGCTGAACAGGGGAATCCGGTAGCGCAACTTCATTTAGGCTTCTGCTATGCCAATGGGGAAGGAGTAGCTAAAGACAAGGCCGAGGCAGTTCGGTGGTATCGCAAGGCGGCAGAACAAGGCAATGCGGTTGCACAATTCAATTTAGGAACTTGCTATGCTAGAGGAGAAGGAACAGCCAAGGATAAAGCTGAGGCGATTCGTTGGTATCGCAAAGCGGCCGGTCAAGGGGTTGAGGATGCTAAGAAAGAACTTCAAAAACTGGGATATTAGACCCCACTCGATTTTAAAAGTATGGGTGTTCATGACGAGTCTTGTCAGATGAAAAAACAGTTCGTGCTACTACTTGTCTTGCTGACTAGCCAATGCTATTCATCTGATTTCACTCTCCCTCTGCCGAGTGGTGAGAAAATGGAGTTTCAGTCCGTGGCAGTGGGCAAGGCTGGAGAGAGCGGCATGGCGGTGAATGATGTGGAGCTTGGCGAGCCGCCACAGACAGAGCGGATCATAGGACTACTCCCGATGCCGGACGCGGGGCAGGCAGGTTTTTACTTGGGTAAATACGAGGTGACTTGTGGGCAGTATGCTGCGGTGATGGGAGGAGAACCGCCTGCTGCCAACGAAAAAGATCTTCCTAAAACCAAAGTTACCTATACAGAAATTCTCCACTTCATCGAAAAAGCCAACGGACTCGTCAAATCCTCTGCGGGTCTTCCAAAGGGAAAAGGCGGAACCACCCTCTGCCGCCTTCCGACCGAGCAAGAGTGGGAGTTTGCGGCGAGGGGAGGGAAGAAAGTTTCCACCGAGGCGTTCGCAAAGTCTCTCCCTTATTCTTCCGATCAACTTCTGAAATCCGAATGGTTCGGCGGGCCGACATCCTCGCACGACAAGCCCAAGCCTGTCGGGGGATTATCGCCTAACCCGCTTGGATTGCACGACATGCTGGGGAATGTGAGCGAGATGACGGGAACGACCTTTGATGAAAACGGATACCATGGAGGGCAAGTTTTACGCGGCGGAAATTTCCGTTCTGAAAAAGGAGAAATATCGGTCTTCTATCGCACGGACGGTGGGAATAAAGCGTCCGAATCAACGGGGTTCAGGCTCATGCTCACGGCGGATCAGACGGTTGAACAAAAGAGGGTATTAAAAGCTAGGATATCGACAGGCAAAACACCCGTGCCGCCCGCTAGAGATGTAGTGGCCGACCAGAAGGCGGAGGATTTGAAGAAAGCACAAGCCGACCTCGAACGGCAAAGGGAGGAGCTTCACGCTCAACAAAAACAGGTCAAGGAAGAACAAGCGAGCATCGAAGCGGAACGAAAGGCGGCAGAGGAGGCCAAGAAGAAGGAAGAGAAAAAAAAGGTCGAACAACTCCGCAGGAAGGAGCCGACAAAGGAACAGATCGAAACTGTTTATAAAGCCCTATTAAAAGAGATCAAATTGACAGGCGGATCAAATCAAGCGATGGATGAATTATATTTTCGTTATGGAAACGCCACCGAAATAACGGGGATATTGTTAGAAAATATTGCGAACGAGTTGCTTTGTCTTGCCGATAAAGGCGACAGAGATGCTAAATATTTCGTATCTAGATACAAGATTTCCCGAAATGATGAGGTGAGCAAAGAAAAATTATATCTGAACAGTCTCGGAATGAAATTCATTCCCGTGCCGAAGACGAATGTTTTATTCAGCGTGTGGGAGACACGGGTGAGAGATTACGATGAATTCGCTAGAGCCACGAGTAGGAAAGTGGAAAAACCTTCTTTTACCCAAAGTTTGGATCACCCAGTCGTTAATGTGAGTTGGAATGATGTCCAAGCGTTTTGCAAGTGGCTGACGGAGAAAGAGCAGAGGGAGGGGAAGATCAAAAGCACCCAAAGCTATCGGCTACCGACCGATGTAGAGTGGAGCATGGCGGTGGGCTTACCCGATGAAGGGAGCGGGACACCGAAAGAAAAAGATCGGAAGATCAAAGGAGTCTATCCGTGGGGAACGCAGTGGCCACCGCCGAGAGGCGCAGGGAATTACGGTCCATCGCTGAATGTGGACAGCTACGAAAATACGACCCCCGTGGGGAGTTTTACGGCAAACCAATATGGACTTTATGACATGGGAGGGAATGTGTGTGAATGGTGTGAGGACTACTATGACAGAAGAAGCGGTTCTCGTGTCCTGCGGGGCGCGTCGTGGTTCATTAGCGTTCCAGGCCTCGCGCGATCCTCGTTTCGCGGCGATGGCGACCCCGGTGACCGCGGCGACTTCCTCGGGTTCCGTTGTGTGTTAGTGAACGAGTCTCAATCGCCAGAAGTTAGTTCTTTGCATGACATCCGCCAAAAGGCTGAAGCTGGGGATGCCATCGCTCAGCTTAATATGGGGATCCGCTACGGCAAAGGTGAAGGTGTGGCCCAGGACTGGGTAGAAGCCGCAAAGTGGTTTCGCAGAGCTGCCGAGCAAGGCGATAAAGCCGCCATGCGAAATCTTGGTCTCTGCTACGAAAACGGCAAAGGCGTTCCTCAAAACGAAGAGGAAGCCAAAAAATGGTATAAAAAAGCGGGACTCCTCTAGGAGTTTTCCACAAGATCATTTTAAGGGGCAGCGCTGTTAGACTGAAAAATGTTTGTTGAAAAAATAAAATCGTGAAAAATAAATCGAAAGTTCTATGACCAATCATAAAAATATTCCTAAAATCGCATTTGGCGTGTTCTTTATTTTGGGAGCGGCACTGATAATTTGGGGAAAACATTTAGATAATCCGAACTGGTTGCTCACTTTCTCCCCAGCAGGTTTAATGCTGGTTTATGCCTCTATGGGTCGTATTCCTTCGGTATCGCAGGATGACGAGTTTGGCGACAATCTTTACTTTCTCGGTTTTATCTACACGATGCTGAGCCTTGGGTTTGCACTCTACTTCAACGACCCCTCTAAGGGCGACTTCACTTCGCATTTTACCCAAAATCTGGCAGTCGCTTTATCAACGACAATTTTGGGCATCTTTTTGCGCGTTATTGTCTCCAAACAGCCTTTTGATCCGGAGAAGTGCGAGGAAGAAACGAAAAAAAAATTAAACGAAGCGGCATCGGATATCGCAAAAACTTTGATTGAAACAGTTGCGCAAACCAAAAACCTCTCCATCTCGATTCAACAGCAAATGGAGGAAATGAATAAAACCCATCTCGATATCATGAAACAACGCCTCGACGCTTTTGCGAACGAAGTGAAAGAGATCTCCCATTCGCTCGCCGCATTTAAAGAAACCTCTAACACTCTGGATTTGGCTGTTTCGCGTGTTCAGGGACAGATCACTCGTGTCAAAATTTCACCGTCCGTTTTAGAGGATCAAATGGCCGCTATTTGCGATATTTTAAAAGAAAGCGCAAAGGCGCAAACGGCCTCATTTAAAAAATCATTCAAAGAGAATGCCGACGAACAAGCGAGCTTGTTTAAAACTTCAATGACCAAGCTCAAGGATGCCTCAAACAAGTTGGCTGACGCTCTTGAATCGAATGCGGAAAGATTGGAGAAAACCGACATTGCCTCTATTTTGATCAATGAAAAACTCGACCCTGTATTCCGTAATCTCGCGGAGATATCAAAGGGGATGCAAACCAATATCCGCCAAAGCAACGATGCGTTTCGGGCGGCGGTTGACACCAATCAGCAGTTGCAGGAGTCCAGCAAACAGATGATCGCGACGGTCTCGGATATTTCTTCCCTTTTGGCCAAACAAAATCACCTCCACTCCTCAACGGTCACGAACACACAAAAAGAATTTATTAACCAACTAAATATGACTTGCTCCACAACTGCCGAAATGAAGGTGAAACTTGAACCTGTGTTTAAAAGGATCGAGGATGCCTCCTTGGCTATCCAGTCACACATCCAGCAAAGCAACGAGACGCTCCGATCTGCGGCCAATACGAACCAGCAACTTTTGGAATCTAGCAAACAGATGTTTGAAACAGTCGCCGATACGACCTCTCGCCTCACCGAGCAGAATAAACAGCATTTATCGGAGGTGGCAGACACACAAAAAGAGTTGATCCATCATCTAAAAATCATTCATGCGCCAACAGCAGATGCCTTCTCTTCCGTGAAACCAAACCCATAATCCATCCGTTTCCATGAAGCCAAATCTTACGGACAGGAATCGTTCTTACCGCAAAGGCATGTTGCTGGGGCTAACGACCACCGAGGTGATTATTGTTCTCCTTTTTTGCCTTTTGATGGCTTCAGGAATTGAAGTGGAGCGCCTGAAAAAAAAGATTTCTCCCGAGAGATCTCTCGCCGCCGATCTGGAGAGAGAGACGGGGTTATTCAGTAAACTCTTAGCGGCTATTAAAAATGCGGATCCTCATGCAACCAGCGAAGATGCCATCCACAATCTAATCGAGGCGATCCAAGATAATCCTGCAATCGTCTCTTCAAAAACTTCCGACCGTGATAAGTTATTCAGCAAATTCCTCAAGGCTATCCAAGAGGCGGATACGGAAACAACCCTCGAAAACGCCCTTGTCAACTTGGCGGAAAGGGTTCAAAAGAACCCCTCTATTCTAAAAGGGGCGGATGAATCTCCCCCCTCTCTCTGGCCCCCATTTATCCCTTTGAGCGAAACCGAAGGATACGAATTCTCGATGGGGAGCGGAGAGCTGAAACCTGATTTCGAAGACTCTCTAAAAAATATAATTGCCGAAAAACTTGTCGCCAGAATCGGAGAGTATAAGACGGACATCGTTGAAGTGATCGGGCACACGGACGAACAACCCATTCTTCGCGAGACCTCTAACTTGGACAAAAAACTGATCGGATGCTTCAACGGTAAAATCGGACCGAGAGAACTCAAACCGAACGATAATGTCGGCTTGGGAATGGTGCGTGCGGTGGCCGTAGCAAGATCCCTTTGGGAAACAAAAAAATTTGGTCATGTGAGGATTCTCCCACTGAGTGCGGGACAACTGATCGAACCCGTTGACAAACCGGCATCGGGTGAGCGTGATGGCGATATTTCGTCGCGCAGGCGCATCGAAATCCGTCTTCGCCGTTCGACGCAAGCCGACAAGAACAAGTGAACGCCCCGACGGAGAAATTTCCGATTGAAATGGCAGAAAACGGCTTGCACGAAGATGGGGATATTCTACTGTCGGCTCCATGCCCGCCGAGAATACCGTCAGGATCAAGAGCGACGATGCCCTGTTCCGCGCTTCTTTCAGCAAACCCGCTCTCGCCGTCCATCTGGTGCGTTCGCTTCTCAACCCCGACATTGCCAGTCTCCTGGACTGGAAATCGCTCAAGGTCGAGTCCGTCCCAGGCATCAGCGGGGGTTTGCGCGAGAATCGTGCCGACTTGGTCTATTGCGTGCGCTTCTTGAAAAAAGATGCCGAGCTGAGGCTTTTCATCGCTTTGGAACACCAGAGCCGACCTGACCGATGGGCGGTCTATCGGTTGTTGGAATACGAGATGCTGATCTGGAAACAGTGGCGGAGCCAGAAAGCGTCCAGCAGGTGCTTGCCCGTCATCGTCCCGATGATCGTCTATATCGGCAAGTCGCCTTGGAACGCCCCGCGCAAGCTCGGCGAGCTGATGGCGGCGCCCGAGGTGGTGTTGGAAAAGTTGAAAGGGATATTGCCCGAGGCGGGGTATCTGTTGGCGGATCTCAGCCCGAAGGTTCACGGGAAACTGCCCGAAGACCCGCTGTGCCGTGCTATTTTGAGGGTGATGCAGTCGGCGAAAGCTGGGAGGTTGGAGGAGGAGATTCCAGAGATATTCAAGGAACTGGCGGAGCATCCCAAGACGGAAGAGTATCGGCAGACGATGAGCCATCTTTACGAATCAGGGCTACTTCATCTGGAGAAGTAACACTAACGAGATGATTACGATTTGAGAAAATGACTGGACGCCCACGGTTTTTGGAGTTAAGCTCTGGAGCATGATCAACATCCAAGGTGAGAGGGAACCCGATTTGCT
>JFJP01039477.1_pt1 | contig 19535 bp, 16 predicted proteins | sample 431651 | NCBI WGS metagenome assembly JFJP01 (sample SAMN02602958, study PRJNA72255) | Microbial mat metagenome, whole genome shotgun sequencing project. | biome: fresh water; feature: sink hole; material: water; isolation source: purple microbial (photo- and chemosynthetic) mats found in...
ATGAAACAAGTAATTGAGGCAGAGCTCGGAATGAAGGAAAAGATCACATTTTTCGTAAAGATGTACCTTAAAACTTTACTTGAAAATCCTTTTATACCTGCTTTTATCATAAACACACTTAATTCAAATCCTGATCGCTTCCTGAATCACATTAAAAAATCAGGTTTAAATCCAATGTTACTGCAGAAACAGATTGATGATGAGGCTGTCCTAGGACTCATCCGACCGATGAAGGCAGAGCATCTGCTTGTAAATATAATTTCAATGTGTATCTTTCCTTTCGTTGCCAGGCCTATTGTGCAGAGCATGTTCGAAATGACTAACGAAGATTATCAACGGTATCTGAAATCACGGGAAACCGAAATTGTAGATTTTGTACTAAAATCAATTGTAGTATGATGTACAGAACATTTTTAATTCTATTTGTAAGTATGCTTGCCACGGGTGTTTTGGCTCAGCAGCAAACACTTACACTCGATAGCTGTCTTGCTGCAGCCATGAGGAATCATCCGCTTTCGGATCAGAACGAAATTTATACCGAAACCAGTTCGCTTCAGCAAAAGAATATTGATAACGGAAAACTCCCGCAACTTAACATTAATGGCCAGGGAACGTACCAGAATGAAGTAATACAGCTTCTTTACAATATTCCGGGAGCGCCGGCTCCGGTAATACCTAAAGCACAATATAAAATGTCGCTCGATGCCAATCAGCTGATTTACGGCGGAGGAAATATTGATGCACAGGGAATCATAGAGGACTACAACCGGCAGATAAACCAACTGAACAACGAAGCTGAATTATACAAAATCCGTGAGCGGATCAATCAGTTGTATTTCAGTATATTACTTTCCGATTTAAATATTGGGGTAATTGAAAATACAGTTTCGGATCTGAAAGTGCGGGCAGCAAAGGTTAATGCTTCGGTTAAAGAAGGTGTAATGCTACCTTCGGCGGCTGATGTGCTGCAGTCGGAAATACTGAAAGCTGGTCAGCGCCTGCTTGAAGTGAAAACCCAGAAACGAATGCTCATTAATACCATGGCTGTACTTACCGGCCTGACTCTAAACGGGAACACTTCTTTCACAGAGCCTAAACTGGAAGTTAATCTTTCTGTTTATTCAAACCTGCGGCCTGAGTTTGGTGTTTTCGGATTGATGCAGCAAAAACTGGAAGCTACCAAAAAGCTTACTGTTTCAAAAGACCTGCCGAAAGTATATGGTTTTGGAACTGCAGGTTACGGGAATCCGGGATACAATTTTTTTAAAGAAGGGGCAGCTTTTTTCTACACGGTGGGGGCCAAGGTTACATGGAATTTCTGGAACTGGAACCAAACTAGCCGGGAAAAACAGATCCTCGATCTGAACAGTACAATTATTGAAAACCAGAAAAACGCCTACGACCTGGCCAACAAAGCCCAGGTGCAGCAATACCTGGCTGATGTTCAGAAAGCAGATGAGCTGTTGCAAAGTGATGATGAGATCATTAAACTGAGGAAATCAATCACGCTCTCAGCCGCAGCGCAACTCGAAAACGGAACACTCACCGCAACTGAATTTGTTACCGAACAACTTGCCGAAGAACAAGCTTTGCTAACATTGAATCTTCATAAAATGCAACTGCTGCAATCGAAAGCGCTTTACAAGGCGGCAACTGGAGGATTGTAATGATTAAAAGAAATTGGAACAACCTGATTTTAAACCAATAATATAAAAGCAACCAGCATATGAGTAAAAGCGTTGATTTGCCGGAAAGCCGGAAGTTGCTTCAAAGTATAGTTTCGTTAATTGATAATGCACGAAAGAATGTTGCACTAGCTGTTAACAGTGAATTAACGTTGCTTTATTGGAATATAGGCAAACAAATAAATGAGGATATTTTAAATAATAGCAGGGCTGATTATGGTAAAAATATAATTTCGGAGCTTAGTGAAAAGCTGACTTTTACTTATGGCATTGGCTTCAATAAAAGGAATCTACAGAGTTTCATTAAGTTTAATTCTGTTTTTCAGGACATTACGATTTTGCACACACTGTGTACAAAATTGACCTGGAGCCATTTTCGTGAAATAATCTACATTGAAGACAGCTTGGCTATTTGAACGTACAGCAATAAGTAAAAAGCCGGAGCAAACTATTATTAACGATTTAGAGTTAATTAAAAACGAAAAACAAATCAGTCCCGATTTAACTTTCCGGGATCCGTACTTTTTAGATTTTTTAGGTTTACATGATTCTTATAGTGAGAAGGATTTGGAATCAGCCATACTAGCAAATCTGCAGACCTTTATCATCGAGATGGGTAATGAGTTTGCTTTTCTCGCACGTCAGAAGAGGATTTCAATTGATAATGTTGATTATTCTATCGATTTATTGTTTTACCATCGTGGCTTGCGCTCTTTAATTGCGATTGACCTGAAGCTTGGGAAATTTAAACCTGGTTATAAGGGTCAAATGGAATTGTATCTTGGCTGGCTCGAAAACAACGAACAAAAAGAAGGCGAAAATAAACCTGTGGGGCTTATTCTGTGTACTGAAAAATCTCCAGAACAAATTAAATATCTGATGCTCGATAACCACGATCAAATTAAAGTAGCAGAATATGTTACCCAATTACCACATAAAAAAATACTTGAACAAAAACTTCAGAAAGCAATTATAATAGCTCAGAATACTTTAAAAATATAGTGCTTTTCCCTTTTATTAATAGTCAATAGTTGCATGCATATTACGGACCTGAATTAATACAACAACCTGAATTTAACAACACCTATCATACAATGGCAACAACCCGCAACCTGTTTTTATTGATAGCCCTGGTTTGGTTATCATCCTGCAGCAACAGCAACAATCTGAGTGATGCATACGGAAATTTCGAAGCCGTGCAGGTAACCGTTTCGTCCGAAAGTACCGGAAAAATTCATTTTCTGAATGTGGAAGAAGGATCTCAACCCGATTCGGGAAGTATTATAGCTTTGATTGACACCACCGATTTGTATTTAAAAAAATTGCAGCTTCAGTCGCAAAAGAAAGCTGTTTCGGTAAAACGAAGCAATATCGGTAGCCAGATTGCCGTTCAGCAGCAGCAAAAAGCAAACCTGGTGGTAGAGAAAAACCGTGTTACAAAACTTATTGCTGAAAAAGCGGCAACACAAAAACAGCTGGATGATATTAACGGTGCCATCGATCTGGTTGATTCACAGGTTGCATCCATACAAACCCAAAATGCCGGAATTACTGAAGAAATGGAAGTTATCGACAGGCAGATAGCACAGGTAAATGAATCCATCCACAAATGTTATATCCGGAATCCGGTAAAAGGAACCGTTCTCAGCAAGTTTGCTGAAGCCGGCGAGATAGCTGCTCCTGGTCGGGCGCTTTATAAAATTGCTGATCTTAGCGTGATGGAACTTAAAGTTTATGTGTCCGGAACGCAACTTCCTGGGGTAAAACAAGGTGAGCAGGTGGAGGTTTTGATAGATGCAGATAAAAAAACAAACCGTAAATTAAGCGGTATTGTGAGCTGGATTTCGCCAAAGGCTGAATTTACTCCCAAAATTATTCAAACCAAGGAAGAGCGTGTAAACCTGGTGTATGGCGTAAAGATCCGGGTTCCAAATGATGGCAGTCTTAAAATTGCGATGCCGGCAGAAGTAAATTTTATTGCGAAAAACGAATAGTACAATCTAAATTTAATTCAACCAAGTTTAATTTAATCCTGAAAACCATGAAAATCACTATCACAGCAGCATTACTAGTAATTTCAATGGCATTTGCCGGTTCGGCCAGTGCACAGTCAAAAGCGGATAAAATTTTAGGGTATTACCTTACCTACGATGATGAAACTGGTGCAGAGAAATCGCAGGTACAGATTTACAAAGATGCAAACGGAAAATATTACGGAAAAATTGTTTGGCTTAAGGAACCTCTTACTACTGCCGGAAAACCAAAAGTTGACGATAAAAATCCTGATACTAAACTTCAAAAACGTGCTATCATAGGTCTCGAAATGCTGAAAGGATTCAAGTATAATGAATCAGACAATGAATGGATTGAAGGCACAATTTACAATCCATCAAGTGGGAAAACCTACAATTGTTACATAAACTTTGAATCGGCTAATAAAGTCAAGATCAGAGGTTATATAGGTGCTTCCTGGATGGGAATTGGTAAAACAGCTTACTGGACTAAGGAAGCGGCGTTGAGGAAATAGGGGTTAGGTTTTGGGTTTTAGGAGTTAGGGCGCTTCAATTTTCGTGCAGTGGTTTTTCCCTTGCTTACTCTGCTTCTTTGTCCATTTTAGCCCGATTACCGTTCTCCACAAAATTCTTCATTTAATATAATGTCAGCCAACATTTCCATACAAGCAGCCAACATAACAAAACGTTATGGCGATAAAACTGCGCTTGATGATATTTCATTCGACATTGCCAAGGGTGAGTTATTCGGATTTATAGGTCCCGACGGTGCCGGAAAAACAACCTTGTTCCGTATTATTACAACCTTGCTGAAACCGGGAAACGGAATTATGACTGTTGAAGGACTTGATACGGTTAAAGATTATATTAAGCTCCGTAAAATTCTGGGTTATATGCCAGGTCGTTTTTCGTTGTACCAGGATCTTACGGTTGAAGAAAACCTGAAGTTTTTTGCCGGTATTTTTAAAACCACACCTGAAGCCAATTACGAACTGGTGAAAGACATTTACAGCCAGATTGAACCGTTTAAGGATCGGAAAGCCGGGAAACTTTCGGGCGGAATGAAGCAGAAACTCGCCCTTTCGTGTGCCCTTATTCACAAACCCGAAGTTCTTGTGCTCGATGAACCTACAACCGGTGTTGATGCGGTTTCCCGCATCGAATTCTGGGAAATGCTGGGCAGGCTGCGCCGGAGCGGGATAACTATTGTTGTTTCAACACCGTATATGGATGAAGCTTCCCGGTGTGATCGTGTTGCATTGATGCAGAACGGCAAAATTATGAGCATTGATACACCGGAAGCAATCCGCAACAATTACGGCAGGGATTTGTTTGCCGTTAAAACGGACGATACTTATCGTTTACTCAGCGACCTAAGGCAGTATAAACCCACCAGGACGGCTTTCCCGTTCGGGGAGCACATTCATGTGTCATTGGCTGACGAGTCGGTTAAAACAGCCGAAATCATTTCTTATCTTGAGGCAGCGGGTCACAGCAATATTCATATTTCGAAAATCGAACCATCGGTTGAGGATTGTTTTATGGAGATGATGAGTACTGAGAGTAGTACAAGGGAAAAATAGAAATTGAGTGAGAGGCGAGTGGGCGAGGGGCGAAGGGAGACAAGGCGAGGGGCAACAAGGCGATCCTTTGAGGGTAAGCGTGGTATAAATCAGGATTTTAAATGTCATTCATAAATGAAAAATTGCTGGTTCACCAATTATAAATAGAACAAAAGAACAAAAGAACATCTGAAGTATAAAATCCGTAACGTCCTATACCATTCGCCCGATCGCCCCTCTCCTTGTCGCCTTGTCGCCCCTCGCCAACCTCCCTAATCCCTAAATCCCAACCCCCAAACCCTGAATGAAAATCATAGAAGTAGAAAACCTGGTAAAAAAGTTCGGCAGTTTTGTTGCCAACGACCATCTTACTTTCTCGGTAGATGAAGGGGAGATTTATGGTTTCCTGGGAGCAAACGGCGCTGGGAAAACGACTGCTATGAAAATTCTTTGCGGATTATCAGCTCCAACTTCAGGTAAAGTAATGGTAGCAGGGTATGATGTTTATCGTCAGTCGGAAATGATTAAAAAACGAATCGGATATATGAGCCAGCGGTTTTCGTTGTTTGAGGATTTATCCGTTTGGGAGAATTTCCAGTTTTTCGGAGGCATTTACGGACTAGCGCCTGCAAAAATAAGAGAGAGAACCACAGAACTCCTTGGCCGGCTGGGACTGGAAAGCGAAAAAAACCAGATTTTAGGTTCACTACCTTTGGGCTGGAAGCAGAAACTGGCGTTTTCGGTAGCTATTATTCATCGTCCTTCCATTGTTTTTCTGGATGAGCCAACCGGTGGCGTGGATCCGATCACGAGGCGCCAGTTCTGGGAAATTATTTACGAAACAGCTAACCAGGGAATCACCGTTTTTGTAACCACGCATTATATGGATGAAGCTGAATACTGCCGCCGTGTCAGCATTATGGCTGATGGTAAAATTGTGGCACTTGATACACCTTCAAATCTGAAAGATAAATACAATGCGGCGAATATTGAGGAGGTATTTTTGAAGATTGCGAGGAATTGAGTGTGAAAGGAATTTACGATTTACGAATAAGACAAGGCATCGATATGACGAACAGAAAATAAATTTTAAAGTAAAATCTATCCGGGAAGATAAGCTTCTGCAATTGATAGAAGCAATTCATAAATACAGAAAAGGATTGGACCAGGAACTTTTAATTAAACAATAATCAATGTCCGAAACTCAAAACATTGAATACAAGCAAAGTTGGCACGACGACTATCTGAAATGGGTTTGTGGTTTTGCCAATGCACAAGGTGGAGTAATATTTATCGGCAAAGATGATAAAGGAACTGTTGTAGGTATTGACGATTACAAAAAGTTGATGGACGATATTCCTAATAAAATCCGCAATGCCATTGGTATAATGGTTGAAGTCAACCTTCATGAAGAAACTGGCATGTATTTTATTGAAATTGTAATTCATCCTTATTCAGTACCCATCTCGTTACGAGGCAGGTATTATTACCGGAGCGGAAGTACGAAGCAAGAATTAACAGGAGCATCGCTAAATGAATTTCTGCTGAAGAAATCAGGCAAAACCTGGGATGATGTAGTAGAGCCAAGAGCCGGTTTTAATGATATTGACGAAAAGACAGTCAGTGCTTTTTTAAAAGCATCAGAAAACGCTGGTCGTTTACCCGAAAATGAAGCTTTAGCATTGCCCGAATTGTTTGAAAAGCTTCGGTTAACTGAAAACGGGCAACTAAAACGTGCAGCTTTAGTTTTATTCGGTAAAGACCCGGGGAAATTTTACCCAAATATGTTTGTGAAGATTGGTCGTTTTGGAAAGGATGATGCTGATATCAAATTTCAGGAAGCCGAAGAAGGAAATATAATCCGATTGATTCAAGCCGTTTTAGGCCAACTCAATCATAAATTTCTGATCAGACCGATAGAATTTGAAGGAATGCACCGGATCGAGATAGGAGAATATCCGGTTGCAGCCATTCGTGAAATGTTGTTAAATGCTTTGGTTCATCGCAATTATATGGGTGCACCAATTCAAATTCGTGTGTATGACGATAAATTCAGCATTTGGAACGAAGGTATATTACCCGACGGATTGACTTTAGATGCTTTAAAACGGTCTCATTCATCACGGCCACGCAACCCTATTATTGCAGATGTTTGTTTTAGAGGTGGTTACATTGACGCCTGGGGAAGAGGAACAATTAGAATTATTGACACCTGCCGGCAAGCAGACCTTCCCGAACCTGAAATGAAAGAATTGGGCGGCGGTTTTATTATTACACTTTTCAAGGACAATATAACACCCGAACAGCTCACGAAGTTGGGGTTGAATGACAGGCAGATTAAAGCGGTAAATTTTGTGAAGGATAAAGGGAAAATTACGAATAGGGAATATCAGGAATTAAACGAATGTTCAAGAAATACGGCAAGCAATGACCTTGTAGATATGGTACGGAAAAACATTCTTGTTGGAAGTGATATTAAGGGAGCTGGAGCATTCTATCAGCTAAAATGAATTGCACATGAATTGCACAAATTGCACATTGATTGCCCAAAAATTGCATAAATGAAACCAAATGTATTTTGAGGAATTTTTCAAATGGCGGATATAAATGTAATGTGGCGGAAATAGAGATAAAGATGAAATCCATGATAAAGAAAAAGCACTTAAAAATATCTGATCCTAAAAAACGCAAACGCACAATCTAAAACAAACAAAAAAGTTGAATCTTAATGACTCTGAAAATCAATATTGACAATAGTTAACAAGGATGGACAACAGCGCACCTGGCGGTAATAAAGGATATAACAAATGGCGGGTTTAGAAACATAATTGACAACTACTGGCAATCCACCTCTTGTCATAGACGCAGCAAAAATAATAATTGAAAAAACTTACAGTTAATCCACCCCAAACGTAACTCGTAAATCTGAAATCGAAAATAATGAAAGGTTTTATCATCAAAGAGTTTTACCATATTTTCCGCGACATCAGGTCGATGGTTGTGCTTTTTGGTATGCCGGTGATACAGGTTTTGTTGTTTGGATTTGCACTTTCAACGGAAGTAAAAAATGCGCCGATAGCCATTATTGATCATTCCAACGACCAGGTTACCAGGGCTATCACTTCAAAATTGCTTTCATCAGGATTTTTTATCCTCAGCGACCAGGTTCCGGGTGAAGGACATATTGAGGAGGTTTTCAGGCATGGCAAAGTGAAAGAAGTAATTATCTTCGAAAGTGATTTCGCCACCAAACTCGAAAAGGAACACCAGGCCGGCATACAGGTAATTGCCGATGCCAGCGACCCGAATACAGCCAATTTACTGGTTAGTTATACATCCGCCATCATTAACGATTACCAGCAGGAATACCTCAAAGGAATGTCGCTGCCGGTTACAGTGCGAACGGAATCGCAAATGATGTACAACCCGGCTTTGAAGAGTGTTTTTATGTTTGTACCTGGTGTAATTACAATCCTTTTAATGCTGATCACAGCCATGATGACGTCCATTTCCATTGCCCGTGAAAATGAAATGGGTACCATGGAAATTCTGCTGGTATCGCCAATGCGTCCCATACAGATTATTGCCGGCAAAGTGCTTCCCTACGTTATTCTGGCTTTCTCCAATGCTGTTATCATTCTGCTGCTTAGTTATTTTGTGCTTGGAATGCCTGTAAAAGGCAGTCTTTTACTTTTGCTGGCCGAAAGCCTTCTGTTTATTGTGATGGCATTGTCGCTGGGAATTTTTATTTCAACGGTAAGTAAGAGCCAGCAAATGGCAATGATGCTTTCGATGTTTGCGCTGATGTTGCCGACCATTTTATTAAGTGGATTTATTTTCCCGATTGAAAATATGCCTTTGCCTTTGCAGATACTCAGTAATATCATGCCGCCGCGCTGGTTTATTATTATCGTGAAATCGATTATGATCAAAGGACTTGGATTTCAGTATATCTGGAAAGAAACTCTGATAATGGCCGGTATGGCTGTGGTTTTTATCGGGCTGAGTATTAAGAAATTTAAAATCAGACTTGAGTAGAAAGAGAGTGGGCGAGATGGCGAGTGGGCGAAGGGTGATAAGGAGAAAATTATGAAGTGGACTAGGGGACTATTCTTTAAGTCAAAAAGCAAAATTCAAAAGGCAAAGGTTAAAGTGAAGATTTGAAATATCCAGTAACCAGTAAACGTGAAACTAACAATTTGAAAACGATCCTTTACATATTACAAAAAGAATTCCGGCAGATTTTCCGTAATAAATCGATGCTGCCCATTATTTTTGTGATTCCGGTTTTTCAACTGTTAATACTGGCGTATGCAGTTACTTTTGAGATAAAAAATATCAACCTCGTAATTGTCGACCAGGATCATTCGGTAGTTTCGAGGCAGCTGGTTTCAAAATTTTCGGCTCCTGCATTTTATCATATTAAGGAATATGCTGATTCGTATGCGCAAGCTGAAGAGCTGCTTAAAACCGGTAATGCGCACCAGATTCTTATCATCCCAAACCGTTTTGAACGCGACCTGCAAAAAGAATCAAAAGCTTCGGTTCAACTGATAACCAATGCTATCGACGGGAGTGCAGCAGCTATTATGAATGCCTATGGCAATTCGATAATTATGGATTATAACCTGGATATCCTTGTTGACCTTTCCGGAGGAATGGATCTAAAACCGCCTTTCGATATAAGGTATTCCTACTGGTTTAACCCGGAACTGGATTACAAAACCTATATGGTGCCGGGAATACTGGTATTGCTTGTAACCATCATCGGGATGTTTTTATCGTCCATGAATGTAGTGCGCGAGAAAGAAATGGGAACCATTGAACAGATCAATGTTTCGCCTGTGAAAAAATACCAGTTTGTAATCGGCAAGTTGCTGCCATTCTGGTTTATCGCTTTGTTTGAGCTTGGATTTGGTCTTACGCTTGCACGCATTGTTTTTGATATTCCTATACTTGGAAGCCTCTGGCTTATTTTTGGAGTAGCCTCGGTTTATTTGCTGGCTGTTCTTGGTATAGGGCTTTTTATATCAACCATTGTTAATACGCAGCAGCAGGCAATGTTCCTGGCTTGGTTTTTCGCTGTGGTGTTTATTATGATGAGCGGTTTGTTTACGCCTATTGACAGTATGCCTGAGTGGGCACAAAAGATAAATGTCATAAATCCAATTGCATATTTTATCAGGATTATCCGGATGATAATGCTGAAAGGATCAGAGTTTCAGGATATTCTGAAGCCATTTACGGCTATTGCAGTTTATGCAGTAATTTCCTTAACCATGGCGGTTTGGCGCTACCGGAAAGTTGCATCCTAAATAAGAAGAACCGGTACATGCGCCAGGACAGAAGACGCATTAAAACCGGTTCATACTAAAAAATCAGAATTTTCCTTTTGCTAACCTTTTCTAAAATGCCTTATGAACTTTTTCAACCACTTCAGTTGTTGTAATTTCAAAAGGTAAGTCAGCCTTGATATCTGCAGAAGATGCGCCGATTATCGCTTTGTATTTACCGGCATCCGTGATCCAGGCTTGTTCCAGAGTATTGAATGACGCGATATTTGCCTTCAAAAATTTCAGGCTTACGGTTGCGCTTTCACCCGGTTTAAGTTCAGCCGTTTTAGCAAAAGCCTTGAGCTCTTTCGCAGGTTTTTCGGTGTATTTAACCGAAGGAGCGGCAACATAAAGCTGCACAACTTCTTTGCCCGCATATTTCCCGGTGTTTTTAACCTCAACGGTTACCGTGTACTCTCCGTTGTTCTCCGAAAGATTTGCTTTGCCATACTCAAAAGAAGTAAACGACAATCCGTAACCAAATGGGTACGAAACAGGCACTTTATACGTATCGAAAAACCTGTAGCCAACAAAGATATCCTCTGCGTAAACGGTGTAGTCTACATTCCGAACCTCATTTTTTACAGTTCCGTTATTACCTCCCAACAAAGCCATACTGAATTTTTCTTCTCTTCCAATCGGAAAATTTTCTGTTGACCAGGCATCTGAGAAATTTACAGGATAGGTATCTGTTAATTTACCTGAAGGATTAATTTTCCCGGCAAGAGCGTCGGCAACAGTGTTTCCACCTTCCTGGCCAGCCTGCCCGGCGAGAAGAATGGCATCAGGTTTTAATTTCCAGCTGGCAGTTTCAATAACACCACCGGAGTTCAGAATTACTATAACTTTTTTACCGGCACCCTGAAAAGCAGTGCATACAGCTGCAATGAGCCCCTGTTCATTTTCCGAAAGATTAAAGTCTCTCTCTATTTTTCTGTCAATAAACTCACCCGAAATTCTACCGATAGTAATGATAGCCACATCATTTGTTTTAACTGCGTTGGCAAGCAATTGAGCTGATGGAATAAATTCATCAGGCCTGGCTTTAGGTAAAAACTTTGCGATTGGATCATCGTCTGGTTTAACTTTTGCGGCTTCTGCAGCCATGTATTTTATATATGCATCAGCAACCTCTTTACTTGTTTTGTACCCTGCGTTTTTAATGCCGTCAGTCAACGAAACTGTATAGGCTTTATTCACATCACCTGATCCTGTTCCGCCAGCAATAAAATCGTAGGATGTAATACCAAACGCAGCAATATTCTTTACTGAAGAAGGAAGTGGAAGTGCCTCGCCCGTATTTTTAAGAAGAATAATTCCTTCGGCTGCTGATTGCCTGGTAATAGCTGCGTGAGCAGCCAGATCGGGTTTATTTGAGTATTTGTAGCCTTTAAAACGTGGTGACCGGAGAACAAGTTCCAGAACTCTTTGTACACTTACATCAACCTGATCCATTGAGAGTTTTCCGCTTTTCATGGCAGCTAACAGGTCGTCATACTGCCTGGGAAGGCCGGGTTCAAATAAATCATTGCCTGCCTCAACTCCTTTAACAGCATTGCTGCCGCCAAACCAGTCAGTCATAACCAATCCTTCAAATCCCCATTCGTCCCTTAGAATATGGGTTAATAAATCCTTATTTTCCGATGTATACGTTCCGTTGATGTAATTGTACGAACTCATAGCTGTCCAGGGCTGAGCCTCTTTAACAGCGATTTGAAACCCTTTCAGGTAAATTTCGCGCATAGCCCGGGCCGATATCCGTGCATCATTATTCATGCGGTTTGTTTCCTGGTTGTTGGCAGCAAAATGTTTGATGGATACGCCAACACCATTGCTCTGAACACCTTTGATCATAGAAGCTCCAATTTTTCCGGTAACAACAGGATCTTCGGAATAATACTCAAAGTTTCGTCCGCAAAGGGGATTTCTATGAATATTCATGGCAGGAGCCAGCAGCACATCTGCTCCGTACTCTAAAACTTCATTACCCATGGCTTTACCAACTTCTTCAACCAAAGTGGTATTCCATGTTGAAGCCAAAACCATTCCGACAGGAAAGCCCGTACAGTAATAGGTGTTTTTGTCGCCTTCACGGGTTGGGGAAATCCGTAAACCAGCAGGTCCGTCAGCCAGAACAATGGCAGGAATACCCAAGCGTGGCAAAGGATAGGTTGTACCTGCCGCACCCGGAACCAGCAAACTGGTTTCGCCTATTACAGCCATATCTCCACCAAATTCCGGCATTCCGGTTCCGGTTAAAATATGAGCTTTTTCCTCCATAGTCATAGCTTTTATAACATCGCGGAGTGGTGCTTTTCCCAATTGCGGGTCATTTTGAGCGGTGGTTTTATTTGGCATAATTGCAGGAATGGCTGCTGTTAGCAGCAGGTAAATAAAAAGTCTTTTTTTCATGGATGCCGGGGTTACATTTTTGAAGCACTAAAATTAGAACTTACCCCAAAATATGCAATTGATCTATATCAGAAAATGCTTCGCATACGTATGATATTTAACGAAGATGAAACCACTAAAAAAGCTGCTGAATTCAGATTTCAGCAGCTTTTTTTAATGCAATATCCCTGGTTTTATTTCAATTTAAATCCTACTTTGCTTCTTACATCTGCAGATGAAGCTCCGATTAAGGCTTCAAAATCACCAGCCTCAGCAACCCAATTGTGTTTATCGGCATCGAAGAAACTCAAAGCAGCTTTATCAACAGTGATTGATACTACTTTTTCCTCACCGGCTTTCAGGTTTACTTTTTCAAATCCTTTCAATTCTTTTACAGGACGTGGTAAGGATGATTTTAAATCGCTGATATACAACTGCACGATTTCTGATCCTTCGCGTGTGCCTGTGTTTTTGATGGTAACAGTAAAAGTGATTTTATCAGCATCATTCATTTCCTTTTTGTCGGCTGTTACTTTTCCGTATTCGAAAGTGGTGTAGCTGAGTCCGTGTCCGAAGCTGAATAAAGGTTTGATTTTTTGTTTATCAGTCCAGCGGTAGCCAACAAATATTCCTTCGTTATAAGTCACCTGTCCGTTACTGCCGGGATATTCGCCCAAAGCATGTGCTCCGTTATCATTCAGTTTTACAGGAAAAGTGAACGGCAATTTTCCCGACGGATTAACGTCACCTGCCAATACTGCGGCAATGGCATTTCCAGCTTCGCTACCTAAAAACCAGCCCTGAATAATGGCGGGAACTTCGTTTACCCATGGCATGGCCACAGCATTACCCGAAATATTTACCACTACCAGGTTTTTATTTACTTTGGCAAGTTCGCTGATTAATTTGTCCTGGTTGTAAGGAAGCTCAAGGCCTAAACGATCCGCACCTTCACTATCCTGATGTTCGCTTTTATTTAATCCACCAACAAATATTACGTAATCAGCGCCTTTTGCTAAGTTAACAGCTTCAGTCAATAACTCATCAGCCGAACGTGTTTCCTTCAGATCCTGACCTGTGGAATAACCGTCAGCGGTGCTGCTTGCATCACCAACATAGCCGCGGGCGTATACAATTTCGGTTTGTGTTCCGGCTCTTTTCTTTAATCCGTCAAGCGGTGAAATTTCATATTTTGCTTTCAGTGAAGAACTTCCGCCTCCAACTGTCATCATCTTAACAGCATTTTCACCTATGACAGCTATCTTTTTAGCCTTGCTCAAATCGATAGGTAAAACATTGTATTTATTTTGCAAAAGTACAATACCGTCGGTGGCAATTTTATGACCGGCAGCAATATGATCTTCAGAAACCATAGCGCCAAAAGGTTTGTTTTTAGCCATTGCGGTAAGGAATTCCAACCGAAGTATGCGACGGACTTTTTCATCCAGTTCCTTTGTGCCTGCTTCACCGGATTTAATCATTGCCAGGTAAGGTTTAGCGAGGTAATAATTGTCGTAGTTATTGGTTTTACCCCATGCCATGCCGGGAGCCCATGTTCCGAATTCCATATCAAGCCCGTTGGTAATAGATTGGAGGGTATTGTGAGCACCGCCCCAATCGGAGATAACCACGCCTTCAAATCCCCATTCCTTACGGAGAATGTCATTCAGTAAATACTGGTTATGACAGCATTGTTCATTTTTATACAGGTTATAGGAACCCATGATGGCCCATGTTCCGCCTTCCATAACTGCAGCCTTAAAAGCAGGCAGATAAATTTCATACAAAGTCCGGTCATCAACATTTACATTCACTTTATCGCGATCCACTTCCTGGTTATTCAGCGCAAAGTGTTTCACGCATGCGGCTACTCCGTTTGACTGAACGCCTTTGATATAAGGCACAACCATTTTTGAGGATAAATAAGGGTCTTCGCCCATATATTCAAAATTGCGGCCATTGAGTGGTGTACGGTAAATATTAACTCCCGGACCCAGCAGCACATTTTTATTGCGGTACCGTGCTTCTTCGCCTAAAGATATGCCATACAGCAGCGACAAATTCTTATCCCATGAAGCAGCAAGGCAGGTTAAAGCCGGGAAGGCAAAACATGAATCATTTGTCCATCCGGCCTGTGACCATTCGTCCCACAAAACTTCGGGGCGTACACCGTGAGGACCATCGGATGTCCATATTTCGGGAATGCCTAACCTGGGTACACCCGCAGAGCTGAATTTGGATTGAGCATGAATCATACCCACTTTTTCTTCAACAGTCATACGTGAAAGAGCATCTTCAACCCTTTCCGGAATTGACTTTGTATCATCAAGGTAATTCTTCATGTGTTTCTTAAGTTGTTTTTATTGTTTATTGTTTTGGTATTCAGGAAAGGAAATGCTTTAGGGAATCATCATTCCGTGATTTGGCAATTAAGGCGATAAAGTTAATTGGAACGGCAAAGATACCAAATGATCTATATCAGAAAATTCATCAGTGCCGATATCTTTTCCTCGCTGTTAAATGATATCTTTGTAACAGGATTTTTGATCCGGATCAGAAATATGGCTGATGCAACCGATATAGCAAAAAAGCTTACTGAAAAGATTGTTACACTCCCTGCTCAAGAGTTAAACGCGTTAGCGTCAATATTAGTCAGGATAGAAGTGCATAAAGGTGAGATGATTTTGCGGGAAGGGATGATTGCAACAGATTTTTACTACATTGAATCAGGCCTCTTACGACAGTTTTATTATAAAGGAGAGCGCGATGTTACAGAACATTTTGCCAGTGAAAAACAATTTGCAGTTTGTATATTAAGTCTCTTCAGGCAGGAGCCAACAAAACTAATCGTCGAAGCGCTCGAAAACGTAGTCATTTATTTGATTCCATATGTAAAACTGTTAGCGCTCACTGAAAAATACACACTGTTGGCAACATTTCTGCGCAAAATGTTTGAAGATTCACTTTGCATATCGCAGGAGAAAGCGGATTCGTGGAGGTTTGAAACAGCGCGGGAGCGTTACAACCGCTTTTTAATAGAATTTCCGGAAGCAGCCAAACGTGCTTCCATTAATCACATTGCTTCATATCTATTAATGACTCCGGAGTCGCTTAGCAGGGTGCGGGCTGGGGTTTTGTAAGCATCATGCACTGAAACCAGATCATTTTGTTGTGCATTTCTCCGGCATATGCCTATAGTTAGTATGAGGCCTGTGTTCATAGTTCATCATATATAAAAGCTCCCTCAGGCTTCCGCAACAATTTATATCTTTGTACCCGTGAGTCAATTTTTTTGACATACAGAAACCCAGCTAAAACATCCAAATCTGAAACTTAGAATTACTTCCGGATATCCGATTTTTTACCTGCTGATTATTTCAGCTGTTATTCGCGCATTGATGGCTTCCGGATTCTGCCTTGGCAATGACGAAGCGTATTATTACACCTATGCTTTGTATCCGGCGCTCAGTCATTTCGACCATCCGCCAATGGTAGGCTGGGTTATACAGTTATTCAGTTTAAACCTGACTTTCAACAATGAAATCTTTATTCGCCTGGCAGCCGTAGTAGCAGGAACAGTAAATACCTGGCTTATGTATTGCATCGGCAAACAGCTTCGCGATGAGCTTACAGGGTGGTACGCGGCTTTGCTTTACTCGGCGTCCATTTATGGTTTTGTGATTGTGGGAGTTTTCATTTTGCCCGATTCACCCCAAAGTGTTTTCTGGTTATCGGCAATTCTTTTGTTGTTAAAAGCTTTTCAGGGTGAGATTGACGCGACTGCAAAACGCAGGTTTTTACTGGCAGGTGTTTTTATGGGACTGGCCTTTCTGAGCAAATATACCACGGCGTATCTATGGCTGGGAATGATAATTTATATCCTGATTTACAGCAGAAAATGGTTAAAAACGAAAGTGTTTTACCTGGCACACATGGTAATGGCCTTGATGTTTCTGCCGGTAATTATATGGAATGCACAAAATGGTTTTGTAAGTTTTCTTTTCCACAGCGGAAGGGTAGAACCTGGCGCTACATCTTTTACACCTGATTATTTTCTAACCGAAATTCTGGGAGAAGCTTTGTACACAAATCCTTTTATACTGGTTTTGATAGTGATAGCCATTGTTGCATTATTCAAAGGGAAGTTTGATAATGAGAAGCCGCAGATTTCACTATTGGTTTGGTCGGCTCTGCCGCTGATAATTACATTCCTGGCTGTTTCCATTTTCAGGCGTACTTTGCCGCACTGGAATGGTGCCGGGTACATGACGCTGTTGCCATTGGCAGCACTTTGGCTTCGAAATAGTTCGGGACTAAGATTTCCAATGATTATTAATGCTTCGCTGGCTTTTTTAATCGTATTGCTGGCACTTTCATCAGCCCAGATTTTAACCGGTTTTATCCCGGTTGAACGATTTGTTAAAGCAGAAAAAGGAAAGGGATCAGCCGATTATTCGCTCGAAGTTTATGGGTGGAGGCAATTAGGAACTGAATTTAATTTGTTGGCCGATAACTATGAAAGAGAAGGAGCGATGCCCGTAAATGCTCCGATAGTAAGTTACCGCTGGTTTCCGGCGGCCAATTACAGTTATTATGCAGCGCGGGGAACCGGACGCTTTGTAATGGCAGCGGGCGATACTTCAGAAATACATAAATACGTTTGGATCAACCAGGTTCATGGCGGGTTCAGGCTCAACAGCGATGCATGGTATATTACTTCCAGCCGCGATTACAGGCATCCGCGATCCATGACGAATCTGTATTTTGAAAAAGTGTTGACTCCCGATACAATCAGCGTGATGCGGATGGGGAAACCGGCTTACTATTTCTATGTTTACAGGTTGAAAAATCTACAGTCGAAGAGATAGTGCCTTTTTCTATACGTACTCAATTATCTCCGCTTCGCCATGCAATATCATTACTCCATTCATCGCCAGTGAATCCAGGTCGTTTACTATAGGATAAACCGATACGGGAGCGATTTTTTTAATCCGGCTGATAAGCTTTTCGGAAAAGAACTTATTATTCATTATCGAGCCCATAATCAGGACTGCATCCACGTCAAATTCGAGCACAGCAGCCATACTGCCTATTTCCTTTGCAATCTGGTAGGCCATGGCATCAACAATAAAAGTAGCCTGTTCGTCGCCTTCGTCAACCATGGAGGTTACTGCCGAAAGTGATTTTGTACCCAGGTAAGCCTTTATTCCACCTTGTTCCGTAATGAGTTTGCGCATTTCTTCCCTGGTGTATTTGCCGCTGTAGCATAAATCAATTAACTGACCAACAGGAAGACTCCCGGTGCGTGTCATTGAAAAAGGGCCATCGCCGTCAAAAGCCTGGTTTACATCTACAACCTGTCCTTTGCGGTGCGCACCAACTGATACTCCTCCATTGCCAATATAGGCAATCACCATTTTTAAATCTTTGTAATTGCGGTTGATGCTTTTAGCATACTCACGTGAAATATTAAAATGGTTGAGTGCATGAAAAACGGAATTCCGTTCAATTTGCGGCAAGCCTGATACTTTGGCAATAGGTTCCATTTCGTCAACCACCACCGGATCGGCCAGGTATGCTTTGGCATTTGGTAGTTTTGATGCGATCTGATCGGCAATCAGCCCGCCCAGGTTGGTAGCATGCATTCCCATAACTCCAATCCGAAGATCGCGTTTCATTGCCTCGTTCACCTGGTAAACACCTGATTTAAGTGGTTTTATCAGACCGCCGCGAGCCATAACAACAGCAATATCTTCGAAATTGATCTGGTTGTTTTTCAGCTCTTCAAGGATCAGTCCTGTGCGGTAATCGAGTTCTTCAATTACATGCGAAAATCCGATCAGGGATTCCGGTTTATGACGTATCGATTTCAGAAAAATAAGGCTGATATTGCGATATACCGCTATTTTGGTAATATCTACTTCCGGATAAATTACCAGAATCTGTTTTGCTGACATGGTATTGGATTAATTTGAAAGGTCAAATTTATTAATATTTCCTGTATGTTTCCCGTTGGGAAGAAGTATTAATGAAAAGTTACAAGTTCCAGGTTCAATTGGAGCAATATTCACCATTCACTTATCACTCCTGCTCTTTTCCACCATCTCCTTCATCCATATGTTGATTGATGATGTACCAGGTTACGGCCCGGCCTAAGAAGTACATCACCAAAAGGAATATAAACGGATAATCAGACATAATGCCTATGTTTCCGGTATAATTAAGCAGAACCAAAAGGAGCCCAAGTACAGCTATTACGATCAAGTCGGGAATTCGTTGTTTGCTAAGCATAAGTTTAAATTTCAGCAAACTTAATAATTAAACCTGGAAAATTTATTGCCGGCAACAACCGATTCAATCATTTCCGGAATTACTACCGGAATTTTTTATGCTGTTTTTCATCAATTCTTTCAAATACAAAGCGGATGAGTGAAAAGCATTTAATATTACCAGGCACAAAATCAGAACCTTTTGCATGCTAAATTTATTTTGTATCGGGGAGGTTTAAAACCAACAACATATTTGGTTTGATCCGATATTATTACTATCTTT
>JFJP01038118.1_pt1 | contig 19533 bp, 16 predicted proteins | sample 431651 | NCBI WGS metagenome assembly JFJP01 (sample SAMN02602958, study PRJNA72255) | Microbial mat metagenome, whole genome shotgun sequencing project. | biome: fresh water; feature: sink hole; material: water; isolation source: purple microbial (photo- and chemosynthetic) mats found in...
ATACTCTAGCTACTATTAAAGAACATCAGATACCACCAGGTTTCTGTAAGATAATACTAGCTAAACAAAAATAATACCGTAAGGATTACGGAATTTTTGTATTTAAAACACCGATGGAACAGCGGTGTCAGCCTATGGAGAGATCATGAGGTCTCTGTGAAGTAGGAAATCTCTCTTTATTGTAGAGATAATTCGCATATATGAAGTAACTATAGGTAATTTAACATGAATAGCTCAATTAGGGACAAAATCAGAATTGCTTTAAAAGGCAATTCACTCACTGTAGCAGAAATAGGTGCCATGACAAATATAGACAATAACACTGTAGCTACTGCACTTAGTGCTATGAAAATTAGAACAAATGAAGTAAGATATACAAAAGATATAAATGATTCTTATGGGAAATATTCTTTATTAAAAGAAAAGAAATTAATAAGTATAACGAATATACAACTTAAAATCTCACAATTAAAAATTAATAAAGAAATACTCAGAGCAAAGGGGCTCAGTTTAGTAGATGATATTATAAATGATTATATTTTGATACTACAAAATAGTTAATCTATATTAATATGAACACATATCACTATTATGGTTTAGTGTATCAAAATTGTTATTTAACCCAATAAATCACAGTGTATTAACATGTGATATGTAAACCATAGAAAGCTAGTGTATCATTAGAACACTAGTAACCCATTGGGTGAATGTGTACCCAGAGAATGTAGAAAACCATTTAATCAAAGTGGATCAGGAAAGGGGAAGTAAACCAATGATACTTAGTGTATCACAGAAAAGAAGTATCCCAGTGCTTGATAGTGGATCAACATTAGGAAGTAAACCAGTAAAGTAGAGTGTATCAGAGAAGGACAGTAACCCACTGAGTAATAGTGAATCAGAGAAGGACAGTAACCCTACTGGTGCAAGTGAATCAAGCAAATGAAGTAATCCATTACACTTTAGTGTATCAATAAAAAAACAGTAACCCACTGAGTAATAGTGAATCATGGAAAGACAGTAACCCAGTCAGATACAGTGTATCATAAGACCGAAGTACTCCATCCCAAAGTAGTGTATCATTGAAAGTTAGAAAACCATACGATACAAGTGTATCATCCGATCAGAGTAACCCAATGTGCTGTAGTGTATCACGGAAATAAAGTAAACCACCACCTGCTAGTGTATCAATCTCGCCTAGTAACCCAGTACAAAAAAGTGTATCATCCGACGGTAGTAAACCATTAAACGGAAGTGTATCATGAAAAGTTAGAAAACCATACTATCCTAGTGTATCAAAAAATTAAAGTAATCCAGATACTCCTAGTGTATCACGCCTCGAAAGTAACCCAGAATGAGTCAGTGAATCAACGAAAGCAAGTAACCCAGCGACTTTTAGTGTATCATCCACCCAAAGTAACCCATCGAGTCTTAGTGCATCAGGACATTTTTTAGTAACCCACTGACAGCAAGTGTATCAGGAAATGTTAGAAAACTATTTGACCCCAGTGTATCACACCCCGAAAGTAACCCAGGATCAGTTAGTGTATCATAGAAGGACAGTAACCCTACGAATGCAAGTGTATCACAATTTCTAAGTAACCCATCAAAAGTTAGTGAATCATAGCAGAGATAATATTTTAAATATTATCTCTAATTTAATAGTGACAAATAATAGATAGATTATTATCATGACAACAAATATTGACAAAGACCTCATCCGTACTATGGTGCGAGGCGTGTATGATCTGCAATCTGTGCGGATCCAAATGGGCAACCGTATCACGGTATCTTTCAAATCAAAGTTAGGTCTTTCTCAAGACGGAATGAGCGAGAAACAACTCGCTGCTCTTGATAAGAAAGTGTTGGAGCAGTTGCGCGCATCGTACAAACGCATTACAGATGGAATTGTCATTGAGCATGAAGAATGCGAAGAGTATGTCAAGGGTGATATGCCGTCATTGAAGAAATTCAAGGGCGATGAGATCATCTCCACTTATGCTGAGCTTACACTCATCGATCAATACATGAATGTGCTCAAAGATGAGCAGAATCAATTTAAGATTCTCGAAAAGAATCTAGTCGGGATTCCTATTTACGAGAAATTCTTGAAGCATGTTGATGGATGTGGTAAGAGTATGTCTGGTGTAATCTATAGTGAAATTGATATTCACAAAGCAGAGTATCCTTCATCGCTATGGAAATACACTGGTCTTGATGTTGTGACATACGGTGAATGGATTGATGATCAAGAGAAAAAGCATCTTATGCGTGCTTATCAAGTTGATGAGGTATATGGCAGTGACATGTTCGTCAAATACGGCACCAAATTTGAGGCGTTTGCAGATGGTAAGCCAATTAAGTTTACTAACGAAGGAAGAAGCCGCAAGGAAGGCTCCTTAGTTAAGAAGGAGTACAAAAAGAAAGACGGCTCAATGGGCGTGCGTGATTCTATCACGTTCAATCCATTCCTGAAGACAAAGCTCATCGGTGTGTTGGGTGGTGCGTTCTTGAAGCAAAGCAAGGTGTATATCAATGGCAAAAACACAGGTCTTGCAAAGCGTTTAGCTCTTGCAGTGGATAATGGGTTTGATGTCAAAGTTGCTGGTAAGAACGAAGAGCTAAAAGAAAATGTACTTGACTTTCTTAGGTCTAAAGGATTCATTGTGGTTGAAGAGCCATCTCCATATGCTGCTATCTACTACAATTACAAGAATCGCATTAGGAACATGCCAGCACATGCAGATAAAACAGATGGGCATACACATGCAATGGCCATCAGGTATTGTGTAAAGCGGTTTTTGGTGGATTTATACGCAGCGTGGCGTGAGCTAGAGGGGCTCCCATTAGCACCAGAGTACTCGGAGGCCAAATTAGGGCTTATTCATAACTCTGCTGAAAAATACAGAGAACCTGCTTAATCCTTTATCTCTATAAAAAATAAACCATTGTGGGCTCTTATTTTTTATTCTATTTAATTTCAATAACATATTTCAACAAAGACATAGTGTAAGTGGTTTACATTATGCACAAACGCAAAAAAAAGTTTAAAATGTATAATACTCAAAACAATATGCAAGAGTTGTTCATATTACGCAAAAAATGCGTAATATGCAGTGACCATGTATCTGCATATAACATCAGCGAAGATAGGTTTAATTCAATGGTCCAAAATGGCCATCAAAATAAAACCATTAATGACAAATCAATGCGTATTCTAGAGGTACCATCGTTTTGTGATTATTGTGTGGATGATTATGAATCCAAAATAGTGGAGGTAAATTAAAATGCCAATAAGTCTAGTGAGCATAACAGGAAATCATTTTTTAATGAAAGTGCCTGAATTGTCATACTTCAGTAGAGTACAGCAAAAAGATGTTGTATTAGCTGAAGAAATGTTTCACGGCTATTCAGAAGGAAATGATCTTGAATCAAAAAAACAAGCATTTCTAGAAATGATGACTACCTTTACAAATAGTCATCATTTTGAGAGGATGTTTTATAGATCATATGACGAGACTACATTAAGTATAAAACACGTAGTACCAAAATAAGCATAAATAGATAGTACATAACCTTAATTGGTTATGTACTATCTATGCCGTTTATTTTTTATTTATTTTCAGCCACATATTACAATTATAGTTAATATATAACTAGTATAAAGGGTCATAATGATAAAGAAAGAAGTTATACCTGCTTTGCATCAAACAGGTAAAAGTAAGATAAGATTACACTTAAATAATGATTATACTTTTTATGGTGAACCTTATACTTCACAACAAGGGTATGATTTAATTAGTCAGGTAAATGATTGTGAGTATAGTGAACAGCATATATTTGTAAACACAATGTATCGCTCTGTATCTATAATGAGAAGAAATGGATTATCATTAAGTATTCCATATGTATCTTCTATTGGAAGAGAATGTTTTATTATTAGAAAAATAATAAAATTAAGATCTAGTGCACTAAAGAGTACACTACTTTCTTTGCGCTCACAAGGCAATATTGATGATTCTGAATTGTTAGAGATGAAGAAGATAATTAGTAATGCATCGATGAATTCAGCTATTCCTCTTTGTATTATGGTAGATTATGAAATAACACTTCAAGATCTAAAAGTAAATAATAATACTATTTATCATTATCAAAGTGATACAGTAGTCAGTCTGGATGATTGCATAGATATAAGTGCTCACCCATATAGTTCAAAGTTTGATAACATTGGTGATTTTGGATGTACATACGAATATGGTGAGCAGCCTGATCTAAATTTAAAATTTAGATATATTAATCATACTGCACTAGCACAGCCTTTATACATTAATATTGCTAATACTGTTTATGTATTAAAGCCATCGCGCTCTTCTCCTGTTAAAGCAATTACTTATATTGATAAAACTGGTAAAAGTATACATAAACTATTAGAGGATTATATTGAAGTATATTCATCTGCTAGTTCTCATGTTAATACAAAAGTAACTGCTGGTGTATGTATAGCAAGGTACAATATAGAGTCAGCTAGGAATGAGTTAGGTGTATACAACACATACGAAGAAGCATTTAATTGTGGTGATATTGATGCATCAAGAAAAGAGAAAATACTCTCTATGTCTCATCAAATAGAACTACTTAAACAATCTTCTACAATAAGTAAATTCGATCTTGATAAGAAAGAATTAGAGTATAAAAAAGAGTTACTAGATAAAGATCATGCTCTAGAGTCTCTAAAGCGCCAAGCTGCTAAAGAGAAACAAGATCATGAAACACTTGTGTTAAATATAAAAATGCAACAGACTCTAGCAGATGAAAAAATAGCAAAATTAGAATTTGATCGAAAGAAACAAGAACTTAAATTAAAGGAACAAGACTTAATTATTCAGAGAGAAAATACTCAGTTTAATGATACAATAAAGAAAATTAGAGATGAGAATGAATACCGTATAAAGAAAGAATTGATGGATGCAAAAGACAGGTATGAAGCTAATGCATTCATTAGAAAAGAAAATATGGATATTATAAAGATGATACCAGCTTTAATTATATCTTTTGGAGCTATTTATTTAGCTTATGATAAATTAAAGAATAATCAAACATGATATAAAAATATAGTCAATGAATATTATTATGCTTTAGTTTTAAAAAGGGTCATTAATGTTTCCTAGATCGATTACTCAGCAATTAGATAAAGTTATTCCAAAGTTAAACCCATTGCTTGCAAATGGAATAGCTGTGGAACATATGAAACAAGTTGAGTCTTATGTAGACTCTATTTTCAAAGCGGCAGCAGTAGGGTTTCCACCAGGATTAAAATATTTAGGTTGTAGAAGATGTACACCTAGAGAAGAATATGATATTTTGACTAAGAAAAAAGGCAGCAGTTGTACTTTCGATGTAGCTAGAAGTGATGTTTACATGATGGAATATCGCTTTAGTTACAACGATGAAATGCTGCCGCCTAAATTCTTACTACTTCCTTTTGTAGGTGATGCAGGTGTTATTTATATATCTGGTAGTAGATTTGTAATATCTCCAATTCTATCAGACAGAGTAATCTCTATTGGTATTAATAATGTATTTGTAAGATTATTAAAAGCCAGACTCACATTTAATAGTTTACCTTATGTATTCTTAAAAGATGGTGAGAGAGAAACAGTTCAAGTGGTGTGGAGTAAAATCTATAACGAAACATCTAAAGCAGTGATCGTCCCTACAGTAAAAGCAATGTGTACTTTAACTCATTATTTACTTTGTAAATTTGGGTTTTCAAATACATTTAAAATGTTTGCTGGGTTTACTCCTATTATTGGATATAATGATACTGTAAACTATGAAAAATATCCAAAACAAGATTGGGTCCTTTGTTCATCTGGGTGTTATGTAGCTCCTGGAAAACCAAGAGGACAAACTAGAGTTCATTATGAACAATCTAAATTAATATTAGCTATACCAAAAGAGAATTTCACTACTAATATGAAAAATATGGTAGCAGGATTTTTCTATATAGTAGATCATTTTCCTACACACATAAAGCCAGAATATGTAGATCATCAAGATCTATGGAAATATCTCTTAGGTCATATCATCTGGACTGGTACCCTAAACCGTGGGAAATTGATTTCAGATGTAAGTGATCATATATCATCTTTAGACGAATATGTAGATGCAATCGTTATTAATAAATTGAAAAATATTGGATATGACATAAAAGATATTTATGAAATATTCGGTTTAATTTTAAATAACTTTAACGACTGGCTACTCTCTAGTGATGATCGTATAAACACAATGTACGATAAAGAATTAAGTATTTTGTATTATGTTTTCTTTGAGATTAGTAGTGCAATTTTTAAATTGTATTTTAAACTCAAGGCTGCGCAAAAGAAAGATTTAAATATAAATAAAATTATAACCATCATGAATGTTAATTTAAAATTAGGATTAATTTTCAAAATAACAAGAGACCATGGTGAAGTAACAACAACATCAACAAGTGGTGATAATAAAGCATTAAAGACTACTTTAATACTAGTACCACAAAGTGGATCTACTAAAAATAAGAAAAAGAAAGAGCGTTTCTGTCTTACAGATCCATCTAAGAGATTAAATGCATCTATTTGTGAAGTCGGTGGATATGCTGCTCTACCCAAAGCAGAACCTACCGGAAGATCTAGATTGAACTTACATGTGGGTATTGATTCATCTGGACTTATTATTAGAAACCCTAAGTTTACTAAACTTATTGATGAGGTACAATCAATGATAAGAAGGTAAATTTGAAGTATAATCAAAAAGGAAATATTTAAATGAATAGTACAGCAAATCTGGCATCTCAGATATTAATAGCACCATTTCAGGTAGATATAGATAGACCCCCAATTCTTTTTGATGTGCCAATAAACCCAGGCTTGTCAAAATGTTTACCTGTGATAATTTCTTGCTCTATTATGACATTGCAAGAAAGAATTAATAATAATAGATTGAGATTATATTTATATAATATCTTATCTACTAACGGTTACAATAATGAAGAATTCTTTAAGTTTGTAAAAAGAAGTGCAACTTATTTAGAATATAAAATTGTAACAAATCAAATTGTTTTTAATGATCAGTCTTGGAAAAATGAGATTAAAAATGTAACAAACACAATATCTGATTTGATGTGCATTGAGCAAGCAGTCAATAACAACGAATTAAATATGTACATTGAGCAAGATGTACTAAACAATGCTCGTCAGAGTTTTCCTATTCTACAAACTCATATCAGTAATATTGCAAGATACGAGGATTCTTTATTAGCAAAACAATCTGCTGCACCTATGTATTCTACAGGTGCACAAAATCAGTACAGTAGAGGCATCCCACAGCAAACACATGTACCCAGTCAAAGAAATAATGTAACTATAGATGTACAAAAATCTGTAGTAAAAGAGAAAATATTGGATGTTAAAGATTCTATTATTTATGCATACGAAAATAAAGATAGATTCAGTCCATCAAATAAGTATCATCATGATTATTTGATTAATCTAGCAGATAGAGAAAACACTGTAGTGTATGAATTTGATGTAAGTGGAAACATAATACCTGTAATTAGAAAAATCATGGATCAAAGTAAACATTTTATAACATCTTCGATTACACCTAAATCAAACATTGATGTAAACAGTCAACCATTTATAGATAGATCTATAAAGGTGCGTGAGCAATTGAGTAAGAAAATAAAGCTAAGAGTGGCAGATCAAGAAACAATTGAAAGGGCTATAAATATGAAGTATGCTTCAAATATTGATAGTACAGATGACACCAGATATTCGGTATATCCTGCATTATCAGATGCTGAAGTATGGCAACTTAATGATCTGAAACTATCTCTGCTTAATTTAAATAGCGATAGATTATTGACATACGGAATGCCTGCTTGCTTTTTAGATATCTTTATAAGCACAGAAGATCCAAAGCCATTAATTGATAAAATCATTTATGGTAAAGACTTTCATACTGCTACTAATTTTCTTAAGAATTATAGAGCCTCTATTGAGAAAACTCATACTAGTGTAGAAGCACAAATTATAATTAATAGAATTAATCAAAGATTAACAAATGAAGTAAATTACTTTATTAATAATCAATTATCGTTAAAGGTAAAGATTGATTCGTTTTATACTGATGCTAACGACATACTCAATTATATTGATAAACAGTATGAGACTTTAGGTACAATCTTTAGAGCAGCTCAGCCCTATATTCTCAATAGAGCTCTTAGATACAGTCAGGGTTGTTTGTATGAAAAAATACTAAACCAGTTTGTATCTCGTGATTATTTAGAAGCAGAGCATCGACCAGTATTAACATTTTTCGAGAGAGAAATTTTCTATGTGTCTATTAATGCAACATGTGCACAACTGGAGATCGATACTCCTAGTACCACTACATCTGTAGTGGTAGATGAGAAGTATTGTAAGGAAATTCATGAACTTGCATTATCTATGTTTGAGCAAGATAATTTCTATGAAATTAAGTTTGTAAACTACTATCTGAAAACTAACGACAATGTCGTATTTGAGTTTATCAAAGGACAATTTGACGATAGTGTAGTGTTGATTAGATTAAAGACTTAAAAACTATTTGTACAGCATAGATGCCATACCACTAACATTAGTGGTATGGCATTATGTCATTTATTTTTTTTCTTCATCCTTATCATCATCTTTATTATCTTCATCTGTTTGCTCTTTATCTTCTTCTTCTTTGTCAGATTCTTCTTTTTCTGAATCTGCTTTCTCCTCATCTGTATTTTCAGCACTGTCTTCATTTTGTGAATCATCACCAAAATCCATAGATCCAAATTCATCATCAGATGAATTATCGCTCGATGAATCGCTATAATCAGATCCAGAATCGTTTTCTCCAGCACCAGTGGCTGCTAGGTCATCTGTAGCTGCTTTAGCGATTGGAGCGAGTTTAACCAAGGTGGTGACGCCTGATCTCACTAGTGCTTTTACATGTTCTGTTATTTCTTTCATGAAGTTGAGTTGAGGCTCACCATCATCTCTAACAGCAGTAAGATCTGAGAGCTCAGTTAGCATCCCATTGTCACTCATGTATTTTCTAGTGAAATGAGATTTCACCATTGCTTTTATAGTGTTAACCTCATTGCTTAGATCACCACTTGTAGTAGTGTTCATAAATGAGTCTGATATATATGCATCAATAGCAGTATCCAGAGCGTCTAGATACACTTTTAAATCATCTAATTGATTATTAAGAGTTACAGATGGCGGCTTAGGTAATACTACTTCAAATGTCTCTAGGAAATATTTTAATGCTTTACTAATAATCACTTTTTCTCTAGCCTCACCAGTAAGAGACACATTAAATTCTTCTAGTAATTGTTCATCTGTAATTTTTATACCATCTAGATTTTCTTTTAATATATTTTTTAAATCTAATATTAAAGATTCAGTATGTGATGCTATTTTTCTAAGATGATCACTAAGCTGTGGAGCAAATAGTTCTTGATACTGTAATACTCTTTTACCTAGTAATACATTGTTTGCTACTACACTAGTAGCAAATTCAGTATTAAATCCACTATCTACCATTTCTGGTGATAGTCCCATTGCCATGATAGATGATTTTCTTAAGAAATCTTGTAGATCAGTATCTGGTTTAGTGTAATTCATATTTGTAGCTTGAATATCAAACTTCAAATCTGGCAATCCTGGATGGCCTTCAAACTTCCACTCAAAACCAGCTCGCTGTATAAAGTCTGTAATGTCAGTTGGATTTGTTACGCCCAATGGAATACCTAATTGTCTAGATTTAACAATTTCATCTTGAGCTATCTCTATAGTCCTAAGAGGATTTGGATCATTCTCAGGTATAGTCATAGTCACAGCAGTTCTACCTATTGAATTCTTTATTGATGCAATCACATCAGTAAATAGTAATACAGTTCTAAGTGTATTAATCATTGATGTTTCATCAAGTAAGCTCTTACCAATACCATCATCACCATACTTAAAAGCCATATATGTAATATATTCTTTAGGTAAGTACAGTAGCTGAGTATATTTCTTAGCTAAGACTCTACTAAACATAATACGATACACCTCTTCATTTTTTGCTATTGCAACAGATGAAGAGTGTATTCCGTTTTTTACTCTAGCTATTAAATCTCTCTCAATCATATCTGCATAAATTTTAGCAGCATAGTCAAGATGACCAGAGTTAGACGGATCAAAAGTTCCACCACCTATATTAGTATCAATTTTTCTAATAATACTAGAAGCTAGAGAATTGCCTGATGCACGAGTCATCTCGTTGCCTATACTAGAATAAAAATATTCATCATCAGGTGCTTCTATTGGATTGCCTTCTTCATCTAGTATAATAAAATATCCCACATGTTCTTCTACGTTACCTGGTACATGCACAGGTATAACAGATTCACTAGGTAGTTTCATTACAAGAGGCTCACCTATACTCTTTCTAGCTAACTCATCTTGTTTCTTTAGAGTACCTACTTGCTCTTGTTTATACTTTCTATCTGCAAAAATTAATTTCTCTATCTGACTATCATTTACATTATTTTGCATTGAATCAATAGAAAAAGATTCTAAAGCACTATTCATAGTCTTCTTTATTTTTGTAGTTCTTATTCTATCATTGAGCTTAGGTATTTTCAGTGTAATTGGATTATCAGTTACAAATAAATATTCTTCTATACTGTTTTCGCTGTAGTGTACTCGATTATCAATTTTATCTTTATCTGGTACATTAAAACTCTCCATACTAAAACCAATAGGTCTAGTAGGACTATTTTGTTTATTATTGCCTAATATCCCTATGTTTTTAGGTTTACCTGACTTATCGATAAATTTAGATAATGACTCAAATGAAATCCTATGGTCAAAGTTTCTATTGATGAATTCATCGATAGCATTCTCAGGCAATACTGCTACTGGGTATGATCCTTTTTCTGCTAAAATGTCTCTAAGCATTTTAGATAAAAGTGGTCTAATTTTATAGATATCATCAAAGTAGTTTTTTACTGTATTTAAAAGAGTAGCTTGTAGATTAGAGCTGAAGAAATCTTTTGGACCTGTATAATTGAGCTCATTGCTCATCATGTCTGATGGAGATAAAATAGAGCTCACTAATATTTGAATAGATAATTCTATATCAGGTAAGAGTTTTAATATTGTTCTAGCATCTGCATTTCTCTTTGCCCTTCTTTGCAATGAATTTTTCATTGCATAAGAGTTAGTAACTACAGTCCTGCGATTACCCTTCTCATCGTGAGAAATTAACATCCTATTATCTCTAACACCTTTAGAGATCATAGCAGCCATCTTAGGATCTTTTTTTACTATACTTGCGGCTGGGTATGATACACTATTTTGTGTTTGTTGAATTTTTCTAATTGTCATATTAAATTGACTTTCTCTGTTATAGGTGAATAAAAGGACGAATGTGAATAATTATTATAGACTATACATAGAAGATATATTGAATTTAGCCTCTACAATTGTAATAAAATTTGATGACATTGCAAAGGCAATTAATCTTAAAGTAATGGTAGACTTTGGTATTAATTCCGTTACACAAGATAAAGCAACATGGAAATATTATCAAAATATTGCTGGGAAATATCATTTTAGTGATAAGATGATAAAGGTAGTATCTCTAGATACTACCGAAGAAATAGACTTTACACCAGAAAATTTAAATAAACATCCATTTACTAAAAAAGCATACCTATATGGAAAACGCCATTATAGGCAACTTATTCAACAGTATCCTGATAAAGAGAGTTTAATATTAGGTATTGTGTATCCATCAGATATGCAAAAAGCTATAGATAGTATCGATGGTACTATTTTAACATATCCTACTTATCTAATTGAATCAAATGAATATTCATTGATATTTAATTTACAAAATTGGATATACGCTTATGTTGATAGATGGATAAATAAACAATATTGTATTGCTCATGATTTATACAGTTCAATGTATTTAGCTCAGCTTACTATTAATTTAGTGCCTATAATAATAAATTTAAGATTGCAAGCCTGTAAAACAAACGAAGCACATTCATATCACATTAGACAATATCTAGCAAGCCACTGTATGCTAGATAAGTATATAGATGTAATGACGAAACAGCAGGCTTTATATTTCTATAGAAATATAAAATACATATTGAGAAACTCTGGTAAGAGAGATACTTTTAATTTGTTATTACAAAACATAATGACAGACAGAGGTCTGCCTATGTATGAATATAACATGCATCATGATTTATCTTTTATGCCAGGATACCTAGATAAAGATTCAAATTATGTGTACGAGTATGAGCCCAGGGTACTATTTAAACGTGGTGCACTCAATAGCTCTATATTACAAAGACACAGTAGTGACTACTCGATAGATGAGATAAACACAAAAATAATACCGTTAGCACCAGATAACGAAGATGCAGTAAGTTCAGATAAATATTCACAAACAAAAAAACTTGTTTTTAGTAACAATTCTAAACTAGGCACTAAGTTATTAGAATCTAGTCTAATGGATTATACAGATTGTGTGCCTTATCCATTAGAGACTATTGTTTATAATCAATGGATGTATTATGCTTCTATTGATATATATAAAGCACAAATAACACTGCATTTTCCAAAAGATAAAAGTACTATAGATACAAATGTAAAAAATAGTGCTATTTTATTTTTATATTGCATGTATAAAGCAGTAGGTATTACTCTAGATAGACTACCTACATTTTTAGCAGAACATGTTTATTTATACCAAGAAACACCTAGAAATAAACTAGATAAGTTTATTATAAAAGGACATGTTACAAAAGAGCAAATAGATGAATTATATTCATACATTCCAAATGTAGAACCAATGAATTCACTGAGCTCATTTTATGAGAATTGTCTTAAAATATTTGATTATACAATAATACAAAATATAATTCTTTGTACACAAGAGAGACACACTAATAGACAAATTTTGTATCAAGCTAAAACAGCACTATTTGGTGATGTTTTATGTGATTATAATAAAAATCCAATATATTATCACTATGATAAATTCTTAAATGATAATGGGATAAAACTCAATGATTATAGTCAAGATGATTATTATAATCTAGCTCTTAGTATTTTATCAGAAAATATTAATCTTAGTGAAAATCCTAAAACTAACTTTAAATTATTACAAAAAATGATGATTGAGTTGTTTAGGACACTGAGCAGCTATTCTATTGAAATCGCAAGTGATATAACTCAGCCACCAATTAGTCTAGTAGAGAGACTTAGCATTAGAATAGACAGAGAGAAATTTATACAAAAATCTTTAGATTTTTGTGATATAGCTAAGTTTAAATTATTTGATGATATTGCAAAAGAGAAAACTTATTTAAAATATGATTTAGATAAAGTATATCCTCTTTATGAAGATTATACAAAAGAGAAAACTAAGCTTAGAATAGACACTACAAATACTGTAAAAATAAGAGATGTTACTGGTAGCAAAATAGCAGTATATGTTCATCAACCTAATGTTAGAATATTAAATGTTAGGAATCAAGAAGAAAAGCTGCCAGTCGATGATGGACCAAAAGATTTTGGTGGTGGTCCATACCACGACATACCTATCAAATTGTTAGGTAAAAGCCTTACTTTCTTAGGTGATGAAGATATACCTTCAAATATACCAATTAAACTATCAAGTAAAAACCTCACATTCTTAGGCTATAAAGATGTTGTAAATACTACAGAAAATTCTGTATTCTTTACATCTACTATATATCCCGCTGTAGTTGAAGATATATAGTTGAAGATAATTTGAGTTTTGGTGGGTTATTGCTAACAGAATCTCACCTAATTAAATCTTCAATAGAAAACTTACAATTCAGATGGATTAATATAACAAACGATACACTTGTTGATACTGTTATATATAAAACTATGCAGTACATGATACAATTATCGAGAAAATAAAATTCAATAACTTTTAATGAAACACAAGGCAATCATGCCAGTGGCATTAAATCAGTAATGCTTTCATTTGGACAATATGCAACAACATCATATCAAATATCGTTTACTCCACCTATAATGAAACTAAATACACAGATACTCACTTTAAATACAGAATTCAGTTTCGATAGAGCATAACTTTTTTATTAGGAATTAAACATGACAATTAAATTTCATCCAGATTTAGCTAAATCTTATATTAATAGAGGCATACTGCAACTTGGATATTCAACAGCATGTGCTATATCTATCTATTCAGGTACTCAACCGTCAGCAGCAGATATAGTAGCTAATTGGGCTAATTATAAATCTAGTAATAGTAATTTTTTAGCTCATTATACAGGTGCATTATGGACTCAGCCATTAGCAGGTAAAGCAACATTTGCAAATCTTAGTACAATTCCACCAGCAGTTACACCGCTGCATAACGGTGTAGGAGCTTGGGCAATATTATGGGCCAGTGATGTAACACTATCACAGGCTGGTGATGCTACTATTGCAAATACAGATTTCATAGTAGTGCCTGTTTCTTTAGTGCAGAACAACGGTGTAGTAAAATTTAGTGACACATTAACTTTTAGTACAAGTACACCTGTGGCAATTGCCGAAGGCTTTTTATATTGCAATATAGGATAAAATATGTTTAAAATAGAACTATCTGAAACACTTGGATTAAAACAGGTAAGAAAAGTAGTAGGTTTAACTGAAACAATAGACACAACTAACTGTAGATCTTGGGAGGGATTTCTCACTAATGAACAAGACGCAGCCTTATTGTGCCAAGGTGGAGGTGGGAATAATTATTATTTTAACTCATGGTTAAACATAATGAAGGGATCGATACCTACTAGTTTTGATGAGATAGGTACCAGTTTTACAGCTACTCATACTAACGGAACGCTAAGATTGGAAGACGTGCTTGTTTCTATATCTAATTCGCCAAATAACCCACTTGGTTTTAATAAAACTACTTCAAATATAGATGTAAATCCTTGTATTTTAAATACATTTTTTAAACCTGCAATTAAATCAGGTGTTGCAACATGGTTTTCTATTATAACATATGGTGGTTCTTCTAATTTAGGTATGACAGATAACAACATAACAGATTTTGGGCCATCGGATATTTACGATCATTGGTCAAGAATATATTCTTGTCATATGTGTTATGGCACAATAGGACTAACTGGATCAGGCGCTGATCTTGAAATATCTGATGTAAATGTAGTCAAAGATTTACCTTATAGTGTATCTAAATTGAGATTAAAGATTCCTACTAGTTGGGAATATTGATTTATTAAAAAAGACTAAATAGAGAAGTTTAAGTGCAATTACTTCAGTAATTACTGAAGATTTTTTATATTGTAATATTGGAATAATATATGTATAAAATAGAACTATCTGAAACACTTGGATTAAAACAGGTAAAAAAAATAGTAGGTGGTATAGACGATGTTATTTACTGTACACAATGTAAATCTACTAATGGGTTTCTTACAAATGAACAAGAAGCGACCCTGTTATGTAAAGGTGGTGGTGGCAATCAGTATCTTTATAATTCATGGTTAAATATAATGCAAGGACCAGTGCCCACTAGTTTTGATGAGATAGGTACAGGTTTTACAGCTACTCATTCTGAAGGAATGAGAAGATCTGATGATGTACTTATCAGTATATCAAATTCATTAAATAATCCATCAGGGTTTGATGATGCTACTATAGAAGTAAATGTAAATCCTTGTGTTTTAAATACGTTTTTTAAACCAGCAATTAAGTCAGGTGTTGCAACATGGTTTTCTATTGTAACATTTGGTGGCGTTGATAATATAGGAATGGCAAGTAATATAACAGAATTTGTTGCTAAAGATTTGTTTGATTATAATCCAAGAATATATTCTTGTAATACGTGCTATGGCACAATAGGATTAATTGGATCAGGTGCAGATCTTGAAATTCCAGATGTAAACGTAATCAAAGATGATTATTATGCTGTACGTAGCTTGAAATTAGAAATACCTACTAGTTGGGAGTATGAGAGTGAATACCCAACAGATTTTGCAGCTTATACATTAGTAAAGGTGCCTATTTTGTTAAAAGGTGACGCAAGTACTTTTTATACTGATACAAAAGTAAAAGTGCCTATTTTGTTAAAAGGTGACGCAAGTACTTTTTATGCTAATACAAAAGTAAATGTACCTTTAAAGATAACATCTGCCAATGATGGTACATTTACTGGTAGATCTACACCAGATATAATAAACAATAGTGTAAACATTAAAGTTCCATTCGCAGTTACAGGCGCCCCAATTTAGTTTTTAAAGGTATACAAATATGATCGTAAAATTTCATCCAAACATGGCAAACATGTTTGCCGGTTTAGGTATATTAAATGCTGGTTACAATGCAGCATGCGCTATATCAGTATACTCAGGTGTACAACCATCACAAGCAGATATAGTAGCTAATTGGGCTAGTTATAATTCTACAAATAGTAACTTCTTAGCTCATTATACTGGTGTAGTATGGTCTCAGCCATTAAATGGAGAAGCTAAATTTATAAATGTTACTACTTTTCCTGCATCTGTATTACCTAAAAATACAGGGGTAGCTGCATGGGCTATTGCATGGCCCAGTAATGTTACTGATGCACAAGTAGCCTTAGCTACAATACCGAATAACAAATTTATAGTAGGTAGTGTAACTGACATGGCATCAAGTGGTATGATAAGATTTAACCCAGATACCACACTTACAGTTGGTGAATCTAAAATATTTGCCGATGCTATTATTAGTGTAAACATTATTTAATAAAGTATTAAAATGAATAAAATAGAATTATCAAGCGCATTTATAACTCCAATGCTATCTAGGATTGTGGGGTTTAGCAGTGCTAATGCGGTAAACATGGATAGTACAAATGATAAACAGCAAGCCTCTAGAACGCAATTGTTTCCAAATGAATTTGCTCAAGGGCAAGCAAACGATGTAGCGTATCCTAGAGTAAGAATATCTATAATGAAAGGCAGTATTCCATCAAATTTTTCAGTTGATTATAATATAAAATCATTACTCACTGATGTACTAGTGGATTTTAATTATTCAGATATGGATCCAAAAACAATTGAAAATCCATATATAGTACAAACAAAACATGTCAATGCAATAGCAAATGGAGTGGCTACATGGTTTTGGTTTAGGAATTACGAGTTAGGATATTATAGGGACTACTCTACTAGAAATTTAATAAATCAAATAATTGGAGACATTGGTTTGACTGGGTCTGGTTGTTGTCTTGAAATTCCAGATGTAAATGTTGTTTCAGGTAATCAGTATAGAATATCGAATTTAAAACTAGAGTTTCCCACTAGTTGGGAGTATTAATTACATCTTGAAGATTTTTAAATAATCAAGCATGTTTTAAAAATATTAAAAGCATAAACGCAGTAGTATAAAAACTACTGCGTTTATGTTATTGACATTGATATTATATACACTTACATTTTTGAATATATTAGGAATTAAAGAATGATACCAAATAACACTTTTATGTCTATTCCTAAGGTAAGTGATTTCTTACCAAATAATAATTTAGCACATACGCCATTAACACAAATAGTTAGAGGTGGTGTAGATTTAGGTAGTAGTATTTACGGCAGAGATTATCAAAATTGGGTAGTCTTTTATGAAAATAGTACAATTAAAGTAAAGAAAGAAACAGGTGCAGTTGAATTTTCTCTAGAAGTTGCAAATGTAAAATATCTATCAATGGCTTTTGATACTGCAATGAGAATCACTCTTGCTTGGATAGTAGATGCAGATGCATATTTGTATTATTATGATACAATTTCATTAAGTTATATTACAGTAAAACATCCAAATGTTACAAGTAGCAGGTTATCATTAGATAAAGCAGATGATTGGTTTGAAGCAGCTTCAGATGTTATATTTCTCTATATCAGAAATAATGTTTTATATTATAGGCAACAAAGAGAGAGATATGAAGTAGAGCGTGCTATAGGTCCAGCAATTGGTATTATTACAAATGCTGGATTAAACATTGAAAATAGATTTCAAATTAAAGTGTCTGAAATTACTCAAGTAGATGATCCAAATATTATTATACCTATTAGTCTACTAGGTAAAAGTACTACAGTCGTAGGTGATACTCATGTATTCTTTGGTAGTAGTAAAGTACCTATAGATTTGTTAGGTAAATCTAATATTTAAAAATAAAGGAATTATTAAATGCATTTAAATTTTTACTTATTTGGAAATAAAAAGATATCTGAAAATGATAAATTTGGAACAGAAAATATAACAAATATACCAATATTTGTAAGCAGTGATAGTGGTAGTATACAGACAAATTCTATTACAAGTATACCACTATTTGTAAGTAGTGATAGTGGTAATATACAAACAGAGACTATTACAAATATACCATTTATAGTGAGTGGCAGTTCTGATATTACTGTGAAAGAAGATATAAACTCAGAGACTATTACAAATATACCAATATTTGTAAGTAGTGATAGTGGTAATATACAGACAAATTCTATTATAAATATACCACTATTTGTAAGAAGTGATAGTGGATGTGTACAGACAAATTCTATTATAAATATACCACTAGCGATAAGTAGTAATGGTGGTGATATACAAAAAGACATTACTGTAAATATACCACTTATAGTAAGTGGAAAAGATATTAGAAGCTATGCCGTTTGGAATCATGCAATTAAAGGATCTAATTCAATTTTAACAAATGGTAATTTAACTGCTTACATTTCTGGAGCTAATAGTAATGCAAGATCTACTGTAGCGGTATCGTCTGGTAAATGGTATTGGGAAATTACATCATTTAATACTGCACGTCCTAGAATAGGTGTAGGTAACCCTGTCTGCTCGCCATACACCAGTATTGGTGATAATGAATATACTTGGGCGTACAATGGTGCTGATGGACAAAAATATCATGATACGGTAGCTCAGCCATATGCACTAGCATGGGATCCTACTAAAGGAATATTCTCACCTGGCACAATTGGCGTTGCATTAGATGCAGATATTGGTAGTATTGAATTATTTAGAGACGGTGTTAGTTTGGGTGTTATGTATACAAACATGACTGGACCATATTTGGCTATGGTATGTGGGTATCAAGGTAGTACAGATGTAGTAGACGCCACTGCAAACTTTGGTGCTACGCCATTTAGTTTCATACCGCCTACAGGATATAATCCTGGGCTTTTTAATTAATCATTTTTTTAATAGGAATTAAATATGACAGTAAAATTTCATCCTAATCTAGCAAATGCATTTATTAGGTTAGGTGTATTAAATGCTGGTTACAATGCAGCATGCGCTATATCAGTATACTCAGGTGTACAACCATCTGCTGCAGATATAGTAGCTAACTGGGCTAATTACAATTCTAGTAATAGTAATTTATTAGCTCATTATACTGGTGCAGTAT
>JFJP01038119.1_pt1 | contig 19533 bp, 10 predicted proteins | sample 431651 | NCBI WGS metagenome assembly JFJP01 (sample SAMN02602958, study PRJNA72255) | Microbial mat metagenome, whole genome shotgun sequencing project. | biome: fresh water; feature: sink hole; material: water; isolation source: purple microbial (photo- and chemosynthetic) mats found in...
CTGAATGATGCCTACGTTTTCTGCGTATCATTTCTGGACACCAGCCTGGAAAGGCTTTCAACACATTCTGTGTCAGAAATGAAATAGATTTCTTTCTTTTTAATTCTTTCTCAAAAAGATGATTAGTTTATTGCCCGGATACGATGGGGAAGTGCTGATTGCTTGCAGATTCGTGGGTTGCTGTAGAAAAAACAGTGGAGGGTGCGTTGAAGATTTTACTTACAGGAGCGACAGGCTATATCGGTAAGAGGCTTTTGCCAAGATTAATTGCCGATGGTCATGAAGTCATCTGCTGTGTCCGGGATCGAAGTAGATTCACAGCGCCACAGGGAATTCAAGACAAGGTCGAGGCCGTTGAAGTTGATTTTCTCGACAAAGCCTCACTGGACCTCATTCCAGCGGGAATTGAGTGTGCCTACTATCTTGTACATTCGATGTCGTCCAGCCAGAAATTCGACGAGATGGAACATGCCTCTGCGGTGAATTTCCGGGACCGGATGGAAGAGCTCAATGTCTGCCAGGTTGTCTATCTGAGTGGGATCGCCAATGAGGATAATCTTTCACGGCATCTAGCCTCCAGAAAAAATGTGGAAGATGTTCTGTCTACCGGTCGGTTCTGCCTGACAACCTTAAGGGCTGGCATTATCGTTGGATCCGGCAGTGCCTCGTTTGAAATTATCAGAGATCTCGTCGAAAAGCTGCCCATCATGATTGCGCCAGCCTGGTTGAACACCCGTTGTCAACCAATCGGCATTGGTGACGTCATAGAGCTTTTGTTGCGTTGTTTGAAAAAAGAAGAAACCTATAACCGCAGTTTTGATATCGGTGGACCGGATATCATGACATATAAAGAGATGCTTCACGGCTATTCTGCCGCCCGAGGCTTGAAAAGAGCGATTTGGACTGTGCCGGTTATGACGCCGAGGCTGTCATCATACTGGTTGTATTTTATTACCTCCACCTCATTTACCCTGGCCCAGAATCTGGTAAGCAGCATGAAGGTTGAGGTAATCTGCAGGGATAATGAGATAATGAAGATTCTCGATCTCAAACCCAAGAGCTATTCGATGGCGATACGGGCAGCTTTCGATGCTATTGAACAGAATACCCTGTTATCCAGTTGGAAGGATTCCTTAGTCAGTGGGCGATTGAGCATCCAATTGTCGGATTATATCCAAGTTCCAGAATATGGTTGTCTTCATGATAGAAGGTCTGTTTCAGTTGAGGATCCGGAGGCGGTCATGGAGCGGATATGGGAAATCGGCGGAGAGAGAGGCTGGTATTATCTGAACTGGCTCTGGCGCCTTCGAGGATTTCTCGACAAAGTATTCGGAGGGGTTGGACTCAGGCGGGGGCGGACCAGCGCAGTAGCACTTCACGCTGGAGAGTCCCTGGACTTCTGGCGGGTACTGCTGGCAGACCGGCCTGGTCGGCGGTTGCTGCTCTTTGCCGAAATGAAACTTCCAGGTGAGGCCTGGCTTGAATTCAGGATCGACGACCGCAATGTGCTGCATCAAAAAGCGACATTCAGACCCCGTGGATTATGGGGAAGGATCTACTGGTATGCCCTTGTGCCCGTTCACCATATTATTTTCCAAGGAATGATCCGGCGTATTGCCGGATCTCGTGAATAAAGGACTGTTTGACAGGCAATATTGTCTTCAGTGTGCACTTGGCAGCAGGACTAGTTTTTTTTCTCAAATCTTGGGCAGGACTATACGTTCTTCCTTGGGGCGCTTGGGGTTTTTCCTGTAGAGCAGCAGAGTTTTACCAATCAACTGCACGAGACTGCTGTGCGTCGCCTCGGACAAAATTATTGCCGTCTCATTTTTTTCAAGGCCGCTGTTGTTGCCTATTTTTACCTTGATCAATTCATGTCGCAGAAGTTCAAGTTCAGTAGCGGCGATGAGTCCTTCCGTGATGCCTTCCTTACCGATCAGAATAACCGGAGAGAGGCTATGGGCCAAGCCTTTGAGGAATTTTTTCTGGCGTCCATTGAGAAGGTGTTCCGTTGGTTCGATTTTTTCAGTCATGGGAGTATATCGTGGGAAAATGAGTTGCTGGTGAATTGAAAGTACCGATGTCGCATGGTTTTCAACTGATGAGATTGTTAAGTATCCGGTAGCCGCCAACCCAGGTTCCGAGGGCTGACCCAAGCGTTGTGAGTAGGAATACCAGGATTACCCGGAGAAGCTTATTGGACCACCAACCCTTGATCGTCGACATATCTGAGCTGGCATTTTCGAATTCTCTGACCACTGGTGGTCGTTTCAATACCTGAATCAGCGCTGTCACTTGACCTGCGCCGATCAAAGGGCTCAGGCTGGTGAAGGGGGCAGCGGTAAAAGCGCCAAGGGTTGTATAGGGGTGGGCCAATGCGAGCATGGCCCCACAGGCTGCCGGAATACCGTTTGCCAGTATCCAGAATAAAAGATAGTCTCCGGCAACTGACGCACCCTTTTGTATGCCAATCGCAGCGAGTGCGCCGATAATGGTCAAAGGAATGACCCAACCAGCCAGTTTCCAGGTTTTCGAGACAGGTGGAATCACTGTTATATCTTGCAGTAACGAGTCGTTGTCTATATTGAATGAGTTAATAATTCCTTCAATATGACCGGCGCCGACAATAGCAACGAGCTTATTCCCAGGCGAGGTTTTAATTTTTTCGGCAATAAAGATATCGCGTTCATCTATCAACACACGCTTGAGGTCGGGAAGAGACTCTCCCAATTCTTCCATGAGTTGGCTGAGCACATCTTTTCTTTTCAGTTCGGTAAGCTTTTCTTCACTGATTTCTGTATCGTCGAAGAGACTGACAAAAAGTGAGGAGAGAATAACCCCCTTTTCCCACAAAGAGGTTGATTTCCAGGCCCTGCGCAAGGTAATCCGGATGTCCCGATCACAGAGCGATATGGGTATTTGTTTCATCCTGGCGGTCTCGGCTGCTGCCAAAAGTTCCGCCCCGGGAATTACACCTAGCTTGCCACCAAGTTTCTTCTGATAGGAAGTCATCAGTAGGGTTATCAGAAGAGTCGAGAGCTGCTTTTTGCGTAGAATTTCCTTGAGATCAACTGACTGCCAGCGCTCTTTCTGGGTCAGGGCCTGGAAGCGCTTATCGTCGAGTTCCAGGCAGACACGATCTGGTTTCTCCTGCTCAATGACAAGGCGTACCAACTCGACTGATTCCTGGGAAATATGTGCAGTGCCGACCAGGATGATAGTGCGCTCAGCATGCCTGAACATATGGACATCGGGTCCATATGAATTTGCTGTTGGTATACAAGTGATCATAGTAAGTGTTACAAACGCTGCGTGAATGAAATTTCTTTTACCCAGTGTACTTCAATGGACGGGGAGATCAGATATTCAGACGCGGGGGGAGGAGATACCTGGGCTTTTCTGGATTCGAAGTGGATGTCCGTTGTGCAGTGGCATGAAGTGATCGACAAAACAGAATTCAACGATGGGAGTGCTGCCCAATCAGACCTTTTTCAATTTGAGCTGCCTTCCTGGCTGCAAAACGTCAGATTTTATGTTGTTCCATTGTTTTATCAAGATCAGAGAGGTTTTGAACTTTTTAGAAATAGTCCAGAGGGTATCTCCATTCTGGACTTTATACACTTTGAAATCCCTGTCGTTTGCGGCGACAGTGGTGGATAATTTTTTCTTGGTTGCCCCGCCTGCTGCGGTTATGGTTTTCTGGCGTGTTGATGAGACTTTCTGTCTGCTTTTCTGTATGTCTAGAGCGACTATGGTTTTTATGCGGGTGGCGGAAACCTGGTTGTCAACGGTGGGCTTGGATTTCTGAGAGGCTTGCAGTGAAGCAGTCTCAATCGGTTTCCGTTCTTGAACAAGCCGCATATCTTTCTTTTTGGTCGCGGTCAGTAGCGGCGGGGATTTCTGGGTGCTTCTTTTTGCAGATGAGGCTACTGCAGGCATATCCTCAATTTCGCTTGAGGCGACGACGATTTCTGATACTGTCATTGTCGCTTTGTTCTCAGGATAGAGCGCGAGTTGCTGACCAACGTTTATCTTGTGTGCGTTGCCGAGATTGTTCCAAGCCATGATCCTTGCGGGAGAGACATTGTACTTTTTTGCTATCTGCGTGATATTTTCTCCAGAGCGGATTTTGTGCAAGACAAGATTGTTCTTGTGTGGAATCTGGGCGATTCTACTGCCTTCTGGCAGCAGCTGGTAGCTGACTGTGTTATAAGGTATCCGGAGATATTGCCCCCGCGACAGGCGACTACTCCTGAGGTTGTTGACTTTCAGGAGAGTAGTCCTATTTAATCCGTACATGTTGCAGATTGTAGCCAGGGTTTCACCGCGTTTGATTTTGTGTGATTTATATCCGGTTGAAACCACACTGTGCAGGCGGCTCATATTCTTGCTGGCGATTTCTTCTGTGCCTACAGGGATTTTGGCCACATAGTGAGGCTGGTTTGGCGGAGTCTTGCCTTCGCGGAGTTCCTGGTTAAGAAATTTGACCTCTTTCACCGAGGTATTGCATGCCAGGGCCAAGGCATCAAGACTCAGTCCCGCTGGAACCTTCAATGTTGTATATTCAAGTGAGCGTTTGTATTCGGTGTCGGTAAACCCATATTTTTCCGGGTTTTTGGCGAGGATCATGGCAGCAATAAGCTTTGGCACATAACGTTTGGTTTCGAGGGCAAGGTAATCCTCTTGAGCCAAGGCCCAGAAATTCGACACGCCGTATTTATCCAAGCCCTTGCGGATCTTACCCGGACCTGCATTGTAGGCCGCGACTGCAAGATGCCAGTCACCGAATTCAGCATATAATTCTGAGAGAAAAGCGACGGCTGCCTTGGTGGATTTTTCTGCATCTCGCCGCTCATCGACATATTTATTTATATCAAGGTTGTGCTCGCGACCGGTGGCGTCCATGAACTGCCAAAGTCCTACGGCATTGGCGGAGGAACAGGCACGCTGGTTGTAGCCGCTCTCTATCATCGAGAGATACACCAACTCTTCAGGTAATCCAGCGTTTTTCAATTCCTTTTTCATCAGGGGCAGGTAAATGGAAGAACGGGAGAGCCAGCTGGTGAAAGTTTTCCGCTGTTTGGTCTGAAACAAGTTCAGGTACATCTGGACCTGATTGTTGAGCACCACCGGAAAGGCAAATTGAGTGTTTTCCAGATCCCTCTTGGTAATCGGAGAAGAGTTGCCGTCCCACATGCCTGTCTGGCGTAGGGCAGCCAGTTCCTGTTCAAGGCTGCTTTGTGGTTCAGCACTCTCAAGACCAAGATCAGGGTCCTCTGTAGAGGATGAATCTTGAGTGTCGGCTGATTCGGAGGAATTGTTGATCTGATTGAAACGACTTTCCCCGGCACAACCGGAGAGAAAAAACAAAAGGAGGATTGTAAGTATCAGCGAGAAATGTCTGGGAAAGTTGTAGAACATGAGCATTTCCGTGTGTCTACAGCTTTTTTCGAAGGAGGATGTCGGGTACATCTCCCGCCCAAAAGCTTATTGAGATATCTTAAGTAACCATGTACATTACACATCTTCTGTGTGCATTACAAAAACGTTAGAGTAGTTAAAACCGATGTGTTCAAGAATTGCAAGAAATTATGAGCTCGGGAACTCTTCTCCGATGCTTTTTTATAGTATTTTTTTAGCTCCGCCAAGGGCGGAATCCTGAGAATTTATCATGTTAAAAAAGGTTTTCTATCTCCTTCTGACCCTGTTTCTCAGCTGCGGGGGAATTTTAGCCGCCTCCCTGTATTACATGGTGGTGCTGCACCCTGGAGAAGAGATACAGCTTGAGAATATTAAGAAAATCCTGAGTAAAGAGAGTTTCGTCTATTATAGCGACGGAGTGACCAAACTAGGTGTTTTCTTTGACAGCGCGCATCGCCAATATGTCGATTATGATCAAATTCCGCAAGCTTTTGTCTATGCCCTTGTTGCTGCCGAGGACAACCGTTTTTTTTCGCATATCGGTTTTGATGCTGTCGGCATTGTTCGTGCGGCTATAAAAAATGTCCAGGCCGGCAAAGTAGTTCAGGGAGGAAGTAGTCTCACCCAGCAGACAGCCAAGAATCTTTTCAAAAGGACGGATCGTTCTCTTGAAGAAAAACTGAAAGAACTGCTTTTTGCCCTTAGACTCGAGTACCACTATCCGAAGGAAAAAATCTTCGAGTTCTATGCCAATCAGTTTTTCGTTAGTGGCAATGGTCATGGTCTTGGTGTTGCCGCACGATATTATTTCGATAAAAAACCGGAGGAATTGACCCTCGTTGAGTGTGCCTTTATCGCCGGCAGTGTAAAAAGGCCAAATTTTTACAATCCATTTATCAAAAAGACGGACGAAGCCGCGGTTGAAGCCAGGCACCAGGCAGAGATACGAAAGAATTATGTGCTCGACAAGATGCTCGAGATCGGACTGATCAACGAATCGACGCATAAACAAGCGAGAAGCGCCGATATCCCATTCAATCAGGGTAAAGTCGGATATTCACTGGATTATGCTATGGAGATGGTAAAAGACGCAGTCTCTTCCTCGGAGGTCCAGGGGGCACTTGCCGTGCATGGTATCTCCAATGTGGCGACCTCTGGCGTCAGGGTGATAACGACGATCGATAAGAATCTGCAGGATGAGGCATTGTATGCCCTGCGCCGAGAACTCTCCCGGCTCGATGTCCGACTTGCTGGTTTTGAGCATGATGATATCCAGAAAAAGTTGAAAAAACTCGAATATCCCGGAGATGGAATCCTACAGGAGGGGGCCTTCCTGTTCGGAGTGATTGACAAGATCGCTGGGAAGGGTGTCAGTCTTGCAATCGATGTGGTTCTTGACAACCGAATAGGCCGAGGAACCATAGATCAGAAAGGAATCGCCCGGGTCGTCGAATCCCGCGTCAAGTGGGCACAGGATCTCTGGTCTGAACCGACGGCGAAGGACGAAGGTCGACTCCTTGCTCAATTGAAGACCGGTGATCGGGTGTGGGTAAGTGTCAGAGATGTGCAGGCCGATGGCAAGGCAATCCTTGATCTGGAAAAATTCCCTGATATCCAGGGTGGCGCGCTTGTTCTGAAAGAAGGAGCTATCAGAGCGATGGCCGGAGGGGTGGAGAACCGATTTTTCAACCGGGCTGTTTATGCCAGACGGACTATGGGGTCCGCCTTCAAACCTTTCGTCTATGCTGCTGCCCTCCAACTGGGCTGGAACAGTGCAGATCTCCTGAATAATAAACGTGATATGTTTTTCTTTCAAGGAACCCCTTACTTTCCTCGACCCGATCATATCAGTCCCTTTGAGGCTGTCTCAATGAACTGGGCCGGAGTGCATTCCGAAAATGTGGCATCGGTCTGGCTTGCTGCCCACCTCTGCGATCATCTCAATCCGGTCCAGTTCCGGGAAGTGGCCGAGCGCCTCGGCTTGGCACCGCTCAAGACCGGCAACGACGAGGAACCGTATCCGACGTATCGAAACAGAATTCGTGACAAACACGGAATCCATATCAATGATTCCGTGCTCAGGCAGGCCGCCTATAACGCGGCTATCGGCAATCTTGAGGCAGATTTTATTTTCGAGGACATGCAGCGTGAATACAATGTTCTCAAAAAACTCCATTACGGTATGGGCTTTGAAAAGATACGCGAACGTCTGTATCAGGATTTTGCCTCAGGACGGGTGGAAACTTCAGGAAATGATCGGAAAGAGCTGAGCCTGCGGCAGTCCATTCTCTCGGAATCCTATTTGGCCCTTTCCGCTCTACGCAGTGCACTGCGAACCTATACCCTGCAACTCGATAGTGCCCTTGGTTCTTTTGAACCCGATTCATTGGTTAGCGAATATTCCCCTACGGGTTTGTATTATGATTCCGCAACTGGTGAATATATTTTCGATAACGCCGCATCCGTTTCACCGAATCTCCAGCGGGTTTCGAAAACTGAGTTTCAAAATGTTCTTCTATCGCTCGAAAAGAACGATCAGCAGAAACTGTTGGGTGGCATACGATTGAAAGGGCGATTGTCGGTTGCCGCTTATGATATGGTTGAGCGACAACTCGAGACAGAATTGCAGCTGTTGAATCAGCAGCTTCCGTATAGTTTTGAGGTGCTGTCTTCGGTCGAAGACTTTCGGATTCTTGTCGGACTTCAGTATCTGATTGAATTTGCCAGAGAACTTGGTGTCAGCAGCAAGCTCGATCCCGTTCTTTCCTTCCCTCTCGGTGCCAATGTGGTGACTCTTCTTGAGACTACCCGGATCTATGAGGGGCTTGTGACTGGCAAGGTCAGCACGTTCGGCTACGAGAATGAGGAGGACAAGGATGTGCTGGCAGTCCTCGATCGTATCGAGTCGGCATCGGGTGAAGTCCTTTATCGGCCGCACAAGCAGGTCCGCACTGTAGTTGATGCCAAGACGAGCCTGGTACTCGGGCATATCCTTGAAAATGTTGTCAAATACGGTACAGGTCGTCAGGCCGACAAGGATATCAGGCTGGATGACGGCAAAAAGCAGCAGAAATCCTCCCGTTCCGTTGAAGGCAACGCTGTCCCGCTTCTCGGTAAGACAGGCACGGCCAACAGGTATACCAACGCCTCATTCTATGGGTATCTTCCTGGGCTTGCTGAAGATGGTGGCGGTATGGTCGTCAAGGATGGCTATACCGTCGGCGTCTATGTCGGCTATGATGACAACAAGGTGATGCAGCGCGGCAGTACCCGCATTACCGGCGCAGCAGGAGCCTTGCCGGCCTGGATCGATATAGTCGAAATGCTGATCAGGGAAAAAGACTATGCCGGAAAATTGAACGCCGCAAATGTATCCTTCGGCAGTGTACCTCTGAGACGAGACAATATTGGCCAGTTCAATTTTGCCGTAGAGGCAGAACAGGGTGGGATATTGAGTAACCCTGCCCAGATAGTCCCTGATGAGAATCGCTCCCAGCCCTCCATCATGACCTTCGGGCAGCAGGAGGAAGGCGGGGAAACGGTACTGAGCAGGAATTTTCAACCTTTCTGGCGGAGCGAGGAAGGAACCCCGACCAGTTTATGATTTCGGCCAGCGGGCCTTTTTTTAACAGCACCCAAAGAATTCTTTGCAAAAGCCTCTTTGCCTTGGCACGCCCAGAACGTCTGTGGTAGAATGCTGCTTGTTGTGTATTGTAAATACAGCGTCTATCTCCTGCCTGCTCCCGATATTCAATGAAATGGGGAAGAGGCTGCGGTTCATTTTTCCCTTCCCGAGATGTTTCCATATCGGGAAGAACAACTGACACTTCCTGTAATGAAATACCCTATGAAAAAATCAACAATATACGTAATGGCTGTCTGTATTCTCTTTACTCTTAACGGCTGCTACCAGGCCCAGAGACAACCGGCGACTCCGGTTGATGCCGAGATGAGTGGACAGCGGGGTTCTGCCGCGACCGGTCCTTTCGGCGAGCAGATTCCCGATCAGGCCAGAAAGTCGCCATTTGAACAGCAGCAGGCGCCTGGGTCCACCGAGAATCCCCTTGAATCTGAGATCGCCGGCACCATGAAACCCCCGGCCCTGAAGGCCATTGATAGCCGGATCTCGGAATACAATCGGAAGATCGCCCAATGGCATGAACTGGAGAACGCAGCCACAACCACTGGGCTAGACCCCGATGCAGTTGCCAGGCTTGGTGGATGTTATCAGGATCTGCAGAAAATTCTCAATGGCTACAACACTCTTCGTACCGCTGTAGTACTCGGTGACAGCAGCAATGTCGCTGAAAACAGTGTGTACAGCTCCCGCATGCAGCTGCTGATGCAGGATGATATCCAGTTCCTTGAGGGTGATTGCGGGGGCCTGCTGAGTGGGGCCCAGGCGTCTGCCGGCCAGCAGGCTAAACCAGTCGCAGGTCAGCCGCAGGAGGCGGAAATCGCCGCTCTTGCCGCCAAGCAGGATTATAAGGGTTTGGAGCTTCTGTGGTCGCAGCTACCTGAGATTCAACGAGATTCATTCTCTCTGAAAACCAAGATGCTCTATGCCGAAGCCTTGATATATCAGCAAAAGGAAGAGCAGGCTGCAGAATTTTACCGGAGAATAGTAGATCAGATGACGGCGTCTGAGGAAAAATCTGCCGATCCTCTTGCCTTGCGCAAGACCCTGGCAGACCTCTATGTTGCAACCGGAAATTTTGTAGAGGCTCAAAAACAATATGAGATAATCACCAAAGACTATCTGGACTTGGCCAATGTCGACAACTGGGCGAAGGTGCATCTGGCTATTCTTGGCACTGGTCAGAAAGACAGCCTTGAACTGCCTGAATATTCCGGTCTTGTCCGCAACTACTTGGGATATATGCCGGCGCAGGATGGCTATCGTGTGGTCTGGGATGCCGAAAAATTTATCAAGACATACCCAGGTTCTCCTGTTCTTGCCAATGTCGAAGCAATAAGGATCGAGTCTCAGGAATTAGCGGAGAAATGGTTCAATGATTTTATGGCAGAGGTCGATCAACTTGCCGCAGAGAAAAAATTTCAGGAAGCGACAGCTAAAATCAAAGGTATGCGGACTGACATTGTCAACGATCTGCAGGTGGATCTGTTAAATGCCAAGAATGACGAACTGGTTCTTGCCGAGGCTGTTGAATTAGAGACCACCAAAATGACTAAGTTGCAGGAACTCGATCAGAAATGGAACAATGGTTTGATGCTGGCTAAAGCTGGCCGCTATGACGAGGCTATTTCCGTATTTAACGGTATAAATGAAACAGATTATGCGGCCAAGGCCGAGGCCAAAATCAAAGAAATCTCCGACCTGGCGGCCAAGGATGACAGAAGGAAGGCGGCGGATCTGTTCATTCGCTTCACCAAGACGAGTGATATCGAGAGCAAGAAGAAACTTTTGATCGAGTCCCGGCGACTGCTGAAAGATATCCTGGTAAAATATCCGAGGGTCGATATTACGGATAAGGTTCTCAGCAATATCCAGAGGGTGGAGCAGGAGATGAACGCCATCGATCCCCAACTCATATCAACGGTGGACAGTCAGGTTGCAGCGCCTGTTCCCCAACAGGAAGCCGTACCGGAACAGCAGCCGGTTGCTGTCCCGGAGGACGCCTTCGAGCCGCAACCACCGATTGTCGAGAGTCCGTTGCAGCAGTGATGCTCCAGAAATAGTCGAGTTTTTCAAGCCCTCGGGAGAGCATCTCCCGGGGGCTTTTTTATTGCAGCTCTGAAAGCGAGGACGGTTCCTTCAACAGGATCGGAGGATGGGGATCGAGTGTTCTGAGGGCGCTCAGAAATTCTTCCGGTGGGAAATACCTGCCCAGGAACTCGGCGTTTTTCTCCAGAACCCGCAGTGCCCTTTCTGCCATTTTTCCGGCCTGCCTGCTATAACCGAATTCAAGCTTGATATAGACTCCAGCTGCCCTGATCAGGGCCTGCAGCAGGAGTTTTATTTCTCCCTGGGCGTGATACCAGGCATGCTCGAGAACTTCATGGACCTCAAAAAAGAGCTGCAGGTCCCAAAGGATGAAACCTTGCCGAAAAACATCACTGTCACTTTTTCGAATCAGGTCGAATGCCCGGCGGTAGCGGTCGATCCGGCTGAGGATATAGTCACGGTAGCAACTGCTGAGATCTCTGGCCAGGAGTGATTTCGCGAGAGTTTCAACCAGAGCCGGATCGCCTGCGGCTAGTGCCTTGGAAAATGTGCTGGAAAGATCGTTGCGGATATCACGGCTCAGACGGTCCTGAAAGGGATCAAAAACAGTCGGTTTCTCATTCATGATAGCTGAGCCTCATGAGCATTCAACAGTTCAGGATGCTGATGCTTCTTCAGAATAAAATAAAGTACAGGAACGGCCATCCGGCTGATGAGTAGAGAGGCAATTTCGCCGAACATCAGAGAGATAGCCAGCCCCTGGAAGATTGGGTCTGCCAGGATGACCGAAGCTCCCACTACCACGGCCAGGGCTGTGAGGAGCATCGGCCGGAAGCGGATGGCACCGGCATCGACTACTGCCTTGGCCAGCGGCTGCCCCTCCCTCACTCGCAATTCGATGAAGTCGACGAGGATGATCGAGTTTTGGACGACGATACCTGCCCCCGCCATAAAGCCGATCATTGAAGTGGCGGTGAAAAAGGCCCCGAAACCCCAATGGGCCGGCAGGATCCCGATGAGTGAGAAGGGGATGGCGGCCATCACTACCAGCGGCGTGATGTAATCCTTGAACCAGCCGACCATCAGCATGTAGATCAGGATCATGACCACACAGAAAGCCAGGCCCAGATCCCGGAAGACCTCAAGGGTGATATGCCATTCCCCGTCCCATTTCATGGCCGGTTCTGCATCCGAGAATGGCTGGCTGAGGTTGTACAGTTTGATGTGCTCTCCCTTGCCGCCAAAATCTGAAGCCTTTAATGCATCGATTTGTTTGTTCATGTCGAAGATGGCATAAACCGGGCTTTCAACTGTGCCGGCAACATCGCCGGTTACATAGGTGACCGGTTTGAGATTCTTGCGGTACAGGGGTTGCTCCACAGCCTGTTCGGAAATATGCACCAGTTCCCGCAGTGGAACGAGGGGTGCTCCGGGAGATATATCGGGACGCAGGGTGAGATTGAGCAGCGTCTCGACCCTGGCTCGATAGTCGATTGGCAGTTCCAGGACCATATTGATCTCTTCCTTGTCGGCAGGTATGTGGAAAAGATCAAAAGACAGTCCGCGCACAGCGATCTCAAGAGAACGTGTGATCTGGCCCTCGGAGATACCGTTCAAGGCTGCCTTCTCCTTGTCGACGGTGAGGATCTGCCGGGTCCGATCTTTTTCCTGGAACCAGTCGATATCCACGACACCTTCGGTAGCAGCGAAGATCTCTTTGACTTTGGTGGCCAGTTTAAGCCTTTCTTCCTCATCCGCGCCATAAATCTCGGCCACCAGCGTCTGAAGTACCGGCGGGCCTGGCGGGACTTCGGCAACCGCCACGGCTGCACCGTATCTGGCCGCTATTGCAGCTAATGCGGGACGCAGTTGCTGGGCAATATCGTGGCTCTGGAGGTCGCGTTCGCCCTTGGGCAGGAGATTGACCTGGATATCGGCAACGGCCGGCCCGGTCCTGAGGAAATAATGGCGTACCAGTCCATTGAAATTATAGGGCGAGGCGGTGCCGGCATAAACCTGATAGTCAACCACGTAGTGGTTTTCACTCACTGCGTCGCCCATCTCCATGGCGACCCTGGTCGTCTGTTCCAGGGTTGAACCCTCAGGCATGTTGAGGATGACTTGGAATTCGCTCTTGTTGTCGAAAGGCAGCATTTTCACCTTGACCAGACCAAGATACACCATCGAACAGGCAAGAAGAAGCAGGGTGATGATGCTGACAAAGAAAAGCACCCGCCAACTGCCATGGCTGAGCAGCGGGTCCATGATGCGATGGTAGATCCGGGTAAACCAGTCATCAGGCATCTGGTCATCGTCATGAGACTGGCCACTGCCCTTGTGGGCTTTGAGCAGACGGGCGGCGGCCCATGGAGTGACAGTGAAGGCGATGATGAGCGAAAACACCATTGCGGCGGACGATCCGATCGGGATGGGGCGCATATACGGGCCCATCAGGCCGCCGACAAAGGCCATCGGCAGGATAGCGGCAATAACGGCCCAGGTTGCGAGGATTGTCGGATTGCCGACTTCTATCACCGCATCTATCGCCACCTTCAGAGGAGGTCTGCTACTGTTGCCGGGCAGTCGCAGGTGACGGACGATATTCTCCACTACCACAATGGCGTCATCTACCAGGATGCCGATGGAAAAAATCAGGGCGAAGAGGGTGATGCGGTTGAGCGTATAGCCATAGAGATAAAAGACCAGCAGGGTCAGGGCCAGGGTCGAGGGAATGGCCAGCATGACCACGAGAGACTCCCGCCAGCCGAGGAAAAAGAGGATGAGGATGGCCACGCCGAAAACTGCGATACCCATATGCAAGAGCAGTTCATTGGATTTTTCGGCGGCTGTCTCGCCATAATCCCGGGTGACGCTGACTGTCAGATCGGCTGGGATCAATGTCCCCTTGAGGCTGTCGATTTTGGCTTGCACCGCGTGGACCACGGCCACGGCGTTGGCGCCAGGCCGCTTGGCTATCGACAAGGTGACCGCCGCTTCACGTTCATGTGTCCCCCTTTTGCCGAAGAGGACATAGTTTTCCGGTTCTTCCGGCCCATCCCTGATCTCTGCAACTTCATCGAGATAGACCGGGATACCGGCATGCACGCCGACCACCACGCGACCGATCTCGGCGGCTGAAGTCAGAAAGGTGCCAGTCTGCAGCAGCATCTCCTGGTCAAGGGCCATCAGACTGCCGGTATGGGATTGGAGGTTGACCTGCTGGATCTTCGGGGCGATTTCGGCCACTGTGAGATTGCGGGAGGCTAGCAATAGGGGATCGAAACTGATTGTCAGTTGTCGCCTGGTACCGCCGATAAGTTTGGTTTCGGCAACGTCCTTGATGCTTTTGAGGCTGTCATCGACCTGGGCGGCAAGTCTGCGGAGCATGAAATGGTCATAGTTTTTGCCGTGGAAGGTCAGGGCGAGGATCGGCACATCGTCGATCGTGTGAGGCTTGATCAGCGGCCTTGAGACCGAGTGGGGGATGCGATCGAAATTGGTCTCGAGTTTCTGGTTGAGTCGGACAATGGAGGTCTCCAGGTCTTCACCGACATAGAAGCGGACCACCAGAAGGGTCTGGCCAGCCATCGAGGTCGAATAGATATATTCGACCCCCGGCAGTTCATAGAGCAGTTTCTCCATCGGGATGGTCAACCGCTCCTGTACCTCCTTCGGCGTTGCGCCCGGCATGGAAACCATGACATCGATCATCGGCACCTTGATCTGCGGTTCTTCCTCGCGTGGCAGCATGACGATTGCCAGGAAGCCGAGCAGCATGGAGGCGATGATGCCCAAGGGGGTCAGTTTCGAATTGATGAAGGCTGAGGCCAACCGTCCTGCAAAACCAGGGCTGTGTGTTGTCTGGGATGTCATTGTCAGATCTCTTGGAGAGAGGTTGGTGCCACTATTCGATGATCACGGACTGGCCGTCGATGAGCTGACGGTTGCCCTGCACGACCACAACTTCCTGGGCCTGAAGGCCCGAGAGGATTTCTGCCCGGCCCTTGTCCTTGAGGCCGCTCCGCACCAGACGCAGACGGGCGACATCATCCTTGACGACGAACACGCTCTCCATCTGTCCGAAAGACAGCAGGGCTGATGCAGGCACTGTGATGCTTTCAGCAGGTCCGCCTGAAAAGGCTACACGGGCGAATTGGCCGGACCGCAGGCGCGGATCGGCAGGGATGTCGAGTTTTATCGGCGCTGTTCTCGAGACATTATCGGCAGTGGGGGCAACCTCTGCCACGGTGCCCTCGATTGTCAGGTCAGCGGGGGGGACATAGACGGAGAGGCGATCGCCAACGGCAATTTTCAGGATCATCGATTCCGGGATATTGGTGATGACCTGGAGGCGATCCTCATTTTCCAGTTTCATCAAGGGCTTACCAGGAGTGGCGAGATCACCGATGTTGGCCAGCTTGTGGGTTATTAGGCCTGAGAAAGGGGCAAGGATGCGAGTGTATGCCAGCATTGTGGCTGCCTCTTCGGAGGCGGCAGTAGCGATTCGCAGTGTGTCTTCGAGGGATTTGACGGTCTCAGGGGTGGTTGCGTTTTTCCTCAGCAGACTTTTTTCCCGCTCAAGATTGCGCCGAGTCTGTTCGAGTTGGGCCTTGGCCTGGCGCATCCGGGCGGAAATTTCGCCGGCATCGATTTCTGCCAGCAGGTCGCCTTTTTTCACCCTGCTGCCGAGAATAACCGGCAGGGATATGATGTTGCCGCTGACTTTCGCCGAAATCTCGGCCTGTTCTACCGCTTGCACGGAACCCATTATCTCAACCTGTCGGCCGGCCTTTTCCTGCTGCGCAACCGAAACGGAAACCTTGACTGGCGCTGGCCGTTCTGTGATTGCCTGCTGCTCTTTTCCCGTATCCTTGCAGCCAGTCAGCGGCAGAAACGCGACTCCACAAAAGAGCAGGGCCGCGCCTAGAATTCTCTCGAATTTCATCATTGCTTCTCCTTGTCTGACTTCAAGCTTTCAGAGAATTGCGGCAGGCCCATGGCCCGGCGCAGGTTCGCCCGCGCGACCTGGTACATGGCCTTCGCCGAAGATCGGCGGGCCTGTGCGTCGGTCAGGCGGGTCTCTATATCGATGAGATCGATGGCCAGGACAAGCCCTTGCTTGAATCGTTCCCTATTCAGTCGGCCGGTCTCTTCAGCAACCTTGACCATTTTTTCAGTGACCTGCAGTCGTTGTTCAGCCTGACTGTATTCAAGTTCTGCCTGCTGAACCTCGAGGCTGAAGGCAAGTTCGGTTTTTGCTAGCAGGGCCTTTGCTCCTTGCAAACGCGCTTTCGCAGCGGCAATCGACGCGCTCGTCTTTTTCCCGTCGATGAGATTATACTTCATCTGTACCCCGGCCATCCAGGAGTCTCCTGTTTCATCCAGCACCGTGCCGACATCTGCCTGGTAACTGGCAAAACCGTCGACCGTCGGCAGTCTGCCTGCCTGGGCAATTCGTAGGTCAGCCTCGGCTGCCTGCACTGCCATCTGGAGACTGCGCAACTCATGCCGGTTGGCCTGACTGATCTCGGCTGGGATCTCCTGTTCGATGCCGCTCTGGCGATCGAGTCTTACCTCGCCCTGGGGCAGACCGAGAAGATTAAGAAATCGCCGTTTGGCCAGTTCCTCGGCATGCCTGCTCTGGATCAGATTTTCCATGGCGCCGGCCTGCTGCATTTCAAGATTGAGAACTTCTTCCTGCAGCAGCGTTCCGGCTTCCTGTCGAGCCTTTGCGACGTCGAGCGAGAGAGTGATGGCCGCCAGTGAGGCATCCCGGACGCCGGTCATTTCCTCGGCCTGGATGATGGCGTGAAAAGCCCGGACGACTTCGAAGGCCAGTTGTCGATAGAGGGCGTCGCGGTCGGTTATGGAGGCGGATAGCCGGTGACCGGCGGCCTCGATCGCGGCCTTGTCACGGCCGCCATTATACAGCCTGTACTGGAGTTGGGCCTTGATATCGAGATTGTCCGTACGTCCTGGGTCGTTGAAATCGATAGTATCGTCGAAAGCGCCTTGGTTGAGAATGTTACCAAATGAATACATTGGGTTATTCGTTTGGCCATATTCCGAAACCAAGTCAAGTGAGGGATACTCGGCCGATCTGGCCATCTGCGCAGCCGCCTGGGCCTCCTCGATTTTCCTCTCGACGATGTGGCTGTCGGGGTTCTGGACCAGGGCAAACTGAACGGCCTTTTCGGCGGTCCAGACAGCGGGTGGTGCCGGCGGACCGTTGCTGTCCTGTCCCGCCAGGGCCGGGAGGACCAAACAGCCATAGAGGAGAGGCGCGAGGAGGAAAAGCCTGATACGTGAAGACATGGTAACCTTCCGATTTTGTGTGAGAGAAAATGCTGGATGGAGCAATTTAACCAAAGTGTGAAATAGAATACGACCTACACCGCAGTTTGTCAAAGCAAAAGAAAGAACGAGCTACCTGGTATTAAAGGAAGTGCTTTAAAATTCGACGTTGTCCAGGACAAGTCTGGCGAATGTGGTTCACCTATTCGGTTTGAATCTTTCCTGGAGTTTGTCCATGTAGATATAAAAGACCGGAGTGACGTAGAGGGTCAGGGTCTGGGAGAAGAGCAGGCCGCCGACCACCGCAAGCCCCAGCGGCTGGCGGGATTCGCCGCCGGCGCCAAAGCCCATGGCGATTGGCAGGCCGGCCATCAGGGCGGCCATGGTGGTCATCATGATGGGCCTGAAGCGGATGATGCAGGCCGCAAATATGGCGTCCTCGGCGTTTTTGCCCTCCTGGTCGCGGGCCGCGATGGCGAAGTCGATCATCATGATGCCGTTCTTTTTGACCAGTCCGATAAGCATGATAATGCCGACAAAAGCATAGATTGTCAGTTCGGTTTTGAAGAGGAGCAGAGTCAGTACCGCCCCGAAACCGGCAAAGGGCAGGGCGGTGAGGATGGTGAGCGGGTGGATGAAGCTTTCGTAGAGGATGCCGAGGACGATATAAATGACGATGATCGACAGGCCGAGCAGCCAGCCCATCGAGGCCTGAGAGGTCTGGAACTGTTTGGCGCTGCCCTGGAAGGTCGACTGGATTCCGGAGGGCAGGGTATCGGTTAATTCCTCCAGGGCGTCGACAGCCTCGCCGAGCGACACCCCCGGCTTGACGTTGAACGACAGGGTGACCGAGGGCAGCTGGCCGGAGTGGTTGATCGACAGGGGGCCGATCCCCTGCCGCATGGTCACAACGGAGGTGAGCGGCACGAGACCGCCCTGGTTTGCGCGGATGTGTAGCTTGGAAAGGGCTTCGGCATCGGCCTGATCGCTGGGCTGCACTTCCATGATGACATTGTACTGGTCATTCGGGGCGTAGATCGTCGAGACCGTGCGGCCGCCGTAAAAATTGTACAGGGTCTTTTCGATCTGCCGGGGCGAGACGCCGAGGCTCAGGGCCCGGTCACGATCGATTTCGATCTGCAGCTCAGAGTTCTTCAGTTGCAGATCGCTTGAGATATCGGTCAGCCCCGGAAGCTGCCGCATCCCGCCCTCCAATGTCCCTGCCGCCTCGTAGAGTTGTACCGTGTCGGTGGCCTGCAGGGTGAGCTGGTAGAGACTGCGAGCCCTGCGTCCGCCGATATTGATCGGTGGCGGGTTGACCAGCATGGCGCGGATACCAGGCACCGAGTTGAGTCTGGGGCGCAAGCTGTCGATCACCTGGTCAGCACTCAATTCTCTTTCCGCCCGTGGCTTGAGGGTGATCATCATCGTGCCGCTCGAATCGACATTCATCATAAAGCGTTCGACATTCGGGTCCTGGCGGACAATTTCGGCCAGTTGGCTCATGTGGTCGACGAGGGACTCCCAGGAGATATCCTGGGCCGTCTCGGTCGAAACACTGATGAAGTCACGGTCTTCTGAGGGGATAAAGCCTTTGGGCACGATTTTAAAGAGATAGACGGTGACGATCAGGATCAGGCCGGAGAGTATCAGGACAATGAATTTATAGTGGAGCACGACTCGCAGGCTGCGCTCGTAGAGTCCGAGAAACCAGTGGTAATGTCTCTCCGTGGCCTGATAGAACCGGCCATGATGGACGAGATGCTGTTCACGCAGAAAGCGGCTACCGAGCATCGGTGTCAGGGTAAGGCTGATGAGGCAGCTGACCAGCACCGAGACGCCGATGGTAATCGAGAATTCGCGGAATAGCCGGCCGAGGATGCCGCCGAGAAAGAGCAGCGGGATGAAGATCGCAGCTAGCGACAGGGTCATCGAGATAATGGTGAAACCGACCCCCCGGGCCCCATCGAGGGCGGCCTGCATGCGGCTCTTGCCCATCTCCAGGTGGCGGACGATATTTTCCAGCATGACGATCGAGTCGTCGACCACGAAACCGACCGACAGGGTAAGAGCCATCAGCGAGATGTTGTCGATCGAATAGCCAAGCAGGTACATGACGGCGAAGGTGCCGA
>JFJP01011163.1_pt1 | contig 19517 bp, 15 predicted proteins | sample 431651 | NCBI WGS metagenome assembly JFJP01 (sample SAMN02602958, study PRJNA72255) | Microbial mat metagenome, whole genome shotgun sequencing project. | biome: fresh water; feature: sink hole; material: water; isolation source: purple microbial (photo- and chemosynthetic) mats found in...
GGCGAAGATGCCGTTGGCGACGCCGTTGACGATGCGGCTGCGACCGCCTCGGCGGCCGTCGGCGCGCCGGCCGCCAGGCCGTGCACGACCCAGGTGCCGCCCGAGCGCGCGTCGCGCTCGACTTCCAGCAGGCCCAGATTGCGCGCCTCTTCCAGCACATCGCCGAAAGTGGCGTAACCCAGGGCCCGCTCGCTGAAATGCGGTTGCTTGCGCGTCATCGTGTCCTTGATCAGCGACGAATACAGCACATCGCCCCGCTCCTGCAGCAGGCTCTGCACCGTCGAGACCAGGAAGTCGAACATCTCGCGCTTGCCCAGCGGCACGTGCGTGGCCGTCAGCGAAGGTTGCGCCTGGTTCAGCCGGTAGATGTCGTCGTAGAAGATGAACTCGTCGCAGTTGCCGATCAGCAGGTTGCTGCTCGAGTTCTTCATGCCCACCCCGATGACCCGCTTGTTGTTCTCGCGCAGCTTTGAGACGAGCGGCGAGAAGTCGGAGTCGCCCGAGCAGATCACGAACGTGTCGATGTGTTCTTTCGCGTAGCACAGATCCATGGCATCGACGACCATGCGGATGTCCGCGCTGTTCTTGCCCGAGATGCGGGGCGCCGGCACTTCGATCAGGTCGATGGCCGCCTCGTGCAGCGCCGACATGTGTTCCTTGTGGTGGTGCCAGTCCGCATAGGCGCGCTTGACGATGATCTTGCCTTTTTCGAGAATGCGCTGGATCAACAACCTGATGTCCAGGCGTTGACGGGCATCGCGGGCCCCGATCGCCAGGTTGTCAAAATCGATGAAGAGCGCGAGGTTGGTCTCACGCGGCTCTGACATGCGGGCCTCCTTGCCGGGGCGGCGCCCTCCGCTGGAATCGGGGCGGGCGCGGCGGTCCGGTGACCGGTTACAGGTGTCTGAGCACGATAAGCGATATCCCCGGGCGGGACCAGAAGCAAAGCCCGGCGCCGCGGCGCCGGACGGAAAGTGGCGCGAACATGGGCGAAACGCTGACCTCCGCCGAACTGGCGCAGCTGATCCGCCGGGTCTTCACTCCCACCGCCGGCGATCGCGGCCTGGCCCTGATCGTCGACGTGCCGGACGCGCGCCTGCCGGACAACGACGAATGGGCGCAGCGCCGCCGGCTGGCCGCCGGCTGGTACGACGGGCTGGCCGCCGCGCGCGCCGAACTGGGCCTGGAGCGCGTGACCCTGGCCTGGTACCGCAACGCCGGCAGCAACAACGCCGACCTGCCGTCCGTCTGCTGGCCGCACGACGCCGCGGGCGGCCCGGCCGCGGCCGCGGTGCCCGCCGACGCCGACCGCCTGGAAGGCCGCCCGGCGCTGGACATGGCCGAACTGCTGCGCAGCCACACCATCATCATCGCCCCCACCGAACTGTCGGCCACCGCGCCGCTGAAGGTGGCCGCGCGCGCCGGCGGCTTCCGCGCCGCCACCATGCCGGGCTTCCTGCCGGGCATGATCCCGGCGCTGCGCCTGGACTACCAGGAGATCAGCCGGCGGGTCGATCTGCTGAAGACGTGGCTGGACGCGGCCGACGCGGCGGAGCTGACCTTCGAGGTCGACGGCGAGCCCTGCCGCCTGACGCTGGACCTGCGGCACCGCGAAGGCCACGCCTCGGGCGGCCTGTTCCCGCGCAACGGCGTGGCCGGCAACCTGCCTTCGGGCGAAGCCTACATCGTCCCCTACGAGGGTGAGATCCCCGGCGACCCCAGCGGCTCGCACGGCCTGCTGCCGGTGCAGATCGAAGACGAGATCGTCATGTTCGCCGTCGAGAACAACCGCGCCCGCGTGGTCAGCGACGGACCCGAAAGCCGGCGCGAAGCGGCCCATCTGGCGGCCGAACCGGCCTACGCCAATCTGGCGGAACTGGGCCTGGGCGTGCTGGGCGACTTCGGCGTGCAGCCGTGCGGCAGCATCCTGCTGGACGAAAAGCTGGGCCTGCACGTGGCCTTTGGGCGCAGCGACCACTTCGGCGGCATGGTGGGTCCGAAGGATTTCTCGTCGCCGGAGGCGGTCATCCATCTGGACCGTGTCTACATCCCGGCCACGCAGCCCCGGGTGCGCGTGCGCGAAGTGCGGCTGATCGGACCGGGTCTGGACCGGGCGGTCATCGTCGACGACAAGTTCACGGAGTTGTGATTTTTGGGAAAGATGGCGCCGGGCGGAAAAAAAGGGGGGCCGGGGTCCGTCGGTGAATGACTCTCGCCCTAAGTCATTCTGACGTTGGTGACCCCGGCCATGATCGTTGCGCGTCGGCACCGTTGCGCCGTGCAGGATTATTCGGTTGGACCCTCGCCACACTTTAGAGAAATCTGTATATGAAACAAGGATTATTTTCAGAAATTTGACATGTCATGCGGAGTGGATTCGTCTGATTTTCGACCCCCGGGATCGGCTCCGCTCGACCCCGAACAAGGCGGCTGCGCATTGGATTACATCGGCCACATCTTCCGCCCGCCCAGCGAAGCGGAGAGCCTGCTGCTGCAGGTGACCGTCGGCTGCAGCCACAACGACTGCACCTACTGCGGCATGTACCGGCTGCCCGAGCAGCGCTTCCGGCTGAAGCCTCTGGATGTGATCACCCGCGATGTGGAAGAAGCCGCGGCCTTCAGTCGCGATATCACACCTATCCGCCGCGTGTTCCTGTGCGACGGCGACGCGCTGGTGCTGCCGACGAACCGGCTGCTCGAGATCCTGGCGCTGATCCGCACGCAACTGCCCCACGTCCGGCGCGTGGGCATCTACGGCGACGCGCGCACCATCGCGCGCAAGGACGACCTTGAGCTGGCGGCGCTGCGCGAGGCCGGCCTGGGCATCGTCTACCACGGCGCCGAGAGCGGCGACGACGAGGTGCTGCGGCGGATCCGCAAGGGCTCGAACGCGGAGGACGCGGTGGCCGCGGCCGGCAAACTGCGGCGCGCGGGCATCCGCCATTCGGTGATGGTCATGCTGGGGATCGGCGGCAACGAACGCTCAGCGGAACACGCGGCCGCCACCGCGCGCCTGCTCACGGCAATGGACCCGCCCTTCGTCGGCGCGCTGACCACCACGCTGGTTCCCGGAACACCGCTGGCCGACGAGGCTGACGCCGGCCGCTTCACGCTGCCCGATCCCTGGGGCCTGCTCGCCGAACTGCGCGTGCTGGTGGCCGACAGCCGCTTCACGCGCTGCCGCTTCCATTCCAACCACGCCAGCAACTACGTGCCGTTGAGCCTGAACCTGCCGACGGACCGCGACGGCGCCGTGCGCACGCTGGACGGACTGTTGGGCGAACGCGACCGGGCGCGGCTGCGCCCGGAGCATCGGCGGGGATTGTAGAGCGGGGCCGGTCTTCAGCCGTCGAGCATGGCCAGGATCTCGCGCGTCCGGGCCACCATCAACGCCTGGTCGCCGCGCGACTCGACGTTCAGACGGATCACCGGCTCGGTGTTGCTCTGCCGCAGATTGAAGCGCCAGGCGCCCATGTCCAGAGACACGCCGTCGGTGCGGTCCAGGCCCACCGCATCGGGCAGGTACCGGTCCTCCACGCGCCGCATGGCGACGTCCGGGTCCTGCAGCCGGCGGTTGATCTCGCCGCTGGCCGGGTAGGCCGCCTGCATCGCGCTGACCAGCGACGACAGCGTACGGCCGGTGGCCGACATCACCTCGACCACGCGCAGCCAGGGCAGCATGCCGCTGTCGCAGTAGGCGAACTCGCGGAAGTAGTGGTGCGCCGACATCTCGCCGCCGTAGACGGCGTCCTCGGCCCGCATGCGCTCCTTCATGAACGCGTGCCCGGTCTTGTTCATCAGCGGGATGCCGCCCGCGCGCTCGACCATGTCGACGGTGTTCCAGACCAGCCGCGGATCATGCACGATGCGGCCGCCCGGCTGCGCGCGCAGACAGGCCTGCGCCAGCAGACCCACCAGGTAGTAGCCCTCGATGAAGGCGCCCGTCTCGTCGAAGAAGAAGCAGCGGTCGAAGTCGCCGTCCCAGGCCAGGCCCAGGTCGGCCTTGTGCTCGCGCACGGCCTCGGCGGTGGCGCTGCGGTTTTCCGGCAGCAGCGGGTTGGGAATGCCGTTGGGGAAGTTGCCGTCGGGCTCGTCGAACAGCGGGATGATCTCCACCGGCAGGCGCTTCGCGAGCGCCGCCACGACCGGGCCGGCGCAGCCGTTGCCGCCGTTGGCCACGATGCGCAGGGGCTTCAGCCGCTTCGGATCCGTCTGCAGGACCAGGAAGTCGATGAAGTCAGGCAACACGTCGAACGGCGTGATCGTTCCAGGCTGCGCGCAGGGGGTCAGATCGCAGGCGATGGCCCCGGCGCCGATGTCGTCCAGCCCGCTGTCGCCGCTGATGGGCCGGGCGCCGCTGCGGACCAGCTTCATCCCGTTGTGGTCCATCGGGTTGTGGCTGGCGGTGACCATGATGCCGCCGGCCAGCTCGCGCGCGAAGGTGGCGTAGTAGACCATCTCGGTGCCGCACAGGCCGATGTCCAGGACGTCGGCGCCCCCGTCGTTCAGGCCGCGGCTGAGGGCGGTGGCCAGCCCGGCGCTGCTCAGGCGGCAGTCCCGCCCGACGGCGACCGTGCCTGCCTTCAGGAACCGCGCCGTCGACAGGCCGATGCGGTAGGCCAGGTCGGTGTCCAGTTCACCGGGCACCCGGCCACGGATGTCGTAGGCCTTGAAACAGGCGGGCTTGGCGGGGCGGACGGCCATCAGTCGATTCTCCTTGGCGCGGCGATAACAGGGGGCCATCATGGCTCGGCGCGCCAGCCGTGATGGCCGTCGCGCAACCCCTTCACTAACATGAATCGCGACGACGGGCAAGCCGGGACCCGGACGACAACCGTCCGCACCGCAGCCGCCGCGACCCGGGAGATTCCGATGCGTACCGCGTTTCTGGCCGTCCTGTCCGCGACTTCACTGCTGGCTGTGTCCGGCTGCGTACAGTTCCATTCCGACCTGACGGTCGACGCCACCGGCGGCGGCACCGCCACGATGTCGATGTCCGTCGCCACCGAAGTCCTGGCGGCCGTGACCGAAATCAAGGAGACGGGCGGCGCCACCATGGGCGTGGAAGTGCCCGATGTGAACACGATCACGCGCGCTTCGCTGGAGAAGCGCGCGGCCGGCCAGGGCGTCCAGGTCGTCGCCTTCGACAAGGGTTCGGCCGGCGGACGGCAGACGCTGTCGTGCACCCTGGGCTTCACCAGCCTCAAGGGCCTGTCCCGCGTCCTGAACGACGTCGCGGCGGGCCTGGGCGGCGCCGGACTGGGCATCGCCCCGGTGGACGGCGGCAACCTGGCGCTGCGCACCATGCAGTACAATTTCCCGTCGTCCCAGCCGGCCAAGAAGGCGCCCGCGGCGCCCACGCCCGAGCAGGCGCAGCGGCACACGGAGCTGGCCATGACGGTGATGGCGGCCCTGGGCGAAACGGATCTGGTCCTGAAATTCACCGTGCCCGGCGACATCGTCCGCTCCAACGCCACGTCGGTCGAGGGCCGCACGTCGATCTGGACGATCAACGCCGCCAACATGATGAGCCAGCAGGCCGATGTCGCGCCGGAGATCGTGTTCGCCGGCAAAGGTCTGAACATCCCGACGCAGGTGAAGTAGACGCCATGACGCTTGCCCAGGCCCTGGCCGCTCTCGAACAGGCCGGCACCGCCCAGAATCGCAAGATCTACGGGCGGCACGGCGTGGGGCCGGCACAGTTCGGCGTCAGCTTCGCGGAGCTGAAGAAACTGGCCAAGTCCATCCGGCAGGACCACGCGCTGGCCGTGGACCTGTGGGCCTCGGGCAACCACGACGCCAGGGTGCTGGCGACCATGGTCGCCGACGCCGGTTCCATTTCCACGCGCGAACTGGACGCCTGGACGAAGGATCTGGACAACTACGTGATCGCCGATGCGTTCAGCGGGCTGGCCGCCCGCTCGCCCCACGCCGCCGCGCGCAGCGCCGCCTGGCGGGGCCGCAAGGGCGAGTGGATCGCCGCCGCCGGCTGGAACGTGGTCAGCGGGCTGGCCCTGCAGGAGGACGCCGACGAGGCGGCGCTGGCCGATCTGATCGCACCCATCGCCGCCACGATCCACGACCAGCCCAACCGCGTCCGGCACGCCATGAACCAGGCGCTGATCTCGATCGGCGCCCGCGGCGGCGCGCTGGAAAAAGCCGCGCTCGCGGCCGCGGCGCGCATCGGCAAGGTGGCCGTCGACCACGGCGAGACCGGGCAAGGGCTGAGCATGCGCCGCGACGAACTGGAATCCCACGATCCCGCCCTCTTTGCCGAGGTTGTGCGCGACTGCGCGGTCGGCTACCTGACCCTGGTGACCGCCGAAGGCCAACCCCGCTCGATCGCGCTGAACTTCGCGGCGCTCGACGGCGACATCGTCTTCCACGGCGCGCTGTCCGGCGAGAAGTTCACGCTGATGCAGGCGGGCCCCCGCGCCGGCTTCACGATGGTGAAGGAATACAGCTACATCCCCTCGTACTGGAGTGCGCCGGACCACGCCTGTCCGGCCACGCACTTCTTCAAGTCGGTGGAGATCCGCGGGCGCGCCGTCGTGGTCGACGATCCCGCGTACAAGGCCCGCGCGCTGCAGGCGCTGATGGAGAAGATGCAGCCCGAGGGCAGCTACACGGCCATCGACCACACCTTGCCCATGTACCGCGGCGCGCTGCAGAAGGTGGGCGTGTTCCGCGTGGTCAACGAAGGCTGGACCGGCAAGGTGAAGTTCGGTCAGAACGAGCCGGCGCGGCTGCGCAGCGTTTTTGTCGAGAAGCTGCGCGAGCGCGGGACACCGGTGGACCTGCTCACGGCGGACGAGATCGAGAGGATGTCCCGATCTTCATGAGATGGGTCGTGCCGCCGAAATTGTGTCCGGCCCATTTGATGCCCCAGACCGGGCATGGACACCAACAGCCCTTTCTTCGTTCCACCCCACTGCCCCAACCCGGACTGCCTGTACCATCAGCAGTTAACCGAAGGCTGGCGCTACAAGGGCATTGGTTCCTTCTGGAGTCAGTCCCAGGAAAAGCGTATCCAGCGGTTTAAGTGCAAGCACTGCCCGCGCTCATTCAGTACCCAGACCTTCTCGCCAACCTACTGGCTCAAGCGCCCTGACATCCTGCCCCAGCTGCCGACCAAGACCACCGGCTGCATGGCCAACCGCCAGATCGCCCGCGATCTGCACGTCGCCCCGTCGACGGTCGACCGCCAGATCGCCCGTCTCGGTCGGCACTGCCTGCTCTACCATACCGAGCAGATGCAGTCCGCCAACCCCGCTTCTGTCATCGTCATCGACGGGTTCGTCACGTTCGAGTACTCGCAGTACCACCCCTTCCACCATCATCTGGCCGTCGAGCGCGACACCGACTTCCTGGTCTATTTCACCGACAGTGAGGTCCGCCGCTCCGGCACCATGACCCGGGCCCAGAGGCGCAAGCGCGAGCGGCTCGAGGCCAAACACGGCAAAGCGGATCCCAAGGCGGTGTTCAAGGATGTGCTGCACCTGATGGAGGTGGTCACCGGTGGTCAACCGCGGGTGACGGTGCTGAGCGACGACCACAAGACTTACCCGCGGGTGCTGAAAAAGCTGCCTTGCGAGATCATCCATCTGGTGACCTCGAGCAAGGAGCGTCGGGACGCAGGCAACCCGTTGTTCCCGATCAACCTGACGGATCTGCTGGTACGGCACAGCTGCGCGAACCACAAGCGGGAGACGATCGCGTGGTCGAAGCGGCGGCAGGCGAGCGCCGAGCGGCTGGCCATCTTCCTGGTGTGGCGGAACTACATGAAGGGTCGGCGGGAGAAGGCACGAGGCAGCCCGACGCCGGCCGAGGCCCGGGGGATGATGGACCACCGGGTCGATGTGGCAGAGCTTTTGGAGCGGCGGTTGTTCGTCAGTCGGATCGGACTGCCGGCGAGGTGGGCGGAATACTACAAAAGGGCGGTCAGCACGCGGGTTATGGCGGTGGAACGGCGGCACGATCTGCGCTACGCGGTGTGATCAGGCCGGAAGAGAACCGGCCGCGCCATTGACTGGCGCGGCCGGACACAATTTCGACGGCACAACCCACTACTTCAACAACGTCATCCTCATGGTCTGCGAGGTTCCGCCCGCATCCAGCCGGTAGAAATAGACGCCCGCCGCCGCCGAGCGTCCCGCTTCGTCGCGGCCGTTCCAGATGGCGTCGTGACGGCCGGCGCCGACCGTCTCCGCGTTCACCAGCGTGCGCACCACGTTGCCGGCCACGTCGTAGACGGCCAGGGTGACGGTCGCCGACGACGGGAGATCGTAGCTGATCGTCGTCGTCGGGTTGAACGGGTTCGGGTAGCACGGGTGCAGCACGGGGCCGGTCGGCAGCCGGTCGGGCACATCGGCCACGTATTGGCGCGTGAAGTCGAACCGGTTGGCGTTGAAGCCGCTCGCCGTCGGCGCGAACCGCATGACCTGCGTGCCGGCCTCGAGCGTCACCGTGCTCGACACGGTCGTCCACGTCTGCCAGCCGGTCGTGGACGGCACGATGATCTCGCCCGTCTTGTCCACGCCGTTGAACTCGAGACGGAACCTGCCGCCGCCGGACAGCGACGAGACGCGGGTCCCGACCAGATAGGAGCCGGCCACCGGCACCTGGACGGTGTATTCCAGCCATTCGCCGGGATTGGTCCACCCCGTGTTGTAGCCGCCGCCGGCGTCGTAGCAGACTTCGATGTCGACGCCTTCGCCCGGGCGGTACTGCCCGCCGTTGTTGGCCGCGTCCAGATCGTGGTAGGCGACGCCTTCACCGCCGATGTCGAAGTCCTCCACCTGGATGCTCGTCGGCAGTACGTACGGGTTGCCGACGTAGGCGGCCTGCCCGCAGCCGGCGCCGACGGTGACGTTGACCGTACTCGTGGTGATGCCGCCGAGGTTGTCGACGGCCCGGGCCGTGATCGCGTAGCACCCGGCCGGGACGGAACTCCAGGTGAACGCGTACGGTGCGGTCGTGTCCGCGCCGAGCAGGGTCGCGCCGTTCAGGAACTCGACGGTGGTGATGGAGCCGTCGGCATCGGCCGCCGTCGCGGTGATCGTGATGTCGCCGACCGGCAGGCTGCTCTCGGCCGCCGGCGCGGTCACGGCGACCGTCGGTTCGATGTTCTCGATCTCCTCGTACACGCGGACGTAGTCGATGAGGAACTGCTGGGGGAAGGTCGCGGTGATGCAGGCCGTGCTGGTGCACCCGGTGTACCAGCCGCCGACCGCGGCGTTCAGGATGATGTAGAACTCCTGGTCGAAGGGCGCGCGCGGATTGCCGGGCGCGGCGCTCGAGTACCACTGGGCGCTGGTCCGCGTGGCGAAGAGGACGCCGTCCACGTACCAGCGGATCGCGTCCGGAGCCCACTCGACGGCGTAGATGTGGAAGGCGTCGGCGAAACTCGTCCCGCCCAGGGAATAGGACGAGCTGGTCGACGTGTTCGCCGGGTACTCGCCGCCATAGTGGAGCGCGCCGCCGACCGTGGTCGTGGCGTTCGCGGACTCCATGATGTCGATCTCGCCGCTGGCCGCCCAGCCGCCGTAGACGTCGGCTTCGGGCATCATCCAGAACGCCGGCCACATGCCGCCACCCGTCGGCAGTTTGGCCCGCATCTCGATCCTGCCGTAGAGGAAGGACTGCTTGCCCTTGGTCGTGACCTTGCCGGATGTGTAGCTGTTGCTGCCGTAGGTCTCGGCCTTCGTCGTGATGACGAGGTTGCCGCCGGACACGGCCACGTTCTGGGTCCGGTAGTATTCGAGCTCGTTGTTGCCCCAGCCGCAGAGGCTCGGGCACCCGTTGCCGACCGTCGGCGTCCAGTTGGCCGTGTTGAGGGTGGTGCCGTCGAATTCGTCGGACCAGACAAGCGCGTAGGACGCGCCGGCCGGCGTCGCGGTCGTCAGACCGGCAAGGGCCGCGGCGACGAACGCCGCCAGGACCAGGATCGAGCTGTTCTTCCGGTTCTTCACCTGGGAATCCTCCGGTCTGCGACGGGCGATCGAGACTGGGCAATCCCGACGGGTCCCCGGAGGCGGGGGCCCGTCAGATCTGCCGGATGTTCCTCTCCATGATACACTAAGTTCGGTCAGCGAACAAAGTCCAAAACATCAAATGTTGCATAAATTCGGTGGAGGCCCGTGCTACCGCAGGACCTCCGCCAGGAACTCCTTCATGGCCCCCCACGACCGACGGTCCGCCGCCTCCTGGTACGCCGCCCCGCGCGAAGGGTCGCTGCCCGCACCCTTCTGGGTGAAAGCGTGCACGGCGCCCGCATAGGCGATGAACTGGTAGTCGACGCCGGCCGCCTCCATCTCCGCCATGAACCCGGTCACCGCTTCGGGCTTCACGTAGGGATCGACCGCGCCGTGGCAGACCAGCACCTTCGCCTTCACGGCGTCCCTGGCCGCCGGCAGCGGCGTGTCCAGGCTGCCGTGGAAACTGACCACGCCGCGCAGATCGGCGCCCGACCGCGCCAGTTCGAGCACCGTGCCACCGCCGAAGCAGTAGCCGATGGCCGCCGTGCGCGCGGCATCGACCCCGGGCTGCTTCTTCAGCGCCTCCAGTCCGGCCGCCGCGCGGGCGCGCAGCAGGGCGCGGTCGGCGTAGTACTTGCCGGCTTCCTTCGCGGCGCCGGCAGTGTCGGTCGGGCGCACACCCTGTCCGTAGATGTCGGCGGCCAGCGCCACGTAGCCCAGTTCGGCGAGCATGCGGGCGCGCATCATCTCGTTCTCGGTCAGCCCCATCCACTGGTGCACGACCAGCACGCCGGGGCGCGCGCCGGTCACAGCGTCGTCCCAGGCCAGATAGCCTTCGAGCAGCTGGCCGTCCTGCTCCCAGGTGACGGTTTTCGTCTGGATGGCGGCGGCGGCCGAAGTGGCGCCGCAGAACAGGGCGGCCGTCACCATGATGGTGGCCAGGCCGGCCCTGGTGAAGTGGCTCAGCATGCGGATCCTCCCGAAAAAAAGGCGATTCTGTGCAACAAACGGGCGCCCCCGGCTGGCCCCGCGCCGGTGAACATGTATAATGGTGTCCGCGATCCCCCGCGAACGCTCTCGGAAGGAACCGGAATGAACGCTGGCCGCCCCTCCCGGCCGCTGCTTTCCCGACCTGGACATCGACACCGCCCGACGACGGCCCAGCCCACGGCGTTTCTCGTGGTCCTGCTGCTTGCGGCCGCCACCCTCCCGGCCGACGGGGCCGTGGATGCCGCGGACCGGCTGACCATCCCCGACGACGCCGCCCGCCTGATTCCGCCCGGTTCGGCGCTGGTGGTGGCCGTCGCCTCGCTGGAGGCCGCCGAGGCCGAATGGCAGGGTCTGGCCGCGGCGTTCGGCAGCAGTGCGGCGGACAGGGACTTCTCGCTGCTGTCGGCGTTCGGCGACGGCCTGCCCGGTTTCGCCGCCGTGGTCCGTCACGACCAGCCGCTGCTGGTGGCCGTCGGCCTGACCGGCCTGGTCCTGGGCGGTGGACCGGACCTGACCTTCGTCTTTCCGTTCCAGGGCGACCTGACGCAGCTGTGGTTCCAGGGCCCGGGCAGTCCTTTCGTCAATCTGCAGCAGAGCGGCGGCTACGCGGCGCTGTCCAGTTCGGCGACGCTGCGCCCGCTGGCCCGGCCCACGGACGTGCCCCTGCCGGCGGGTCTCGTGTCGGCCACCGCGGATCTGGGCCTGACGCTGAAGCTGGGCCTGCCCCTGCTCGAATCCGGCATGGCCGAATTGACCGTCGCCAAGCCCGACAGCACCGGCGCGCTGCAGCCGCCGCTCATCGACCCGCAGGATCTGCCGGCGATCAACGCCTCGCTGCGCACCGTGGCCGCCAGCGTGACCCGGCTGGACCTGGCCATCCGCCGCGACGGCGAACGCTACGTGACACTGAACCGCGTGCACCTGGTACCGGGCTCGCCGCTGTCGCCCGGTCCGCAGCCCTCGTTCCCCGAAGCCTCGCAGCTGACCGCGCTGCTGCCGCCGGGCGCCGACCTGGTGCAGGTCGCGGCCATGGACCTGACCCGGCCGTTCGCCGTCTTCGAAGCGCTGTACCTGTCCGACATGCGCCGCACCGCCGCGCAACTGAAACCGGACGCCGCACGTGCCTATGTCGCCTGGTACGCGGACTATCTGGGCCTGGTGCCGCTGACGGCGCAGCCGGTGGCCGCCACGCTGCGCGTGACCGACGACGGCGCCGTGGTCCACGCCGTGATGAAGACACGCGACGGGAAGGACGCCTTCGCGCGCGTGACCGGCTTGCTGGACCGCCTCTCGGCACTGCCGGTGCCGCTGCGGCTGGAGCCGCTCGAGGAAGAAAAGTTCGAGGGCGCCGACGTTCGCGCCTACCGCGTGGTGCTGAACGCGCGGTCGCTGCTGGCGCCGATGCCCGGCGCCGCGGCCGGCACGCCGCAGGCTGCCCAGGTGCAGCAGGTGGCCCAGGTGGCCGACCTGTTCGGCCGGCTGATCCCCGAAATCAGGCTGGCGCGCGCCGGCCGTTACCTGCTGGCCAGTGCCGACCGGGACCGTGAAGCCATGGCCGGGATGATCCGGGCCTGTGGTGACGAGGATGAACGCGGCGCCGTCGACCCGCGCCCCTACGACGCGGCGGCCCGCGGCGACGGCCACGTGCAGGAAGTGATCGCCGGCGACCTGACCGCCATGTGGCGCTGGTTCGCCGGTCTGGCCGGCAATGTGGAAGGCGCGCCGTCGATGCCGGCGCTGGCCGGGCTGGAGCCGCTGCCCTGCCACATGACGATGTCCGCCTGGGATGGCGGTTTCAGCGGCACCTTCTCGGTGCGCCGGGACGATCTGTTGATGCTGGCGCGCGCTTTGTCGGCGCAGGCGGGCCAGGCGCCCGCGCCGCGCTAGCTTCCCGAGTCCGGAAAATGAACAAGGGAGCGGCCGCGATGGCCGCCCCCTTTTGTTTCCCCACGCGAAACGCTGCCGGGATCTAGGCCGCGCCCCCGGGCGCCGCCACCGTGCGGCTCTTCAGTTCGCGGTCCATCAGGAACAGACCCGCGCCGTCGCCGCCGACCATCTTCAGCTTGTTGACGATGTCGTCGACGTTCGCCTCTTCCTCGACCTGCTCGGTGACGTACCACTGCATCAGGTTGTTGGTGGCGTGGTCCTTCTCGGACTGCGCGAGGTCGGCCAGCTTGGTGATGTTGGCGGTCATCAGCTTCTCGTGTGCCAGCGCGGCTTCGAACGCGGCCTGCGGGCTGGGCCAGTCCTTCGGCGGCGCCTGGACGGCGGCCAGCACGACGCGGCCGCCGCGGCTGATGACGTAGTCGAAGATCTTCAGGGCGTGCTCGTGCTCTTCGGCCGCCTGCAGGCGCATCCAGTGCGCGCAGCCGTCCAGGTGATTGTCCTCGAAATAGGCCACCATCGCCTGGTAGATGTAGCTGGAGTAATACTCTTCGTTGATCTGCTGGTTCAGAGCCGCCAGGAGGTTGGGTTTCAACATGGACGGGCCTCCGCAGGGAACTGGGGGTCGGAAACGTCTTCGTCGCTTGCCGGAAAGATAGCAGGCGGACCCGCCCCGGGCCAGCCCCCTTCGCGGCCAGCCTGAGGATTGGCGATCGGGTCGGCGCCTGCTATCATGTCCCCGTTCCAGCCGCAAGGCGATGCCGGGAGCCCACATGACGCCCGGCCCGGAAGGCCCCCGTCACGGATGCCCGCCGCTGTGCCCGAGGCCCCGCCGCGCCCGCCCTGTCCCGGGACCGGACGCCGGGGCTGCGCCACGCAAAGGACCGCGAATGCCGAGAAAACCCGTCGCGAAATTCTCCGTCGACCACCTGCAGGTGCTCGATGAAAAAGGTGTGGTCGACGCCAAGCTCGACCCCAATCTGCCCGACGAACGCCTGCTCGAGATGTACCGCTGGATGCGCCTGGCCCGCGAGCTGGACGAGCGCATGCTGAAGCTGCAGCGCCAGGGCCGGCTGGGCACCTTCCCGCCCAACACCGGGCACGAAGCGGTCAGCGTGCCGGTGGCCATGGCCATGGGCCCGAAGGACTGGTTCGTGGGCGCCTTCCGCGAAACCGGCGGCCGGCTGGTGCGGGGCGAGCCGCTGACCTCGCCGCTCTACTACTACAACGGCTGGGAAGAGGGCAACATCCTGCCCGACCCCGCCCTGCGCCTGACCCCGATCAGCGTCGTGATCGGCTGCCAGGTTCCGCACGCGGTCGGCCTGGCCTTCGCCAGCCGCTACCTCAAAGAGGACGCGGTGGCGGTCTGCTTCATTGGCGACGGCGGCACCAGCGAAGGCGACTTCCACGAAGGCCTGAACTTCGCCGCAGTCTGGAAGGCGCCGGTCGTCACGATCGTCCAGAACAACCAGTGGGCCATCTCCATCCCCCGTTCGGCCCAGTCGGCCAGCCAGACGATGGCGCAGAAGGGCGTGGCCTTCGGCATGCCCTGCCTGCAGGTCGACGGCAACGACCCGCTGGCGATGTGGGTGGCGATCAACGAGGCGCTCGACCACGCACGCTCGGGCAAGGGCCCCACCCTGATCGAGGCGGTCACCTACCGCCTGATGATGCACACCACCGCCGACGACCCGAAGAAGTACCGCGACGAGGCCGAAGAGAAGTGCGCCTGGGAGAAGGAGCCGCTGATCCGCTTCCGCGCCTACCTGGGCGCGCGCGGTCTGTGGGACGACGCGAAGGAGGCCGCGCTGGCGGCCGCGGTGAAGGACCAGGTCGAGCAGGCCGTGCGCACGTTCGAGACGCCCAACGACTGGGCCGACGACACCGCCTTCGACCACGTCTACGGCACCGACCACCCGCACCTGCACGAGCAGCGCGCCGAGTTCCTGGCCAACGTGCGCTTCGACGGCGGCAAGGAGGCCGACCATGGCTAAGCTCACGATGGTGCAGGCCATCAACCTGGCCTTGGCGCAGGAGATGGAGCAGGACCCGACCGTGCTGGTGCTGGGCGAGGACATCGGCCGCGACGGCGGCGTGTTCCGCGTGACCGACGGCCTGCTCGAGAAGTTCGGCAGTGAGCGCGTGCTGGACACGCCGCTGGCCGAGAGCGCCATCCTGGGCACGTCCATCGGCATGGCCATGGCCGGACTGCGGCCGGTCTGCGAGATGCAGTTCTGCGGCTTCAGCTACCTGATGATGGGCCAGTTCGAGGCGCACGCCACGCGCATGCGCGCCCGCACGCACGGGCAGATCACCCTGCCGCTGGTGGTGCGCATGCCCTACGGCGGCGGCGTCCGCGCGCTGGAACACCACAGCGAGAGCCGCGAGGCGATGTGGGCCCACCTGCCGGGCGCGAAGGTCGTGCTGCCGAGCGGGCCGCGCAACGCGCGCGCGCTGCTGGCGGCGGCCATCCGCGACCCGGATCCGGTCGTGTTCATGGAGCCCAAGCATTCGTACCGCGCCTTCCGCGAAGAGGTGCCGGACGAGCCCGAGACGATGCCCATCGGCAAGGCCCAGGTCGTGCAGCCGGGCACCGATCTGACGCTGGTCTCGTGGGGCGCGATGATGCGCCCGACGCTGAAGGCCGCGGCCGAGGTGGCGGAGAAACGCGGCGCCAGCCTCGAGATCATCGACATGCTGACCATCGCCCCGCTGGACGCCCACACGGTGACCGAGTCGGTGCGCCGCACCGGACGCTGCGTCGTCGTGCAGGAAGCCGCGCGCAGCTTCGGGCCCAGCAGCGAGATCACCGCCCTGATCAACGACAAGGTGTTCCTGCACCTGGAGGCCCCGGTGGCGCGCGTGACGGGCTACGATGTCGTCACGCCGTACTTCGGGCGCGAGAAGCACTACATCCCGAGCGCCGGCCGCGTGGCGCGGGCGATCGAACAGACGCTGGATTTCTGATAGCTGAGGGGGAGGCTGCCTTGTTCGAGTTCAAGCTGCCGGACCTGGGCGAAGGCATCGCCGAGGGCGAGATCCTCAAGTGGCACGTGACCGAGGGCGGCGACGTCGTCGAGGACGCGCCGCTGGTCGATGTCGAGACCGACAAGGCCGCGGTCACCATCCCCTCGCCCCGCGGCGGGCGCGTGGCGAACCTGCGCGGCAAGGTCGGCGACACGGTCAATGTGGGTGACGTGATCATCGTCATCGACGACGGCGCGAAGGCGGCGGCGGTTGCGCCGGCGCAAGTAGCCTCGGCGCCCGCACCCGCCGCGGCACAGGCAGCGCCCGCGCCCGCGGTTGCGCCGGCGCAAGTGGCGCCTGTGGCGCAGGCGGTTCAAGCGCCCGCGCCCGCCGGCCCGCGCCGCCCCGTCCCGGCGGCGCCCGCCACGCGCCGCCTGGCCCGCGAACTGAAGGTCGACATCAATCTGGTGCCGCCCACCGGCCCGGCCGGCCGCGTCACGCCCGAGGACGTGCACCGCTTCGCCGCCGGCGGCGCCGCGGCGCCCGCGCCGGTGCCGGCCGCCGTCCCGGTGAAGCACGCCCCCACGCCGTCCGAGCATGTCGCCGCGCGCGCCGTGCGCGACGACACCGCTTTCGCCGAATTCGCGGCCCACGCCTCGGCCACCATCCCGTTCCTGGAACTGGAACCGCTGCCGGACTTCAGCCACGAGGGCCCGGTGCATGTCGAGGCGCTGCGCTCGATCCGCCGCAAGGTGGCGCGCAAGATGGTCACCAGCATGACGCTGATCCCGCACGTGGCGCACATGGACGACGCCGACGTGACCGAACTGGAGAACTTCCGCCTGCGCGAGCGCGACCGGCGGCAGGGCGCCGCCGGCGGCAAGCTGACGCTGATGGCCTTCGTCATCAAGGCCGTGACCGCGGGCCTGCGCGCCACGCCGGCGTTCAACGCCAGCCTGGACCCGTTCCGCGAAGAGATCATCTACAAGAAGTACTACAACATCGGCTTCGCGGCGGACACCGGCCGCGGGCTGGTGGTGCCGGTGATCCACGGCACGGACAACAAGAGCATCGTCCAGATTTCCGACCTGATCGCCGACAAGGCCGCCCGCGCGCGCGCGGGCACGCTGCCGCCCGATGAGATGCGGGGAGGCACGTTCACGATCACCAACGTCGGGCCGCTGGGCGGCACGGCGCTGCTGGCGACGATCAACTACCCGGAAGTGGCGATCCTCGGCATGGGCCGCGTGCAGGAGAAGCCGGTGGTGCGCGACGGGCAGATCGTCATCCGCAAGATCCTGCCGCTGACCCTGGCCTTCGACCACCGCGTGGCCGATGGCGCCGACGCCGCCCGCTTCGTGGGCGAACTGGCCCGCCAGTTGTCCGATCCCAACCTGCTGCTGCTCGAGACGTGAGCCCGCAAGGAGACCGCCGATGGTGATGGGAAGCCTGCGCGAAGAGACCGACGTCGTCGTCATCGGCAGCGGCCCGGGCGGCTATGTCGCGGCGCTGCGCCTGGCCGACCTGGGCAAGAACGTGCTCCTGGTCGAAAGCCGCGAACGCCCGGGCGGCACCTGCCTGCTCGAGGGGTGCATCCCCTCCAAGGCGCTGATCCACACCGTCGAGATCCAGGAAACCGCGCGGCGGGCCGCCGAGTTCGGCCTGCACTTCGACAACGTGCGCATCGACACGGCGGCGTTGCGGACCTGGACCGACGGCATCGTGCAGGGGCTCAGCGACGGCATCCGCGGGCTGCTCAAGCGGCGCGGCGTGACGGTGCTGCGCGGCCACGCACGGTTCACCTCCGCCACCAGCCTGTCGCTCGAAGGCGGCGAGGTCAGCGGTGTCGACTTCAAGCAGGCGGTCATCGCCACCGGTTCCAGCCTGAACCGGCTGCCGCCCGGCATCGTCCAGTCCGTGTGGTCGAGCGCCGACGCCCTGAAGCTGCCCAGCGTGCCGGAGAGCCTGCTGGTGGTGGGCGGCGGCTACATCGGCCTGGAGATGGGCCTGGTCTACCAGGGCCTGGGTTCGAAGGTGTCGGTGGTCGAGTTCTTCCCGCGCCTGCTGATGGGCGCCGACTTCGACCTGGTCGAGGTCATGGTCAAGCAGGTCACCGAGCGGCTGGAAGAGATCATGGTCGACTCGAAGGTTCTGTCGATCACCGAGGCGGCCGGCGGCGGCTTCGACGTGTCGATCGAGCACGCCGGACAGACGCTGAAGAAGCACTACGCGCAGGTGCTGGTGGCCATCGGCCGGCGGCCGAACACCGACGACATCGGGCTGCAGAACACGCGCGTGAAGACCGACGACAAGGGCTTCATCCTGACGGGCCCGGACTGCCGCACCGACGAGCCGAACATCTTCGCCATCGGCGACGCGGCCACAGGGCCCATGCTGGCGCACAAGGCCAGCCGCGAGGGCAAGGTCGCGGCCGAGGTCATCGCCCACGGCAACGCCTCGTTCGACAACCGCGCCATCCCGGCGGTCGTCTTCACCGATCCCGAGATCGCCTGGACCGGCCTGACCGAGCGCGAGGCCGAAGAGCAGGGTCTCAAGGTGAACATCGGCCGCTTCCCGCTGTCGGCGCTGGGCCGCGCCCGCACGCTGGGCCGCACCGACGGCCTGGTGAAGGTCATCGCCGAGCCTGATTCGGGACTGATCCTGGGCGTGGGCATCGTCGGGCCGATGGCCAGCGAGCTGATCGCCGAGGCGACCCTGGCCGTCGAGATGGGCGCCACGCTGGAGGACATCATGGTCACCATCCACCCGCACCCGACGCTGTCCGAAGCGTTCATGGAAGCGGCCGAGGTGGCTGCCGGCGAGGCGGTGCACATCAACCCGCCGCGCAAGGTGCGTTAGGCCGTGGCCGACCTGCTGACCTACGACCAGGAGGACGATCTGGTCGCCGAAGCGCGCGCCACCGGGCGCGCGCTTTGCCGCGTGTACCGGCCAGCCCGCATCGCGGTGGTGGTGGGCCGGGGCGGCGACCCGGCGCGCGAGCTGCGCCTGGAGGCCATCGCCGCCGACAGTGCGCCGGTGTACCGGCGGCCCGGCGGCGGCGGCGCCGTGGTGCTGGATCCGGGCAACCTGGTCGTGGCCCTGGCCCTGCCCATGCCCGGTCTGGGCAACATCACCGGCGCGTTCCGCCTGGCCAGCGATCTGGTGATCGACGCCCTGGCCGGCTGCGGCGTGGCCGGGGTCGCGCAGCGGGGCGTCTCGGACCTGGCTCTGGGCGACCGCAAACTGGGCGGCTCGTGCCTGCACCGCCAGCGCGGGATGGTCCACTACAGCACCACCGTGCTGGTGGAACCGGACCTGACGCTGCTGGACCGCTACCTGCAACACCCCCCGCGCGAGCCGGATTACCGGGCGGGCCGGCCGCACGGCGCGTTCGTCACCACCCTGCGCCTGGCCGGCTGCCGGACCGGCCTGGACGATCTGGCGTCGGCGCTGGCGGCCCATCTGGGGAGCCGGCTCCCCGGATCGCAGTCTTGATCTTATTGTGCAATTTCATCCGAATGTTGGTTTTCCTCACCCGCCGCAACTGTTACCATGACGAGGATCGGGAGATTCCGTCTGGTCGCCGGTTCGGCTGCCCGATCCTCCCGCCGCACCGACGCATCGACTTTCTGGGGGAAAGACCTTGGAACACGCCGCCACACCGCTCCACATGCACCGGCTGCTGATCGTCGACGATCA
>JFJP01038121.1_pt1 | contig 19517 bp, 18 predicted proteins | sample 431651 | NCBI WGS metagenome assembly JFJP01 (sample SAMN02602958, study PRJNA72255) | Microbial mat metagenome, whole genome shotgun sequencing project. | biome: fresh water; feature: sink hole; material: water; isolation source: purple microbial (photo- and chemosynthetic) mats found in...
TTTTACTCATGATGCTAAATGTTGGTTATAAAAACAGCTTTGGATATACTGTTTCTAGATAATTTAACCACACATTATTTACTATTTAACCCTATTATTTTATATTCTTTTTTCCCGTTTGTGATTGATCACGTACTATAGATATCTTTTATTTGTGTGGCAATGCGAATTCAATACCTGTATAGTTTTTTCTCATGTGCAAATGATATGAATTTTTTATAGAGTAAGAATAAGGCTCAAAAAATAGAACCAAAACTTATTATACCTCCTATTATATTTAGTGATAGAGTATTGTTAATATATTCAGTATTTCCATTACATCGTATAGTAGATGTTTCTCCTATAGTATAACGTGTACTACTATATCAAGCTTTTCATTTATTTCTTTTTTCTCCATTACAATAAAATTCATAAGTAGGTCTATATAATGTTTCTCCATCTGATATTGATGTATCTACAGATATAATTTTTCCTGTTGTGATACTTCATCATATTATTCTTCGAGATCACCAAAATACAAATAATGAGCTAATGATACCAAATATTAATAAGAAGGCTATCAAGACATATCTCTTATTATTGAATATATATTGTATAAAAATTTTGTTCTGGGTCATCATAGATTACTACTTTGATTTAAAAGTTAATTGGATAATGTAATATTGTCTGTATAATACAAAGATAATAAGTAATATATCAATGTTTTTACAAGCATGAATGCAAATTTATTAGGATCATCATATAAACTTTCAAGCGATAGTGACATAAGCTGGTTTAAGCTCTTGTAATATTTGTGATGGATGAGTTCGATCTTCTTTTTGATCTTTAATAAATCCTAAATTTTTGTTTGTATATATTCTGCTTTTTCTCACGCAATAGTCACATATTTTGGTGTAAGTTCTTGTATCATATCAGCTGGATGAGCTCGTTTTTTTGCTGGAATAAAAGATTCAGCAATTAATTCTACACAGTTATATTTATCATTGTTGTTCATAAGATTTGTTTTTGTTACTCATTGCGATGCTGCTGACAATGAATCATAAGGTTTACCATCCTTGGAAAGTACATTATTAATATATTCTTTTCTGTTATCTTCTGATACAGGTGGTTTCAGTATAGCGATTGCTAATTTACCTTGTCTTTGGGCATAAGTAGTAAGATCTATTTCTTGTTCAACTCCTTTTTGACCTGGTTGGGAAATTTTATCCATAGTAGAGTGCATAAATGTAACAGTTCATTTTGCTTTGTCTACTTTTGTAACCATCATGACATGACTAGAATCTATATCTCACTTTTTTAAATCAGTAAGTAGGTTATCTCATGGTTTCTTTTCGGATTTATTAATTGCTATGATATCTCATGGTTGTACAGATTGAGCCATTAATGCTATATTTTTTTCTTGATTTGTTGGTTTTTCATCGACAAGAGATTGTATGGCAGGATTATGTAATTGTATACGATTTTGAATATGAGATAAGGCATAGGCTAATCAAAGTTTTTTTTTTGTTCATGATGTTCTTTCGATACTACTATTGATATCTCTTACAGCATTTTCTTCTTTTGATTTCTCATTAGGTACATTATTGATAATGTTTTTGATTTCTTTATTTTCTCATTCAAACCAGAACGTATGTTTTCCATTACTATCAGTAGATCATCATAATACGTTTTGCAAAAAATCATAAGCTATAGTAAGAGCTTCTTTTCGGTTTCCTGATTTTAAGTTTTCTAAAATATCTTCTACAACAGATTTCCCGTTATCATCTTTTAAATTTTCTGAATTTTGTAGTGCTTCAATAGACTTATTAAAATTAATATTATTGACAATCTCAGAGCCAGTGCTTGAAAAATTATTTGCAATTAATGGATTGCTTTTTATGGCTTCTGCTATTTTTCTCCCATCTTCTTTTCAAGCTTCCATTATCTCGTTATTGGATGGTACTTCTTTTTGCTTTTCTAAATTTAGAGTTTCTTTGGTTGTCATATTTTGTAATTCTTTATGGTTAAAATCATTCTAATTTTAACTTTTTTTCAAAAAAATGCAACAAAATTCATACTTTTTTGTTATTGTTGTTGAGAATATTGATACTTTTTTACAATCTTGTGTAGTCAAGTAGAGTATCACGAATGATGGTGAGCATAAAAATCATATATGGTTCATTTTCTCACTTTGTCTGATAACGTTCTAGGCTTAAGAGATATTCTTCTCTCAATGATGGATCAATACTGATCAGAGGATATCATCTTAGGCTTAAGATAAGATTCATAAACAATCTAGCAGTTCTGCCATTGCCATCTATAAATGGATGTATCGTTACTATGTCATAATGTGCTTGAATAGCCATCAGTACAATATGTTGTGTAGATTTTTTCAAATTATTCTCCCATTGTTCTATCAGTGTTGGTACCTTGGCATAATTTGGTAATATGGTTTGACTACCCTGTATTCTCACTGGTATATTTCTATATATTCCTGCATATTCATTATTAATATCATGTAGGATAATATTATGAATACAACAAAGTTCTTTCTGTCAGAGAAATGAGATTGATATGTCTTTTACCAATGAAAGAATATAATCTACTGCTTTTGCATGATTGATAGCTTCTTGTATTTCTATAAGATTTTTTCCTGCGACGCTAATATTATCATTGATGATGAGAGATGTCTCTTGTTCACTGAGAGTATTTCATTCTAGGGCATTAGAAGTATAAGTAAGACGAGTAGATGCTCGTTGTAATATACTTTTGTATTTTCCTTGAGTATCTTGAAGATGATAGATCTTGTATGCATCATCTATCTGCTTGAGAAGTGTATCAATGGTTGGAGTTTTCATATAAAGACTCTAGAAAAGGTATAAATTTTATGATTTGATTGTGGTCAAAGACTAAACGAATTATAGTGATATTCTTTCTTTATTGCAAGTTTATTGTGTGGATTACCACCTCGTTGTTCCTCCTTCTCTCAATCACTACCCAAATAATCCTTGCATCGCAACTTTGCTATATTTTTTTTCTAAGATATCGATCGTATTGGATAATGAATGAAAACCATGAGTATCTAGAAGTACATAACGCATGAGATCAAAATCAGGAGAAAGTGTACACGACTCCTCTATTGTGAGATGATTCATGTCTGACACGGTGATAAGATTGACGAGTTCTTTGGAGCTAAACGCGAGTTCTTTCCCAGATAAAAGCTTAACCTCACCCCCAACCCCTCTCCTGTCAGAGAGGGGCTTTTCCAAGTATTTATAAATCTCCTCTATTGTTCAAAATTCTTTTATTAAATTTGTGGCAGTTTTTGGGCCGATGCCAGCGACGCCAGGGATATTATCAGAAGTATCTCCGATGAGAGCAAGATAATCAGCAAGAAGCAATGGTTCAAATCAAAATTCTTTGATAAATTCATAGTAATTTGTTTTTTTGTTTTTCATAGGATCAAAACTATCTATGTTTTCACAGATAAGTTGTTTCAAATCTTTGTCTGACGATACGATCGTGGTATGGAGTCAGGATTGTGATTTTCCTTTGAGTGCCCATGTATTGATGACATCATCTGCCTCATATCAAGGAAATCCGAAAGCAGGTATACGAAGATCAGCGATCATCTGATGAGAGGCTTGTAATTGTCTGATGAGATCGTCAGGAGCTGCTACTCTGTTCGCTTTATAATTTTCATCCATATCATGACGAGCAGTTTTGCCACCTACATCTCGTGTGATGGCGAGGTATTCAGGTTTGTCCATCAGTAGCTTAAGCGTCATCTTTGCCATACCGAAGATCATATTGGTATTCGTCCCATAATCATCGCTAAGATCAGGAAGTCCATAATATGATCTAAACAATAACCCAGATCAGTCGATGATATAAAAACGAGACATGTATGAAGTTATAAGTGTTAAATCTACCTGTCGATAGACAGGTTATAAGTGTTAAATTAGAAAAAGTGATGATCTGACTATAGTGAAAGTAAGGATTGATGGCAAGGGAAGATTATTTAGAAAATCTTGTATGTATGATAGTAAATTGTATAATACTTACGTTCTATTTATTATCATTTCCGTATAAAAACCTTTGATCTTATTCTCCTCTCTTCGTGTTAAAAATACTCACTATATAATACATTAAATAAATCTTTATTGATAGAATAAATAAAATTAATCACTTGATTAAATGCTGCAGGCATTTGCTGAGATGTATAGTGTAATACTTTTTTTATGTCTTCATGACTCTGCTGATTTTTTGATATTATTATATTTTCTTTCTCTTCTTGTTGTGTTATGAGACTAATAATCATGGTCTTTTTGTTATATTGAGTAATGATAGATAATTCTATATCTTTGTATGTATAACTTGATAACATAATATTATTTTCCTCTCTCATTATTATTTTTTTCTTAAAAAATCCCAAATAAATTGGGATATTATGCTCTTTCTACTTGTTCTAAGACAAGTGTATAATCTCTATTGAGTGATGGATCTGCTTTGAGTTTTTTGGGGAATTCTTTCACTGCATAGATCACAGCAGCATGATTTTTACCTCAGAAGTAGTTGCCTATTTTTTCAAATGTTCGTTGGAATTTTGCTTTGGCGATGACCATGAGCATCTGTCTCGCGAGAGAAATTTCTTTTGATCTTCTTTCTGATTTGAGTTCGTCTACGGTGAGATTGTAATATGCTGCTACATAGTCGACGATATGAGAGAAACTCATCACTGATCTGGTATTGAGACTATTCATCTCCTCTACTGAGACTGTTTTCTCTCCTTGTATCTTATAACCCAATGTTCTGAGACAATCATGGATAGTATCGAGAGTGATAGGTTGTCCAGAAAGTTGTCTCTTTGTAAGAAGAATATTGATCGCTCATTCTAGTTCTCTTACATTAGAAGTAATGTTTTTGGCGATGATAGATAAGAATTCTGTATCAATATATTCACCTTTGAGAGCAAGTTTAGATTGGAGAATTGCAAGTCTCGTCTCATAGTCTGGTTCTGAGATGTCGCATACGAGACCTAGACCAAAACGACTCTTGAGTCTTGCTTCGATATTGTTGAGTTCTCTCGGAGCACGATCGGAAGTCAGGACTATTTGTTTTCCAGCATTTTGCATTTCATTGAAAATATTCATGAATATTTCTTGTGTTTTGTCTTTGTCTCCAAGAAATTGGATATCATCAAGAAGAAGAATATCTATTTTTTTAAATTCTGAAAGAAGACTTGGAAGTTTATTTTTTCTGATTGCTAATACGATATGGTCGATCAGTTGCGTAGTAGGCAAAAAAAGTATTTTCTGATCGCTATGATGTTTGGATGCATAGTTTCCGATCGCATTGAGAAGATGAGTCTTTCCTAATCCTACATGTCCGTAGATAAACAAAGGATTGTAGACTTGTCATGGAGTATCTGCTACTGCTCTCGCTGCTGACAAAGCAAAATCAATATGTGCTCATCCTACTATGGTATCAAAGTTGAGATGTGATTGTAATCCATATCATCGTGTGGAGTCAGATTGAATTTTTTTGGTATCCATAGTCGCTTGTACTGAAGCTGGGATCTTGAGAAGTTTTCTCATATCGATATGAAGTGGATTTGCAGCCTTGTTTTGAAAAGGAGCAAAGATATGTAATTCATAAGAAAATTGTGCGTTATATACTGATTGTACTGCTGATTTGAGTGTCTTCGTAAAGAATTTTTTCACTTGACTGACTACAAATTCGTTTGGTACTCAGATGTCGATCTTTTTGTGTTTGTCATCAATAGCAATAACTCCACACTTGTTTAAAAAACCTAAAATCACCTTATGATCGTGATGGAGAGAAAGGTGTTGGATAATCTCTGACCACAATGCAGTAAGCGTAATTATTTGTTCTGAAGTATAGGTATGATTTGTATCAAATAACATCAATCAACAAAGAGTATTAATAAATAGTTCAAGGGTATTCTATGTGATGATGTATATATATGAATTTTGGTGTAGAAAAGCAACGGACGAATTATATAAAAAAAATCATTCGATTTGCTAGTTATGTAGCTATCTTTGTAGTGTTTTTTTGTTTCCAAACAAGGGAAAGATAACTCGTTATGCAATCTTTAGGTTTGCGCATTTTTTGAAGAAAATGATATAATGATGATGTATGATTATCACACTTCTTAATTCATAAGTTGATTAGCTTTGCTAAGAAAATTATTGATGCTTTCGATTTCCGATCATTCGAGAAGAAGTGCCTGTTCATAGAGATATTCTACAAAAAGATGTACTTTGTCTGACTTTGGATCAGTATCGTAAGCAGACATATATTTTTGTACAAGTTTGTTATCTGGATTGATAATTAATTTTTTCTTGATCGTAGGTATCTCTTGTCCCATGGCTTTCATCATACGAGTCATCTGTGCTGTCGGCTGTCCGTCTGGAGTATCTAGAACCGCGAGACTATCACCAAGATCTTGTCAGAATGATACTTTTTCTAATGTATCTTGTCCAATAATGGTAGAGACAAATGCTAAGAAGTTTTTATGTTGTTTTTCATTTTTTTCTACTACTTCTTTCTCGTCTTTTTCTCCTTCAAATTCTGGTAATGTGACATCGGAAGATGCTATATTTACAAAATTATACTCTTTGTAGGTACGAAGCATAGAAATAAGATATTCATCTATTGGGTCAGTCATAAATAATACGTCAAGATTTCTCTTTTTCATCTTATGGATATGAGGACTATTGATACCTTCTTTGGCTGATGGTGTATGAAGATAGTAGAGAGATTTGAGTCATTTGAGAGATTCAGTATTGTTGCTAATGTATTCGTCTAAAGTTATACCTCACCCCAACCCCTCTCCGTAACCGGAAGAGGGGCTCTCCTCTTTCGTGGATGCATTGTTTGTAATAGAATTTTGAAAGTATAACAATGATGCTATTTCTTCTTTCTTTTCTTGGTCATAATATGCACCTTCTTTGAGTAAACGTCAGAAACTTGTATAATACGTCATGTAGTCAGGATTGTTTTCTTTTTTGATATAGAGCAATGATTTAATGACTTCTTTTACAAGTGATGTTTGTATCTTTGACATAATACTAGATTGCTGTAATATTTCACGAGAAACATTGAGAGGTAAATCAGGTGTCTCTACGATACCGACGATGTGTCTCATCCATGCAGGTAAGAGATCTTTACAATGATCCATAATCATCACATTTTGTACATAGAGAGCTGGACCGTATTCTTTGGCTGGATCATTGAGATCAACGAAAGGATTTGGTTTGGATGGGATATATAACACTGCTTTATAATTAATATTCCCTTCTATATTGAGATGAATAATATCAAGAGGGACATCTTGTGAAAAAGCTAATGATTGAAAATGATTCGTATACTCTTCTGCTGTGACATCTTTTTTGTTTTTTTGTCGTATTGCTGTCATAGCGTTGACTTGTTCAAATTGGCTTCAAGCTTCAAGCTGTAGGCTTCAAGTATTTTCTTTTTTACTATCATTTTCCGCTTGTGGCTTTTCGCTTGTAGCCATTAAGATAGGCACTGGTATATAGTCAGCATATTTGCGTATAAGAGATCTCATACGATAGTCTTCAAGATATTCTGTAGATTCATCATTGAGATGCAAGATGATGCGCGTACCTCTGTCAGATTTGTCGTTTTTTTCTATTTCATAATCAGCATCTCCAGTGCTTGATCGATAGACACCATCGCTACCATTTGCTTTAGTAAATATCTCGACCTTATCAGCTACCATAAAAGCACTATAAAATCCTATACCAAACTGACCGACCAGATTATTTGGAGTATCTTTCATATCTTTCAATTTTTCCAAAAAGGATTTCGTTCCTGACTTGGCAATAGTACCGATATGTGCTTCGACATCTTCGCTAGACATACCGATACCAGTATCTTCTAACGTGAGTGTTTTTTTATCTTTATCTATAGTAATTTTGATATTGAGATCTATCTCATCTCCAAGATAGCTCGCATCACCAGCAGCGAGTATTTTTGCTTTTTGGATAGCATCATTTGCATTCGCGATCAGTTCACGGATGAATATTTCTTTGTTTGAATAGATAGAGTGAGTCACGAGTTTGAGCAGTTGTGCTACATCAGCGGAGAAAGTTTTCTTGGACATGTTTGTATGTGATTATGATGTAAATATTTGTATGATTATAAAAAAATAGCACCAAAAATCAAGAGGTGCTATATAAGAAATCAATTTATTTTCTCAAAGCTAATCTATCTAGATGTCTTTGATCAGGATGACGACGTGGAAGAGGAAGATAATGTTTGCGATAGAAAGCGAGTTCTTGTGGTATAATTCTAAATAACTTTCCTGTGACTTCACATTTGATAGCAGTCTTTAGGATGTCATCAGAGACTTCATCGATAGTGGCTGGTAGATCTTTACCTTCGAGAATTTTATCTGCCGCTGGAGTTGGTGCTTGATAGTCTGATCGGTGATAGCCCATCCCCCCTAACCCCCCGTTCCGGGGAGGAACTATTTTTCATTGATGAGAGTCTTGTGGTCATCCTCCTCCAGACGAAGGAAGGGGGAGGAACGAGGTGGGGGATTCTGGAAAATATTCTTGTGCTACTGTCTCATTATACCCAAACGGACTGAGTGATGGATGAAAGAATTCTCCTCGTTCTTTCGTTTCGATCATATGAGTGATGATCTTTGCTACTTGGACTTCATACTCTTGTTTGGTATATTGTTTGTTAAATATACAGTAGGATTTGTTGCGAAGACCGATGCAGCCGAAAAGATTTGCATTATTGTGAAAACAATTCATAGAATAATAAATATTGTTGTCTGATCATCGTATATAATTACTAAATAATATGTTATTGCTACTTGCTATTCATAATGAATCATATGTCCATGCTGTTTTGTGTCATGCTTGAGATGTATCATAACTATTTGAAATGCTAGCATTTATGAAATTAAATTTACAATCTTCTCCATTTTCTATTTCAAAACATTCTTTACAATTTTTTGAGTTAATAATTCTAGATCATGTACAGTTCTCAGATCAAATAATTGAAATAATACTGTATCATAGTTGTTCATAAAATATATTAAATTTCTTAAAAAATTTGTTTATTTCTGCTTGATCTTTTAATAAATTGATTTTTTCTTCATAATCTTCTTGAGAGTATTGCTTATTAAAAATCATATATTTTTGATTACGTAATCATATACATCACAAGCAATATGAACATCATTCACAATCAATACATTTGACACATTTATATAAATCTTTTCATGTTTCACACCACTTGCATGCTGTTGAATTATATAAATATTTACATTCAAAGCATTCATTACAAGAGAATATCCAATAATTATCATTACATTGTGTTGAATAGAATCAATATGTGGTATACATACATTTTTCTGAAAAATCTCATCAAAAAGTAAGATAACAATCTTTGTTTCATATTGAGAGATTTACATAATCGCAGTTACACTATCTTGAACCATTAATGATTGTATTGGAACTTCTTTTAATAATTCTCTAAAATTCTCCGTAAAGTTCTTTGAAAAATCAAAATCCTGACCGTAATCAAGTGGATCCCGAGCATCAGATCGTCGAATTTTCTGATCGTATACTTTATAGGGTTTGTCTGGAGAATAGATAGAAATGATATCTTTACCTGAAGCATCACATTTTCTACGATAAAGATTACGTTCGTTACGAAAGGAAAGCCTTCTGCGTTGACGCTCTTCTGGGTGAAGTGTTGGAGTTGGGATTTGAAATTTCTGTCCTGCAAAAGTTGGAGAGATTTTATCATAAAAATCGAGATCTCACTGCGTGATAGTAAATTCTTTGTTAGAAATAGGACAGATTTTAGTTTCGATGATTGATTCGTTCATAATATATTTATTACTTAAACTAAATATAAGACCTATTTTCTTAAAGCTAATCTATCGAGGTGTCTCTGATCAGGATGTCTCCTAGGTAGTGGTATGTTGTGTTTACGATAGAACGCCAATTCTTGTGGGATGATTCTAAATAATTTCTCTGTAATTTCACATTTGATCGCAGTTTTGAGAATATCATCAGAGACTTCATCGATAGTGGCTGGTAGATCTTTACCTTCGAGAATCTTATCTGCCGCAGGAGTTGGAGACTGATAGTCTGATCGGTGGTAGCCAAAACTCTCAAATCAATTAGGGCTTCAAGCTTCAAGCTGTAAGTTTCACGTCTCTTGTTTTATAGCTTGTAGCTTTCAGCTTGCTGCTTTTCCTAAAGGATAATACTCCTGTGCTACTGTCTCATTATAACCAAATGGACTGAGTGAAGGATGAAAAAACTCTCACCACTCCTCTGTCGTTATCATATGGGAAATGATTTTAGATACAGTCAGTTCATATTCTTCTTTGGTATATTGTTTGTTGAAGATGCAGTACGATTTATTACGGAGACCAATACATCAGAAGAGATTGTCGCTATTGAAACAATTGTCTGAATAAAGAATATGATGGCTACTTCGACAGACCATAGATGATATATTATAATAGACATTAATCCCTGTATTGATACATTCATAAATCATCTCTGCATCACGACCAGCTGTACTTACATCCATACAATTTTTAGCATTTCTTCGAATGTGTTCTCCATATTTACAATCTTCGGCTTCATATCAGTCGATACAATCTATACAATTTTTTGTATTACGAAGATAATTACCAGTAGATCCTTCAGAAAGTTTAATTTGATTCTTTGATTCTGGATATTTTGATCGTATATTGGTAAAATCTATTTTCTCGTGGTGAGATTGTAAGAAATGGAAATATTCTTCTTTTGAAACTAATTTGTTATAGATACAGTAGGATTGGTTTTGTAAACTCACGCATCCATAACAAAAACTACAGTTAATACAACTATTACTATACCAACAGTTGCTGCAGTCTTCTAAATTTACACTATAATAACATTGATAAGACCTAAAACAATTATCAATTTCGTAACACGATTCGCATGATTCACAAAAATTTGAATCCGTACAGTTAGTGCATCTCTGGAGCCAATAACCATACAAACAATTTTCTGCATTGCTCGATTCGATGACGATGTAGCAATTTTTTGAATCTGCTGTAAGATTTACATAATCAGAATTCTCATTGTTTGCTCAGATGAGATTTTGTCTGGGCACTTTTTGCATCAACTCCCTAAAATTCTCCTTAAATGTTTTCGAAAAATCAAAATCCTGACCGTAATCAAGTGGATCCCGAGCATCAGATCGTCGAATCTTCTGATCATAGACTACAAATCCCCCTCAATCCCCCTTTGACAAGGGGGAAGTAGGCTTATAAATCGAGATGATATCTTTCCCTGAAGCATCACATTTTCTTCTATATAAGTTTCTTTCATTACGAAAGGAAAGTCTTCTACGTTGACGTTCTTCTGGGTGAAGAGTAGGAGTAGGTATTTGAAACTTCTGTCCAGCGAAAGTAGGAGATATTTTATCGTAAAAATCGAGATCTCACTGCGTGATAGTAAATTCTTGCCCTGAGATGGGACAGATTTTGGTTTCGATGATAGAATCGGTCATGATAATAACTAATACATAAAATAGGTGATGATAGATATAAGGCTCGTTAAGATTCATACGCTATTTGACCAAGTGATTGGGTTTTTACGATCGAAATTAGCATATAAACATCGAAAGGTAGCAGCAAAAAATGCACAAATTGGTAAAATTATTGATCATTTATGTCACATCATATTAAGTCTTGCTTGATCTAGATTAGCTGCATACATAAATATTGATAATACTGATGCTATTCGTCAGAAATATTTATTCATTTTGTATAGTTATAAATTAAAACATAGATTTTATACCCTATTTCTTGCAAAATACAAGATAATAGTTATACTTAGTGTGTTGTAGTATGCACAACTATTAGTTACTAGATGTTAGTTACTAGTTCTTAGACTTTAATTATTTATAATTTCTAATGTTATTACAGACTTTTCTTACTTCTTGTGGAATGAATGATAAGGAGATAGAGATTTATCAGACTCTCGTGAGATTAGGAGAATCAGGAGCTCAGCAAGTAGCTCAACAGACAAATCGTGAGAGAACATCGACTTTAAGACTGATGCAATCGATGGTATCGAGATGACGACTGGGTCAGACTCAGCATTTTCATACGAGCTATTTCTTTGCGATACCTCTGGAGACCTTGCAGAGACAGTTTTCGGAGACGCTTGATACGATGCTCCATATCCAGGAGAATTCCTCTACTCTGAGACAAGAATATGATCAACTTCAGTCATCAGTGCATCATGATACGAGTATCAAATTGTATGAAGGTGTCTCTGGGATCCGTGTGATGTATCGCACAATACTCGATGCCATAGCAATGACGTGATTAATTCATATCAAATGCTTGCATACTGCTACCTTCGAATCACTATCTTCAGAAAAGAAAGAACTTTCTGACGAGTATCAACGTTTTCTCAGACAGTTGGATGAGCGTCATGTGATGATACAAAGTATCGCTGGGAAAGGGATGTCGCTTATTGAGGATCTGGTATCAGGATTTGGTATCCAGTCCGTAGAAGATATGCCTTGGTCAGCATGATGAGTACAATTGTGGATCGTAGGACAAGATCTCCGATTTGTGATTACAAAAAAAGACCCTCAAGTGATCCATATCTCGAGTGGTCCTCTAGCTAATTTTTTCCATGCCTTGGTGGAGAAAATAAATTAAATATTGAATCTATTTATATCCCAATATCCCCATCATCTGAGCAAAATGTTGTTCTGGTGCAAATTCATACGATATGATTTCTCCATCTTCTTTTTTGTCGATGATAATATGCTTTGGGGCTGGGATGAGACAGTGTTGGATACCGCCATATCATCCGATAGATTCTTGATATGCTCCTGTATGGAAAAATCATACATAGAGTTCTTCTCCTTCTTCTATCTTTGGTAAGATGAGTTGGTCTCATTTTCCATCTTGGTTATATGAATCATCACTATCACAGGTAATACCTCAGAGGTTACTATTCGTATATCATTTGTCTCGTTGGTTGATAGGCAAAACAATAAATTTCTGACCGATACCTCGTGTATCTGGCAAGGTCGTGATGAAACTATTGTTGATGAAATATCGGAGTTCTTTTTCGTTTTGTTTTTTGATACCAATGACTTTATAGATGATAGCACCACTCTCTCCTACGGTATATGATCCAAATTCTGTGACTATGGTAGGGATAGGGACATCGTTGGCATGACAGATATGCTGTATCGTCCATACAATCTGATCGACCATATATTCATAATCATATTCCATATCGAGAGAATACATGATAGGAAATCCTCCACCAATATCGAGATATTTTACTGTAGGACAGAGCTGGTTGAGATCAGCATATACTTCTACTAATCTGGATAATTCACTTCGATAGTAGGGAGTATCTTTGATCTTTGAATTCATAAAGAAGTGAACCATGACAAATTTAAATTTATCGTTTGGTTGTATCTTATTAGTATAAATATCTACAACTTCTTTGGCAGAGATTCCTAGTCTAGAAGTATAAAATTCTGCTTTCGGTTCTTCTTCTGTGGCTATCCTCATGCCAATATTGATAGATCATGATGTGACTTGCTCATCTATCAGTGAAAGTTCGTCAGGATTATCTATCACGATGATGATATTATGAAAACCATCTTTCCAGAGATCAGTAATATCTTTGACATATGCTGGAGATTTGTATCCGTTACAGATGATCGTATGGTTTTCAGATACTTTGCCTTGTTTCCAAAGATTTCTAATGATCTGAATATCATAAGCTGAAGAGATTTCGAGTTGTGCTCATTGTTCTAATACCGTATCGAGTACAAAATTAAAGTGAGAACTTTTGGTACAATATGCGTAGATATAGTTTCCTGTATAGTTGTGATTTTTTAGTGCTTTCTTGAAATGTTCTTTTGCTTTTTGTATCTGTGAAGAGATTTTTGGTAGATAACTAATCTTGAGAGGAGATCCATGTTTCTCTATTATCTTTGTAATATCAATATTTTGAAAAAATAATGTATTGTTTCTGACTTCAAATCCATGTTTGTCGATATCATATGATTGATCAATAAGTTCTTGATAGCTTGTAGATTTATAATTCATAGTATTGTGTGGTATAAAGATTTATTGAGACATGGTGTTTACTTGTTGTAGTGCTTTACGTAAAATATCTTTATTCCCTTCATACGTAGTCAGAGCGATCGCTTCAGTCAGAGGGATTATTTTTTTTCCTAAAATCTCACCATCTCATTCTGAATATCCTGACAATTGTGTGACATCAGTATAAGGAAGTAGTGCTGTATAGTAGGTGACGGTTTTGTCGACATCTTGATTATGTCTTTTGCTTCGTGAGATATACGTTTCTGTATATTGATCTGCAGTATTCACTTGATCTGCTGTGATCTGTAGTCCTGTCTCTTCATAAAACTCTCTCATGGCACTTTGGAGTGGAGTTTCCCCTGCTTCGCCGTGTCATTTTGGCGTTCATCGATGATTACCACTTGATAGATGGATGAGAATAGTATATCGTTCTCCGTCTTTTTGCATCAAAGGAATAATACCATAGGAGAAATCTTTTTGCATGATGTGTCGGGGTATAAAATTATTTGTGATGTTCATTGAAGTCTTGGAGTTGTTCTTTTTGTTTTGGATTGAGATCTTTTGCCATCTGATCAAGTCACTTTGCAAAGAATTTTTTGACTTTTTCAAAGAATCATTTCCCATCTGGGCTCATATTTTCTGTCTCAATGCTCGTACCTGCGATGAGCAAGTCGATGATCCAGGTATTAAGTTTTTTTTCAAGATAACGAAGCATTTGAGAAGTTGTAAATTTTAAATTATAAGTTTTAAATGAATATTTCTTTCTAATTTTATACCTCTTTATCTCCTTTTTACTTCCTATTTCAATCCTTTTTGTCTTTTATATATTCCAATGCTCATTTGATATCATCATAACGATGTCATTTGCGGACGAGTTTTTCGTAGATCTTCACGAGATCATGTCAGAGCTTATGGAGTTTTTGGATCTCTTTGGCGAGGCTCTCATAACGGTTGTCCTCTATCTCAGACTCCAACTCTTCGAGTACTGCTTGCAATATGTCAGAAGGCATCCCCTTTTCATACATTTTCTTTTTGATGGCGTTGACGGATTTTCATTTGTTAATCACTTCCGATTCAAAATATGCTTTACAGAATGCGTAATCATCGAGATATCATTGTTCCACGAGTTTGTTGATGGTCCAATCGATATCTTTGAGTGTATATCACTTTGCAAGCAGTGTCGTATGCATCATCTTAATCGTTTTTGGATTGTATGATAAGATCGTGATAGCATAATCATAACAGGGAGCGAGCATGGTGGTATGAAGTTATAAGTGCTAAATTATAAGTGTAAAGTTAGTTGCTCACATGCATGACAAGTACGTAAGCACTTCATCGTGATGCTTTGGTTGGAGCGATACCGATACCTACTTTTGAATATTTTCCTGAAACTACCATCTGGTAATGAGGACCATTTCGTTTGGCTTCTGACATAAAAAATCTAAATGTTTTTTTGCTTGCCTCAATCAACGCATCAGTACAATCTTCTTTGTTACAACTATATCATCCGTATCCTATGGATTCTCCAGCAGATGCCGATATTCCACGATCAGTAAACCATGCTCCGAGATCATAACATCGATAGTTTTTACATGTTTGACCTGGTCTTTGATGCATCTTTTTGAATTTTCTATTTTGTCCTAAGTAATTTGCTCGTTCTGTGCTGGATGCTACGAGATTGTTGTCCAGAGTATAATCTCCAGCTTTTTCTGACCTTACCTGATTGATCATCTCTATCCATGCGTCTTGTACTCTTTTTGTATCTACGTTTGGTATGGCAAAATTAGTACTTAATTCATTATCTTCTTTGGTCGGTGTCTTTCTTTTTGCAATAGTCTCTTCTGATATGACAGGTATTGGTCTTTTTCACAGAGAGTTTCCAGTTTGATTTGATTCTTCTTGTTCTCATTCTTCTTGTTCGATAGGTTGCTCTTGTGATTCTACAATGATAGTATCTTGTGTAGTATCAGTCATTTCCTTGGTCTCTGCAAATGCTAAGAAAGGAATTTGTAACCATAAAATAATCAATAAAGGGAGAAAACTTGTTCTTTTTCAAAAAATCATAGAATGAATAAGAGTAAAGACCGACTATGAAGTTATAAGTTTTAAATTATAAGTGTTGAATTCTTTTGCAACTTATAACTTGAGACTTGTAATTTATAACTTCTCTAGGGTCACCCTTTTTACGATCAAAAAGTGGCGAAAAAGTTGAATGTTGATAAGGGAAAACAAAAAATTTTTTCCTGACGCAACTTCCTAGTATAATAAAAAGACATATCAGTATCAAGAGAAAATATTTGGGCTTGAAAAAGGAAAGTAAAAACGTAAAAGAGTATAAGAGTAGAAAAGATCTTTCTCTCTTTGCTTTGTTGCTTTTATACTTTGCTACTTGATAAAATGTTTGAAACGATTGGAACTTGGCTTGTGAATATGATGAATACGATAGGATATCCAGGATTGTTATTTGCGACGTTTTTGGAAAATTTTATCCCACCGATACCGAGTGAAGTGATTATGCCCTTGTGAGGATATCTGGCTTCGATAGGAAAGATGAATATTGTACTGGTGATATTGATCGGGACATTATGAAGTACGTTGGGTACACTCCCCTATTTTTATATAGGAAAGTTTTTTACCAAACACAAGATATCTGCTTTTGTAGAACAATATGGTAAGTGTTTTCGATATGATACCAAAAAACTTGATAATCTCTACGATATCTTCAATAAAAATGATAAATCACGAGTATTTTTTGCGAGATTTCTTCCTGGTGCGAGATCATTGATATCTCTTCCTGCTGGATCAGCTGATATGGATGTAAAAATGTTTATGTTGCTGACATTTTCAGGTACGGCTATCTGGACGACGTTGTGGACGTTGATTGGGTATTTTTTCTGACAACAACAAGATCGTATCGCTGGTTTATTTGAACAATATGATCACTATGCACTGTATCTGGTCATCGCTATAGCCATAGGAGTGATCGTCTGGAGTGTAAATAGACCGACTGATATGGAAAAGTAACAAGTAGAAAGTAGAAAGAAGTCGCATAAAATAGTGTGATTTTTTTTGACAAAAAAGATAAAATTATTATAATTGTTTTAATTTATTCCGTTGTTATAATTCAACATGCTATTGAATATATTAGGAGAATGATTTAAAGAAAGAGACTATCAACTCAAATGATGGGAAAATATGTCAGATTTTACGAAAAAACGATTGAGATTTGAAATTGAAAATACTAAAAATATTGATCTCTGGACTAGTATGCCAGTGTTGATGGCTACATGATCTGGTAAGACACCTACTGTTGGTTTACATCTTCATAAAATATTCTTCATCAGAGATCGTTTGGAAAAGATACACAATACAAAATACCCAATTCGTATGTTAGTATTAAACGACCGTATTAATTTAGTGAATCAAGTTAAAGAAGATTTTATTGATGGAAGGGGTGGTAAATCACCATTATTAGGTAAAGATATAACAAAATACGCAACTATCAAGATATATCACTCAAAGACATGAAAAGAAAATCCTGAAGATGTGAGAGAAGAAGATGTTCAAGAAGATGTGATTTGAAATGGAACTGATGAAATCTATTTTTCTACTTTTGGTAGTGCTAAGAAATTTTTATCAGAACAAAAATGACGAGATATTATTATCATAGATGAATCTCATCATCTCTCAGCACCAACATATATGAAGATATTACAAAGAGAAATAGCAAAAAACAAAACTGATGAACTTCGTAATAAGATGTGATTTTGAAAATGAAGAAACTGAGAAAATGAAGAATATCTGCCTCTTGTAATTCCTATGTCAGCTACTATGGATTCTATTAGACATCTCGTTAATGATCCTGTAGTAAATTTTCCATTGGCAGAATATATCGCTCATGAAGATTCTCCTAAGATAAATTATAATCTTATATCAAATAGTGATTTTTCTGAAGAAGATCTTACCGATATTATGAAACAAATTGATGAAATTTCAATGATACAAGACTTTAAAGAAAAGAAACAAAAAATTGCAGAAATAAGATCATATATTGAAGAACATCTTGCTCGTTTTACTGATCTTTCACATCTTTGTGATGATTTATTAAATCGTTTACCTTCTATAGATCATACGATTATTTTTGCTCATAGTATTGATGAAGTAAATGAAATCACAGCTGAACTTAATCAACAGGCTGGAGAAGATATTGCTATAGCAATTCATAGTAAGATAGATGAGGAAAGTTCAGAAGTATTGGATCAATATAATAGAGGTAAAAAGAAAATAATCGTAGCAGTAGATATGCTCAATGAAGGTATCGATATGCCACAGACAAATAATGTCGTCTTTTGGAGAAATACAAAATCACCGACCGTATTTCAACAACAGTTTGGTAGAGGTTTGAGAGGAACTCAAGTAAATTTCTATGATTATACGGGAGTATTGGTAAATATGTCATACATCAATGGTATCAATCAAGCTATAAAGGACTTAGATTGATGATGAGGTTGATGATGAGGTGGTTGAGAAAGAAAATCTATTGCTATTCTTTTTGGAGATATAAAATGAGGATATATAAAAGAACATACAGTTTCTTTGGAAGATATTGTTCAAAAAACACAAGAGTTAGAAGATTCTATAAATTTACCAGAATTATGAGAAGATGGACAGATAGTTATAGAATGAAAGATATATCAGTGGGTTTGAGCCAATACCCCGTCAGAGCAATTATGGTGATTGAGGTGATATAATATTGTAAAAAAAATCCGAAAACAACCACAAGAATGGAAAGATGAGTATATCAAAAAAGCTCGATCAATAAGATGACCACTAAATGTAATAGAAATCAATGCATTGAAAGAATTATTGAAAGATGATATGACGATAGCAGTATTATGACAAGACAATCAGGTACAAATCGATGAAAAAAACTACCAACGAGTTGGTCGCCATACTCCACCAGAGCAATTATGGTGATTGCAGTGATATAATATTGTAAAGAAAATAGAAAAACAACTACAAGAATGGAAAGATACGTATATCAAAAAAGCTAAATCAAAAGGATGAGAAGTATCTGTAGTAGAGATTAATGCATTGAAAGAATTATTGCAAGATGATGTGATAATGTCAGAATTATGAGAAGATGGACAGATAGTTATAGAATGAAAGATATATCAGTGGGTTTGATACAATACCCCGTCAGAGCAATTATGGTGATTGAGGTGAGAAAATGTTGCAAGAATAATAAAAAAACAGCCACAAAAATGGAAAGATGAGTATATCAAAAAAGCTAAATCAAAAACATGAAGAGTAGATGTAGTAGAAACTAATGCATTGAAAGAATTATTGCAAGATGATGTGATAATGTCAGAATTAT
>JFJP01027444.1_pt1 | contig 19513 bp, 18 predicted proteins | sample 431651 | NCBI WGS metagenome assembly JFJP01 (sample SAMN02602958, study PRJNA72255) | Microbial mat metagenome, whole genome shotgun sequencing project. | biome: fresh water; feature: sink hole; material: water; isolation source: purple microbial (photo- and chemosynthetic) mats found in...
AAATTCTAAGCTTTTTTCAAGGTTTTCTTCAATTTTTTCATTAGATTCTTCTAAAATATTCTTATTTTCACTATCTTCTGCTTTTTTCTCAATAATATCCACAATTTTATCACTATCACTGATCTTTTTTATCGATTTTACCCAATTCCCCGATTTCAAAAGCTCATTTTCCATCAGTGTTTTCTCTAAAAGAGCCTTTATCTGTGAAATATCCGCGTCTTTTTTCTCATAAACACTACTAGTCATTGAAAAATTCTGTTTATTTCCTTTAAAATCCTTTAGAAAACCCATGGGAAGACTAGATAAAAGCTTTGAATCTTCGGGGATTTCTGAAGCAAAACCCTTTCTTTTATTCATATAATTTTTATTGAAGGATTTCAAAGGAAAACCACCAAGTTTTTCACGAAATTCTTCAGAGATTTCAAAGGAAAATTCCTTGCGAAAATTGTTTAATGATGTGGATTTTATAAGGTGATAAGTGAAATTATCCAGGGATAAGTCGAAAACAGGGGATTTTGTCTGGAAACTGAGCTTTAGGACTGTCAGAATGCTCTTTTCGACCTCGAGGAACTGAAATTATTAGAAAAAATAAGAAATTTCGTTTAAAATTTTACTTTTTATAAGGAAAATTCAAAGTAATTTCAAAGAATATTTGAAAAAGGGAAAAATTTTAAGAAATAATCGAAAAATATGAAAAAATTTAAGAAAAAATAGAAAAAATATGAGAAAAAACCAAAAAATGTGGGAAAATTCAAATAATTACGGTTCCTTTCGAAAGCATGTTGTCCCAAATGAAATAAGTGGTCTGAAAAGTCAAAATATCCACAAAAAGAGATTTCACGAACATTTCTACACAATTCTCAATGAATTTCTCATGGTTTTCTATTGGAAAATCATTGAAAATCTTCAAAGAAAGCCCGATTTCTATCAGTAATTTCTTCTCTTTGGCAAGGAAATCTTCTTTTAAGAAATCATCGGGAAAAAAGCTCTGAAAAAGCCTATCTAAAACCCAAAAAGCGATATCTTCTTTTACAAAGCAAAGCATAAAGGAAATCACGAAGTTTAGCCCCTTTTTTTGAAGAATTTTTGAGAATAAAACAAATGAAAAAAAAAAAAATCAAATCAAATGAAAAAAAATCAAAAGAAAAAAAAATCAAATGAAAAAAAATCAAATGAAAAAAAATCAAAAGAAAAAAAAATCAAATGAAAAAAAATCAAAAGAAAAAAAAATCAAATGAAAAAAATCAAATGAAAAAAAATCAAATGAAAAAAAATCAAATGAAAAAAATCAAATGAAAAAAAATCAAATGAAAAACAATCAAATGAAAAAAAATCAAATGAAAATAAATCAAATGAAAATAAATCAAGGATATTCATTCACCTTATAATATTCGCGAAGCTCGTTCTTCGCGAAGAAGGCATAAAGCACGTGTTTTATCGGATCAACGAGGATTTCATGCAGAAGCGAGTCCTGATTCGTGCAATGATAATAGAACTCTTGAAACGAAAAATTCATCTTCGGAACACTAAATTTCTCCTAAATTTTAAATAAAATTACTAAGAAAAATCCTTTGATTTTTTTTAAAGAACTTTTGAAAGATCTTGATCTATTTGTGTTTTTATTGAAGAAAATTGATCTTTTTTTTCTTTGAAAATTCGTAGATAATCTTGATATTGGTATTCTGAGGAGTTTATTGATCTTTTTTAATTTTATTTATCAAAGAAATACGATATTTTATAAGAAAAACTCTTCGATATTCATGTAATTTATCCATTTCGTTGCGATTTTACTGTTGAAATTCCATTTGATTTGATTCTAATATTCACAAATTTAAAGTGTTTTTTTCCCTTTTCATAAAAAAACAAACAATTTGTCGAAAAGTGTTTTGATAATTAATCTCATCCTTGCAAATCTCACAAGCTCTATGTTTAACATTCGGTTTATCATTATAGCCTACTATCTTTATTAAGATTTGTTATAAGGGGGTTATTTGCAAAATAATACACTGTTTCTTTATATTTCGCACATTCAGCACAAACTGCCCGTTTGCAACGTTTGCATCTATGTTTTCTTTTAACTGGGCTTTTGGAAAATTGGCGTTTAAAGGTTTAAAAGAAAAGGTTGGGGGTTACAAGAGGAATTTTTTCAAGCAGATCTCGCAGGAGTCTTTCTCAGAAAATTCCAGGGATGCTTTACGGGTGATCATATGATGTATTTTTTGATGATTTGAATTTGAAGGAGTAGTAAATTTTATTTTATTTTAAAAATTTTGGTTTGAATGAAAAGAAAAAAAAAAATTAATAAGAAAAGTCAAAAAACTTAAAAAGAAAAGATGAAATAAATACAAATTTTATTGTTTTGAAAGAATTTTAATTTAATTAACACTAAAGTTTAAATTTTTTTTAAAAATGTTAAATTTCTTGAAATTATAAATTTGCTTTGTAATATATTATACATAATAAATTTTGGATTCAAAAAACACCCCTAATTAAATTTTAATTGTGAATGAAGGATAAACGCCAAATTCAAAAGTACCCCACCTTCGTCATAGATTTCACATTAGGAGGTGTAGCAGCCACTATTTCCAAAACCTCTTTTGCTCCAATTGAGCGAGTTAAGCTTCTTCTGCAAACCCAAGACATCATTAAATATACCAAATCTCTCAAATATAAAGGAATAATTGATTGTTTTCTGCGAATTATCAAAGAAGAAGGTGCCATTTCTTTATGGAGAGGTAATTTCTCTAATATTTTGAGATATTTTCCCACTCAAGCATTGAATTTCGCCTTAAATGAAAAATTTAATTCATTTTTTTGTCCATATGATAAAATAAAAAACCCATGGAAATTTGTTTTTGGTAATTTGTTATCAGGGGGAGCAGCAGGAGTCGCCTCATTATTTTTTATATATCCTTTGGATTTTGTGAGGACGAGATTGGCAGTTGATGTTGCTAAATCTGAGGCAGCCAGAGAATTCAGAGGGATAACAGATTGTTTGATAAAAATTTATAAAAGTGATGGGGTTTATGGCCTATATCGAGGGTTTATGGTGTCTTCCTTTACTTATTTCTTTTATAGATCAATATATTTTGGAGGATATAATAGTATGAAGCAAATTTTGATTGATGAGACGCAAAAAAATAACATTAAGCTTAAAATTATTTCAGCTTTGTTTGTTACAAATGTTGCAGGGTTTATTATTTACCCGTTTGATACTGTGAGAAGAAGATTAATGATGCAATCGGGGAGAATAGATGTTTTATATAATGGGACTTTTGATTGTATAAGGAAAATGTGGAAAATTGAAGGAGGGTTGGCCTTTTATAACGGAGGATTTAGTAATGTTTTAAGGAATACAGGGTCTTCTTTAGTTTTGGTCCTATATGATGAGTTCCAAAGAGTAGTTATGGCGAAAAAGACAATATAATAAATTTATTTATTAATATTTTTGATAAAACAACAACATAAAAAAAATTGAATTGTCAATTATAACAAAATATGAAGGTTCTCAAACTGAAATTATGGAGTTTCATTTAAAATTGACTGTTTTCATGTTTTAATTTTTTCTAATAAATTCCAAAAAAAAATTATTTTAAAATTAAGTTTTGTGTGCCATAAAAAAAATAAATATGGAAGAAAAATCAGAAATAAAAAACAATTGTTTTATAAAAAAGCAGGAACATGATGAGCCATTGAGTCTAGCCCAATTACAAACACTTCCACCTCCCCTGAATTCCAAATTTAATCAAAATTTTATTGTTCCAAGTCCAGAAATCGACAAGATTTCTTCCAAAATTCCAACAAAAACAATAATCCCTATAAAAGCTGAAGAAAATTTAAGTTTTTGGAACACATTCAAAGAACAGAAAGTCAGGGGATGGCATTTTGTCCCATCTTTTTTTTGCGGATTTACAATTAATTTTATAATCGCATTGTTTTTGATCATTTGTGGATCGATTCATTTAGCGATGACAGCCGATCTTATAGAAGTGGAGCGTAATTTTTTATTTCTAAACAAATTAAATTTAAAGTTTAAAGTTCCTTATGGAGATTTATGTATAAATGATACACTATGTTTATTGAGCATTAAAATCGCTGAGGACATTGAAGGGCCTGTTTATTTATATTATGGAATCAAGCACTTTTATCAAAACCATAGAAAGTAAAAACTCATTGAATTATAATAATAATTTTTTTTTTAACAAAAAGCTATGCAAAGTCTATAAATTATGGTCAAATTCTGGGGTTAGAAGTTTCTGATTGTATTGAGAAAATTCTAAAATTTTTTCATTAAATTTTTATCGAAAATTAGCCAGTTTAGAAAAAACTTGTGATGGTGCTTTACGATTAAAGGAGATGGGAAGTGAGTTTATGTATTCAGTTGGGGGGTTTATTTTTAATGATAGAAATGTGTTTGCAGATCCTTGCGGATTAATAGCGAAATCCTATTTTAATGGTATAAATTATTTTATATTAAATGTTTTAAAAAAATTCTAGATACTTTTACTTTATTTGACACTAAAAATTCAACAATAGTACTTGAAAAGACAGGCATTTCTTATCCAAATTATAGAGAAGAAATTTTTGTAGACATCAAAAATGCAAATAAACATCGATTTATTGACGCAAACGATGGTTTATATTTCGATTTTCTTAAAAAATATTAACTATTTTAAAAATTAGAACATTTTATAAATTGGGCGAAATTCAGTACTACATCTTATTGGAATAAATTATGGGCAAAAATCCCAAGATCTCTAAACGAAGGGACGTATTTAATTCAAATTATGAATAGTTAGAAAAAAACAAAAAAACATCAAAAAGATTTTTATTTTTTTTTGTTTTCATTAAGATTAGATTATAATGTTTCTCATTTTAATGGAAAAAAGCACGTTACTCTTGCCAATAGTTCAATTTTGGGTGGAAAAAACCAAGTGATGGGAGCGATTTTTATGGCTGGAGGTAATTTTTTTTTGTTTTAATGAAAATGATTGTTTTATTAAAAAATGAGGTTTGCTTTATTTATTATTTTCGCTTGTGCTGATCAAATTGAGGAAGAAAATCAATGAAGAAATGTCAAATGAAGAAGAAATTGAATATGATTGGTATAAATTAAGATGAAAAATGTTTATTTCTGTTAAAAAGATTTGTTTTAATTATTTTGTGAATATTAATTATTAAATGAATATAAAATTTTGAAAAAAAAAGTTATTCAAAATTTTAAAAAAAAATAATTATTTTTTTTTACCAAAAAATTTTTTTGTCAATGAATCAGAAGAACCGAGAAAACTCAACACCTCAGGTAAAATTACACAAGACAAATCTTCTGTCTCTTCCCTTACCGATTGCGTGAGCCTTTGATTGGAAACAAAAAAATGTTCAGCTTAAAAACCATAGAAAATCAAAACAAAAAAAGTTTATTGAATTATTTTAATTAAACTTAAAATTATAAATATTAAGGATTAGATTTTTAACGACAAAAGCAAGAACAAAATAAAAATTACCATGTTTTAAAATATGTAGTTTCCAATACAGAATTTATATATTTCTTTTTTAAAACATCTTCATATTCCTTTCGAAGTTTGATGGGTAGTTTATTGTTATTATATTTTCCAGCCAAAACAATATTACATAAAACTACTTGTGATGAATATAGACATTTAGAAAGGCTTTCAATACAATTAGAAATTTCTCCTGCACTTTTAATTTTTTTATTTTAAGATTTTCTTTAATTTCTTTTACCCGTAGATGAAAAGAGAAAAGCTTTGCACTTTTGAAATGTTGAAAGTGATTTTATTCAAAAGACAAACCAAATGTATATCTTCCAAGCAAGGAGTTTTCCTGTATAAAATTGTAAAAAAAATTCATTTTTAATAAAAATTCAACCAAGAACTTAATCCAATCGATAAATGATCTAACTTATCAAAAATTAAATTCGAAAATTTCTTCATGTATTCCTCAAATTTAAAACTTGTAATTTCTCTTTTTAACATAAATAATAAATAATTTTTGTTTGTTTGTTTGAAAAATCAATTCACCTAAAATGCAAATTCAACTCTTTTAAATTTCTTTGATTATTCAAAATTTTTATTATAATTTCAAAGCTTGCGTCTTGAGGATGACTTTAAAAAGATATTCAATTTTTAAAAAAACCTAAATTTACTCAGTATTCAAATAAAAACTAAAAAGCTTTAAAGATTTATTTTTCATCAATTTCTCGCTTAAAGTGTTTAAAAAACGCTCAGCACTATTTAACTCGCATCTAAAATTTGAAAAATATCCAATTAAGATGAAAAATGATTTATACATCTCAAGACATAATTCCAAATTTTTTACTTTCAAGAAATTCAGTTTATTTATAAATAAGTCCATTTCAACAATAGTTTTTGATGTCATTTGACTCCAACTACATCAAAATCTAATATTTTATTGAAAAATTCAATAAACCTATGAGCAATAATTCTAAAATTTTTCAAGTTTGCATCACTTTTCTTTAAAATAGGCTCAAACTTCGAGGTAAAATATTTTTTGTTCATATTATAAATGTAAATCATCTATACTTCACATAAAACTTTCTCTAAATCCTTATCATTTATTCCATTAGACCTTGATTTTGTGAATATTTTCTTAAATTAGAAGAAAATCTTACCAGTTTGAGCTATGCTCATAAAAATAATGAATTCCAATTCTTTTGTTAATAAATTTACTACGGTTTCTTTTGATAAAAATATTCCAAAAAAAATGTCTATATTCATCATTCACTAAAGAGTAAATTGGCATCATCTCCAAACAAAAAGAAATAACAGGAGGTGTTAATTTTGAAAGCAAGGGTCTTAAATTTATTTCACTAAAAAAGAAAGTATGATCCAAAATAATAGCTATTTTTCGAGAAACTTGATATTTTCTGAAACTGTGCAATCAAGAAAGGAAATATTTTCTCTGAACTTTTCGTGAACATTGTCAAATTTTCTACAGACTTTATTTGTTTTTTATTAGTTTTGGTTTATTTACGGGTTGCAACAGAATCTTTCTTTTATCTGATACATTTTTTGCAAAAAAATAAATAAAATTTCAAATAATTAAGAAAAATTGTTATGAAACATTTTTAAGCAAAAAATTATTATTCAATTCAGATCTCAAAGAATAAAAGTTTTTTTATTTAAAAAATTGTTTTTCAATATTTAAAAACTTTATTTAATGCCTGATCTTTATTAATATTTGATAAATTTATCACAAATTAAAAAAAAATTAATGGAAATTTAATTCAATTTCTGCGGCTTCATTTAGCAAAAATCTGGAGAAAAAATTAATAAGTTATTCCATGAGAAAATCTTGAAAACATTCCAAAAACTCCAATGGAATGTTTTTTCTAATTAAATGAAAAATGATAATTTTTAAGGTTTTTTATAATTCCAAATTTTTAATACTTAAATAAAAGGCAACTTTTTTTTTTTTTTTTATCTCTTTTTAAAACAAAATTTTAAACTATTTTTTTTTTAAATTTATATTATTTTTTCTTTTCTCTTTTCTAATTCAAATTTTTAAAAATCTAACAAATATATATACTCAAAAATAATGAAAAAACGAAACAGCAAACTTAGTATTTTTTAGGAAATTTTAAAGAAAATCTATATCTTTTTTAGAGGAATATACATTACCTACAAACTCAAAAATATTATGTTCAAAGATCAGCACAAAAAATTGTAATCAATGTTTAAGTGGCGACGATCAAAATAACATAAATCTCTGGAATTTCGAAAAGGACACTTCCCAACTTGTATTTTTTCTTTACAAACTAACAAATATAAATTATATAGACGTTCTCACATCAACAATCATCGGCTTCAATAAATATCGAGATCACATCCTTGATTTTCAATTTTTATGAAACTTTAATTTATTCAGGTTCAAACAGAGGAATCATTTCAATTTACGATATCCAATCTCAAAAACGTTTTGATTTTTTTGAATTCTTTACAAAAACTTAAAAAAAACTACCAATAAATCTAGAAAAAGCTACATTAAAAGGACATACTGTTTCAATAAACTCCCTTTCAATTTTTCCTTTAGAGGAGAAAAGTCATTTATTAGTGAGTGGTTCTTCAGATAATAGCATAAAATTATGGGATTTGAGGCAAAAACAAATCGTCAATACATGGAAAGGACATAATATGCCAATAAATGTTTTGGACTGTAGTTTTGATGGAAAATTGATAGCTTCAGGCTCTCAAGATGAATTAATAAAGGTCATTTTTTTTTTAAATGAAATATAATTAGTTTTTGTATTTAGTTATGGGATTTAAACACTTGGAAACAAGTTTATAGCTTTAATCTTCATCAAGGATCGGTTCAAAACACAAAATTTCACCCATTTGATCAAAATTTGATCAGCACAAGCACCGATAAAATAGTGAAATATTGGGGGTTGGATAAATTTAATTTGGTTCAAAACAAAAATTTCATTGAAAATTTATTTATTCATTTTCTTTTGAAAATAGATGTTTGAAACCAGACCTGATGCAACACAAATTAATAAATTATGTTTTTCAGATGATGGAAATTTTTTATATACAGCTTCAAATGATTCTTTGAAGGTTTTTTTATTAATATTATCATTTTACTATCTTTATTAAAATAAAAAAAGGTTTGGGATCTAAAAAAACAAGGAGTTTTATTAGATAATGTTGAGTCTAATTGGAAAGGAGTCTTAGATTTAGTGAATAACAAGCATGATAATACGATAATTGGTGTTAATTCACAATCAAACACTTTGAAAATATGGTCAACTGATATAAAAACAATCAACTTCTCTGAAAATAAAAGAAAAAGCTCAAGCATCTTTCGTCCAAGAACGAGCGAAAAAGAAAACTCAATCGATAGTCATAAAAAAAATTTTGGGTTTATAAATCAGGAAAGAAGAACCTCATTTATAGGTGATGCTCAAAAAATTTTACAACAAAAACATATTGATATTAATTTAAACCAAATTTTGGATCCCAATCAACTGAATAATAATTATAAAAATACCAATCAAGTGAATAAACAAAGAAGCAAAACCCCTCAAACTGCTCAAATGATTGATAAAAATTTCATGAAAAATATTCAACAAAATCAAAATATTCCATTATTAACAAAAACTTTATCTTCTGAATATTCATCGACTCCACAAAAGCAAGAGTTAAAGAAAGAAATTTGCGATGTGGGAAAAAGAATATTGAATGTAAATCCTATCAGAGAACGGGGAAATCACCAGAGGATCGAAGAAGTATCAGCTGAATGCGAAACTTCAATTATGAATTTTCAAAAAGGCTGCAATGAAGAATTGAAATTATCCTCGTTTTTAATTGACAATGAAACGTCAGATAAATGTTCTCAATTTGATTTGATTAACGAAGTAAATTATTTTTCATTTATTTCATTTAAATATTTGCAGCAGTCTTTTCTTTTAAAAATTGTTTTGATGGTTTGATTGATTTTTAGCAAAATTTTTTTTGATTTTAACTTTTTCTTTTTTTTGAAAAAAAATTTTAAAATAGTTTTATTTTTTTTAGCTTTCAAGTGAACATAACAAATTTTGTGGAATAATAACCACAAAAATCAACTATTTAAAGCCAATTATAAATCAGATAATTTCAAAGAGCTTTCCCTCAGTATTGGATGCTATTAAAAAGTATTCTTTATTTTTAGTATTTCTTTAATTTATTTTGTATTTAAAGTTTAAAGCATAATAGTCTTTTGTTGGATGCTTTCAATATTTTAATCCAAACCAATATTATATGTGAACTTAACCAAAGCGACTATAATAATCTAATGGAAAAGTGCCCTATTTTATTAGAAAGCAGATATGAGGTAATTCTATATTAATATTTTTTAAAAAAATAAAAATATGATTAATTAATAAGTTTCATATAAAATTCGGGATAGAATTCATTCATCTTTTGTTGGATTTTTCTTTGAAAGTAATTTTAAAAAATAAAATTTCGCAAGAAAACTTATAAAAAATAGAAAAAAAACTCAAAAGAAGATGAAAAGTGTTTCTTACAAACGCTTCATTTCATTATTCAAAACCCACGTTTTGAAAAACTAACAAAATACGAAAAAAATAGAAAAGTATTTTTTTTTAACAAATACCTTTTAAACCTTTATTTTTATACAAAATTAGATCAAAGATATGATAAACCCCTTAAAAGACCAAATGCTTCGTATACTTCAAATAAATCAAATAACAACATAAAAACTGATTGTTCATAATGTCTTTGAATAAAATTTTTATATCATATAATAACTTGTTATTGCTATGTTTTGTCATCATAAGATTATATTTAAAATAAACAATAAAATATCTCGAATAAACATTTGACCCAAAATTTCTTTTGGTTTTTAAGCTTCGGTCCCCATTATTTTGCTCATATCTTCCACCCTCGAAAACTCTATTTCAATTTTTTGTGTTTCTTTTGGTGATTCTGATGTTTTAGATTCCTTTGCTGTATTAATATCACTGGCAATATGCTCAAAATTGAGATCAATTTTTTCATCTTTTTCATCTGCCTTGTCATAAGATGACACATCCTCTAATTTTAAATCATTATGGTTTATATCAAACTCATTGCTCATATTTTCAAGAGCTACAGGCTGATGGACTTGTAAAACATCTGAGTTCCAAAAGAATCTCTTCATGCATTTTCTTAGGAATTTTTTCATAAGCAATGCTAAAACAATTATCAAGGCAAGAAGAATGATTAGAACGTAAAGCACAGAGGTATTCATTTGTAAAATCCTTTTTTTTTTTTTTTTTTTTCAAACACAGAAACTACGGAAACTGTTAAAAACTAAATATTGATATTAATTAGCATATTTTTTTAAAGAAAAGTGAAATTTTTAATTTTTTGTTAATTATTTCAAGTGTTTTTTCTATTTTTTTTCATAAAAATCATTTATTTTTTCTTCTATCAGCTGCAATTTTTTCGAAAACTACCCAAGAAACACCATCGCCCAATTTTATCAGCTTAATAATAGCAAAATTATTTTAAAAAAATGGTTATTTATTCATTTAAAATTTATTAATCACCTCATCTTCAATCTCTTTGTCACTATATCCTGCTCCCTTCACTATCTTGAAATAAGCCATCCATTCATCCTCATCTATTGTTCCACTTCCATCAACATCAACAGATTTGAATAAAGCATCAGAATTGGCTTCGCCATTTTCTTTCCTAATTCATAAAATTTTATTTAAATGTTAATGTATTCTTACCAATATGAAGAAGTCTCATTTTTATCTATGGATTTTGAGCCATCAGCATCAAATTTTCTAAAAATTTCAAGAACTTTCTCTTGTAATTCAGGGTTTAATTCCTGATTAAAATGGTCAAATTTTTGCAAAATGATCAGGTAAATACTTGTTGAGGTTCTTCCATTTAAAGGCGAGAGTATAGCAAAAAAAAAAGAAAAGATTTATAAAATATTAAATTTTATTTCAAACTCAACGTTTTTTGATATATTAAAACTTTATATTTTATGTTCAAAACGTAATAAAAAACTTATTATCAATTTTGGAAAAATCAGACATTTTTTTGAAAAACCCAAAAAAGAAATTAAATTGTATTTTTTATTTTTAAAGCAAATGTAAGTTTTTATAAGAATAACTCACTCAACAGCATTTTTTTTTGAATTTATTAATAATTTTTGTTTTTATAATTATCTATTTCTTGCCTTTCCTTCTATCGGTTGGCACTTTATCAAAGTAAACCCATGAAAATCCCTCATTTAGATTCTCCAGCTTAAAATAAAAACAAAAATAAAAATATTTTAAATTATCTTTTATTTAATCAATATATTCATATTAAAAAAAACTAATCACCTCTTCTTCAATTTCTTTTTCAGAATGTCCTGCCCTTTTCACTTCTCTCCAAAACTCTATCCATTCTTCCTCTTCAATTGTTCCACTGTTATCAACATCCACAGCCTTGAATAATGCATCAGTGTTTAATTTTGCAAAATTTGTTTTCCTGAAATTTTTTTTTTTAAAAAAAAGTCCAATTTTTTCAAAAATAAATCCATTTAAAAAAAACTGCTCATTCATAAAAAATGAAAGTTATTTGATTTACCAATATTTAAGAGTCTCTTCTTTATCTATGGTTTTCGAGCCATCAGAATCAAATTTTCTGAAAATCTTATAAAGTTTTTCTTTCAGAGCAGGTGATAAATTCTATAAATTTTGAAATACATCAAGATAATAGAAGACTTTATACTTCGTTATTTTGGTTATTCCCCATTTTCAGCTAATAATAAATTTCAAAGTTGTTTTTTTTTTTTTCGATAAAATCAGAATTTTTTATTATTTTCAAAAAAAATTATAAAACTATATAAATCTTGAGCAAACAAACAAATTTGAATTTTTCCTTTGTTTCTCATTTTTTCATTTTTTTTTTTTTAAATTAGTCTTATTTTTTCAATAATAAATTAGTTTTATCTCAAATCCTATTCCGTTTCCATCATCTTCTCATCATTTTCTTTATCTTTTATAGTATCTCCATTATAAGTGAACCCTTGAAATAAAACCCTTTTTTTACAGAAGCTTATTTTATTTGGTTTTACCAGTAAAACTGATCATATTCCCCATCAAAGAATTTGTTTCGTTCACAGATTCAATAGGTTGGACTGTGAATTCCTTCAAATATAATAAATCAACAATAATTTAATAAATAAAAAAATTATAGATTTTTACAGGATCAAAATGTGATATATCATCATCAGTTTTAACCAAAGGAATAAATGGTGGCTTGATTTCTTTATTGAACAAAGCAGTCCAATTTACAGGTGAAAACCAAGGATGTTCTTTTATAGGTTTAGAGTCTTCTTTCCCACTTCCCAATCTTTTATCAGGATTCTTTTGAAACAGTCCTTCTAAGAGATTCCTCACAGCCGGAGAAAAGGAACTAGGGAACTTCAAGCTTCCAAATTTGATTTTCTCGAATAAATCATCACGATTTGTTGTATAAAAAGGTGGTAAACCAGTAAGCATTTCATAAATAATGGCTCCTATAAATAAAACGAGTTCATATTTTTAATTCATAAATTTACAAAGGAAAAAAACCTAAGGTCCACCAATCAACAGCCTTTCCATGTCCCATTTTAAAAAGAATTTCAGGAGCTAAATATTCAGGAGTTCCACATACTGAACTGGCATCTTTGCCACCTTTTACATTCATTTTAGAAAGACCGAAATCAGTCACTCTTATATAGCCTTGAGGATCTATAAGAACATTTTCAGGTTTCAGGCTATAATTTAATTATTTTAAAATATTTAAAAAAATTAATTAAAGAAAATCACTCTCTATAAATCACATCGTTTTTATGCAAATGCTCGATTGCCAAAACCATTTGAGCAGCATAAAATTTGGTTCTAAAAAATTGTGAATTTTTAGAAAAACTATCAAAAGAAAGATAATTAAATTACTGATCCTCGGTAAATTTCTTACGTTTTTGCAATAAGTTAAATAATTCACCCCCTGCGCAATACTCCAAGACGAAAAATAATTTCTTTTCGTTTTGAAAGGAATAGAAGAGTTTTATTATGAAAGGGTGGATGATCCAAGCAAGAACGTTTCTTTCAGTAATGACATGTTCTTCTTGTTTCCTTTTTTCGATGTTTTTTTTCTTAAGAATCTTCATTGCGAAAATTTCTCCTGAATCCTTTTTTTTCACAAGCACGACTTTTGCATAAGAGCCTCTACCAATCACAGTTTTCAGCAAAAAATGTTCCAAATTGACCATTTCTTTCTTAGGATCAATTTTGTTTTCCATCAGTTTTTTGGGGTTGGATTGGATATAAAATTAAATAAATAAAGTTTTTTATGTTTTATTAAATTTCTTCAAAAAATTATTTATAAATATTCAAAAAAATACATAAAAAAATTTCAGTAAAAATTAATTATTATTTTAGAGCTTTATAAATGAAGGTTCAACTACATTGAAACTTTTTTTTTGCTTTTTGAAATTTTCTTAATTTTTTTTGTCCAAAAAAACTTAATAAACACTTTAATTAATATTTGCAAATAAAAAAATAAAGTTTAAAACAAATTTCAAAAATATCAAAAAAAAAATGAGCGTAATTTTTTCTCACGCTTTAAATGCGATCAAACACAACCCAGAACTTGCAGCACAAACTAATACAAAAGCGACATTAATATCCAAAACCGCTGATAACACGAAATCCATCCTTACACGCATCAAAAAGACAGCCAAATTCACTAGCCTTCCAAAAGAAATCATCATTCACAAATCAGAAAATAACATTATGAAGGTTTCTCGTAAATTGATCAAGAAATCAAAACCTTCAATTATTCTTCGCAGCCAAGCTTCCAACAACCATAATGTATGGGCTCATGACCTTTATGAAGGCCCAGCACCAAATTTAAATTATGAATATTACAGAGTTTTTATTAGGAATTTACCAGATTTAGTTGATTCCGATATCTTAAAGAAGAATATCAATGAAAAGTTTAGAGAATTCGTTATGGGGATTAAGGTAATTATTAATCATTTAATGTTGTAAATTGAGGGGTGGTATTTTAATTTAGATCTGAAATGAAAAACAAACAAAAAAAATATATTTTTTTTTTTTAAATATAGGCTTAGAATCATGAGTTTTTTTATTTATCGAGTGATCTATTTTTTTATTTGAGGGGAATGAAAACAATAAAGATGATAAATAATCTAAAAAAACAATATTTTTCAATTTGTCTGTATTTTTATATGAGGGGAATGAAAATGAATCTTTAATAAAATCTCTTTGATGAATAGATTGAAAAAGGCACAGCAGAAATCAACTTCTCAAAGGAAGAAGCAGCGAAAAAAGCTTCTGGTAATTTTTTTTTTTTCAGTTGTGAAGAATTCGAATTTTAAATTTTTATTATTTTTTTTTAGAGGAATTAAATGGAAAATTGATTGCTGGAAAAAAAATTAAAGCTGCTTTGCTTTCAGATATTAATAAGAGCCAAATTGGAACTGGCAGAAATAGAAGCAATAAGATGGAAGAAGAAGGGGAAAAAGAGAACTTTGAAAAAAAAATGAGTATTGATGAGGATAAAAAAAGGTCCATCATTGAAAGGATTAGAAAAAATATTTAAAAATAAGAAGAATTTTCGTTAAAAACTTGATTTTTTAGTGATTAAGAAGTAAATACATGAGAAAAAATTTAAAAAGTTTTTGTGTACAAAAAAAAACAAATTATAAATTAAAATTAGTTGCATGAACTCAATTAAATATAAATGATTTGGGATGGGAACTTAAAAAATAAAATATCAGATTTTAATTGTTCAGGTTTATGGGGAAAACTTCTCCAATTTTTGATTCCTATTTTTTATATAAATAAAAAAATATCGTTAAATGTTTATGAAGAAGTTGAGATCTCACTTTGATTCATTATATTTCGTGAAGCAGAAAAAATTTACTTACCTTTTTCACAACATTTGTCTGTTTTTGCTTGAATCACCTCTCAATTTATTTCTAAACTTTATTATGATAAAATTATTAATTCAATCTTTAATTTTGTTCTGTAAAGGATGGGAAATTCATGATGACATATTTCAAATCTTTGTGATATTTTCTCACATTACTAATCCACTCTTTGTGTCATTTGTTTGAGAAAGGGATAGACAAAAAGCATAAAATTTTGAAGAAAAAGAAAGAAAAATCAATTTCTAAAAAATTTTTTAAATCTAAATCCTCAAAATTATGCTTTATTATCCAAATACTCATCATCTTCATTCTCATACTCTTCTTTCTCGATTATCTCTTTTTCTTTTTTCTCCTTATTTTCTTCCTTTTTTTCTTTTTTCTTTTCCTTAAATTCTTTCTTGTGTTTCTCGTTTTTTATCTTAATCAGCAAATCGCTCACAATCAGCCACGGCAGTCCAATAACTCTTTCCATTTCATTTTCCTCCATTCTTTTCTCGTTTCTTTTGAACCTTTTGCTCTCAAAAACTGCATTAAATATCTCATATCCCTCTTTTTTCTGATGAGTTTTATTCAAATAAGACACTAAATACACAGCAGAAGCCTTGCTTTTCTCTTTTTCTTCATTTTTCTTCATATTTTCATAAAAAACTAACTCGAATTTCTTCTTTAAAACCACGATATTATCAAGGACTCTTTTCTGAAGGATTTCTACATTAACTTTGCCTTTTCTTTCTGATTTAGTGAATTTCGAGAAATTCCCTGAATAAACCTCAAATTCATTGCGAATACTGAACAAATTCATCAATCCATGCATTTCGAATTGAAAGTCCTCTAACATATCAAAAGCACTGTTCAGATGCTCCTCCCAATCTTTATACACAAGGTCCATATCTATTTTATAATTCTCATTCAATTCGCTCCGTTCGTTACTAATCTCCCCCTCTTCCTTTTTTCCTTTAATTATCGCTTTTACTTCACGATATAATTCACCTAATACTGTAACGGACTCATATATGATCAAATAGTCCTTTTTCTCCATAAAATCAGGCCATTCTTTTGCTAAGAGCTTTGGGTCGATTCTTTCAATACAATACCCCGTTTTCACGAAATCCACTGCATCCGAATGAAGTTCGGCTAATCTAAGGCATTTTTCATCGAAAGCCAGAGTAGGGCTTTGATCAGCAAGGGCAAGATGACTGTTGGCGATTTTGCCCAAATTGTCGAAATTCATGTAACGGATGAAGAAATCTAACATATCTTGAAGATGGATCTCGCTGCTTGATTTGAAACCTTCCACCTTTTGGGGGGCGTATTCTAAAGGAGGAGACATCTTCGGAGGAAGAAGTCTTGGATCCTATTTTTTATTAGAAAGGTGATGAATTTTTAGGGAAAATTTTCAAAAAATTAGTAAAACTTGTTTAAAAAACCTAAAACTCAAAAATAAAAAATGATTACCCAAGTGACAAAATACAGATCCCCATCCAAATCCCCTCCTGAAATCATTGAGGTAACGGGTCTCTCTCCTTTCTGCGGGAACACTACGCAATTAATGAAATGCTTGAGTTCATTCCTCTTCACCGCCTTCATCACCCTTATGTCCCCCGGATGCAAGCAGGGGTTTCTAGTCACCATCACATCCCCTTCAATCCATACAGCTTTCCCTTTAATCCCTTCATTTTCTATCTGTATTTTCACACATACCTCATTATCTTCTAAAACACGATATTCATCAATAACTCCTAATAGTCTTGCTGCTTGATTAACAAGAATATTGCTTTTTTTCTTTAAAAGCAACAGTCCTCTCATGCGTAAAGTCCTTTCAATTCCCTCAATAAAAGGCTCGTTTTTGAGTTCGAAGCCTGAATTGAATAATTTTCTCATTAAATATGTGATAGGAGGCAATTCTACGATATTTCCTTCGAATTCAGCATTGAAATACTGGAAGATATTCGCGTCTTTTAACGTGCAATTGTTCAGTGAATCGAGATATTCTCTTTGTAAATCTCGAAAAATCTGCGATTTTAAGCCTAAACTGATCAAAAGCAGTATAATTTGTCGATTCAAATACCCTCCACGATATTTATTATAGTCCAATATCTCTAAATCACAATATTCTGCCTTGAATTTTATCATGGAACTTCTCAATTTTATCGTATTTTTCTCCTTCATATAAGGATCTAACGATAAAACGCCTTTAGCCCCTCCAAACCTTATCTGTATGGCAGATAATCCTGAAAGTTTTCTTTCTATTGATATCAAATCAATCAAATCCTGCGATATTTTCCCAATTCCATCAGAAAAAACCCCCGTTTTTCCTTCAATATCTGGGAAACCTTCGTCAATTATCGGTTCGATTTCTGATAGAATTATCGGAAAACTGGCTGAAAAAGACTGTCCGATTCTTGCTGCTTTTTTGGCAGGTATTTTATCAATAAAATCTCCTAATTCTTCAATAATCGACTCACAAGTCCTGTTTTTTTCACAAAACATCCAACAAGCCGAGCTTCTTAACTGACTGGCACTGAAAGCCATAAAGCAGTATTTCCTATCTAAAATTTCGAAATTCTCCAATTTCGGTTTAAAATACTTATAAATCACATATTTCATATTGCGAGTATCGTCTTGGTCATCATCAGCAAATCGCACCCTTAAAAAAAGGTCTAAATCCTCATTATATCGCCTAAGCACTCGATTTGACATCTCAGGCTCTTTCATTTCATAAAGCACCCCGCTAGGCGTTAATGAGACCTTTCGAGTCTTTAAAATATGGAGATTTGCGATATTTTCTGAGAAATTTTGACCAAGACGTTTTCTTTTGTAAAGGACCGAAAATATCGATGAAAAAGACGTTTCGGAATTGCTGATAAAACCTCGGGGAAGTATCTTATGAAGGTCTTCTAAGGTTAATTCCACGATATTTTCTAAAGGAAAATCAGTCTTTTTCAAAGAAAAAGACTGGAGAGTCTGAAGGACTTCTGGATCGTAAATCGAGATCTTATTCTGAGATAAAAGGCATAAAATATTATATTTTATGTTAAATTGTGATGAAATTCCTTTGAAAATAGCGTAAGTGAGCAATGGTTGCGATATATCGGGATTATACGTAATATTGTTCTTTTTCAAGCTTTTTATCAGATTCATAGCCTTGATTTTCTGCTGAAAAAAGGCTAGAAAACCTTCATCTTTCTTCATAAATTTCATGCGAATTACCGTATTATTCATCAGAAAAACCTTATGAATCTCATCGATGAATGGGTTATTGATCAAAAAGAAATTATGGACTCTCGGCCATGAAAAACGCAGGAAAGGGGCTTCATATTGGGCTTTATTGGGATTTTGGAGATAAATACGAGGCGATACGATAAGATTCGCATAAATATTGATAAAATCCTCGTTTTCGCGATCAAACATCACGGATTTCATGAATTTATAAGAAAATTCGATCTTTAATTCATAGCCATATGCTAAAGAAATCACAATAAAAAGCTTTTGTGATTTGGATTTTTCTTTCGAAGAATAGAAGAATTCCGGGTATATATCTGATGATCCTGGGATTTCAAGCTCTTTCCATGCAGCTTTTAACGTGGATAAAGAGAAAAAACTGAAGAAAGTATTGCTATCAGGAGGGATTTCACCGAAATCAAGGTCCTCGAGACGAACACGAGTTTTCTCGAATTGCTTGTGTAAACCAATGATTTTTATCTCTTTTTTCTTTTCGAAAGTAGCGTTTTTATCAGATTTTTGGTTAAAATTTTCTATGATTTTATCAGAGTTTTTCTCAGAGATTTTCTCAGAGATTTTTTCACCATTTTTCTCGTTATTTTCACTATAAGGGTCCATTTTCAAATAGGCTGGGGCATTAGTATTTGAAAAAAAGAGCTTTTTATTGTTAAATTCGTTCTTTTCGAGGTCAGAGATCCAAAGCTCCACTTCTACCTTCTCTTTATCTTTATAAGTCGAATAACTGGTCTTATTCTTCTTAGAACCTTTGAATTTCTCGAGATTTTCTTTTAGAGAATATAACTTTTTTGTGTTTTTTCTCACTGTTAAA